>Ga0335079_10000690_pt1 | contig 38653 bp, 38 predicted proteins | sample Lox_Sample_33_FD_206719 | JGI IMG/M metagenome (GOLD analysis project Ga0335079, IMG submission 206719) | Soil microbial communities from Loxahatchee National Wildlife Refuge, Florida, United States - Lox_Sample_3.3 | ecosystem: Environmental > Terrestrial > Soil > Wetlands | place: USA...
CACGACATGATTCGGGTTCCGTTCCCGTTATGCGCACGTGCTGGATTGTGTTCACCGGCCGGGGGGAGGCGACAACATGAACCCTGATGTAATTGGTCGCAAGACCGCTCATGGCATCACCATCGACAGATCCCTCGACGAGAATTGGGAGCGTTCGACCGGTAAAGCGATCAAGGAATGATCGACGGATCTTGGATCCAAGCTCCCGCATTCTCTCCGTGCGCGCAAACCTCACTGAGGGAGAGACAGGATCAGGAAGCCCGAGTGCGGCAGTATCATCCCGTTCGGAGTAGGTGAACGCGTGGAGATAGGTAACCGGCAGGTCGGCAACGAACCTGCAGGTTTCCTCGAAGAGCTGGTCGGATTCTCCGGGAAAACCCGAGATCACGTCGGCGCCGATTCCCGCGTCCGGGTCATGGCGCTTGATGTACTCCACCACACGCCGGTAATCCGCAGCCCGGTATCTCCGGCGCATCAAGCCCAGGATCCGGTCGGAGCCGCTTTGCAGGGGAATATGAAAATGGTTGCAGAATTTTTCCGAGGAAAGGACGAAATCGATGAGCCCGGTCGTGAGCAGGTTCGGCTCGATGGAACTGATCCGGATTCGTTCAATGCCGTCGACCCTATCGAGCGCGCGCACAAGGTCCAGGAGACTCGAATCCGCATGCTTGCCATAATCTCCGACATTCACGCCTGTCAGTACAATTTCTTTGTACCCCTGCCCTGCAATCGTGTGTGCTGCGGCAAGAACTTCGTTCAGCGGCTGACTCCGGCTCGATCCGCGTGCCAGTGGGATGGTACAAAATGCGCACGGGAAATCGCATCCGTCCTGCACCTTGAGGAATGCGCGCGTTCTGCTGCCGAACTCGGCAGATGAGGCGGGCAGAAAATCCGCCGCCTCGTCGATGCAGGAAACGAATACCTGTGGAAGATGCCTTTTCTTAAACTCCGAGGCATGATCGAAAATCCTGAACTTCTCATGCGTCCCGAGGATCAGATCAACCCCGTCGATTGCGGCGATTTCCCCGGGCTGCAGCTGGGCGTAGCAACCCGTGACAATCACAAATGCATCGGGAGCAGTCCGGAGAGCTCGGCGGATAAGCTGACGGCATTCACGATCCGCCCGTTCTGTTACGCTGCACGTATTGAGGACGTAGACATCGGAGGGCTGGTCAAAGCCGACGACGGAAAAGCCGCGGTCGGTGAACTGCCGGCCAATGGTGGACGTTTCGGAATAATTCAGCTTGCAGCCGAGGGTATGAAAGGCAACGCGCATGATAAAGTCTGAAGAGTTGCCTCAGGAGACAACTCTTCTTGACAGCATGCAGTAGTGTGAGATCAGATCATGAAATCCGAGGTCGGCGGTTGGGCACTCAGCCCTTCAGAAGAGGCCTCGCCCTGCTTGCCCGACACGCTCGCCACGTCCTTAATCGTCGACGCCGGGAGCTTGTGCTTGTCCATATAGTCGGAAATGACCTTTTGTTCTTTTCCCTTGAGGTATTCGACTGCGGAGAGCACGATCTTCTTGCTGTCCTTATCGAATTCCACAACGGTCAGAGGAAGCTCGTCACCGACGTGGAACGTATCGGCGATATTCTTCACCGGCGTCATCGCCAGCTGGGATGCCGGGACAAATCCGTCGACACCGAACGGCAGTTCGACGATAACTCCCTTTTCGATGATCCGGACAATCTTGCCGCTGGTCTCTGTTCCCTGCTTGTACGATTCCGAAAACACATCCCACGGATTTTCCTTCACCTGCTTGTGACCGAGGGAAATTCTCCGCTGCTCCACATCAACCCCGAGAATAACGACTTCGAGCTTGTCTCCCTTCTTCACCATTTCACCGGGATGGCGGATCTTCTTTGTCCAGGAAAGATCGGAAATGTGAACCAGTCCGTCGACTCCCTCTTCCAGCTCGACGAACACGCCGAAGTTGGTGAGATTGCGGACGATCCCCACGTGCTTGGAGTTAACCGGATATTTGTTCAGGAGATTAAGCCACGGATCGGGTTCGAGCTGCTTGGTTCCGAGAGAGATTTTCTTGTTCTCTTTGTCGAGACTCAGAATGATCGCATCAACCATCTGTCCCATCGAAACAACCTGCGACGGATGCTTGATATGCTGTGTCCAGCTCATTTCAGAAATATGAATTAAGCCCTCGATCCCCTTCTCAATTTCGATGAACGCACCGTAATCGGCGAGAGAAACGACCTTTCCGGTGACTTTTGTTCCGACGGGATATTTATTTTCGATATTCTCCCACGGATGCGGCTGTAGTTGCTTGAGACCGAGCGAAATGCGCTTCTTGGCTTCGTCAAAATCGAGGACGACCACATTGATGGTCTGGTCGAGTTTCACGACTTCCGAAGGATGGTTGACGCGGCCCCACGACAGATCGGTAATATGGATAAGACCGTCGACGCCGCCGAGATCGACAAAGACGCCGAAGTCGGTAATGGCTTTCACGTTGCCTTCGAGCACCTGTCCCTTCTCGAGGCTGTTGAGGATAGCATTCCGCTGCTCCTGCATTTCGGATTCGATCAGCACTTTATGACTGACAACGACATTCTCATTGGGGTGGTTGATCTTTGCGACGCGGAATTCCATCGTCTTGCCGAGGTACTGATCGAAATCGCGCACCGGTTTCACATCAATCTGTGAACCGGGGAGAAACGCATCCAGACCCATAAGATCAACGACAAGTCCGCCTTTGATCCGGCGGGTAATTTTTCCCGTAAGGATCTCACCCGTCTCATACGATTTTGTAATCCGTTCCCACGTTCGCATGAAATCTGCACGTTTCCGGGAGAGCACCAGCTGACCGTCCTTGTTTTCGACGCTCTCGAGAAACACCTCCACCTCATCTCCCGGTCGCAGTTCATCGATATTCGGAAACTCGGTGATGGGGACAAGCCCTTCTGACTTGAAACCGATATCAATTGCCACGGCATTGTCGGTGATCGCAACGATCCGTCCTTTCACGATTTCATTTTCGTGAATACTGCCGAAGGTCTGATCGTAGAGTTTTGTCAGTTCCTGCTTTTCCTGATCGGAATATTCGCGTTCCTCTATGGAGCTGATATTGAATTTACTTCCCCGCGATCGGGAAACGCCCTGCGCGCCGGAGGCAAGGTTAACTGGTTGTACGAGCGTGTCGCTGTGTTCTGGAGCCATTCATTCTCCTGTGAAGGTCAGTTCCCGTCAGACGGGAAAGACCGGATAACTTCTTCTCCTCTCACCGTACACCGGAGAAGTCATCGACTCCGGTACTCCGGGATGGAGAGTACTGCGTTGTTGATTGAACTGTGAATTATGATGACTATGACACTTTGTTCAGGAGGCCACCGGCTGAGGGTCGGGCACCATCTGTTCGATGCGCCCTTTGATGTGTTCCATCAGCCATTGGGGTGTCGAGGTTGCACCACTGATCCCGACCGTCCGGATTCCTTCGAACCATTTCGGATCGAGGTCCCGTTCGGTTTCGACGAAATACGTACGCGGATTTGCAGCTTCGCAAATATGAAACAACACCTTGCCGTTCGAACTGTTATGGCCCGCCACGAAGATCATAATATCGTTCTGGTGGGCAAACTCCTGGAGCTTCTTATCGCGGCCAAAGACCTGACCGCAGATCGTATCCTTTGCATGAAACTCGACTGCCTGCTCTTCAAAAGAATCGACGACCAACTCCTGGATCCGCTCACGTAAGGCATTCCGGATCTGGTAGAATGTCTCCTTGTCCATGGTGGTCTGCGAAAAGAGCACCGTCGGTTTGCTCAGATCGATCCGGGAGATTTCATCGAGAGACTTGATGACGATCGCCTCGCCGTTGGTCTGCCCCACGAGACCAATCACTTCCGCGTGATCTTTCTTCCCGTAGATGACGACCTGGAATCCCTTTTCGTAAAATTTCCTGATGCGTTCCTGAACCTTCCACACTACCGGACAGGTTGCGTCGACAAGCCGGACTCCCAGTGCTCCCGCCTCAGTGAATGTTGAAGGGGGCTCGCCGTGGGCCCGGATGAGCACTTTCCCGTTTGTTGCCCCGGGAAGATCGGCATGCTGAATCGTCTTCAGTCCTTTCTTCCGGAGCCGCTCGATCTCCATCGGGTTATGGATGATATCGCCCAGCACATAGAGCTGTTCGCCCGGCTGAAGGGATTCGAGCTCCGATTCCGCAATGTCGATCGTGCGAATCACGCCCCAGCAAAATCCGGCGCTCTTGTCGATTGTGACAGTCATGAATGTGTAAGAACTTCGTTTGCTTTTGCGGTGATCACGTCCACTTGCTCGTTGATCGTCATATCCGATGTATCGACGACAATGGCATCATCCGCTCTTCGCAGCGGGCTGATTGACCGTTGTGAATCCTTCCGGTCCCGCTCGATAATTTCAGTTTTCAATTCGTCGAGGGAGACTTCGACGCCCTGCTTTTCCAAATCCTTTTGTCGCCGTCGCGCACGACGCTCGACGTCGGCCACCATATACACTTTCACATCCGCATCCGGAAAGACGACCGTTCCGATATCGCGGCCTTCCAGAACAACTCCGCCGCCCTTTCCCATGCGCCGCTGTTCCCGAACCATGACTTCCCGGACGGCATCGATCATGCTGATGGCGCTCACCGCACGCGTTACCTGCGGACTTCGAACAAGCCGGCTGACATCGCGACCGTCGAGAAGAACCTTCAGCTCGCCGTCAACCTGCTTCAACCGGATTTCTGTTTTCGCGGCGACCCGGCCAATCGCTTCATGATCATCAAGATCAATTTTGTGCTCGAGAATTTTCAACGTCATTGCGCGGTACATTGCCCCGGTATCAACGTACAGATAACCCAGACGCTGCGCAATCAACTTTGAAGTGGTACTCTTGCCGGAGGCGGCGGGACCGTCGATGGCGATGACTAATTTCTTCAAATTCAGTGCGTTTTCCGGGATTTTACAACTTGATAATATACTAATTTCCACCCATTGAATCAATAGCGGTACAGGCGGAAATTACTATATTTGAACTTATGACGAGGAAGCTCTCCCACGACGAAGTTGCACGGAACCGGTTCACTGCACACCAGTTGCAGGAAAAGGAGCGTTTTCCTATCTCAGTTCTGCTCGACAATGTCCGCAGCTTGTATAATGTCGGCTCAGTCTTCCGAACCGCCGATGGTGCGAGAATCGCAAAACTTCTTCTCTGCGGATTCACACCATTCCCACCGAGAAAAGAAATTGAAAAGACCGCTCTCGGTGCGACCACGACGGTCCCGTGGAAATATTTCCGGCACGCCGAAGATGCGGTACAGTACCTCCGCAACGAATCGATACGCCTCTGCATTGTGGAACACACCGATCGGAGTAAACCGTATTATCGCCTCGACAGGCGCGACTTCCCGCTCTGCCTTGCTCTCGGAAACGAAATCACCGGTGTGACAAAAGAGATTGTGAGCGCTGCCGATCTTGCAATCGATATTCCGATGCACGGAATGAAGCAGTCGCTCAATGTGGCGGTTGCGTGCGGGATAGTAGTTTTCGACTGCCTGAGAATCTGGAACAACGGGGAGCTTTCCGCCCGTCACTGAACATCGATGACTTCCCTGATACGGGAGAGTATCACCTCGGCGACGTACGGTTTCTGGATAAAGTCCTTCGCGCCGGCATTGATCAGATCGATCTTCAGGTTCGGATCGAAATAACCGCTGGCAAGAATGGCTTTCACCTTCGGGTTCATGCGCTTCATTTCCTGGAACATTTCCCAGCCACCGAGCCGCGGCAATCCCATATCCGAGAGAACCACCGCGATCTCACCAAAGTACTTGCGGTAGATGGATAATGCCTCCTGGCCATCCTTTGCGGTCATCACCCGATAGCCCTGTTCTTCGAGAATGCTCTTCAGAAGCAATGCCAGCATCTCTTCATCCTCCACGACAAGGATGGTTTCATTTCCTTTGGGCTGACGCGGGAATCCACCGACCGTCGTGCCGAGATCCTCATCTCTATAGCGGGCGACCGGGAAGAAGAGCGTGAATGTGGTCCCCTCCCCTTTTCTGCTTTGAACGTCGATCAGAGCGCCGTGACTTTTTGTAATACCATACACAACTGCAAGACCGAGACCGGTCCCTTTCCCCAGCCCTTTCGTGGTAAAGAACGGCTCAAAGACCCTGTTGAGGGTCGCTTCATCCATTCCCCGCCCCGTATCGGAGACGCTCACGGCGACGTATTCATCAACTCGATCATGGTCGGGGAAACGCTTTCGGACGACCTCGTCGGAGACGACCCTCGAGGCGAGTGTGAGCGTTCCCGTATTGGGACTGTCAGGCAAATCATCGGTCATTGCGTCACGGGCATTCAGGGACAGGTTCAGGAGTGCCTGGTGAAGCTGAGTCTCGTCGGCGATGATCGGCGGAACGGATTCTCCGAGATCGGTCGCAATCGTAATCGTCTTTGGCAGCGTCTGTGAGAGCATTTTGGAAAGTTCAGTAACAATCTCGTTCACGTTGACCCGTGTAAATGCCGGCTCGCTCTTCCGGGCAAAGGTCAGCAGCTGGCGCACGAGATCTGCTCCGCGCTGAACAGCGCGTTTGATCGTCTCGACACTCTGTATGGCAAGACGTGAGTCGAGTGCGCGGTTCTCGAGAAGCCCGGCATAGCCAAGGATAATACCGAGGATATTATTGAAATCGTGAGCGATTCCTCCCGCAAGAGTACCGATGCCCTCCATCTTTTGTGCCTGGCGGAGCTGCTCTTCAAGCCGCCTTCCTTCGGTGACATCCCGTGCCACAAGCACAACCGAGCTCTCGTTCATCGGTGAAATCACTCCCGAGAACCAGTATTCCCGTTTATCAATTTCGAGCGAATATTCGAGGTTGACCGAACTCTTCCGCTCGAGGGCGCTGTGAATTGCTGCAAACAGGGAATCCGCCTTCTCCTTCGGCAGAACTTCATGCAACGTCTTGCCGATGAGTTGTCGGGCGGGTCTGTAGAGAAGGGCTTCGTTGGTTTCCGCGATCTTGAGATATCTCCCTTCGGCATCAAAGACAATGATCACGTCCTTCATGGAATTGAAAACGGCAACGAGCTCGGCCTGGGATTCACGAAGAGCATCTTCAGATCGTTTATGCTCGATGGCTTTGGCAACCTGAGCGGAGACGAATTCCAGAATATGTTGCTCTCTGATCGTGAATACCCCAGCATCGGAATAATGCTGAACAACCATGACGCCGCGGATTTTCCCCTCAACGCTCAGCGGCACCCCGAGCCAGATTGGTGAAGGTGAACCCACAAGCTCCGCTTCCCCGTGGGCAGCAAGCTCATCCGACTTCTTGCTGTCGCACAGGAGGGATTTTCCGCTGCGCAGGACATACGCGGTAAGACCCCGATCCGGCGGACGGGGACTCGGCTGGGGATCAAATTCATCCACAAAATAGGGGAAGGATACCATGTTCCTTTCCTCATCAAACATTGCGATATAGAAATTCCTCGCATACATCAATTCCGCAATGATTGAGTGAATGGACTTGTACAGTTCAAAGAGGTCGACCGAGGTACTTGTTGTTTCCGCGATGCGATAGAGTGCCGACTGCAGTGTCTCGGAGCGCTTTCGCTCAGTCACATCGACGCCAATCCCGAAGATGCGTTTCACCGATCCATGAAGGTCCATGACAGGGAGCAGCGTCGAATACCAGACAACCCCCTGGACTTCCGCCTCGAAAGTTCTGCTTTCACCGTGGAGTGCACGACGAAATGCGTCCATGATGACCGGATACTCTCCGTAAACATCCCCAATCGACATGCCGACCACCTGGTCGGGGAGCAAATCGAGCTTCTCGAGTCCCTTACCACGCGAAAGAAGAAATTTTCCCTCGGGATCAAGTTCAAAGCTGATGATATTCAGATTATCCAGTACAAGTTCCATTCGCTGGAGAGCATCGAGGAGCTGCTGGTCGGTTTTCTTTCGCTGCGTAATGTCCCTCGCCACCCCGACAAAGCCAACCGGCTCACCTTCGTCAGAGCGGACTACGGATGTCCAGAGTTCGACGGGGAAGATTTCTCCGTTGCGACGCCGGTTCTCAATTTCTCCGCTCCATTCGCCCTGCTGTAACGTGAGTGTTCGGATATCATTCGCATCCTCCAGCGGTACCGTGTCCGGACGAACAAGACTGATGTTTTTTCCCACCAGTTCGTCCTGCGTATAGCCGTACATTTTGCAAAACGCAGGATTGACATAGAGAAAATTGTCCTTGAGGTCGTTCAGACAGAATGCATCCTTGGTACTTTCGACAGATGTGCCGAGAAGGCGCATTTGGTTTTCGATATGCACCTGATGGGTAATATCCCGCCCGATTAGGACGACTGTCGGATCGGTATCCGGATCTTCAACATCCGGGAGAGCTTTCCACTCGATGATATGTATGGCGTGATCGGTTGCCGTTACCCGGAACGTCTCCCGTGCCTCAGGTTTGCGTCCCTCGAACACTTCCGAGACGAGGGCAGTGAAGTTATCGCAGTCCTCCGAAGAGAGGTACCGGATCATGCTTGCCCCGACTGCTTCTTCGCCGATCAGCAGACGGAGGGGTTTGTTTGCATAGAGGATGGTGTTCGACGTGTCGATTACCGCGATGACGTCATTCGTCGAATCGAGGACGAACCCAAGCGAATCCTTGAGCGAGGCCCCAAGAGACCGCCGCTGCTCTCCCTGTTCTTGTGTACCGGTGACAGGCATTATCTGGTATCGGTAAAACCGACAGCCGCTAATGTACTAAAGATTTGCGTGACGGACAAGAGGGTGTGATGAATGGTACAGGCGGAAGAAGTTTACTTTAGAACCGAAGGGATTCTGCTTTTGCGGCTTACTGAGGGGTAATATCGTATGCAAGAGTGAAAAATTCCTGCTTTTCGTGAGTATGGATCCGGATGACTCCCGCACGCACAAGGCGGACGAGAATTCTGGAAGCACGCCGGTCACTGATGTTGACGAGACGGCCGAACTCGCGTACCGTGATTCGTTCCTGCTCCTCAAGAAACTGAAACAGTCGTTTCTCCTTGTCGCCGATGGCAAGCTTCAACGGCGGGGCTTCAGGATTCTCCTGCTCGAGGATCTTCACTACTGCTTTACTCGCCATCATCGTATTGGCATTCACGCGAATATAGACGCGCGTATTGTCCCCGTTCAACTGATCGTGCTGGCCGAGAAAATAGTGCGGCTTTAACCTGCTCTCGGGGATCCTGCAGACAATAACATCCCGGTTATCGAATGGCACGATGTCGATTACCGGTTCAATCGGGGGATCGGCGAATTCCTTTCCGGCAATCTCGATCAGCTCCACTTCCGACTTCTCGCTTTCGACGCCGACGATGGAGCCGTCATCATCCACACCAAAGAGAATCGTCCCTCCCTTGGTATTGGCAAAGGAGATCAGTGTGCGGGCGATTTTCTCAGCCGAGGAAATTCTCCTCTTGAATTCGATCGTAAATCCTTCTCCTTCGTCAATGAGGAGGTTCACGTCACGATAGTTCACCGGTGACTCCTTCGTTTGTGCGAACAACAGCACTTACCATCCTCTTCCTTCCATTCTGCCGAGTATGACATCTTTCCGATAGGTGAGGAACCGATCATCCCGATCGGGATGATGCTTCAGAGGGCTTGGGATGACCGCGGCGAGCCGCGCAGCTTCATCCCGGCTGAGATCCGAAGCGTGTTTTCGAAAATACGTCTCGGAGGCGGCCTCTGCCCCGAAGATACCATCCCCCCACTCGATACAGTTCAGGTAGATTTCCAGAATTCTCTCTTTCGACAGTTCACTCTCCATTCTCCAGGTGATGAAGAGTTCTTTGATTTTGCGGATTGGGTCCCTGGAAGTAGAAAGGAAAAGGTTCTTGGCAAGCTGCTGTGTGATCGTGCTTCCTCCTCTCACAATTTTCCCCCTTGCAATATCCTTCTTGATCGCTTCCTTCATCTCGTACCAATCGACACCTTCATGCTCGAAAAACGTCCCGTCTTCTCCGACGATGATAGCGTGCTGCAGATCATCGCTGATCCGGGAAAGCGGCACCCATTCACAGTGAATCGCATACGGTTTTCGCTTCGCAGCTGCTTCCCCTGCTCGTTCCTTCATCAACGCGGTGATCTGCGGGTTCACGCTTGACAGCCGATCGATTTCCCGGAACGAGGGAAGTGTGAGAAATTCCGCAATCAGCACGAGTCCCACAAGAGAGAGCACCGCAATCCACTTGTGAGACAGGCACCACTTCAGGAATCGCTTCACTTCAGGTTTCCTCTGTTGCCTCCGGATAGTTTACGTTTCTGGACGCACGGCGGTCGAGAAACTGCTGAAGGATGAGCGCCGCCGCTGATGCATCCACCGCCTCTTTGCTTTGCCGCTTGCTCTTTTTCACGCCCATCATCCTGATCGTTTCCTGTGCGACACGACTCGTAAAACGCTCATCAAGATCATGCACCGGTAATCCGAGCCCGTCGCGGATCATCGCCGTGAATTCTGAGACTTCGAGTGCTTTCGCACCTTTTTCACCTTTGAGCGTGAGAGGCATACCGACGACAATTTCTCCGATGTCGTGTTCCTGAACAACTGAACGGAGTTCATCGAGAATGGCCGGAGAGTTTTTCAGGACGCAGAGTGCGCGTGCGATGATTCTCAGCGGATCGCTGATCGCAACGCCGATGCGCTTGGATCCATAATCAAGACCGAGCACGCGTTTCCGCGCGGGCAATTCAGACACGTTCACGTTTGCGGCAGGTCCGGTCCCTGCAAACGGCGTCCGTCCAGCGGCTGCGAGAGGAACGACTTGAGCAGTTTGCTTGGCTTGAAATGCGTCTTTCGTCGCGATGGCACAAAGATCACCTCGCCCGACTTCGGGTTGCGGGCCTTGGGCTTGGATTTCGTTGGCTTCACCTCGAGAACTCCGAAATCACGAATCTCAATCCGCAGCTCAGGATCGGCAGTCATCATGATCTCTCTCAGCGTCGTAAAGACCTGATCGACCCACGAGGCAGCAGTATGGAGATTCTCGTTATTGGCTTCGGCAACCCGCCGGACGATGTCCCGCTTGGTATAGGTTGTCGCACGACGATGCGCAGAGTTCATACATCCCCCAAAAAGTTATTCGACCATCCGTTCAGTTCGTGATACGCCTTTTATTTTCCGAAGTTTCTCGATGATCCGCTCGAGATGTTCCTTGTTCTTCACGCCGATCAGTATCGTCCCGTCAAAGACGCTGTTGTTGGTATCAATCCGCAAACCGCGGATGTTCGTATTCTGGTAGGTGGAAATGGAATGGGTGATGTCGTTCAATAATCCTGTGCGGTCCTCTCCCGAGATCCTGATAGCCGCCGCGTACTCACCGCCGTTGGTCGATGGCCATGCCACCTCAACGATGCGCATCGGATCGGATTGGGCAAGGCGGAGGAAATTCCTGCACGATCTCAGATGGACTTTTATCCCCTCCCCCTTCGTCACGAAACCGACAATCTCGTCGCCGGGAATGGGGTTGCAGCATTTGGCATAGCTATGGAGAAAAGCATCGCGGCTGCCGAACAGCGAGATGCCGCCGGTAATATTCCGCGCCGTTGCGACAAACCGATCGAAGAGACCCTGCGGCACCTCCTCCTTTGCCGGTTCCGCAAGCGTGTGTTTCTGTTTGAGCTCGATCTCCTGGATGACACCGTCGGGGATGATCTCCTCTTTCTGGATTTTCAGAAAGAAATCCCGCAAATCCTCGATGTGCAGGTCATGAACATATTTGACCAGATCGTCATCGTTAAGGTGGAGCTTGAATTTCTTTGCCCTCTTTTCCCAGATCTCCCGGCCGGATGCAATCGCCTTCCGCTCTTCATCTTTGATCCACTTCCGGATATGCGATTTCGCCTTGTGCGTGACAACGAATTGTTCCCAGTCCGCTTTTGGGGTCTGGTTCTTTGAGGTGATGATCTCCACCTGATCACCGCTGTGGAGCTGGTAATCGAGCGGCACGATTCTGCCGTTCACTTTTGCGCTCAGGCAGTGAAATCCAACATTGCTGTGGACGGCATACGCGAAATCCACCGGCGTTGAACCCTGCGGAAGGATTCTCAGCTCGCCTTTCGGCGTGAAGAGGTAAATCTCATCCTGATAAAGATTGAGCTTGAAACTCTCCATGAGCTGCTTGGCAGGGGCTTCTTCATCCGCGTGCTCAAAGATTTCCCGCACCCACGAGATCCAGTTCTCGAGCTCTTCGTCGAGAGTAGAAATATTTTCCTTGTAGCGCCAGTGTGCGGCAACACCTTTCTCGGCGATTTCATGCATTGCGCGTGTCCGGATCTGGACCTCCACCATTTTGCCTTCGGGTCCCAGAACGGTTGCATGAATCGACTGATAGCCGTTTTTCTTCGGCACGGAGATATAGTTCTTGAAGCGTTCCGGATTCGGCAGGTAGATGGATGAAAGAATGCCGTACACGGTGAAACAGTCGTTCGTGTTTTCGGTATCGAGGATGATGCGGACAGCGAAAAGATCGTACACCTCGTCAAAGGATTTTCCCCTCGTCACCATCTTGTTATAGATGCTGAAGAGATGTTTCGGGCGTCCCTCGATTTCGAACTGCAGGCCTTCTTCACGAAGACGTTTCTCGACCGGTTGAATAAACTTCTTGATATACGCCTCGCGTTCTTTTCTCCGCGCCTTCAGCTTGTGGGCGATATCCTCATACTCCGCAGCGTGGAGATATTTGAATGCAAGGTCCTCGAGCTCCCATTTGATCTTGGCAAGTCCGAAGCGATGGGCAAACGGGGCGTAAATTTCGAGGGTTTCTTTTGCGAGGCGGATCTGACGGTCAGCGGGAAGATATTCCAGGGTGCGCATATTATGGAGGCGGTCCGCAAACTTCAGCAGCATCACGCGGATATCGTTGACCATCGAAAGAAGCATCTTCCGGTAGTTTTCTGCCTGCGTGATCTCATGGCTCCGGAAAATATCGGAGATCTTCGTCGCACCGTCCACAATATCTGCGATCGTGTCGCCGAACTCCTGCCGGATATCCTTGATCGTGAATGTCGTATCCTCTGCGACGTCGTGAAGAAGTGCGCTCGCCACCGAAACGTCGTCGAGCGGAATCTCCCGCGCCACGACCATTGCGACTTCGTAGGGATGATTGAAGAAGGGATCGCCAGAAGCACGGATATCGTTCTTGTGCGCCTCAACGCTGAATTCAAACGCGCGGCGGATCAGATCTTCGTTGACGGTGTGGAGGTTCTTTCTGCAGACGGCAAGAAGATCATCGAGTTTTTTCTTGTATATCCCGTCTCTCATAGATCGAGTTTTATGGCATTCCCCGGAAGAGGAAGCGGTGCTTTAAATCACTGAATTTGTTCTAATTAAAATATACTCCGGTGCCGACTGAATGTCAAGATCAGTCCGGCACGGCGAATCCATGCAGATGAATTTCTCGGGAATTGCGTAAATCTCCTCCCTGCGGACGGAGTATTTCCGGATCTCCTGTGGCGACCTTCCGGGTCTTATTCCATCGTCCCAAAAATCCTGTCGCCGGCGTCTCCCAGTCCGGGAAGAATGTAACCCTTCGAGTTCAGCTGACGGTCGAGCGCACAGGTGAAGATTTTCACGTCAGGATGATTTCGGGTGAGCGTTCTCACCCCTTCAGGAGCGGCGACCAGACTAATAAAGCGTATCCGCTTTGCACCGCGCTGCTTCAGAACATTGACGGCCCCGACGGCACTTCCACCGGTTGCAAGCATGGGATCGAGGACAAAGACGAATGCCTGGCGGATGTTGCGGGGAACTTTCAGATAGTAATCGACCGGCGTCAGCGTTTCTTCATCACGGTACATGCCGATGTGGCCGACACGCGCGTTCGGCAGGACCTCCACAAATCCTCCCACCAGTCCGAGGCCGGCGCGCAGGATGGGCACGAGAATGATGGAGTCGGTCACCATATACCCTTTCGTATGCTCCAGCGGCGTGCGCACGGTAATTTCCTTTACTCCGAGATCTTCGGTGACCCGGTATGCCATGAGCGTAGCAGTCCTCCGAAGGATTGACCGGAAGAGATGGCTGGGAGTGTTCTTGTCTCGCAGAAGCGTCAGGTCGCGCTTCACGAGAGGATGCGAACAAATGATGAGATTTTTCATGGGAAATCTGCCGTGGTCATGAAATTGAGGATACTATCGTCATGCTTTTCTCCCGTTATTTGCGGCGATGAGGATCGGATCCCAGAGAGGGGCAAACGGAGGTGAATAGATGAGATCGAACTGCGCAATGTCATCAAGAGTCATGCGATGCTGAATCGCCACGCCGAGGATATTTGCACGCTGGACGACTCCATCACCTCCGAAGATGTTCGCCCCGAGAATGCGTCGCGTTCGGTCCTCGACAATCAGAGTCACGGTAATTTTTTTGGTGCCAGGCATCAACCCAACGCGGGATGATCCGGTAATCGATGTGACCGTAACGGAAAAACCTGCCGCGCGAGCTTCTTCCGAGCTTATGCCGACCTGAGCCACCTCTATCCCGAACACTCTGACAGCGAGTGCCCGGATTGCCCCTTTGAACGATGCTGTTCCTCCTGCAGCATTCTCTCCCGCCACCCATCCCGCACGGCTGGCGATTGTGGCAAGCGGAATATACATCGGTTTACCCATCACGCTGTTCTTCACTTCACAGCAATCACCCGCGGCGTAGATATTCTCAATGTTCGTTCTCTGGCGTTCGTCCGTCAGGATACCTCCCGATTTACCGACTCGCACCCTGGCAGACCGTACAATGTCTGTATTGGGTTGGATCCCAATTGCCTCGATGACGATATCCGCATCAAATGACCCTCGGTTCGTCAGGATATGCCGGACCTGGTTCTTCGGCGAGACATCAAATCCTTCAACCAGTGCGTTCGTAATAAAATTGATACCGTTCTTCTCCAGCTCCTCCAGCACGTGCTCACGCGTGCCCTGCTCGAGAGTGGAAAGCGGAAGGCGGTGATGGTGAACAACCGTTGTATCGAGACCCCGCGTCTTCAGAGCTTCCGCCATCTCCATCCCGATGTATCCGGCACCGATGATCACTGCTGACTTCGGGTGCTCCCTCTCAAGATAATTGATGATATTCCGTGAATCATCCCGGGATCTGACCGGAAAAACATTGCCCGAATCTTCTCCCGGAAGGTCAAGTCGTTTTGGTCTTGCACCGCTTGCAATAATAAGCTTATCATACTCGAATGCGAGTGTCGTGCGGCGTGAGAGATCACGAACTCCCACCGTCCGATTCACGGTATCAATGTGCTCTGCCAGATGCAGAGTCTTCACGTCAATTCCTTTTTCGTCGTGCAATCGCTGCGGGGAATAGATAACCAGCTTCTCCTCGTTCCCGATCACTCCCGACACCGCGTACGGGACTTCGCAGAGTCCATATGAGACCGTCTCGCCTGCTTCGAGGAGCGTCACTTGCGCGTGCGGGCTCACACGTTTCGCCTTCGCCGCGGCACTTGGTCCTGCTGCCAGCCCTCCGATGACGAGAATTTTCCGGTTCGTATTCAACTAATTCTTCTTTCTGAAGTACAGATACACCGGCACGCCCTCAAAACCGAAGTGCCGGCGTATACATCCTTCCAAGAATCTCTTATACCGCTCTTCAACGAGTTTCGGCTCATTGACAAAAAAGGCGATTGCCGGCGGGTCCGTTTTCACCTGCGTAATGTAATTGATTTTGATTTCCTTCCCGCTCGACGAGGACGGCGGCTTCATTCTGATTTCTTTTTGAAGCACTGTATTAAGTTTATTGGTGGAAATCCGTTTGCCCCGTTCGGCATTCACGGTCTCCGCGATGTCGATAGCTTTGTAGATACGCTGCTTCTCGAGGGCTGAGATAAACACGATCGGCACGTAGTCGTAAATCCGAAGGAGAGATCTCAGGGATTTCTCGTACGTCTTCGCAGTCTGTTCATCTTTCTCGACGAGATCCCACTTGTTTGCAGCAAGCACGACGCCGCGTCCGCGTTCAACAATACTTTCAAGGATACGAAGGTCCTGACGATCAACTCCTCCGTTAACATCAAGGACCAGAATGGCAACATCGCAGCGGTCGACACTTTTGAGTGTACGAAGGGTACTGTAAAACTCGACGCTCTCCTTCATGCGGCTCTTGCGCCGGAGTCCTGCAGTATCAATCAGCAGAATTTCTTCCTTCTGGTACCGGAGTACCGAATCGATCGAGTCACGCGTGGTACCCGGCACCGAGGTAACGATCGTCCTCTGCTTTCCGAGAAGAGCATTTACGAGTGAGGACTTTCCGACGTTCGGCTTCCCGACGATGGCAAGTTTCAGGCGTGTGTCCGTCGTGCCTTCCGAACCGTCGTTGCCGAATGCGACTGTCACCGTATCGAGGAAGTCGCCGATATTTCTTCCGCCAAGGGCAGAGATCGAAATCGGGTCTCCCAGTCCGAGACGAAAAAACGGGCCGACATCCTGTTCCCGTTTCTCGCCGTCGATCTTGTTCACAACGAGAAAGAGCTTCTTTTTGGACTTCCGCAAAATATCGGCGATCTCCTCATCGAGCGGCGTCACACCCGCGGCACCATCGACAAGGAAAATGACGGCGCTTGCCTCTTCGATTGCAATTTGCGCCTGTTCACGGATGGCCCGCTCGAACAGATCTTCGGAGTGCGGCACGAACCCGCCGGTATCGACGAGTGTGAATGACTTTCCGTTCCAATCGGTCGAGCCGTAATGACGATCGCGAGTCACCCCCGGTTCATCGTGCACGATTGCACGGCGTTCTCCAACGATGCGATTGAAGAGAGTGGATTTGCCGACGTTCGGGCGTCCCACGATGGCAAGAATATTCGACATAGAGGATGAAAAAATTCGGAGGTATAATACAAATTTCCGCCGAGAGTATCAATGCGAATTCTCGCCGGGGCGACGGAGAAATTTCGTGATACCTCCCAATTCCGCACTGAACTTGTCGAACCCGCTCGCTTTGCTGATATACGATGCAGCACCGAGCTCGAAGGCAAAGTTCACGTCTTCCTCACGATCCGACGTGCTGACAATAACCACGGGAATGTCTTTGAGATGAGGATCTTCCTTGATGATGCGGAGAACTTCCTTTCCGTCGTGCCGAGGCAAGTTGAAATCAAGGAGGATCAAATCCGGTGCGGGAAATTGGGCAGCGTCGGTATAGATACCGGCGTGAAAGAGATAATCCAGTACTTCCTGACCATCCCTCACGACGCGGAGATCGGCATCGATATTGTTTTTTTTCAATACATATTCGGTAATTCGCTGATGGCCGGGATTATCTTCGACAATCAGAATCTGGATGGAAGGAGGCAAAGAAAAATGAGGATTATGGAGATGTGGGAACGATATCCATACGTTCGGAGTCGGGGCGGCGAGATTCGAACTCGCGACCTCTTGGTCCCGAACCAAGCGCTCTAGCCGGGCTGAGCCACGCCCCGAAATTTTGGAAAAGATACGAATTTCCGACTCAATTTCAAAACTCCAAACGAGTTATTTTTCAAGAAAGTGGTCGACAATCTTCTTTGTCACCGCTTCAAACTCAGACTCATCCGATATCGGAAACCACGTGATGCGCTCGTCATTCCGAAACCATGTCAGCTGACGCTTGGCGTATCTGCGTGTGTTCCGCTTGATGCGTTCGACCGTTTCATCATAGGACACACGCCCATTGAGAAATTCAAAAACCTCCTTGTACCCAACCGTCTGAAGCGCTTTCAACTCGGGATTGTATCCTCTTGCAATCAGCTTCTCTACTTCCTCAATCAATCCGGACGCCAACATCTCCTCAACCCTGCAATTGATCCGATCATAGAGTCTCTTCCGGTCCCATGCAATCCCAACCAGAACGGCGTTGAAGCTAATCTCCACGCGCTCCCGCTGAAGTACTGAGATCGGTCTGCCGGTCAGATGATGCGTCTCGAGTGCCCGAACGATTCTCCGCCTGTTCGACGGCAGCATACCGGACGCGGCTACCGGATCGATGCGGTGGAGTTCAGCCAGCAGAACTTCCGAACCCTCGGTGGCAATGCGGTCATATAACAATTTCCGGTATCCTTCATCCGGCTCAGCACCCTCGAAGAACCCGTCAATGAGCCCCTGGATATACAAACCGGATCCTCCAGCAACGATTGGGAGTTTCCCTCTGGCAATGATCTTGTCGATGATCCTCCTCCCCTCGACTCCGAATTCGGCAGCGTTGAACTCCTGATCCGGGAGACGGTCGGCAACAAAGAAATGCGGGACGCGGCGGAGTTCTTCCGGTGTCGGCTGTGCGGTACCGATACTCATCAATTTGTACATCTGCCGGGAATCGGCGGAGAGAATTTCACCGTTGAGATGTTCGGCGAGCCCGAGCGCAATGCGGGTCTTGCCCGATGCAGTAGGACCAGAGACGACGAGAATCCGGGATTTCTTCGGAGAGGGTTTGGAACTCATTGGAAAAATTACGGAGAATGTGCCGGACGGCGCAGCACAACTACTTCCATCCTTTTTTCCCAATCAACGGAACGAACTTGAAACCACCGGCGATGCGTGTCTGAAATTCCTTTCCGACCCGCCGGATGATGTGCAAATCCTGGCTGTCCGAAGTTCCGATGGGAACGACAAGCGTTCCTCCGTCGCGGAGCTGGTCGAGCAGCGGTTGCGGCGCTTCGGGTGCCCCCGCCGTGACAATGACGCCGTCGTAGGGGGCATACTCTTTCCATCCGATCGTTCCATCTCCCCCCTTCGAGGCAATCTGGTAACCAAATTTCTCAAATCGCTTGCGCGCCTCCATGAGGAGATCCATGTGACGTTCGATGGTAAAGACACGCGCACCGAGCTCTGCAAGAATAACTGCCTGATATCCGGATCCGGTTCCGACCTCGAGAATTTTCTGGCCGGACTTGACGTTGAGCGCCTCGGTCATGAACGCGACGGTATACGGCTGGGAGATGGTCTGCGACTCTCCTATCGGGAGCGCCGAGTCTTCATAGGCACGGTTCACGAAGGCACTCTGGACGAATTCGTGCCGGTCGACTCGTTTCATTACCGCAAGGAGTTTCTCATCGCTGATCCCTCTTTTCCGGAACAGAGCGATCATTTCGGTGCGTTCAAGATCAAATCGGCTCCGGGAGGACCGCGCGAATGATCCGGCGGATCTTGATGAGCTATCCATGAACACGGAGAACCTTCCAAACTGACTTCGCCGAGGCCTCGGCGGGAGTGGTCAGCCGTTTGTGAAGCTCCTGGCGGAGTTCTTGTGTCGAAAGACCCCGCACAAGAACTCCATTATCTGCGATCGATATCCTGCCGGTTTCTTCCGAAACAAGAACCGCAACGACATCCGCCTGCTCGGATATGCCGAGGCCCGCACGGTGACGCATGCCAAGAACGTAATCGCCGATCGTGGAGGTTTGGGAAAGCGGGAGCGTGACCCGTGCTGCTTCGACAACGCGGTCTCGGATGATGACTGCCCCGTCGTGAAGCGGTGATCGCGGATTGAAGATGGAGACGAGCAGCGCCTTGCTGATTCGCGCCTGGAGCTGCAACCCTGTTTCGCTGAACGTGCGCAGACCTGTCGAACGGACGATCACCACGAGCATGCCATGATGTTTTCGCGCCAGCTCCCCAGCCGCAGAGACGATATCTTCGATGGATTCATGGACATCAAGGCGCAGAAACATCCGGACAATTCTGTTCCTGCCGACGAGGACGAGTACCCTTCGCAGTTCGGGCTGGAAAAGAACGATAAAGGCAATCACCCAGATATCCGTCAGAGTCCGAAGGATCCAGTTCATTGCCTTGAAATTGAATGCCTGGACAACGAAGGAGAACTCGATGATGAGGAGGAGTCCCACAAAAATCTGCGCCGCAACCGTTCCCCGCATCACCATGTAGAGACGGTAAAAGACGTACGACACGATCGTGACATCGATGACGTCGAACACCGTGATATGCAGAAATCCAATATTGACGATATCCATGGTTTACCTCGTGTTCGTATATCCGGCCGGCCGGTCAGGATGTGCGCACAATGGCATCGACGATCCGTACAACCTGCTTCATCTCTTTGACATCATGAACGCGGACGATGTTTGCCCCATTGACAACAGCAACTGCAACCGCCGCAGCGGTTCCCGATATGCGCTTCTCAACCGGAAGATCAAGGACTTTTCCAATAAACGACTTTCTCGAGGGACCCACAAGAACCGGATATCCGAATCGCTGGAATGATCTGAGGTCCCGAAGGACCTGAAGGTTGTGCTCCGGTGTTTTTCCAAATCCGATTCCCGGGTCGATAATAATCTGGTGCACTCCTTTCAACTTCGCCTGCAGGGTCCCTTCGTCAAGATACGTGCAAATCTCCTCGATCAGATTCTCGTACACCGGATGTTCCTGCATCGTTTGCGGGACACCCTTGATATGCATCAGCACAAGAGAAGCATTGCCTCGCGAGGCGATTTCAGCAATTCTCGGATCGGCGTGCAATCCGGTGATATCGTTAATGATCGCGGCACCGGCATCAAGGGCTCGTTCGGCAACCTCCGATTTATAGGTGTCGATGGATATGGGGACGGTAATTGACTTTGCAAGCCGCTCGATCACCGGAAGTGTACGCTCAAGCTCCTCCTCAAGCCGCACAGGACGAGATCCCGGACGCGTTGATTCTCCGCCGATATCAATGAAATCGGCGCCTTCCTCCACCATTTCGAATCCCCGGCGCACTGCGCTCTCCCGATCCAGATACCTGCCGCCGTCGGAAAAGGAGTCAGGTGTGATATTGAGAATTCCCATAATGTGCGTTCGCGACGCGAGCTCGTACGATACAGCTCCAAAGGAATATGTCAATGTCTCAGTCGTCACTCAATCCACTGGCCGTGAAATAAAAAAGGGTATCAGGAAGATACCCTTAGGGTTATTACGCAGGTTTCTTCGCCGAACTCATCTGGAGCTTACGCTTTGCTTTCACGCGCTGGATACTCTTGCGGTGTTTCTTCCTGGCGTTCTTTCTTTTCTTGTTCATGAAATCCCTTTCTGCGCAGCGTTATGGTTCACTGCATGAATGATAAAATCCGCATTTCGGACAGATCAATTTACATTTTCTTCCTTCCAACCGGGTCCCGCAGTTGACACAGTACTGCCAGTAGTGGTTGGTGCGCTCTTCACGAGTCAATCGAACTTCGGTTTCCTCCCATTGAGCTTGTGATGCAATTTTCTGGTCCATTCTCTACGAAAATAGAAATTTTTCGTCTGTGATGCAAGGATAATTACGGAAGCCCCACATGCGCTTCATCGGGGAGAAGAATTTTCCGCGAGCGGCGCGAGGACCTTGCTCAGCAGATCGGGCTTCGACGTGTCGCGTTCGAGATACGGATATCGTTCTCCTTCATGATAGTCCACGCTGCAATGCTTGAAGTATTCGCCGTCAAGGACAAGGAGATCCAACGAAGCTTTCGAACTCTTGCCCTTGCGCAATGCATCACGGAACACCTGGAGCGAAAATTTTCTCGAATTGACCCCTGCAATTTTCATCCCGGGGGAGATTCCTGCGGCGTACGCGGCAGATCCTGGAAGGACATCCCCAACGGCACCATCTTCGCCAAGTCGCATCCCGACCGAATAATCGAAGTGCACAACTTTGTCGGTAGATTCTCGTGCTTCTTCCATGCTGTTGGGCTTTTCACGGTAGACCAGCTTCCAGCCCCCCATGCCGATACCTGCCATCGGCGCGTGGGGCCCTGTGGAGCGCAACCTCTCCTCGAGAAGCGATTTCCAGTCGTACGGGGCGGTTGCATTGAGCGCCGAGACAATATCATCAAATGTATACGGTTTCACCTCAGGTCCGTTGTTCTCTCCCCCGTGGAATGTGCGGCAAAAGTCATTCAGCGACCGTTTTCCGTGAGTGAGATCCCGTATGCGCATATCGATTTCCAGCCAGAGAAGGTCTCCCTCGTCATAGAAATCGACGCTGCGACGATAACTATCCCAATCGGCGCGACTCGCATAGAGAATCTGTGCATCATCGGCAGCATCTTGAAGAGGCCGCCACGTCCGGCCCGGCCGGTAGTCCAATCCTGCAGCCACGAACGCGAGATTCTCGCGGTACTCCTCCGGTGTGCGGAGTCCCGATCTTGCAGCGAGCAGATTTCCGAGATACTCCGTGAGACCCTCATACACCCAGAGGAGATCGCCGTGCATGGGAGAAGAATAATTTCCGGTGGCGAGCCCTGCCGGACGCCGAAACTTGCCATTCCATGAATGGACGAATTCATGGCAGAGCAACGCAGACGTCCGTTTCTGGAGATTGGCATCCAATAGTGCGCGCTCACCGACGCGGTCGTCGCTCGACTGATGATGCTCCAGACCGAAGTGAGCCACCTCATCGCTGAGGGTGAAGAGAAAATCGTAGTGCCTGTAGTGGTAAGCTCCAAACAGTGCCAGTGCCTCGCGCACAAGATTACGATAGTGACGGACCATTTCGTCAGGCATGGCAAGTGCCGCTTCTCCGTCGCTTGCCAGGTCGATAACGTGTGAGGGTGACAGCCCCGGACTCACATCAATCCGTCGGAAATGTTCACCTGCGAGCACCGGCGAATCGATGAGCATGGTTACAGAAATCTGTTTGAAATGGGTGACTGCTCCCTGAGTACTTTCCGGTTCGAGTGCCGTACCAAATTTCCAGCCCGCCGGCAGCGTCAACGTTGGTGTCACGAGAATGCTGTCGGGTTGCTCATTCCGGGGATAAAGTAATACCTGATTCCAGCTGATAACAACGAGGGATGAAGTGGAAGATGCTCCCGCAGAGAATCCGCCCATAACCGGCGGCAAGACAAAGTCAAAATCGATGCTCAGCTCCGATGCACCTGCCGGCAGAGTGGAGTGAATTGCATACATGTCTTCGAGGTCTCGTCTCCATTCAAGCTCACTCCCGGCGGCATGAATGTGGAGTCCCACAAGATCCGCAACCGGTCCCGTGGGTCCGTGCTCTCCCGGAATCCATTTGGGGTAAAAGAGAGTCACCGGGCCTGAAGGAAGGGTGAGGGTCTCTTTAACATGAAGAATCTTTCTTGGTGCGTCAGACGCATCGAGGGCAAGTACCATCGCGGTCCCTGCCTTGATAGTCGAAGTGGAGAGGAGGACAAGCATGCTGCACAGCGCGGTCAGATTGCGGAAGAAAGATGGGCTATTCATCGCACTCCTTATGGGATAGAACACATGAGACTGCCTCGTACGATCCGGACCTGATTGGCCGGAAGTTCACGTGCCAATGTAGCGAACGAGGAGCTCACTGTCAAGACGTTCGTTCAGGAGGGATAAAAAAGAAAAGCCGGCATTCGTCGTGCCGGCTTTCCACCGTGTCTGAATGATGAACAACAACTACTTCGCACTTCCGAAGCGCTTGGCAACCTCATCCCAGTTGATCACGTTCCAGAATGCCGCAACATATTCCGGTCTCCGGTTCTGATACTTGAGATAGTAGGCATGTTCCCAGACATCAAGGCCGAGAATCGGAACGCCTTTCGTTTCTGCGACATCCATCAGCGGGTTATCCTGATTCGGTGTGGAAGCAACAACGAGCTTTCCGTGCTGAGCAATAAGCCATGCCCATCCCGAACCGAAGCGGGTAATGCCCGCGTTGGAGAACTGCTCCTTGAACTTATCGAAGGAACCGAAATCGCGGTTGATGGAAGTTGCAAGTTCGCCCGACGGCTGACCGCCGCCGCCCTTCTTCATCCACTGCCAGAATGCCGAATGATTCCAGTGACCTCCTCCGTTGTTCCGCACCGCCGCAGGGAGCTTGGATACGCCGGCGAGAATCGCTTCGAAGGGCTTGTTCGCCCAGTCTGCGTTCTCCGCCGCTTTGTTGAGATTTGTGACATATGCTGCATGATGCTTGCCGTGATGAATCTCCATCGTCTGTTTGTCGATGTACGGCTCAAGGGCATCGTGGGCATACGGTAAATTGGAAAGTGTAAATGACATAGAACGTACTCCTTTTGTTATGTCAGGGGTTATGATGAATGAACCACATGTGTTCTCGCGTATCTCCTCCGGGGAACGGGGAGACATCTCCGTATGTATAACTCACGCGCTGAAAGAATTTCCGCATCCGCAAGTGCGCTGCGCCTTCGGATTATTAAAGACGAATCCCTTGCCGTTCAATCCATCCTGGAAATCCAGGACCGTCCCGCTGATGAAAAACAGGCTCTTTGGGTCGACACAAATTTTCACTCCGTGCATCTCAAAGAGATGATCGTTGGGTTTGCTTTCCGCATCAAATCCAAGGACGTATGAGAGTCCCGAACACCCCCCGCCTTTCACGCCGATGCGCAGTATGTGCTCGGCTGGGATGCTGTTATCTGCCTTGATCTTCAACACCTGCACAGCCGCTTTTTCAGTGAGAACGATCTCATCGTTGACCTTCGGCTGTTCGACAGTTCCTATGACCTGCATATCTTCTCCGTATTGGTTTAAAACATTCCGAGTTCAAGTTTTGCGGCTTCCGACATCATGCTGGGGTTCCACGGAGGATCCCACACAACGCTCACCTTCGCCTCCGTGACACCCTGGACTCCTTTTGCCTTCGCTTCCACCTGAGGCGGCAGCGACTGCGCCGCAGGGCAGTACGGTGTCGTGAGCGTCATCGTAATTTCCACATTTCCTGTATCGCCAACTACAACGCGATAAATCAGTCCAAGGTCATAAATATTCACGGGGATTTCCGGATCGAAACAGGTCCGGAGTGCTTCAACGACCTGTGCCTCGATGATCCCTTTTTCGATCGAACTGATCTGCTGTTGTTCCATACTTGATCGCAATTGGCTCACTCTGTGGAAACGCGGTGCTCGTTCGTTTCCAGGGCGGCCCGGAGCGTGTGCCATGCCAGACTTGCACACTTGACACGGGCGGGAAATTCCGAGACCCCGGAGAATGCCGCGAGACGTCCGAATTTTTCGGGCACCGCTGACGGATCTCCCCCGCCGGTGACCAGTTCATGAAATCGCTCAAACACCTCTTCGGCCTCTTTCTTCGTTTTTCCTTTCACGATTGAGCTCATGACAGAAGCCGACGCCTTCGAAATGGCACACCCCGCACCATCAAAGCTGATATCGGCAATGACATCGCCGTCCATTTTCAGGAAGATGGTATAATGGTCTCCGCAAAGCGGATTGTACCCTTCCACCTTTCTGTCGGGATGCTCCATCCGCCGAAAATTCCGGGGACTCTTGTTATGATCCAAGATAACTTCCTGATAGAGTTCACGGAGTGCCGACATTATGCGAACACCTCCATGACCCGATAAATTCCTTTGACAAGAGCGTCTACTTCTTCCTTCGTGTTGTACAGGGCAAACGAAGCGCGTGCGGTGGCAGGAATATTAAAACACTGCATCACGGGCTGTGCACAATGATGCCCCGTTCGTATCGCTATACCGTCATCATCCAGGATTGTTCCGATATCATGCGGGTGAATTCCTTCCAGAGTAAAGGAGTGAACGCTCGCTTTCTCTTTCGCTGTTCCAATGATCCGGAGTCCCTTAACGCCTGCGAGTGCGACGGAGGCGTATTCAAACACCTCTCGTTCGTATGCCATTGCCGCATCAAAATCGATTCGATTCAAAAAATCGATTGTGGCTCCGAGTCCCACACCTCCCGCAATATTCGGTGTACCGGCTTCGAACTTGTACGGAAGATCATTATACGTTGTTTTCTGATAGGTCACCGACCGGATCATGTCTCCGCCCCCCTGATACGGGGGCATGGACTCCAGGTGCTTTTCCTTGCCGTAGAGGATGCCAACGCCGGTCGGGCCGTACATCTTATGCCCGGAAAAAGCATAGAAATCACAATCGAGTTCGCGCACGTCTATTCTGCCGTGCGAAACCGCTTGCGCACCGTCGATCAGAACCGGAACGTCATGGCGATGAGCAATCCCGATCATTGCACGCACCGGATTGATCGTGCCAAGGACATTGGAAACATGGACGATGGAAACAAATTTCGTCCGCTCATTAAACATGGCTTCATATTTGTCCAGGAAGAGCTCTCCGCGGTCATTCATGGGGATAACCCGGAGCACGAGTCCTTTTTCTTCAGCCAGGATCTGCCAGGGGACGATGTTGGAATGGTGCTCCATCGCGGATATGAGTATCTCATCTCCCTGCCGGAAATTTTTCCGTCCGTAAGACTGCGCCACAAGATTGATGGCTTCAGTCGTACCGCGGACGTAGATAATCTCTTTGTGCGAAGCCGCATTGATGAACCGCTGGATCTTCCTGCGGGCGGCTTCATACGACTGGGTGGCCTTGTCGCTCAAAAAGTGGACGCCCCGATGAATGTTGGAATTCTCTTCGAGATAGTACCGGGTCATCGCATCGATGACATCCTGAGGTTTCTGGCTGGTTGCCGCGTTATCGAGATAGACCAATGGCTTGCCGTTTACTTTCTGACTGAGTATCGGGAATTCAGACCGAATGCGCTCGACGTCGAATATCTTTTCGGGTTCCACCTGAATGTCCATGTCCCTCTGTACCGTCATACTTCTTCACCCCGCTGAACGGTATCCAGCCGTTTATGCAGGAGGCCGGCAAGATATCCGCGTACAGCGTCTGACGGGATGCGTTCCGTGACATCACTCGCAAATGCGAACGTCAGGAGGTCCTTTGCCTCGCTTTCGCCGATACCACGCGAGCGAAGGTAGAAAAGGGACTCCGGATCGAGCGAGCCGATTGCCGCCCCGTGTGTGCATTTCACGTCATCCGCAAATATCTCGAGCTGAGGTTTCGTGTTCATCGTTGCATCGTCGGAAAGCAGAAGCGTTTTATTCGTCTGCTTCGCATCCGTTTTCTGGGCATCCCTGCGCACGTATATTTTACCGTTGAACACTCCGCGGGACCGGTCAGAAAGAATAGTCTTGTACAACTCATGACTCTCACAACTGGGTTTGGCATGATCGATCGTCGTGTGATTGTCGATGTGCTGATCGCCTGTCCCGAGCGAAAGCCCGTTTAACGAGCAAAAGCACTCTTCTCCATCGAGCACTGATGTAACATTGTTTCTCACAACCGAACCTCCGAACGTAATCGCATTCACCGTTACTCTGCTTCCCTTTTGTTGGCGCATCGAAAGAGAACCGATATGAAACGATTTTGGTGATTCTTCCTGGACGATCGTCACATCGATCTTCGACCGCTCACCCGCGAAGAGCTCCGTTACGATATTCGTAAAATAGGATCGTTCCGAACGGTGAACGTAGCGGATGATCAGCGAAACTTCGGCACTGTTGCCTGCCACAATGAGATTGCGGGGCTGCGTGGTAATCGGTTCCGAGGCGTCGGTGGAAACGAAGAGTATCGACACCGGTCCGGACAGCTTCGCTCCCTCGGGAATGTGCACATACGCACCGTCCTGCATAAACCCGGTGTTCAATGCCGTAAAGGCGTCGGTCTCGTAGGAAGCGCACCGGGTAAGGTATTTCAGCACATCGGCATCACCACCCAGAGCTTCAGCCAGACTTCCAACAATCAACCCGTCGCCGGAGCGGCCTGAGGAAAATCGGGGTACGAGATGGCCGTTCAGAAAGACAAGCTGTATCGACTTCTCGATCGGCATAAGCAGTCGGTTGAATTCCGCGTCGGAGAGGGAGTGCATCGACGATCCGGTTGCGGGGAGAAATCGTTCGCCCAAAATCGCACCGATGTCGGTAAACCGCCATTCTTCATTCTTTTTTGTCGGAAAGCCGAGCTCTTCGAGTCGATGCATCGCGGCCGTTCGAAGTGCGTGAACCGGCGATCGGGATTCGCCGTTCAGTGTCTTCTCGAATGAACTGAATTTCGAGAGATACCAGCGGATTGTGTCCTGTTGAGAATTCATATTCATGTCACTTCAGCGCGTCACGGGAGATTGATCCAGTTCCCGGATCCATTCGTATCCTTTTTCTTCGAGCTCCATCGCGAGCTCCTTGCCGCCGGATTTCACGATGCGGCCGTCCACCAGGACATGTACATAATCCGGAATGATATAGTTCAGGAGACGCTGGTAGTGTGTCACCACGATCATCGCATTGTCCTTCGTCCGCAGCTTGTTGACTCCATCGGCGACGACCCGGAGAGCGTCGATGTCCAGCCCGGAGTCGGTCTCGTCGAGTATCGCGAGTCTTGGTTCCAGAACGGCCATCTGGAAAATTTCGTTGCGTTTCTTTTCCCCGCCGGAAAACCCCTCATTCACGGGGCGGTTCAGAAGTTCATCATCAATATCCACGAGTTTCATCCGCTGCTTCACGAGCGACAAAAATTCAACCGCATCGAGTTCCTCCTGACCGCGATATTTCTTGATTGCATTCAGAGCGGCTTTCAGAAAATAGGTGTTGCTGACTCCGGGGATTTCGACCGGATATTGAAACGCCAGAAATACTCCCTCGCGGGCACGGTCTTCCGGATTCATCTCAAGAAGATTTTTCCCCAGATACGATACCTCGCCGGCAGTGACACGGTAGCTGTCACGGCCCGCAAGGACGCCTGCAAGCGTACTTTTTCCCGAACCGTTCGGTCCCATAATCGCATGAACCTCGCCGGCACGAACTGTCAGGTCTATTCCCCGAAGGATCTCGTTCTCTTCAACCGAAGCATGTAGATTTTTGATTTCCAGCATTTTCAATTTTTGATTTTTTACTAGTTCATGTTCATGTGAATTGTCAACCGACGCTACCTTCCAGACTCACACCCAGCAGCTTTTGCGCTTCGACGGCAAATTCCATCGGAAGTTCGCGGAACACTTCGCGGCAAAAACCGTTTACGATCAGGTTTACGGCATCTTCGGCGGAAAGTCCGCGCTGTTTGCAATAGAAGATCTGATCCTCGCCGATTTTGGAGGTCGATGCTTCATGCTCGACCGTCGATGTGGTGTTCTTTACTTCGATATACGGGAATGTATGTGCGCCGCACTTATCGCCGAGGAGGAGGGAATCGCATTGTGAAAAATTCCGGGCGTTGGTTGCTCCTTTCTGCACGCGCACCAGCCCGCGGTAGGAATTATTTCCGCGGCCGCCAGATATTCCCTTGGAGACAATCGTACTGCGCGTATTTTTTCCCATGTGTATCATCTTCGTGCCCGTATCCGCCTGCTGAAAATTCGTCGTCACGGCAACGGAATAGAATTCACCGATCGAATTATCACCCTGGAGGATCACGCCGGGATATTTCCAGGTAATTGCCGAACCCGTCTCAACCTGAGTCCAGGAAATGTGTGAGTTCACTCCCGCGCAGATTCCTCTCTTCGTCACAAAATTATAGATTCCGCCTTTTCCTTCTTTATCGCCTGGGTACCAGTTCTGCACGGTGGAATACTTGATGAAGGCATTATCCAATGCGATGAGTTCAACAACAGCGGCATGAAGCTGGTTCGTGTCACGCATCGGTGCCGTACAGCCTTCCAGATAACTGACCGAAGCACCTTCATCCGCAACAATGAGGGTGCGCTCGAACTGACCTGTCTCCGCAGCGTTGATTCGGAAATATGTCGAGAGCTCCATCGGGCACTTCACACCCTTCGGAACATAACAGAAGGAACCGTCGCTGAACACCGCAGAATTCAAGGTCGCAAAAAAATTATCCGTGTACGGGACAACCCGTCCCAGATATTTTCGGACAAGATCGGGGTGGTTTTTCACGGCCTCCGAGAACGAACAGAAGATGATGCCCATCTCCGCAAGCTTTTCCTTGAAGGTCGTCGCAACCGAAACGCTGTCGAATACCGCGTCCACCGCGACACCGGTCAGGCGTTTCTGTTCTTCAAGGGAAATTCCAAGTTTTGAGTACGTCTTCAGAAGTTCGGGATCAACTTCATCGAGCGACGAAAGCTGTTTCTTTTGTTTCGGGGCGGAATAATAAATGATATCCTGGTAATTGATCGGAGCGTGATGAAGATTCGCCCAGTCGGGCTCAACCATCGTCTGCCAGTGGCTGAAGGCTTTCAACCGCCATTCGAGAAGCCACTCCGGCTCGCCCTTCTTCGCGGAAATGAATCGGATAATGTCTTCCGTCAGACCGCGAGGGGCAGATTCGCTTTCGATCGGTGTAACAAACCCCCACTTGTATTCTTTGTTTGCCAGCTGTTCAATGGCTGAGGTTTCTGTACTCATGATCTTCCTATGATGACGCTTTTTTCTCCGCTGCCTTCGAAGACCGCGGCAGGGCAAAGTCGGGATAGTTCAGCTTCCACGATTGGAAATCGATGCGCTTGAGAATACCCTTCTTCTCAAACACCTCGGCAACTTCCCCGGCGATTCTTTCGGCATCGTGGTACTTGAGCTTCTTCCCATGATCGGAGAGATAGAGCATGACTCCGTAATGAAAATCCCTGAAGAACAGATTCGACATGTGGATGAGCGTGAATCTCGCTCTCAGGAACTTCAGGAACTCTGCCTGGTTGTTGACGATCAACTCAGCTTCGCTCATATCAGTTCTCTCGTTGTTAACGTGATTAATTCAGGTAGCACCTGGTATTCAATGTGTGACGGCTGAATACTCGCGCAGCCGCTTTACAGATTCAACAACCCGCTCAATCGTAAACTCGACGTCTTCATCGGTGGTAAATCTGCCGAGCCCGAACCGGAGAGACGAATGGAGCCGGTCGGCCGGGAGTCTTAATGCACGCAACACGTGCGACGGCTCCGGGTTGCCAGTACTGCAGGCGGAACCGGTAGATACCGCGATATCCTTCATGTTCATCATCAGCGCACTGTCGTCCACGTGACCAAAGCTCACGTTGAGATTATTCGGCAGGCGCCGAACGGGGTGCCCGTTGAGAAAGACTTCATCCAGTCGGGCGGAAAATGCATTCCACATCCGGTCGCGTTGGGCAGCCAGACGTGCAGATTCCGATGCCATGCGGCTACGAGCGATCTCAAGCGCCTTGCCGAAACCCACGATCCCCGGAACATTCAATGTGCCGGAGCGCATGCCTCCCTCGTGACCGCCGCCGTCCATCTGCGGAAGGAGTCGGATACGGGGGGACGAACGCCGTACATAAAGCGCACCGATTCCTTTCGGCCCATAAATCTTGTGCGCCGTGAACGACATGAGGTCCGCATGCAATACCCCGACATGTACCGGGATCTTGCCGATCGCCTGCGACACGTCCGTATGAAGCAGAACGCCGTGCTCCCTGCACATTCCACCGATTGCCGCAATATCCTGTATCGTCCCGATTTCATTATTCGCAATCATCACGGACACGAGGATCGTCGATGGCTTGATGCTTCTCTTCACGGCTTCAGGATCAACAACGCCGAATTCATCCGTCGGCAGGTATTCGATCACATACCCATTCTGCTCAAGTCGTTTGCATGAATCAAGAACTGACTTATGTTCGGTCCCCACAGTAACAATGTGGTTGCCTTTCGGTTTCAGGAAACCCGCGAGACCTTTGATGGCAAGATTATTCGATTCTGTTGCGCCGCTGGTAAATACTATTTCGGCCGGGTCGGCACCAATTATATCTGCAACGGATGTGCGCGATTGTTCTACGGCTTCTTCGGTGACCCAGCCGAACCGGTGCTGGCGGCTGGCGGGATTCCCGAACTGCTCCGTGAAATACGGCAGCATCGCCTGCACAACTTCCGGATCAACCGGCGTTGTAGCGTGGTTGTCCATATATACCGGCGTCTTCATCAGATCATGTCGAGAATGGTCAGCTCTTCAAGAACATTGTTAATGTTCGACTGAAGTTTCATGAGCGGATTCTTGATGGTGCACGTCGAATGAATACTGCAATCTTCGGGGGTCTCCGCTTCGCACTGGATGATGGTGACTCCTTCTTTTTCTTCAATCGCATTGATAATTGCTGAAACCTTCAGCTCCTGGGGATTGCGGGCCAGCATGTAGCCACCGTTCACTCCCTGATACGATGCGATGTATCCCTTCTTCGCGAGCTTCTGCATCACTTTAGCAAGAAGATCATATGGGAGATGATAGGAATCAGCGATCTCCTTGGCGGTAAAGATCTGTCCGGTCGATCCTCCAGCCATGTGGCGCATCGCAATCAACCCATACTCCACTTTTTTGGAAAGCTGAAACATTCTCTCTTTCAAATACGACTAGATAAGTCCAATTTCATCCCAAAAAAAGATTCCGAAAATCGGAATCTTTCTTGAACCCGGAACTTACTACTAATTCATGCTGATCTTGACCTTCTTGTTCTCGGAAACAGGTCCGTGAAGGCTCACTTCGACCTTGTCCAGGTCGATATGAACAACTTCCTCACAGTATGCGCAAACTTTGGTCACCTGCCGATCGAAGTTGATAGGATTTCCGCAACAAGGACAGCTGGTAATGACAATTCCGATGACCTTTGCTTTTTGCTTCACGTTAAGAGATCCTTTCTGATTCGCTCAAATTTGATGGAATTCGAAGAATTTCCGGGAAATTGGGTGCTCTTAATATAATCAATTTTTTTAAAAAAACAATCCCGAGTTTCAATTATTTTTCTGTAAGAATGCCGAATCCCTTGAAATCGAGCAATTTTCGATAAATTTGGGTTACGTGAGATGCTTCGTATTTGATAACACTGAATTTATTGGATTTGTTTCTTATTCTGATTAACTTTGACCGAAAAGTATGAATATTGGCATTGCGTGTTATCCGACATACGGAGGAAGCGGCGTTGTTGCGGCGGAATTAGGAAAATCGCTCGCAGAACGGGGCCACAGAATCCACTTCATCAGCTATGCCATGCCGATCCGGCTTGGCGGGTTCTTGGGAAACGTGGTCTATCACGAGGTGGAGGTTTCAACATACCCCCTTTTTGATTTCCCCCTGTACACACCCGCCCTCGCCAGCAAGATCGTGGAGGTTGCACGGCTCGAACGACTCGATATTGTCCACGCTCATTATGCTATTCCGCATGCCACGAGCGCGTATCTTGCCAGGCAGATCCTCGGCCGGCAGAATGCACCAAAGATCGTCACCACGCTTCATGGCACTGACATCACGCTCGTAGGGCTCGAACCGAGCTATCTCCCGGTGATGAAGTTTAGCATCGAGCAGAGCGACGGGGTCACGGCGGTATCCCGGTTTCTGCGCGAGAAGACGCTCACCAATTATCAGATAAACACCGATATCGAGGTGATCCCGAATTTTGTGGACACGGAGAAATATCGGCGTAACGAAGACTCATCGATCTGCCAGACGTTTGCGCCGCATGATGAGAAGATTCTCATTCACGTCTCGAATTTCCGCACCGTCAAACGGGTTCCGGACGTCATCCAGATTTTTAATCTCGTACGCCAGAAGGTACCCTCGAAGCTTCTTCTTGTTGGTGACGGACCTGCCCGATCCAACTGCGAGCAGCTTGTTCGTGAACTCAACCTCGAAGGTCACGTAAAATTTCTCGGCAAACAGCTCGAGTTGGTTCCGCTCCTTTCCGCGGCGGACATTTTCCTCATGCCCAGCCAGTCGGAGAGCTTCGGCCTTTCCGCCCTCGAAGCAATGGCGTGCGAAATTCCTGTGGTCGCTACGAGCATCGGCGGACTGCCGGAGCTCATCGTTCACGGAGAGACCGGATTCATTGCCGAGATCGGTGATATCGAGAGAATGGCAAAGTATGCAGTTGACCTCCTCACGAATGATCAGAAATACACTATGTTCGCTGCTGCGAGCCGGCGCAGAGCCGTGGAGGTCTTCGGTGCCGCGAAAGTCGTTGACCAGTACGAGCGGTACTATGAACAGGTTCTTTCGGAACATCCGGTGTCTGCAAGATAGCCGATGGAATCAACCAGTTTCTTTTTCACACTCCTTCCGACATTCCTGATTCGCTCCAGCTTTGCGATTATTTGCGGTGCGTGCATCGGTATTGAACGGGAACGAAAAGGGAAGCCCGCGGGATTCCGCACAAACACGCTGATCTGCCTCGGTTCTACACTGTACATGCTGGTGGCGGATTTCGCGCTGACACAGCTCGGAATCATGAACACGGATCCGACGAGGATTGCGTCGCAGGTTGTCACCGGCATAGGATTTCTTGGAGCGGGAACCATCATCCAATCACGAGGAGAAGTTATCGGACTGACCTCAGCGGCAACCATCTGGGTTGTTGCGGGAATCGGACTCCTCATCGGTGCAGGGTTTCCTCTGTTCGGCATCCTCTGCACGGTTCTGGTCCTGTTTACTCTGGTCGGGCTGGAAAAAATCGAGCCGAAGATCCTCGGCAAGTGCCACTTTGTGAGGTGTGAAGTCATCTTCGCGGATGACGGCGGCAGAACGCGCGCCGAAATCGTCCAGATCCTTTCCGATCATTCGATTGAGATCGCTCCCTCCCGGCTCGAGAAACCGGGCCCAAATGCTACGCTGATTGCATTTACGTTCTGCGACAAGCATCCGTCGCATCACCGCTTCATGACGGAACTCCTCCGGACACCGGGAGTGAACGAAATCAAGACGGGTGAGATATAATCCCCGCCCCGAATTCCTTACCCTTTATCTTGTATATCCCAGTCAATAACAACCAGGACAACGCATGGACATCTTTCACGCAATCATCCTCGGCATCATTCAGGGATTGACCGAATTTCTCCCGATCAGCAGTACCGCCCACCTGACGGTAGCGGGAAAGCTGATGGGGCTCATCGACCCGGCCCGACCTGAAGACTGGACCGCATTCATTGCCATCATACAGCTTGGCACGGTCTCTGCGGTCATAATTTACTTTTTCAGGGATGTTGTTGGAATGCTGACACACGGATGGAAAGATCTGCGTTCTCCGGCTGCGGGAGCAGGCCGCTGGAGTTCTCAGTCCCGACTCGCATGGAAGATTATTGTAGGAACGATCCCCGTCGGGGTTATCGGACTCCTCTTCAAGAAAATTATCGAGGGTGCAATTACCAAGGAACTGAGCGTCATTGGTTCAAGCATGATCGGCTTGGCACTTCTTCTCTGGTGGGCCGAACGTGTTGGGAAGCGAACCAGGACAGAAGATCAGACAACCTGGAAAGATGCTCTCATCATCGGCTTCGCACAGGCTATGGCGTTGATTCCCGGTTCGTCGCGTTCCGGGACAACGATTACCGCGGGACTTTTTCTCGGCCTCACGCGTGAAACTGCCGCCAGATTCTCATTCCTTCTCAGTATCCCGGCAGTTATCGCAAGCGGCTTGTTCGAACTGTACAGCGCGCGGCACCATTTCGGAGCCATCGGGCTCGTTCCGGTTACCATTTCGACAATCGTTTCGGGAGTGGTGGGATATGCGACAATTTCATTCCTACTGAAGTATCTGAAGACGCACACCACGTATGTCTTCATTCTCTACCGGCTTGTGCTGGGGATTGCACTCTGGTGGATGTTTTTGAACTGGAGTGCGTGACGGGAGGTGACTGCTGTGGTAGTGCTTAACCCTGCTCGATGCGTTTTCGCCAGATGGGGCTGACAATGAACCTGTCGAGAACCCCAACGGCAGCGAGAGACAGAAGAAGAAAAATCGCCACGGTCAGTGACGACCCGCCGAATCCTGACGGCAGAAGATTCTGTAACCACATGCTCAGAGTTGCTGCCCCGCCACTGAGTTGATGTGTGACGGAGTCTGCGAGCTTTCCCGTCGCACTCATTGATTCACCGATATCCGACCCCCCTAAAACCCCGGTTCTCTTCAGCACCACAAACACAATACCTGTTACCGCACTCATGGCAACGAGTGGCCCAAGATTCCGGAAAACCGTCCAGGCAAGAGATGAAGACCCCTTTATGCCGAGTCTCTCCATAACGCGGCGCGTAAATTGCTCGGATGGATGCTCATGAGGCAATGTCCGGATTTCCCTCTCCGTAACGATGACAGCCCGAAGTCTTGCCCTGCATTCTTCGCAGGCATTGAGATGCCTTGAAACAGTGTCACTCCCGGTGCCGTCCGCACACTCAAAAAGTTGTGCCATTGAGAGATGATTCATGTCGAAACTCCTTCCGGAACTTCTCGTTGCAATCTCCGCTGAAGCAGTGCACGAGCCCGAAACAAGTGTGTTTTCACCGTACCGAGAGGAAGATTCGTGATCCCGCAGATTTCCTCGTGTGAAAATTCCTGAAGGTAGAAGAGTGTAAGAACAGCCGCATACTTTTCAGGCATCGATTCAATTGTTCGTTTCACGATATCCGCGAGGTCCCTCATTTCGATTTGAACTGAAAGCGGGGCGGAATGTCCCATCTCGTGCAATTCATACCCTTCATCCTCATCGAGCTCAACCTCTTTCGTTCGGCGGCTGCGTTTCTCCAGATTCGATATACAGGCATTATACAGAATGCGGTAAAACCATGTTCCAAATTTTGATTGCCCCTTGAAGGCATCAAGTCCGCGCAACGCGCGGACAAATGCATCCTGGAGTGCTTCTTCGGCATCCTCCCTGTTCCGCAATATCCGGAGAGCAAGTGTCATCCCGCGATCCTTGTACCGTGCAACGAGTTGACGATAATAATGCCTCGCGCCGTCGCGGATTTTTTCCACGATCTGGTCATCCGACAAGGGCATAATTCACTCTTTTAGACTTCCTGTTCAGGCTGCGGGTTTCACTTGTGCATGGTAGGAAATTTATCCGGAAAAGTGAAACCCCGGCCAGGGACGTGAAGTCAAAAGTACCAGGAGAACCAACTAAGGAGTTTTGTATGCGCGACGAAGGATTACTCATACCGATTTTCGCACTCGTCTTCATGACAGCCCTCATTATTGTGTGGATCTCGACACGCCACAGGGAGCGGATGTCGATGATCGAAAAAGGGATGTCGAGCGAGGATATTAAAGCACTCTACATGCGGCAGGTGACCAGAGACCCTCTCGGTTCATTGAAATGGGGTATCCTTCTGCTGATGGGGGGTGCAGCGGCACTCCTTGCGAATTTCATGCACGACAGATTTGGAATGGATGAGGGCGCCGGTGTCGGAATGGTAGTTCTGGGTGTGGGCGTCGGACTTGTCGTGTATTACTTGATTGCTTCGAAGAAAGCGACCCAATAAGTCGCCGGCTTCACAATTCGATCCTGCCCGGTTCGTGACGGGCGAACATGAACTCGTCCGGGCCTACAGACTCTGAGCAGCGCGGTGCAATTTGCTGTTCTTATACCCGAACGAGAAATACACCACCATACCCACCACAAGCCACAAGCCGAATCGCACCCACGTCACGACCGGCAGCCCCGTGGCGAGATAGAGACACGAGATAATTCCCAGGAGAGGAATCACCGGTACCCAGGGAGTCCTGAATGCCCGCGGTCGATCGGGGTCGCGTTTCCGGAGGATCATAATTCCGATACAGACCAGGATGAACGCGAACAGTGTACCGATGTTCGTCAGATCCACCATCTCGTCGATCGATGTGAACATCGAACAGAGCCCCACGACAACACCCGTCAATATCGTGGTTACGTGCGGTGTGCGAAATTTCGGGTGGACCTTTGCAAAACTCTGGGGAAGCAGCCCGTCACGGGCCATAGAAAAGAAGATTCTCGGCTGACCGAGCTGGAAGACGAGTAAGACTGCGGTGTGCGCCACGACCGATCCAAAGGCAACGATGCCCACAAAAATCGTTCCCCAGCGTTCAATGTTGGCATACTGGAGCGCCATTGTCAGCGGCTCTGCCTGCTCGTTTGCAAGCTTATGGACGAGCACATTGAACGGAATAATCCCTGTGAACACCGCCGCAACGACGATGTAAATCACCGTGCAGACGATGAGTGAGCCGATAATCCCGATCGGCAGATCTCGTTTGGGATTTCGCACTTCCTCGGCAACAGTCGAGACGGCGTCAAATCCGATATAAGCGAAAAAGACTATTGCGGCACCTGCCTGGATTCCTGCCCACCCGTTTGGCGCAAAGGGATGCCAGTTTTCGGGATGAACATACTTCCATCCGATAAAAACGAAAAATGCCAGCACAACGAGTTTCAAGAGAACCATCGCGGTATTCATCGAGGCGCTCTCTCGGATACCGATCACAAGGACTATGGTAATAAGGGCTACAATCCCGAACGCGAGGATGTTGAAGACAATGGGGATGCCGAAGAGATGAGGCGCGCTTTCGAATAACCCCGGTATATGCGCAGCTGTTCGGTAATCTGTCGAGAGCCAGTCCGGGATGATTATGCCGAAACCTGCCACGAGCGTCTTGAAATAATTCCCCCAGCTGATTGCAACGGCAACGTTGCCAACTGCATATTCGATAATGAGGTCCCAGCCGATGATCCACGCTATGAATTCTCCGAGGGTAGAGTACGCGTAGGTATATGCGCTGCCCGAGATCGGCACCATCGCAGCAAATTCCGCATAGCAGAGGGCCGCGAATCCACAGCCGAGGCCCGTAACGACAAATGAGAGAATGAGCGCGGGTCCGGCTCCCGGGCGCGCGGCATCGCCGGCGGCCGCCGTTCCGATCGTTGCAAAGATTCCCGCGCCGATGATCGCCCCGATGCCGAGCATTACCACATCGAACGCGCCGAGCGCGCGCTTCAACTGATGCTGCGGTTCCTCAGACTCATGCAGAAGAGCATCTAAGTTCTTCGTCCGGAAGAGCTGTTTCAGCATATTGTCATTGGATTCATAATTGGAACCGGAAACTTAGGGAAAGTCAATGAGAGAGTCAAGAGAAAAAGACCCGCACGGAGGACTGGGACACCAATGACGACCGGGCGAATT
>Ga0335079_10000691_pt1 | contig 38650 bp, 33 predicted proteins | sample Lox_Sample_33_FD_206719 | JGI IMG/M metagenome (GOLD analysis project Ga0335079, IMG submission 206719) | Soil microbial communities from Loxahatchee National Wildlife Refuge, Florida, United States - Lox_Sample_3.3 | ecosystem: Environmental > Terrestrial > Soil > Wetlands | place: USA...
GAAGGCTCATATCCCCGACCTCGTCGAGAAACAAAGTGCCGCCGTCGGCTTTCTGGAACTTTCCGGTCTTATCCTCGTGAGCGCCGGTGAAGCTGCCCTTAATATGGCCGAACAGCTCGCTTTCGATCAGCTCTTCGGGAATCGCGGCACAGTTGACCTCGATGAACGGCTCATCGACGCGCGGGCTCATCGCGTGGATGGCATGGGCCACCAATTCTTTGCCCGTCCCGCTTTCGCCATAGATGAGAACGCGGCCGTTGGTGCCGGCCATGAGCGTAAGCTGCTGCCGCAGGGCCTTCATCGAGACGCTGTCGCCGATAATGCGGTAGCGCGAACTGGCGTCCGCTTTCAGGCGGCTGTTTTCCAGGGCCAGGCGGCGGTGGTCGAGCGCATTTTTCACCACCACCAGGACCTTTTCCACCGAGAGCGGTTTCTCGAGAAAATCAAAAGCGCCGAGCTTTGTGGCCTTCACGGCGCCTTCGATGCTGGCGTGTCCGGAAATCATGACCATCACCGGGCGTTCGTCGAGCGGCATCTCCTGCACGCGGGTCAGCACTTCCATCCCATCCATGCCGGGCAGCCAGATATCGAGCAATACCAGCTCGAACTCACCATCGGCGAGCGCCCGCAGGCAGGCTTCGCCATTTTCCACCGACGAGACGGCGTAGCCTTCGTCCTCGAGGACGCCGCTGAGAGACTGGCGGATGCCCGGCTCGTCATCCACCACGAGGATACGACGCGGCTTCATGCCTTCAAGGGCGCGGGCCGGAGTGCCTCGGCAGGCCGCCCGCTTTCGACGGCTTCCACATCCGGCGGCACTGGAATCTCGACGGTGAAGCGCGCACCCGAGGGCAGATTGTCCTCCACCCGGATCTGCGCGTTGTGCTCAGCGAGAATGTGATTCACAATCGCCAGCCCGAGGCCAGTGCCGCGGTTCTTGGTCGAGAAATAGGGCAGAAACAGCTTTTCTTTGTCTTCGGGGCTGACTCCGGGGCCGGAGTCGGCGATCACCAGCTCCACGGTCTCCGCGGCGCCGGGCTGCGTAGCGATGTACAGCTCTTTGACCAGCGACTCCTGCATGGCTTCGGCAGCATTGTCCACCAGGTTCACCACCACGCGCTGGAACTGTTCGCGGTCGAGGTTCACCGGCGGAAGTTCCGGGGCAAAACTGGCCCGGATCGAAATGCCCTCGAGGCGTCCGTTGAACACGGCCAGCGCCTGCATCACGATTTCATTGAGGTCGGAGCGCACCGGTTGCGCCGCCGGGAAGCGCGCAAACGTGGAGAACTCATCCACAAGCGTCTTCACCGATTCGAGCGATTTGGCGATCATATCGGCGCATTCGCGCACGATGCGCGCGGCGGCGGGCGATGGATCGGCGCGCTCGAGCTGGCGGCTCATGCGCTCGGCGGAGAGGGCGATCGGCGTGAGCGGGTTCTTGATTTCATGGGCCACGCGGCGCGCGACCTCGTGCCAGGCGGCCGCCTTCTGGGCGCGCAACAGCTCGGTGGTGTCCTCGACCACCACGACATACCCGGAAGTCAGACGCTCTTCCAAAGCCGCGACGGTTACCGCCAGATTCAATTTCCGGTGTTCGGTGCGCAATTCCACCTGGCGGGATGCCGCGCCGGTCCGGCGCGCGCGCTTCATCAGGTACTTGATTTCGGCGATGTCCTCGCGGGAGAACAGGTCTTCGAGCCGGGTGGCCTTGGCGACGAGGGCCGGCGGAAAGATTTTGGAGAGCGCCTGATTGACGCGCTGGATGGAGCCATCGGAGCCGATGGAGATCACGCCGGTCGGAATGCTTTCGAGGATGGCTTCGGTGAAGCGGCGGCGGCGGTCCAGCTCCTGGCTGCTGGCCTCCAGCTCCTGCGTCATCTGATTGAAGCCTCGCACCAGCCAGGCCAGCTCATCGATGGCGCGCACATTCACGCGATGCTTGAGATTTCCCTGGCGAACTTCGCTGGCGGCATCGAGTAAGGCGGTAATCGGAACGCTGATCTGCTTGGCGAAAAACAGAGCGATCCAGGTGGTCACGAACAGCATGAACAGGGTCAGCAGGGCCATCAACATCAAGTAATAGGTGCGGAAATCCTTCCGGTTCTTCTTGATCTGGTTGAAATCGCGGCTCAACTTTTCGATGTCCGCCTGCTGCTGCGCGACATCCAGAGGGAGGCTGTCGGAAACCAGAACGGAGCCGATGGGTTTGCCGCCGTTATCGGTTACAGTGGCCCGAGCGATGCGCGTCCGGCGTTGCTGCGGTTGAGCGCCAGCGGACCCAAAAACCGCCAGGGGTACCTGCTGGGAATCGCGGAAAACGGCGGCCGCATCCAGACCTTGATCATTGCAAAATCGCTCGAGGAACCCGGCCGCGGCGGATCCCTGCTCGATGATCTGGCGTGTTTCCGGACGGAGTGCGAGAAGCGAAGCCTGGACGTCCAGGCGGTTTTGCACTTCACTTCCCAGAGAGCTGGCGACCCCCACATAAAGTTGAATCTGATTTTCCGCCGGATTACTGAACCAGGCATTCAGGTTATAGTTCAGGACTTCATAGCTCCACAGCGCGAAGAAAAATACGGGCAAACAACTGAGGGCCACCGCACCGATCACCAGCTTGGTGCGGATGCGAGAGCCGGACTGGTTGCTTTGCCGGGCGATGTAGACCTTGACGCCCTCGCGGAACAGAATCCAGCCCAGCGTCACCGTCAAGATGAAGATGAGGCTGGAAATGAACCAGAAGATGAGGGTCTGCTGCGGGTTGGCCGGCCCGAACATATGAAACGAGCCCTGCCACACCACCAGCACCGATAACGCCAGCAAAATCGGGCCGAAGATGTACGCCAGGCGCTTCTTCATGAAAACCAGCCTTTAGCTTCGATTATACGGTGACGCGCCCCCGGAGAGTGGGGCGGGTAGGGCCGAGGAAACCCTAATAAAACAGATATTTACGCCATTGGGCATCGCCCTTGCCGAGCATCCGCATCAGGTGGCGGCTGGTATGCAGGCTGAAAGGACGGGGTTGGCGCGCCAACCTCATTCCGGCCTCTTCGGGGGTGCGGTTTCCCTTTCTGTTGTTGCAGGGGTGACAGCAGGCCACCAGGTTTTCCCATGCGGATTCGCCCGCCCGCGAGCGCGGCACGACGTGGTCGAGCGTCAGCTCGCCGGAGGGCATGGTGCGATGGCAATATTGGCACGTGTATCGGTCGCGCATCAGAATGTTCTTGCGGGAGAGGGCGCGCGTCTGATGCGGGATGCGCCGGTATTCCAACAGCCGGATCACGGAGGGCAGGCGCACGGCGGAGCGTGCCGAATGAATGGCGTGCAGCGATTCCTCCTCAGCCGAGGCAACGCCCTTGAGCACCAGAACCAACGCGCGGCGCGCCGCGCAGATGTTGATCGGCTCATAGCTGGCGTTCAGCACCAGGACCGGTTTCTGCAGTCGTTCACTTCCCATCGGAAGATCCCCCCGTGGATTTGGATGCCGCCGTACGCACCGGCCCGATACGCCGGTCGACACGCGCGACGGTTGCCAGCACGACCCGCTTGGCGCCAGCCCGCTTCAGGGCCAGTGCGCACGCGGCTGCAGTCGAGCCGGTGGTCATCACATCATCGATTAGAAGAAGCCGTTTGCCCGCCACGGCGCCTGCGCGCCGGCAGCGAAAGGCCTGCGCGACATTGCGTCGCCGGGCGGTGTTGCTGAGCCCGGCCTGAATTCGGGTCGAGCGTGTCCGCCGCAGGGCGCACAGCATCGGAACCTTCAGCCGTCGCGCCAAGCCGCGCGCCAGAAGCTCCGATTGATTGAAACCTCGCCGCCATCGCCGGAGCCAGTGCAGCGGCACCGGCACCACGGCGTCGAACGGCTCCTCGGGTGAGACGGCCTCCGCGAGCAAGTCACCCAGAGGCTGCGCCATGGTCTTCACGCGGCCGTATTTATAAAGATGGATCCATTCACGGAGCAGCCCCTCATAAGAACCGAAGCAGCAGGCGAGGTCGAAGCCCCGCAGGCCGCTGCGGCAGAGCGCGCAGAGGCCGCGATCGTCCAAAGGGAAGCGATTCTGAAAAGGGGTTCTACAACTTAAGCAAGAGTACTCCGCATGGAACGGCTCGGGCCGGCGCAGGCAGTCCGCACACAGCGGAATGCGCGACACCACTTGCAGAGGATGGCCGCAAATCCTGCAATCGGCTGGAAAAAGAAGGGAAAAAAGAGCGTGGGAGGTTGTCTGAAGTGCTGGGAAACCGAAGCTCGTGGTCCTGCTACTCGAGAAGACCCACCTCCGCTCGAACCTTCATTGTAGCTGAATCTGAGGAATTTCGCACAGCCGGTACTGTTACCTGGCCGGTAGCACCGGGGTAAACGCCGCAGTAGAATACAGCCAACCACCTATGCGCGGCCGAACAGTTGTGGCGCTGGTTTCGGGGATTTCCTTCTTGGCGCCGTTCGCACACGCGCAAGTCTCCCTAGAGGTGCGCCAGCGCGCGCCCCATCTCACGCCGGCTCCGCGAGGGAACATTCGCGTCGACACGGACCTGGTGCTGGTGCCAGTGACCGTCTCGGACCGGTCCGAAAGGCTGGTGACGGGGCTTGACAGAGAAGACTTCCGCCTCTTTGATGATCGCGTGGAGCAGACCGTCTCGCACTTTGCGATGGATGACGAGCCGATCGCGGTCGGGCTGGTGTTCGATACCAGCGGCAGCATGGGAAGGAAGCTCCGGCGCTCCCGGCAGGCAGCGTCCGAGTTCTTCCGCACGGCCAATCCGGAAGACGAATTCTTCCTTGTGACATTTAACGATCGGCCGAAGCTGGTGGTTCCGCTGACGAGCGATACGGCGGAGATCGAAAATCAACTGACGTTCACCGGGTCTCAGGGCACCACGGCGCTGCTCGACGCGATTTACATGGCGATGACCGAGCTGAAGAAATCTCACAAGCCGCGCAAAGCGCTGTTGGTCATCTCCGACGGCGGCGACAACAACAGCCGGTACACCGAGAGCGAAGTGAAGGAACTGGTGCGCGAAAGCGATGTACTGATCTACGGGATCGGGATTTTCGAGCCGTACGGCTCCCGCGGCCGCAGTCTCGAAGAACTCGACGGGCCGACTCTGCTGAGCGAGATCGCCGAGCAGACCGGAGGCCGCGAATACGCCGTGGATGATCCGGCCGACATTCCCGACACCGCGGCCAAGATCGGCATGGAATTGCGCAACCGCTACGTGCTGGGATTCTCCCCGACGAACCCGCAGCGCGACGGGAAGTATCACCGCCTGCGCGTGCAGGTGGTACAGCCGCACGGGATGCCGAAGCTGCAAGCGCGCTGGCGGTCGGGCTACTACGCGCCGTCGGAGTAGGCGCGGATCACCGCATTGACGAGACCGTCGATTGTATAGGGCTGCGCTTCGACGGCCGCTTCGATTCCTAAACTGCGCGCGGTGGCGGATGTCACCGGTCCGATGGTTGCGATGCGAATGCCGTCGAGCACTTTCACCCCCGCGGCGGCCACGAAATTCTGGACCGTCGACGAACTGGTAAAAGTAATCCAACTTGGCCGCCGCGCCGCGCCGAAGATTTCCCGAGCCCGCTCTCCGGCTTCTTCAGGTACCACGGTGCGGTAGGCTTCGACGACGTCCACTCGCGCGCCACGGCGTGACAATTCCACGGGCACGACGTCGCGGGCCACAGCGGCACGCGGCAAAAGCACCCGCTGACCGGCTAGATCGTTTGAAGAAAACGCATCCAGCAGGCCCTCGGCGACATATTCCTTGCCCATCAGATCGACTTTCAGGTGGAGAGCTTCGACGGCGGCCCGGGTGGCCGGGCCGATCGCACAGATCTTGGCGCGCAGGTTGCGCAGATCGGTTTGCGAGCGATCGAGCCGCTCGAGGAAGAAACGCACCCCGTTGACGCTGGTGAAGATCAGCCAATCGTAGCAGGCGAGCTCGGCAATCGCCTGGTCGAGCGCCGAGTAGTCGGGCGCCGGCCGGATCTCGATGGTCGGGAATTCGATCACATCGGCGCCGAGCGCGTGGAGCCGCGACGAAAGCGCCTCGGCCTGGCCTTTGGCGCGCGTCACGACGATGCGTTTTCCGAACAGCGGTAGCCGCTCGTACCAGTCGAGCTTCTCCCGCAGCCGCACGACTTCGCCGACGATGATGGTGGCGGGCGGCTTCATGGCATGCCGCTCGATCAAGCCGGGCAGAGTCGTCAGCGTGCCGGCGAGGGCCTCCTGATCAGGACGGGTGCCCCAGCGCACGGCGATGGCGGGCGTGTCGGCCGGACGGCCGCGGGCGATCAATTCGCGAGCGATCGCGCCGAACGTAGTTAGCCCCATGAAAATGACGAGCGTCTCGGCCAGCCCTACCTTACTCCAATCGATCTCGTCCACCGCGTGTCCGGTCACGAAAGTGACGACCGAGGTATGTTCACGATGCGTCAGCGGAACGCCGGTATACGCGGCAATGCCGAGAGGCGTTGTGACGCCGGGCACGACCTCGAACGGAATGCCGGCATCGGCCAAGGCCTCGGCTTCCTCGCCGCCGCGCCCGAAGATGAAAGGGTCGCCGCCCTTCAGCCGCACCACAGTCAAGCCGCGCCGCGCACGCTCGATCAACATGCCGCAGATCTCGTCCTGGGTGAAGGTGTGGACCGATTTTTTCTTGCCGACGTAGATCCGTTCCGCGTGAGCGGGCGCCAGATCCAATAGGGCGGAGTTGGCCAGGTGATCGAACAAGACGGCGTCCGCCTGCTCGAGGATGCGGCGGCCTTTCCAGGTGATCAGGTCGGGATCGCCGGGCCCCGCGCCGACGAGGTAGACCTTGCTCATACGCTGTAGACCGCGTCGAGGATCCTGCGAGCTCCGCGATCGAGCAGATCTTCGCCGAGCGCGCTTCCCAGGCGCTCAGCGTCGGCCACCGGCCCATGGGTTTCGCCGCGCACGATCTCGCTGCCGTCCGGCGAGGCAACCACTGAAACCATCCGCAAGCTGGCGTTCGAGACAGTCGCATAGGCGCCGATCGGCACCTGGCATCCGCCGCCCAACGCCGCGAGCACCGCCCGCTCCGCGGTGACGGCCGCACGTGTCTGCGAATCGTCGAGCGCGACGCACGCCCGGTACCCGGCTCCTTCGGCGCGCGTTTCAATCGCGAGGGCGCCCTGCCCCACGGCCGAGCACATGATTTCTGGCGGCAGCAATTCCGCGATCCGCTGGCCCCACCCCAGGCGCTTCAATCCGGCCGCGGCCAGCACGATGGCGTCATAGAGGCCTTCGTCCAACTTGCGCACGCGCGTATCCAGATTGCCGCGGATCGATTCGATTTCGAGATCGGGACGAAGCTGGCGCAATTGCGCCGCGCGTCGCAGCGAGCTGGTCCCCACTTTGGCGCCCTTCGGCAATTCGGCGAGACGCTTGCCGACGATGGCATCGCGCGGATCCTCACGAACGGGAATCGCCGCGAGCACCAGGCTGGCGGGCAGCTCGGTCGGCAGATCTTTCAAGCTGTGCACGGCCAGATCGGCGCGCCCGTCCAGCAGAGCCTCCTCGATCTCTTTCGTGAACAGGCCTTTGGTGCCAACTTTGGCCAGCGGCACATCGGTGATCTTGTCGCCGGTGGTTTTGATGATTTCGATGCGAGTTTCGAGCCCCCGATCGGCGAGCTTTTGCTGGACCCACCGGGCCTGCCACAATGCGAGTTGCGAACCGCGCGACGCGATCACCAGCATGCTTCAATCCTGAAGATGAAAGACCTTCTTAATCAGCGCGACCGCATGCGCGCCGTCCGGTTTCGCGGCTTGCACGCGCAGCTCCGAGATCGGCCCGTGCGCGACTTTATTGATGATGGCGCGGGTGGCCGCCTCCAGCGCCTCTTCCTGCTGCTCCGTAAACGGTCCGTAGCGCCGCTTGACCTTCTCGACTTCGGCCGCACGGATGCCTTCGAGCTGTTCCTGTAGCCCCACGATGGTGGGCGTAATCTCCACCATCTTTAGACGCGCCATCATGCGCTCGACTTCTTCGGAAACCAGCTCTTCGGCGCGATCGGCCTCCTTCATCCGCTCGCGAAGGTTGGCATTGACCACTTCCTGGAGATCGTCAATGTCGTAGAGGAAGACGTTATCGAGATCGTTGATGGCCGGATCGATGTTGCGCGGAACCGCGATATCGATCAGGAACGCAGGCTTGTTGCGGCGCGCGGAGATGACGCGCTGCATTTCATCCTTATGCAGAATGTACTCGGTGGCGCCGCTCGAAGCAATGAGGATATCGACCTCGGGCAGCGTGCCGAGAAAGCGGCTGTACTCGACGGGCGTGCCCTGGAAGAGCTTGGCCATCTCAATGGCGCGCTCATGAGTCCGGTTGGTGACGAAGACGTGGGTGGCGCCCGAACGGCGCAGATGGCGCGCCGCCAGTTCGGACATCTTCCCCGCCCCGACGATCATAATGGTGCGGCCGGAGAGCGAGCCGAAAATCTTGCGCGCCAGCTCGACCGCGGCGTAGCTGACCGAAACCGCCATTTGGCCGATCCCCGTTTCCGAGCGGACACGTTTGGCCACGCTGAAGGCGCGGGTTAAGAGCCCTTCCATCCAGCCGCAGACCGCGCCGTTGTCCTTGGCGAGGCTGTAGGCAGCCTTCAATTGGCCGAGGATTTGCGGCTCGCCCACCACCATCGAGTCGAGGCTGGCGGCGACACGGAACAAATGGTGGATGGCCTCGCGGCCCTCGTAACGGTACAGGTGCGGATTAATGCTGGCGGGAGTCAGCGTCTTCTGATCGGCCAGGAAAGCATCCACGGTGGCCTGCGGGTCCACGCCGTCTTCGGTGGTGACGGCGATCTCGACGCGATTGCACGTGGAGAGAATCACGGCCTCGCTCACACCGGGCCGCGCACGCAGGTCTTGCAATGCCGCAGGCAAAGAGGCTTCCGCAAAGGCCAGCGACTCGCGCACTTCGACCGGCGCGGTCTTGTGGCTGACTCCGGTGAGAAGCAGCTTCATTGTCCGAGCAGCGTCACTCCCAGGTGCGAGTGGGCAACCCAGGTGATGGCTGAAAAACCGAGCACGGCGACCGTCATGATGGCGGCTTTGCGGCCGCGCCATCCCGCGGTGGTTCTCAGAAACACGAGAACGAGATAGGTTCCCCAAGTAAAGAACGAGATGGCGATATTCGGCTGGCTGATCCAGGCGGTTTTGTGCTCAATGAACGCCCAGGTGCTGGCGGCGATCACCGCCATGGTCATCAGCACGAAGCCGACTGCCATTGATTTGGAGATGAGGTCGTCGAGTGTGCCGAGCGCAGGCAGCCGGTAATAGAATTTTCGCGGCTTCTTGTTCTTCAACTCCCGTTCCTGGAAGAGGTACAGCAGAGAGGCCACCGCGGTCACCACCAGCGCGGCGAAACCAAGCAGCACGAGAACAATATGGACCGTCAGCCAGACATTGCGCACCACCGGGTTGGTCCAGGCGCCGACCGGGTTGCCGAGCGTCGCCATCAACGCCATCACGAACACCAGCGGAAAAATGAACGCGCTGAGGCTCGCCATCTGGTAACGCCACTGAATGAAAAGGTAGAGGCACGCCACCAGAAACGCGCACATGGAGAGCGTTTCATAGGTATTGGCGATGGGGCACCGGTCCGAGAGGATGCCTTCTTCGACGATCGAGACAAAATGGAAGATGACGCCGAGCGCGAACGCCGGCAGGGCGATGCGGAACAACTGCTCGCGCCGGCGCACCAGCATGAGGATCGAGTGCAGCAGACCCACCGAATAGAGGGCCGCGGCCACGCGCAACCAGATGACGCTCATTTCAGCCATGGGCGTTGTGCAGGTCTCTGAGTACGACCTCATTATATCGTGACACGGCGTGTTTCGGAGGACCGGCTCCCGAAATGCCGACGATACAATGAGAAGGAATCCTCATGCGAAGGGGTTTGTGGCGGGCAGGCATCGGTCTGGGCGCGCTCTTGCTCGCTCTCGTCGCGTCGGCGCAATTCGGCCGCCGGTTCCGCTTCGACTCTCCCGAATCGGAGGCTCCGGGCATGCCTCCGACTCCCGCCGAGTTTCATTTCCTGCGCATGGAGTACAATGACGCCCCCGAGTTCCAGCGGGGCTTCGGATTCCGCTCGCGAAACGGGCGCGGCGTCGGCTGGTGGCTTCAGGATTGGCCGGATGCCGACGACCACTTCACCGCCGGGATCCAGCGGCTGACGCGCGTCGATACCGGCGACCCGCGCCATCTTGGCTTGATGGACGACCACCTGTTCGACTACCCTTGGATCTATGCCACCCAAACCGCCTACTGGGATTTGAGCGACCCCGAAATCGCCCGCCTGCGCGAATACCTGCTTCGCGGTGGATTTCTGGTGACGGACGATTTTTGGGGACCCGATGAATGGGAAATCTTCCGCCGCACGATGGAGCGAGTTTTTCCAGCCAAATCGATCACCGATATCCGGCCGTCCGATGAAGTAATGCACGTGCTGTACAACATCGAAGAGAAGGACCGGACGTTCATTCCGGGCTCACGCCACTTACGGCGCGGTCCCGGAGGCCAGATCATGGTGATGCAGCCCCCTGGAACGGCGCCCGCGTGGCGCGCGATGTACGACGACCGAAACCGCATGATCGTCGCGGTCAACTTCAATACCGATGTAGCCGATGCCTGGGAATTCGCCGACGTGCCCTACTATCCGGCGGCGATGACGCTACTGGCGTACCGCTACGGAATCAATTACATCGTTTACTCGATGACGCATTAGGGCCGATCCCAACCCCGCTATTACGCACGTCCCGGAACGTGCTGCTCAGCCGTGGCCGCAACTCAATAAAGGTTAGGCGATGGACCAAGCCTTTCACAGCCGCGCGGCTCGTTATCTGCTTGCAAGAGCAACGGCATTTCGTTCAGCCGAGCGCGTAAGCGCGGGACTTTTCGCAGACTTGACTAGTAGAGCGAGCGTGCGTCCCATCACGCGCGAAGGTGGTACGAGACCTGTATATCGTGCGGCGCATGCGTCCCTACGGCAGGATTGCGAGCTTGCCATGCACCCGCCAGCCGAAGCCGGTTTTCGTATTAATTAAGTTTTCGGGCTCTACGCGAGACCCGGGCATACCCAACCCAAACATGACGTGATCATCGATGGGCGCCTGCACATCCCCAACCTGTGGTGATAAACTCCATGAGATCTATATGGCTAAGAACGCCAAAAAGAAGAGAGCCACCCGGTCCAACCGGGAGAATCGTCCAACACAAACTCCCAGGCCGCTGGCAGTGTTCGACAAGCTGGAGCAACTTACGGGGGCCGTGAAACGCGAAATTGCAAATGGCGATTTCGGATTCCGTGAGGAAAGCGGCGGTGTCTGGAAATCCGATCTCCTCGGTACTGCAAGAGATCTTGTGAAAGAGTTGCGGCGACTTCGCGAAGACCAGAGACTAGGCCAGCTTATCGACGAAACAAATGTTTATCGACTGAAGTATCTGAAGGGGTTGACCTGGTGCGCCGAATGTTTCGACTATTTCGGCCAAGCCGGGTCCAGATCACCGGAAACACCAGCCGATCTGATTGAGAAAGAAGTGACCAGTATCCGCCAGAAACTGGACCAGTCAAGGCCTGTGACGGATCTAGAGCGAGAAGTCGCGCGTGAAGAGATGTGGGTCCTCCTGCACCACAGTCGCGCGTGGTACAGACGCCATAAATTTGATCAGGCCCTAGGCGAGCTTGAACTCGCAGAAGCATTTGTACAGCAGCGATTGGCCAATCCGAACTCCTTCCCGTGCCGTCTGACGCTTGCGACATTGTGGTGCACGCATGCACACGTCCTGCGTCAGCAGGCACGACTGGATGAGGCGATCTCCCTTTATGAACGAGCGATTTACCATATTCGGGAGGTTCTTGGGGTGGGGAGTGACCGGCGCCGAATACGAGTGTTGATGGAGACCGGGCGGGCCCTCGGCCTCGGCCTGGGTTGGATACTCTATACGCGCGGGTCGTTGAACGATGCACGGGCGATGCTCGCCGCCGGACTCGTGTGCCTCGATCAGACAAATGATCGGGTGCACAAGGCATATGCCGAATTACTGCTCGGGTGTATTCAACGCGCCGAAGCAGGTTTCGATGTGGATGGGCTCAGCCGAGCAATCGCGGCGACGGAGGACGCCCACCAACAGCTCCTCGATTTGAACCATAAACCATATCTAGCGCGGGCCAACTACCAGATGGCGCTGGCCTATCTTTATCGGGCAATTTCGTATGAAAAGCGATACGCCATTCATGCCGGCGAAACAGACCACGCATTCGGAGCCGACAAAGATCGCGCCCGCGCCGATTTTCATGAGGCCGAAAAACATCTCAGAGTACTCGAGAACTATGCCGGCCCAGTATCCAACCCGCGCGATCCCAGATGGCTTTCTAACGCATTTGTGGTCCGAAGTCGCCTGGAGCGCGATCGTGGTCGATTTTTCGCTCTCAACGTGCAGGCAGTGGAGCAGGCAAAGCGTGCTCGTCGATGCGCGGAGGACGCACTGAAACTCGCGACGGACAATCATCAGACGTCCTGCGAGGTGGACGCGCTTATCGCGCTGGCGGAATCGAAACTGGGCATCAGCGGTGGAGCGGGAATTGAGAATGATCTCGCGCACGCTATCACTGGAGCAAAAGGAAATCCCAAAGTCATAGGTGTTTGCCAGCTTCATTTGACCCGCTTTTACGTGAGGAGACGAGATCTCGCCAGCGCTGAATCGAGTTTTCGAGCGTGGGAGAAGTATCGCGATCGAATTCAGCATGGACTCATTCACCACGTCGCGCGGGAGATAGAAGCCGAACTCAAGGCACTCAAGGCGGAATGCCTCATAATCGACAGCAAGGAATCCCTCAGGGTCTGCGAGCACGCAAAAAACCTGCTTCAATTTCTCATCACGCGCGCCGAACTAAAATATCCAGGAAATCACGCCCAGCAAGCGCGCGAGCTCGAAATCCCGCCTGCCACATACGAAGGCCATCTCAAGAAGATGGAGGACTCTGGCGACGTGAAGGTCATTCTTCAGGTCAAGAAGCCCGAACGACGGAAACCCCGCGGCAAGGCTGCCGGCGCGGCATAGTGATACTCGCCAGGCCGTGGCACGGCGGGTGCCCCGAGATTCGGGGGAGGTATTCGAAACTCGGGGTCTATTATGTCAAAACGACGTTAAATGTGCTTTTGCTAACTTTCGGATTTCATGTCCATCCTTATGAATGCCCTGGATTGTGAGGGGCGTCACAGAAAGGAACAGACGACATGAATCCGTTGAATTTCGACCCGAATGCGACGTTTCGCTGCCCCCATTGTGGATGGCCGATCCGGAAAGTGCGGACGGACGACCAACCGGACGGTGTGCATTGGTACGTCTGGCAGTGTTCCGGGTGCTATTACGAGTTCGGCCCGGAGTGGCAAGAAGGGGACCTGCCCACGGCGCTGCTTGGCGCTGAGGTGTGGACCGAGCCTCCCCGGGAGCCGGGGTCCTCGCCGCTGCCCCTGACAGTGGCGTACGCGACGAAGCCGCCCGAACGACCGTCCAAGAGTGCAGTCGCGACCGTTTTCGCGGCTGTCGCCGTCGCCGCCCTGTCGATGTTCGTGTTATTTCAGCAGATCGGTCAGCCGTTCATCAGAGTGCTGGCGGTCCTCTACCGAACCCTGATTTAACTGAAATGCCCGTTCAATGAGGCGGCCCGTACCAGAACGATGGCCGGGCCGCCCCTTCTAATGTCGGCGCAAATCCGACGGGTGTGCCGGGATTATCGCAGCCTAACCTACTTGCTTTTGGGGCTAAGGCTCTTGTAGACCGCTTCGACGAACATATCCTTGGTCCAGAAGCTGCTCGTGTCGTAGAGCGGATCGTAATCGCGGGTGGGCTTCGAGGCCTTTACCTGATCGAGCGTCATGCCCTTCCGGATCGAATCCTGGATGCGGTCGCGAATGATCGTGACCATATCCCGGTACTCGACGACGTCGGCCTGGTCGCACAGCCGGCCGTGGCCCGGAATCACGTAGGTTCCGCCTTCCTGCTTGTCGGCCGGAACCGTGATCTCGATGATCCGGTTCAGACCATCAATGATTCCCTGGACATTTCCGCCGCGCGCCAGGTCGATGATCGGATAGTTGCCCGGTGTGAAGATGTCGCCGGCGCTCAGCACATCGGAACGCCGAAAGAAGACCAGGCTGTCGCCGTCAGTATGCGCGTTAGGGATGTGAATGATCTGGACCGCCTCACCGTTGAAGTAAACGTTCTTCTCCGCCGTGAAATAGGTATCGGTGGGCAGCGCGCCGAAAGGCAGCGGCGGCTTGGCAGAGCTCATCCGGTTCAGAACATTTTCATGGGCGATGACCGTGGCGCCGGAGCCCGCGTCGGTCAGGTTTCCGGCGACGTTCCCTCCAGCGATGGTGCTCCCCAGCTTGGCAATCTTCTCGTTGCCGCCCGTGTGATCCCCGTGGACGTGCGTATTGATGATGTAGCGGATCGGCCCGTTCGAAATCTTGCGGATCGCCGTGATGATTTTATCCGTCATCTCGGCGTATTCGGTGTCCACCAGCAGGACGCCGTCCTTGCCGGCTTGCAACGTGACATTGCCGCCGGCGCCGACCAGCATGTAGACGTTACCCTGCACCGGCAAAGTGTGAATTTCAACTTTGTCGAAATCCGGCGTACGCGGCCCGCGATTCTCCGAGGTCTGCGGCCAGGCGCTTGCCGCGAGCGCCAACACAACCCCGAACTTCAAACACACCTGTTTCATGTTCACTTCTTCGCGACAGCCTTCGTTTCGGTTTTCAGTTTGAGCTGGTATTCCGGATACATGGTTTCGGCCCCGCCCCGCGCGGCGTCCGGCGGGATGTGATATTTATCCGGAAATTCGCTGAGGAACTTGTTGGTGCCGGGCAGATGATGCGGCACTGCGCCCAGCGGCCGCTCCACTTCTACTACTTCCTCGCACGGATACGGATCGATGTGCTGGTCGGGATCCATCACCCAGTTTGTGGTTCTCAGAAACGGCTCGGTCAGATACACGGGGTCGTGGACGATGCTGACCAGCGTTAGATAATTCCCGTGGCGGATCCAATGCTCGATGAGCGTGGCTTTGTCGCTGCGCGGAATGCCGTTGCGCCGGATCCAGCCGATCTTCAAGTGCGTGGTGGTGACCGTCAGCATGTCGCCTTCCCACTTTCCGGTCGAGAATCCCTGCCATGTGTGCGGCGCATAGTCGGGCGGATGCGGGCGGTCATCCATCCAGATGGTTCGCTCCGGCGCTTGCCACGAAATATGCGTGTGATAGGCGATCAACCGCTGGGTGGACGTATCGATCTCTTGCCAGATCCGAAGATTCGCCGGACCGCGCGGGCCATAATCGGCCGGATGCGGTTTGCATTGATGCTCGGGCAGGGTCAGCAGCGACGCGTCCCAACTGTCGCCGCGCAGCCGTGCGGCATCGTTGATCGGCAGCCCGAGATAATCCCCGATCTCCGGCCCCGGGATCCGCTCCGGCTGATCTTCGTGAAACCGCGGCGCCCACTCGCCGCTGATGTCCTTGGCAGCCGACTCAGTCACCGGCGGAAATTGGGCGAACGCCGGAACGCTCGATACGATGGCCAGCGCGCAGAACAGAATGCGACGCATTTCCACCCTCCATCTCAGGCACACTACGCCTGCACCCGATCATTATATGAAAGCAGCCCCATAACGGCTATCAGAAACCCACGCAACTGAACAGGATCTTGACGCGCTCCGGCTAGCGTCCGGCGCCTGACGCGAGAGCCTGGAACTGGGCAATCGCAGCAAAAACGCCGAGACCAATCCCTTGCAACATCTGCTCCAACTCCACCATATTGTGGGGCGCAAAGCTCGGGCCAGCTTGGAAATGTCGTCGGTGAAAAACGGTATGCGCGTTCTCGACATGCTTATCCTCGTTAAACGCGCCGATCCTGTTTTGGATTGCCGGGGGCCGCCGTCTTCCGACTCGGCACGGGATAAGTGTCAGTCGAATTCGAAAATGGCAGGTTTAGCTCCCCTTGCGGGGCGGCGACGCCTGGGTGAACTGCCGACCGTTTTCATCCTACCTTCTCGGCGGTTCCGCCGCAACGGCCGGTTCACTCCCCGATGTCCTCGTTCCAAAGCTGCGGATGGGCTCGAATGAAATCGCGCATGAGCTGGATGCATTCCGGGTCCTGCATCACCTCGACTTGAATGCCGTTGCTGCGGAGGTACTCTTCGGCGCCGAGGAATGTCCGATTCTCTCCGACCACGACGCGCGGAATCTTGTAAAGCACGATCGCGCCGCTGCACATCGGACATGGCGACAGCGTCGAGTAGATGACGCTTGTGCGGTAGACCGAGGCCGGCAGCCGGCCGGCGTTGCGCAGGCAGTTCATTTCGCCGTGATCGATGGCGCTGCCGGTCTGCACTCGGCAGTTGTGCCCGCGCCCGATGATCTTTCCTTCATGCACCAGCACCGAGCCGATCGGGATGCCGCCTTCTGCCAGGCCCTTGCGCGCCTGCTCGATGGCCGCCTGCAAATAGGGATCCGGAGTCACGAGAGGCAAATTGCCCGAGCGGACGGCGGATAGAGTTCGTCGACCAGCGCCTCGCGTCGGGCCAACACCGCCCGTTGGTTGAGCGAGCCTTTATCCGTGATTTCGTGGGCATCGATCGAGGGCGGTTCGTGCAGCAGCAGTGCCGCTACGACACGGTTCGAACTGCCGGTCGCACTCTTGGCTAATTCCTTGAGCAAGGAGTCAAAAACCGATCGAACGGCATCGCTGGCCAGCACCTCCGAGGGGGAGGCGGTGGCGATCGAGTCGGGGCAGATGCGCCGGCAGGCACTGAGATCGGGGAAGATCAACACGCCGACATAATCGCGGTCGTGGCCGGCGATCACCACGTCCTGAATATACGGCGCGAAATGATGCAGCATCCGGGTGCGGAGCGGCCCGACGCTCACCCACGTCCCCGTAGCCAATTTAAAGTCCTCGGCCAGGCGGCCATCGAACATAAAACCGCGGGCGGGGTTACTCTCATCGACAAACCGCAGAGCGTCGCCGAGCTTATAAAAACCTTCCTCATCGAAGGCGGCGCGCGTCAGCTCTTCCTGCCGCCAGTAGCCCGGAGTGATGTTCGGACCGCGCAGCCGCGCTTCGAGCTTGCCTTCCGCTGGCACCAGCTTCAATTCGACTCCCGGCGCCGGCAAGCCGACCATTCCGGCCCGGCCGGCTTCTTTTGCGAACAATGCATGCGGCGCCGTTTCCGTCGAGCCGAGGCCCGTCAGCATCAGAATCCGTTCCCCGCAAGTGGCAATCGCCAACTGCTCGAGTTCGTCCCAGACGTGCTGCGAAAGCCCGGCGCCCGCATAGTACATCACTTTCAAGCGGCTGAAGAATTTGCTCCGGAGTTCCGGCTCCTGGCGCAAATACGGCACCAGCATCTCGAAGCCGCGCGGCACGTTCATGTGCATCGTCGGAGCGATCTCGCGCAGGTTGCGCACGGTTTCGTCAAACTGTCCCGGAGCCGGCTTGCCGCGATCGATGTGCAGCGTACCGCCGTTATAGAGAATCATCCCCATATCGGCGTTGCCGGCGAACGTGTGATTCCAGGGCAGCCAATCGACAATCACCGGAGGCTCTTCTTCCAGGAATGCGAAGTAGGCATTTGCCATCGCCTGGTTGCTCGACCACATACGATGCGTGTTGATCACGCCCTTGGGCCAGCCCGTCGAGCCGGACGTAAACAGGATCTTGGCGACCGTATCGGCGGTGACGCGATCATGCGCGGCGTCGAGCGACGGGCCGGCGGCCCTGCGCGTCAGGTCGGAGAACAGAGTTGCACCGCCGGTCGGCCCCTCCGTAACCACCAGTTCCGTGCCGGCCGGCCGCACAGCTTCGATCGCTTTCGCAAAGCGCCCGCCGTGGGCCGCGAAGATCAGGCCGGGCGTGAGCAAACCGACAATGTGCCGCAATTTGGCGAAATCGGAGGAAACGAGTGAATACGCTGGAGAAACCGGCGCATACGGGATGCCGGCATACATCGCGCCGAACTGAATCAGTGCGTGCTCGAGATCGTTGCCGGAAAGCACCGCGACGGGACGATCCGTCGAAAGCCCTCGATCGACCAACGCCTGCCCGATGCGCCGGGCCTGCTCGCGCGCCTCTGCGTAGGTAAGTCGGCGCCAAGCGCCATCCGGACCGCGGTCGGCGAGAAAAGTCCGGTCCGGCGCCACCGCCGCCCAATGGTCCAGGCGCTCGGTCATTTTCTCGGCGTACGGCCCGAGCGGGTATTTCGACCGCACGTAAATCGTGCCGTTGGGCCGCCGGTCGATGACGATGTCGGAAGGGCCCAGCCGCACATCGCGGATCGGATACGTCGCGGCGCTCATCGGCTGACGACGCCCTCCTCTTTGGCCGCGTCATACGCCGCGAACGTTCCGCCCTGCTCCGCCAGCCGCTTCAACAGCGGCGCCGGCGCCCAAAGTGCGCCGTGCTGGCGATGAAAATCCTCGATCCGGTTATAGACTTTCTTCAATCCAACCGTATCGGCATACCACATCGGCCCGCCGCGATATGCCGGGAATCCGTAGCCCGTCAGGTAAATGACATCGATATCGGCCGCCCGCAGCGCGTATCCTTCTTCCAGAATGCGCGCACCCTCGTTGATCATCACGTAAAGGCAGCGCTCGAGAATTTCCTCGGCCGTAATATTGCGGCGCGGGATGCCCGCTTCGCGCGCGGTCTTCTCGATCAGTGCGAGCACCTCGGGATCGGGCGACGCCCGCCGGTTTTCGTCGTATCGATACCAGCCCGCCCCGGTCTTCTGCCCCAGGCGCCCCATCTCGTACAGCTTGTCGTGAACCAGCGGCCGGCGCGCGCCCGGCTTCTCCAGATGCTTGGCTTCCTGGCGCACCCGCCACAGCACGTCGATGCCGCCCATATCGTCTACGGCGAAGATCCCCATCGCCATGCCCCAATCCGTCAGCGCCTTGTCGACCTGTTCCGGCGTTGCGCCCTCTTCCACCAGGAATTGCGCTTCCCGCATGTACGGAAACATCATGCGGTTGCCGACGAACCCGTGGCAGTTGCCGACCACCACCCCCACTTTCTTGAGCTTTTTCGCAAGCGCCAGCGCCGTCGCAATGAGAGGCTTCGCGGTCGCCTTGCCGCGCACAATTTCCACCAGCCGCATCACGTGCGCCGGGCTGAAGAAATGTAGCCCCACGACGCGCTCCGGCCGCGACGTCGCCGAGGCGATCTGATCGATATCCAGCGTCGAGGTATTCGAGGCCAGCACCGCATCGGGTTTGGCGATGCGATCGATTTCACCGAAAACCTGCTTCTTCAGCGCCAGGTTCTCGAAAACCGCTTCCAGCACCAGATCGGCCTTGTCGAATCCTTCGTAATCGAGCTGCGGATGAATTAGCGCCATGCGCTCATCCATCACCTGCTGGGAGAAGCGCCCCTTCTTGACGGATCCCTCGTAATTCTTACGAATGGTCGCCATGCCCCGATCGAGCGCGGCGGCGTCCGCCTCTTTCAGGCGAACCGGAATCCCGACGTTGGCCAGCGCCATGGCGATGCCGCCGCCCATGGTCCCGGCGCCAATGATCGCCGCGTTCGAAATCGAAACCGGGGCGACATCCTTTCCGATATCCGGAATCTTTGCCACCGCGCGTTCGGCGAAAAACGCGTGAATTAGGGCGCGGCACTGGTCCGAAGCAAGGCATTCGGTGATCAGCTCACGCTCCTTCCGGCAACCCTCGTCGAATGGCAGCGCAGCGGCAGCCTCGATAGCATCAACGGCCGCCAGCGGCGCCGTCTGGTTGCGCCGTGTTTTGCGCGCCTGTTCGCGTCCGGCCGCAAACAACGGCGCGTTCACCGCCGCCGATCCCAGCTTTTCCTGGCGCTCGCGCGTCTTCGGATGCGGCCGGTCCGCCATCTCGCGAGCGAAGGCCACGGCCCCGGCACGCAGGTCGCCTTCGATGATGCGATCGATCAATCCCAGCGAAAGCGCCTGAGCCGCTGGAATCGGCTTGCCCGAAACACACATCTCAATCGCCGCCGCAATCCCCACCAGTCGCGGCAGGCGCTGTGTCCCCTCGGCTCCGGGGATGATCCCCAGGTTCACCTCCGGCTGGCCCATCTGCGCATCGGGACTGGCCACGCGGTAATGCCCCGCCATCGCTACTTCGAGACCGCCGCCCAGCGCTGTCCCGTGCAGGGCCATAATCACCGGCTTCCCGCAATCCTCAATTTGTGTCAGCAGCGTGCGCAATTTGGGCGGAGTCGCGTGCCCCGCCGCGGCCTTTTCCAGTTCCTTAATATCTGCGCCCGCGATGAACGTGCGCCCCGCGCCTAGAATGACGATGACGCGAACGGAGGCGTCGCGCTCCGCCGCTTCAATTGCACTGGCGATCCCTTCCGGAACTCCCGGGCTGAGGGCGTTGACCGGCGGATTGTCGATGATGATCACGCCGACGCCCTGATCCACCGCAAAACTGACAAGTTGGCTGTTCATGAGTTGATGATTTTCATAGTATCTTGAACCGATTCGGCAGCGGGCGGTTCTGGCGGCCCGGCCGTAGGCTTTCGCAGCCAGAGGTAATAGTGATTTCCGATCCGCTGGCCGTGCGGCGCCTTCAGCAGCCATAGATCCAGGTACCGAAACGGAAACAACAACCAGCCGAAGATGACGTGAGCAGCGCCGCGCCACAGCCGCCACGGCAATAGCAGCTTGAAATACTCCAGGGTCACCACCAGCAACGTCGCGGTCGGGCCGGTACGCCAACCCTCCGCTACGACTTCGAGCGGACCCGTCAACTGCTTGAGGCCGTCCGGTGTGAAGCGCCGGAAGTCCTTTGGGTATTCGTGAAATGGATGACAGAACGGCACCACCAGATGAGCGTAACCGTCCTCCGCCAGGACCCGCCGGATTTCGTTGACCACCTCGATCGGGTTTCGAACATGTTCGAGCACGGCATCGCATTCAACGCGCCGGAAAACGCCGGAGCGAAACGGCAGGCGCTCCGCGTCGCCGGCCACGTCCACCCCCGGAACGGCAAACAAGTCGAGGTTGATATAGCCGTCGACTCGCTGTCCGGCGCCGCCGATGTAGAGATTCCACCGGCCCAGCGGAAAGTCCTTGGGCTCGGCCGGATTCATCACAAACGGAGCTGGTGGCTGGATCCATCGCAACAGGCGATCGCGCCAGCGGCGCGATGCGCGCCTGCGGTACAGCCCTGCAAGGTCCGTGCCTGAGCCCAAAGGGTTCCGCCTCCGTCTGTCACAATAGCAATGTCTCCCATGACCGAGCGGCTTTACTACCACGATTCCTACTTGCGATCCTTTACCGCCCAAGTGGTGGATACGGCCGGAACCATTGCCTATCTGGACCGCACCGCATTCTATCCCACTTCCGGCGGCCAGCCGTTCGATACCGGATTCATCGCCGGCGTGCCGGTGCTAGAAGTGATCGACGAGGACGACCGGATCGCCCATCGCCTGGATGCGCCGGTGCCCCAAGGTCCGGCCGAATGCGCCCTCGATTGGCAGCGCCGTTTTGATCATATGCAGCAGCACACGGGCCAGCACCTGCTCTCGGCCGTATTTGAAGAGCGATTCGGGCTGCGAACCGTCAGTTTTCATTTGGGGCAAGAGACCTCGACCATCGATCTGGAAGGCGCGGCCGCGGACAGCCGGACGATCGAAGAGGCCGAGCGCCGCGCCAACGAGATCGTGTACGAGAACCGGCGCGTGCACATCGAATATCAAGATGCGGTCGAGGCCGAAGGCCTGCGGAAAGCTTCGGAGCGCGCCGGCACGCTGCGCATCGTGAGCATCGAGGACCTCGATCGCAGCGCCTGCGGCGGCACCCACGTGCGCGCCACCGGAGAGATTGGAACCATCCTGATTCGCAAGCTGGAAAAGGTACGGCAGACCACGCGCGTCGAGTTCCTCTGCGGCAGCCGCGCCGTCCGCCGCGCGCGTGCCGACTACAACGCTCTCACGCAGGTTGCGCAGTCGTTCTCGGCGCCGCTCGACGAAGCGCCCGGGCTCGTCGCCGCCCAACTGGAATCGGCCAGGACCGCCGACAAGCTCGCCCGCAAGATGCAGCTCGATCTTGCGGTCTACCAGGGCCGGGAGCTGTATGAGGCGACTGAACCCGGCCCCGAAGGGGTGCGCCGGCACGTTCGGCGGCTGGCCGGCGGATCGATGGAGCAGCTTCGCGCGATTGCCCAAAGCTTCACCGCACACCCGCGCGCCGTTTTCCTGGCAGCGCTCGACGACCCGCCATCGGCTCTTTTCGCCGCTTCCCCGGATACAGGGATCGATGCCGGCAAGACGCTCAAGACCGCGCTAACGCCGTTGGGAGGCCGCGGCGGCGGCACGGCGCAATTGGCGCAGGGCAGTGTCCCGGACCGCGGCGCGCTCGAAAGCTTGCTCGCTGCTCTGATTTGAGGGCGGATCAGCGGCCAATCAAGACCGCCACGCCCCGCGGCTGCACGTCCAATTTTTCGATGCGATCGCCCAGTTCGAAGGGTCGCCCGACCGCCGCATCCGGATAAAGCGGAAGCAGGAAATGCTGGATCAGAAAATCGAGGGTCTTGCCGTCCAGCGTTACGCCCGAAATCTGGACACTGAGGACATCCACTGTGGCTTGGCCAGCCGCCGACCGAATGCGCGCCGTGACGGTCACCGGCCGCTCGCCATCCAGCAGGCGAGACATCAGCCAGCCCGGGGGGCTGCCCTGCGAGCGGCGAAGCTCAGCGAAATTGATCAGCGCGCTTCCCTCGGCCACTTCCGGCCGCAACAGGGTCAGCCGGGGCTGGCGGACTCCTCCGGTGACCATCGGGACCTCGTGCTCCACGTAAGCGCTCAGTTCGCTTGGCGTTAAGTCGACTCGGCTTCCCGGTTTGAGGTGACCGGCCTCAATCAGATCGAATTTCCGCTGCGCCGACTGATAGTCGGCCGTGGTTGCTCCCAGCAGCAGAATTACGGGAACCCAGACCAGCGGCAGCAGAGCGCGCTTCACCTTTTAACAGACGCTCGGCGGGGCCAAATCGTTGCCGCGGCAGGGCGAAAGGACGCATCCACTGTGCAATTGCCCCCAATTCCAGAAAGGATATCTTTTGCCGGCTCCGCCCTGAACTGTCCATTATTCAATAGCTTACATGGGCAGCGTGGCGCGAAATGTGCGCTGGCCGAGTGGTTGCTAATAAGATTTTGAGGTATGAATATGCCGACTCTTCCGGTGGTGCTGATCGCGATCGCAGTAATTCTGCTCGCCTTGGCCGCATGGCGCCTGGTGGGCGCGTGGCTGAAGTACCGGGGACGCATGGTGATCACCTGCCCGGAGAATCAAAAGCCGGCCGGCGTTTCCCTCGATGCCGGGCACGCTGCCTCTACCGGCCTTACGGGCGCGCCCGATTTCCGGCTCGCCGCCTGTTCTCGCTGGCCCGAACATGCCGGATGCGGCCAGGAATGTCTGCGGCAAATCGAACAATCGCCCGAAAACTGCCTTGTTCGCAATATCCTGACGCACTGGTACGAGGGGAAAACTTGCGTCTGGTGCCAGCGCCCCATCGGAGATATTCATCTCGCCGATCGAAAACCCACCTTGCTGATGCCCGACCATTCGTCGGTGGAGTGGAGCGAGATTCCGGCCGATAGATTGACGGAGGTGCTGGAGTCAGCGTTGCCGCTCTGTTTTGGCTGCCATGTAGCGAACACGATGGTCCGGAAGCATCCGGAACTGGTGATTGACCGGTCGCGGCCAATGGTGAGCGGAACCACTCACGGTCCGCATACTCCCTGACAATCCGATGAAAGCTCTCATTCTCTGCCTCGCGCTGGGGACATTCCCGGCATTCGGGGGGAACCGGATCGCTCCGATTCGTCTGTACATTCACTTCCAGCAACAGCCGCCGGATGCCGTGCTGGAGTCCATCCAGGAAGAGCTGGCGACCATCATGGTGCCGACTGGGATCGATTTTGAATGGCGCTTGCTCAGCGAGACAAAAGGAAACGAAGTCTCCGTCGAGCTCGCCGTGGTTCATTTCAAGGGTGCCTGCGATGCGGCGGACCTGGCGCCCGCCGACGCCTATCCCGGCCCACTCGGCTGGACTCATATTAGCGACGGCCAGATCCTCCCGTTCACCGACATCAACTGCGACGGCATACGCCTGTTCACGCAACGGGAGTTGCTGAGAATCCCGGAGCCCGCGCGGGATGCCACTTACGGCCGGGCTGTGGCGCGCGTCCTGGCGCATGAGCTTTATCACATCTTCGCGAAGACACGGAAGCATACCTCGGTAGGCATCGGCAAACCGGCCTACTCGGTGCAGGAGCTGCTCGCGAACAAATTCCAGTTCCAGAAGAAGGACTGCGATGTGCTGCGCGCGCACCAGGAGCAATTGGAGTCAATTGCCGCAGCAACGGGCCAGTAAACCGGCTACGGCTTCAACAGAGGAAGATCTTTCGGTGGCTCCGGAATGGTCGCGAGGTAGGCTCGAATGTCGGCGACCTCCGCGTCACTCATCACCTTCGCTGAATACGGGGGCATTCCGGCGCCAGGCTTCCGCACATAAGCGGTGAGAGCCGCCGCCGCGAGCGGGCGAGGCGCCAGGCGCGGACCTGTTCCTCCCTGCCCCACGGTGCCGTGGCACTCATAACAGCCATTCTTAAAAAAGAGCTTCTTGCCGTTATCCGCATCTCCCGCGTTCTGCGCAAACACTGCCAGCAAGCCCATTCCGCCGATTGACGCTGCAATGATCAACCGCCTCATCGTTCCTCCTTACCGCGGCTGCGTCAGGGTGTCGATCAGATACGGCTCTCCGCTCTTCACGACTTCAATGCCCCGCCGGATGGCCGCCGCCAAATCCCGCGGATCGGAAATCGGGCCTTCCGCGCGCACGCCCATGCTTTGCGCCAGCTTCGCGTAGTCGATATTCGGATTGTCGATTTTCGTTCCGATGTGGATGCGGTCGATGCCGCGATTATGCCGGTTCGCCAGCCCCTGGATGCCCATGACTTCCTGATGGTATGCGCGGTTGTTATGCATGAGCGTGAGCAGCGGGATGCGGTGATGGGCCGCAGTCCACAAGACGCCATTGGCGACCATCAGATCGCCATCGGTTTGAATCGCGATGCTCAGCCGCCCATGCTTCTTGTTGGCTAAAGCGGCGCCTACGGTCGCCGGCGCCATGTATCCGACGCCCTCCGCGCCCGAGCCGCCGATGTATTGATAGTGCTTGTCGAAGTTCCACAAGCGCAGCGGCCATTCGCGAATCCAGAACGTGTCCGAAAGCAGCGACCAGTCTTCCTTCTGAATCTGCGCCCACAGCTCGGCGGACAGGCGGGCAGTGCTGATGGGGCTCGCATCCCAGCCGTAGGCCGCGTCGGCGCGCGCCTTGTCGGCGGCCTGCCGGCTGGCCTGCGCCAGCTTCGCGCCGCGCGCTTCCAATGCCCGTCGCCGATCGCTCGTGACCAGCCGCTTCACCGCTTCAATCAACGACGGCAGCGTCGCCTCGGCGTCGGCCGCAATTGCGAGATCCACGTCGGTGAACCGCATGAAATCCTGGTAATTGGCCTTGTGGTTCAAATCCAGCGAGGAAATGCTGATCACCTTTAGCGACGGGTTCCGCTGTTTCGCCGCCCGCACCGTGCTATACAGATCGCTGCTCTCAAGGGCCAGCACGACATCGGCTTCCACCACCGGCGCTCCGGTCGTCGGCTTGCCACTGACGCCTGCGCGCAGCGTCTGGTTGAGCGGATGACGGCTAGGGAAATTCACGCGCCGGTGCTGATCGACAACGCCAGCCTGCAGCGTTTCCGCTAGCTCCACGATCAGCTTTAGCCCATTAGGAGTGCGTGCCGCCCGGCTCGCCACGATCACGGGGTTTTCCGCGGCCACAAGCATTCGCGCCACTTCGTTCACAGCTCCCGTTTCGCCCTGCGGCGGAGCGGGTATCGTGAACTTGGGAATGCGCGGATGCTCGCCAGGGGGGATGGCGGACTCCTGCATCTCGGTGTCGGCGGTCAGAACCACCGGCATGGTAGGCGGCGTCACCATGAGCTGGTAGGCGCGCACGGCCGATTCGGCAAAGTGCTGGAGCGATTGCGGCGTGTCATCCCACTTGGTGACGTCGCGAACCATCGCCGCCGCGTCCTGCACGCTGTGCACCCAGGTAACCTCTCCGCCACGGTGCGCCGCATCGAGCGTGTTGCCGAGGATCACATAGACCGGCACGCGGTCGCAGAAAGAATCGTAGATCGCCATGCTGGCGTGCTGCAGTCCGACGGTACCGTGCGCGCACGCCAAGGCCGGCTTGCCTTCAATTTTGAAGTAGCCGTTAGCCATGGCAACCGACGATTCTTCGTTGCAGCAGGTGATGAATTCGGGGGCCGAGTTGCCGCCGTAATTAATAATCGACTCGTGAATGCCTGCGAAGCTCGACCCCGGCATGGCGAACAGGTACTCAAAGCCGAGCGATTTCAAGACATCCACCATGAAATCGGCGCCGGGCCGGTCGGTGACGCGGGGGTCGGCTGGAGCGGCATTTTCGGTCACGTTCGCCGCCGGCGAGACCCGCACCTGTTGGGCAATACCGGCCGGCGTTGTAGCCGCCGCCAACGCAGCGCCTTTCAGAAATCCCCGCCGGTCGAGCGGCTTGTTCGATTGATCCACGGCACGCACCTCGCTTCGCGGATTCTACGTGGCCCGCCGCGGCCAAGTCAAGCCGTAGACAAAACCGGGCGGGACGCGCAATTTTACGGTTGTGAAAAATCAGGGCGTGAACGGGAATCGCCAACTGCGTGACGTAGGCTGTTTTTAGAGCCTCGGAATGCCGGCGCGTTGCCCAGCGTACTTGTGTATCGCTCTATTGGTAGCCCGCGTTCCGGCTGCGGCTCAAGTGGCGGAGCCGATCCTCACCTGGAGCGCCGTGCCCAATCCGGCCGGAACTGTCAGCTTGAAGCTCGATTTCGTAAGCGCGCTCGACCCGACGGGAGTGAGCACACAAGCGATTCCAGAATCCCGGCTTGAGGTCGGGCTGGGACGGGGTTTCGAAACGGTGCTGCAGATGCCTCTTTTGCGAGTGTCCGAGCCCAATGGAAGCTCAGTTCTGGCTGGAGGCCAGTTTTCGGCAGCTCTGCGGTATCTGATCGCCGGCTCTCCCAGTGGCAAATATGCCATTTCGGTGGCCGGCCGGCTGGAGGTACCGACCGGAAACTCGCAAATCGTCGGAAACCAGTACCAGCTCATGCCCATGCTGCTGGGGGAATGGCAGGTAGCGCCCCACCTGTTGCTTCGGTCAAACCTCGCCTGGAACACCACAGTAAGCGGTACCACCGCGAGGTTCGCCAATTTTGAACACGCGCATGCCTTGGTTTGGCGGGCCAGCCGCCGCGCCATACCGGTGTTCGAATTTGTAGGGAGCACGAACACGCTCTCGGGTAATACTCAGTTGCTCGTGCAACCGGAAGTGATCGTCACGCCGGCGCGAAATCTCGAGCTCAAAACTGGAATCTGGGTGGCGGTGTTCCCCGCTCCACACTACGGCATTCGCTCGCAAATCGCCTGGTTTTGGGGAAAACGGCAATGAGCGGGCGATCCGGAATGCGGACCACGATGTCGATATTGTCACAATCCTGTCGCCGGCCGGGAGTTCTTCCCGGCAACCTTTGACACGCTGGAAATATTTTCCGCACTCCCAATCCCGCCAGCCCGCTGCTAGGGTTCAACATGGAAATTGGCACAAAACATGCCCGGTGCAAAATGTGGGTGAGGCTACCGAAAATGCGGAGGGTGGCGGGTTGACTTTGGATGACTTCGACCGTCGCGCCATTGTTGCGGCGTGCGCGGTCTTGTCGGCGTCCATTGAATTCCCCGGAAGCCAGGACCCGAAAAATGTCGAGGTCGCCATCCAGATTTTAGAGAGATGCTGCCAAATTTTCCGGGCCTCGGCAGCGGCTACTCCGCCCCGGAAGCCGGAAGCTGCGGAACGCACCGCAGCAAAGTCGTTTTCCCCACTCGGTCGCGAGGCCTGAGGAGGCCTCGATCCCCGATCGGAGTATCTGCGCGAAATCGCCGTTGACGGAACGCCTGCCACGCAATACCATAATGGATAATAAGGTCTTTAATGAAAACGATTCTGGTAGTGCAGCCGGAGCCGCTTGTGAGCGGGCTGTTCAACCGTTTGCTCGAACGCGGTTACAGCGTTGTGGAAACCACGTCCGCGGAAGAGGCTCTGGATGCCTTTCGGCGCCACGGCAAGGTCGACTTGCTGATTACAGAGTTGGAGCTTCCGGTGATCTCTGGAATTGAACTGGCTTCTTTGTTGAAAGCGTGGAGGCCAAGGTTGAAGATCATTCTGACGGCTGATCTGTTGCCGGAAAACTGGAGCGATGAGGAGAGCGCAGAACTCTCGCGGTTCCAAACCCACTCGATGACGATTCTGAAGATGCCGTTCTCGCCCGATGAATTGCGAGCCAGGGTGGTCAGCCTGATTGGATTTCCGGAGAGCGCGTTCCCGGCGGCCGCGTAACCCCGCACCGCTATTGCATATCGTTGCGGATCATCTTTCCGCCCTTCATAACGAATTTGACGCGCTGCAATTCAGTGATGTCGCCCAGCGGGTCCCCGGAAACAGCGATCAGGTCGGCAAATTTCCCCTTGTCGATGGATCCAATCTGGTCCTGCCAACCCATCGCTTCGGCATTGATCATGGTGCCTGATTGGATTGCCTGAGCCGGGCTCAAACCCGCGATCTTCACCAGCGCCTCAAATTCGAGAGCCTGCGTGCCGTGCGCTAAGGTGGCGCCATCCGCCCCGCTGCCCGCCATCGTTTTGATTCCCGGAGTCGCAGCGGCCATGTGAACGGCTTTTGAAAAGATCGGGATGATCCGATACTTGCCGCCCGTGTTCTTGGCGTCGTTATCGTCCATGTACGGCTCGGTGTACCGGACGATAGTCGGGTCGTAATAAAGTTTCTTGGCCACCATCAGATTGATCAATTCCTGGTTCAGGCCGAAGCCATGCTCGATGGTGTCGCATCCGGCGACAATCGCGTTCTTGAGCCCTTCGCCTCCGTAAACATGGCAGCCGGCTTTCTTGCCGAGGCGATGTGTCTCGTCAATCATCGCCTGCACCACCGGTAACGGGTAAGTCACTTCATACTGGTCCTGGCCGCTGGCCGTGAACGAATACGCGCCGGCCGGGTAGAGCTTGATCCAATCGGCTCCGTGCGCGATCTGGTCGCGGACGGCGGCGCGCCCCTCCTCGGGCGAGCGGACCACGGTGCTGGCCAGCGGGTTTTGGGGAGCCGCGGGGTTGGGAGGCGTGGCGCCCCAAACAATACCAAGAGTCGACACTTGATAGCGCGGCCCGTCGATCCGACCCTCGTTGATCGCATTACGCACAGCGACATCGCCGTATCCATTTCCGTGCGAGGTCATGTCGCGCGCCGCCGTGAAACCCGCGCGCAGATTGGCTTGCACGTTCTGCACGGCAATCAGCATGTAGTCTTCGGTGGTGCCCTTGGGTTTCCGCTGGTTGAACATGTGGGTATGGGCGTCGATCAAGCCGGGCAGGACCGTTGCCTTGCTAAGATCGATCACCGTCGTTCCCGCCGGAATTTTGATCTGTTTTTCCGGGCCAACCTCGGTGATGCGCTCGCCGGAAATGAGCACCACCTGGTTCGACAGCATCCGGCCCGCCTTGCTATCGAACAGGCGCCCGGCGCGTACCGCGATCGATCGAGAGGCCGAGGGACATTGATGGATACCGCCATCGGATCCCACGCAGGGCGTCGAACCGGCGCCGCGCCAGGGAGCTGGTGGAGGCTGAACCTGCGCCCACCCTACAGCCGCACCAAGCAGAATTCCGAGCGCCGCCCACGCGGCCGTTTTGCATCGCATCCCGCACACCTCCGAGTCAGCTATTCATCATATCGGGAAGTGGCGGCACGGGCGGAAATTTCCTGGCACTGCGGCCCTGCAGTAAACTGGTTGGGAATTGGGAGGTGCTATGGCGTGGCCGCGGTTAGTCGCGTTCGGCGGCATGCTGGCCGTCGCCATCGCCATTCTACCGGCGCAGCCACCGACCGCCGAACCGCTCCTCCAAGCCATTCAAAAAGGCGACAGCGCGAGCGTCCGGCTCCTGCTTAAGCACGGCGTTAGCGCCAATAGTAAAGACGCCGACGGCACGCCGGCCCTCATGACGGCAGCTCTGTTCGCCGGCGCGGATTGCGTCAAACTCCTGCTCGATGCGGGCGCCGATCCCAATCTGCGTGATAGCGGGGGCGCCACAGCGTTGATGTGGGCTGTTCCCGACGTCGCCAAGGTGAACCTGCTGCTCGCTGCAGGCGCCGACGTCAACGCGCGCTCCACGAACCTGCAGCGTACCCCGCTGCTGATCGCGGCCAGTTACCCGGGGTCGGTACCCGTTTTGCGCCTTTTGCTCGAACATGGCGCCGATATCCACGCCAAAGACCGTAATGGCGTGCATGCGCTCGGCCGCGCGGCGGTGTCGGCTGACGTCGACGTCGTGCGTTTTCTGGTCGAGCGCGGTTGCGATCCCAACGAACCCGGCTACGGATCGAATGTTCGCTACGCCCGGCAGTATCGGCCGACGCTCGAATATCTGCTGTCGCAGGGCGTGAAGGTGGAAAAGGACGCGGTTGCGGGGGCGGCACACTGGCAAGACCCCAAGCTGATCGAGCAGTGGATTGACCGTGGCGCCGACGTCAACGCGCGCACAGGTCCCTACCGGCGCACCGCACTCATGACTGCGGCAGCTTCGGAGCAGTCTTCGGCGGCCACGGTCAAGGCCCTCCTCGACAAAGGCGCGGACCCCAACGCCGAGGACACCGAAGGCGAGCGCCCGCTCGATTGGGCGGTATATCGGAACGACCAGGAAAAAATCTCGGCTCTGGAGATGTCCGGCGCCACGCGCGGGCACGGCCCAAGGCAGTCGGCATATCCTCCGCCGGAGCCGGGAGGCATCGCGGATGCACGGGTATCGGTGGGCCGCGCGGTGAATCTGCTCCTGCCGACCGGGCCAGTCGCCTACCAGCGGCGCGGCTGCATCAGTTGTCATAGCCAGGCGCTGGTTGCCGTGGCCGCCGCCGAGGCACGGCGAAAGGGAATCGCCATCAATGAGGAAATGGCCCGGACGAATCTGAACCAGATCCTGACCGTGTTTCAAACGTCAGCCGAGACCGCGATGCAAGCCGACCAGCCCGCAGGCAACATCATCACCGTCGGGTACGTGATGATGGCGTTGGCGGCCGAACACCATCCGCTGGACCGCATCACCGCTGCGTTGACGCACCTCGCCGCCGCCCTGCAGTTGCCGGATGGAAGTTGGACTCCCAATGGAGTTTCGCGTCCGCCCATGGAAGACAGCCTGGTCACGGCAACGGCGCTCGGTGTGCGCTCGCTGGCGCTGTATCCCGTCCCCGGTCTCAAAACTCAGCTCGACGAAAAACTCCGGCGTGCCCAGCGCTGGCTCGTGGCGGTGAATCCGCACTCGGCGGAAGATCGTGCCATGCGGCTGATGGGTCTGGTGTGGACGAAGGCGCCGCGGCCGGCAGTCGAGGAGTCCATCCGCCAGCTTCTCGCGCAGCAGCAAACCTCCGGCGGCTGGCGGCAGCGTGACGAACTCGAACCGGACGCCTATGCCACCGGACTCTCTCTTTACGCGTTGCACACGGCCGGTGTTTCTCCCGCAAACGAGGCCTATCTGCGGGGTGTTCGCTTTCTGCTCCAGACGCAATATCAGGATGGCGCCTGGCTGGTGAAGACTCGCTCCTACCCGACGCAGCCGTATTACGAAAGCGGTTATCCGTTCGGCCGCAACCAATGGATCTCGGCGGCCGGAGCGGACTGGGCGGCGCTGGCGATCGCGCAAACCCTGCCAGATGCCGCGCCCGTGCAATCGGCCCGCCGGCAATGACGCTCAGCGCTTCGCCAGCGCCGCCAGCGCGATTCCGAGGTGTTCGACGTCAGCGGCCGACGCGCCGTCCTTCACGAAAACTTCCATCACTACCGCCGTTGTCGTGCCGACGTTTCTAAATCCGTGCGGCGTGCCCTTCTGCAGGAAAAATGCTTGCCCGGAAGCAGCTTCGACCGGGGCCGCCGAGCCAACGGTGATCTCCAGCTTCCCCGAGATCGGAATCCACAAGTGGAACCGCACGTCATCATGCGTGTGAACGGTGCGGACGGCGCCCGGTTGAATTTCGACGCGGCTGACCCGGACTTCCGGCCGGTCCATCAACCGCACCGGATTCACGCCGGGATTGGCATTGCCGCGCGCGGCCGGCGCCTGCGCGACCGCCCAAACACCACTGAGCAATACCGCCACTATGGAAAACATTCTGTTCATGCGCAGGAAGTGTATACCTTGCCTGGACCGGGGTCAACGCACCGGCCCGCCTTGGAACCACGTGAAAGACAAACGCAGGGCTTCAGAAAATCAGCGCTTCCTCGGAAATCACGCCGAAATGTTGCAGCGCTTCCTTGATTGGCAAACGCTTGTCCGGAGGACACTCATGCCACGGGCGGCGTTCCGCGGAGAGCAGGGGCTGATCGAGGTAAAGTTCCTTGCAGTGACTGATCCAAAACGGATGGGGCACGAAACCGTAGTGCTGCTCCACCCATTGCTGGATATCGAGATCGCTCGCGATCCCGGGCTTCAAGGCCATTCCGGCACTAATCATCATGGCCTTCGACTCCTATTGAGGATAATCAGGTAAGTTTATGATATCACCTATTGGCCGCCACGGTCGAGCGCTTCTTAGTAAATTAGTGCGCCGCCGCACGGAAACCCGCGAATTGTGAGGAAACCACCGTGTGGTGGAGCCTTCGGCAGTGATTTTGCTGCAACTTTATCAGGTGAGAGTCGAGCCCATGCCTGACCATCCCTCATACATTCTGCAGGCCGGAGGAACAGAGGTGGCGACGGCGGCGGGAGGCGCCCGGCGCTATCGCAAACCACTTAGCGGCTTTCGATGGGCGGACATCAAATTGCTGCTCAGCGAGAGCTTCAGTGAATGGAGCCGCCACAAAGCATCGCGCCTGGGGGCTTCCCTGGCGTTTTATACACTGCTCTCCTTGACGCCGCTTCTGTTGATCGCGGTATCCGTAGGCGGGCTGGTCTTTGGTGAAAAGGCGGCCGAAGGGCATCTGCTCGAAGAGATTCGGGGGCTGATTGGCCCGCAGGGCGCGGCCGGCGTCCAGACGCTGCTGGCTGGAACGCGTCACACCGGTCACGGCATCCTGGCCACCACCATCGGTCTGGTAACTCTGTTCTTCGGCGCTTCCGGTGTTCTGATTGAGCTGCGGGACGCCCTCAATACGATCTGGGAGGTTCAAGCGCCGCAGCTGCCGGGCTTGCGGAGCATCGTCCAGATGATCAAAGACCGGCTATTTTCGTTCGCGCTCGTGCTGGCGATCGGATTTTTGCTATTGGTGTCGTTGGTGGTCAACACGGTCATCGCGGCTGCGGGAACTTATTTTACGAGCTTCCTGCCGGCGCCCGAGGCAGCCTTGCATGTCGCGAACTCGCTGCTTTCGTTCGTCATCATCACGGGCCTGTTCGCCGCGATCTACAAGATCATGCCGGATGTGCGCATCGAATGGCGCGACGTCTTGTTGGGCGCGGCCGTCACTTCCCTGTTATTTACGGTTGGTAAATTTCTGATTGGGCTCTACCTTGGGAAAGCAAGCTTCGCCTCAACTTACGGAGCGGCGGCGTCGGTGGTTATCCTCATCGTTTGGGTGTATTATTCCGGACAAGTCTTTTTCTTTGGAGCGGAGTTTACAAAAGCCTTCGCCGGCCGTTTTGGGTCGCAGCCGGTCGGCCGGAACGCTCCGATTGCCGCGCCGAGTGCGCCGCTGGGGCCGAGGCTTGTCACGCCCACGACCCGCGCCTGACCCAAAATGCGATTTGTTGCTCTAGCCACCGATTACGACGGAACTCTTGCTCACGACGGCCAAGTGAGCAAACGCACGCTGGCCGCCCTGGAGCGCCTTAAGACATCGGGGCGCCGGTTGTTGCTGGTCACCGGCCGCGAGTTGCATGATCTCCAGAGCGTCTTCGGTGAGCTGAAACTCTTCGATCTGGCAGTCCTGGAAAACGGCGCGGTCCTGTATTTTCCGGCCGAGCGCCGCGAACAACTCCTCGCCGATCCGCCTCCGGAGGAGTTTATCGCCGCATGCCGGAAGCGGGGCGTTGCGGACCTGAACGTCGGCCGCGTGGTGGTGGCGAGCTCGGAAGCCGAGACGCCAAAGATCCTCGATACCATCCGTGCGCTCGGGTTGGAGCTGCACGTCATCTTCAACAAAGGTTCGGCGATGGTGCTGCCTTCCGGCGTGAATAAGGCGACCGGGCTGACGGCCGCGCTCAAACAACTCTGCCTGTCGGCCCATAACGTAGTGGGCGTGGGGGACGCCGAAAACGATCATGCGTTCCTGGGCTGTTGCGAATGCGGCGCCGCCGTCGGAAATGCGTTGCCGGCCTTGCGGGCGCGAGCCGACGTCGCCACTGCCGGCCGCGACGGAGAGGGTGTCGTCGAACTGATCGAATCGCTCTTGCGCGACGATCTGGCGGAAGCCACCCGCACGCTTCGCCGCCATGACATCCTGCTCGGCAAGACCGCCGACGGATCCCTGTTGTGTTTTCCCGTGCATGGAAGCAACCTGCTGATCGCCGGCTCTTCAGGCGGAGGAAAATCGAGCATCACGAGCGCATTCGTCGAACGCCTGATCGACGCTCACTATCAGGTCTGCGTTATCGATCCGGAAGGCGACTACAAAACGCTCGGGGACGCGGTGGTGTTGGGCGAGCCGAAAAGCCCGCCGACGGCCGATGCCGCGCTCGGTGTTCTCGAAAAGCCCGAGCGCAGCGTGGTGCTCAACATGGTCGGGGTGCGGTTTGAAGATCGTCCGGCATTTTTCCAGAGCCTCATCCCGCGATTGGGGGAACTCGGCATCCGAACCGGGAGGCCGCACTGGATCATCGTCGATGAGGCCCATCACGTTTTGCCGGCCGATCCGGCGACGCCGCTCCCAGGGCCGATCAAGGGGCTATTGAATTTCGCGCTGATCACCGTCCGCCCGGAACACGTGGCCCGCGAAGCGGTGGCGGCGACCGATGCCTTGATCGCGGTGGGAAGGGAGCCGGACGAGACGGCCCGCGCGTGGTCGGCGGCCACCGGAATTCCCGTCACCGGCGTCAATGGGCCTTTGGATCGCGGGCACGCTGTTTTGTGGCGCAAGCAAGCCCCGGAGCGGCCGATCTGCTTCGAGGTGTCCGAATGCCAGGATGCGCGTGTGCGGCACAGCCGCAAGTACGCATCCGGAGAATTGCCGCCCGACCGAAGTTTCTACTTCCGGGGTCCGGAGGAGAAGCTCAATCTGCGAGCGGACAATCTCACCACGTTTCTGCGTATGGCCGACGGAGTTGACGAAGCCACCTGGCTGCATCACTTAAGGCGTGGCGATTACTCACACTGGATGCGGACCGAGATCCACAGCGAGGAATTGGCTGACGAAACCGAAGCCATTGAACGCCAGCCCGACCTGCCGCCGGACGAGACGCGCGCCAAAATTCGCGAGGCTATCGAGAAGCGATTTACGATTCCGGAATAGCGCCGGGCTATGGGCGGCTTTCCTTTTTTGCACGCCGGTGCAAATCCAGTCCGAAATCCGGATCGTCGCGCGTCCCGGTAATCTTGAACGGCACCACGGCCCCGGCTCCGTCCTTCTTGAAAAACCGGTCGAGCGGCCTTAGAAAAAACGACTTCCATCCCGTGGTCGTGTGCGAGAGCTCGGCTTCCAGGCGGGCTTTCCCGTGGAAGTCTAATTGTTCATCGAGAAGGCCATATCGCCCCTGCAGTTGGACGTCTACGCCCGGCACACAGAAGGCGAGATTGCGAAACGCCATCGCGCCGTGGTTGAGCCGGAACCGGCCCGCAAAACCCGACGCAACGATCTCGGTCCTGGGTTTCCGGGGCTGACCCTGGCCCGAGTGGCTCAAACTGTTCACCTTTTCCTGAAGGCGCAGTTGTGAAAAATGGGCGGCGTCAATCAGGAACCGGCCGTCCAACTGGAGCTTCTGAGCGATATCCACGTCGCCCGGAGGAATGATCAGCCTGGTTTGAAAGCGGATATTTCCGCTTATCGGCGGCCTCGGCCCTTTGACGCCCAGGCGCAGCATGTCCGCGAGCTGTCCGGAGGCGTCGACGTCGAGCGTAATCGTTTTGCCGCGGCGCCCGGGTTTTCCTTCGACGCCACCTCGTGCGTTCACGAACGCGTGGCCGAACTGTGCCTGCACGGGTTGAAGCAGGGTGTCTCCGTCGGTGCCGTCCACTACGGCATGGAACCGTGTTTTGAGGTCCACGGAGTTACCGCTGATCTTCAACGCGAATTCAGGCACGTCGGTCGTGCCGTCAACTTCGATGCGCTCGAGAACACCGTGATAGCTTCCGTTCGAAGACAGCGTTCCCGAGATCCCGCGAAATACGGAGAGGTCGGCATCTCGAAATATGTACTCGCCCTGAACCGGAGTCTGGTCGGGATCATTCTGATCCCACGGACCGAACTGACCTGTGGTCTGTATATCTCCGGGCGGCTCCGCATTCGTCAGCAACGCCCGGAAAGACATGGGCGTGGCTGTTCCCGAACTGGCGAGCCGCAGGCGCTTGAGGCGAAACTGTAGGGGTTCCTTCCGCGTGTCCGCTGGAATAACGGTCACGGTTGCACCGTCGGCTTGAACCGTGTCGATGATGAAATCCGGAATCTTTCCGGCACGTGGCGGCTTCGGCTGCTGGCTCGCCTTCCGGCGCCGGGAGACTTGGATGTGTAGCCCGTCGAGAACCAACTGGTGCACACGCGGCGGCGTTTCGAGGATCTTCAGGAAATTTGTGGACGTCGAGAACTTGTGAACAGAGATGAGCGGCGGCGCTTCCGGCCGGTCGTTTTGGCGCAACACCAGATCGTCTCCGCTGATGCGGATAATGGGAAAAACCGTAACATCCAGACGCCGAACCTGCACTTGGGAACCATAGTGCCGCCTCAACAGGCCGATGATTCGCGCCCGAACGAGCGTCGCGAGCAACGGCGTAGCCGCGACTCCGGCGCCCACGAGCAGAAAAAGTGCCGCAAGCCCGCCGAGCATCCATCGCCACGGGCGCAGAATCTGCACGCGTAGACAGTCGCAATCAAACTACCACTCGACGAGAATCCACGTATGCTTCGCTACAAACGAAGCTCGCGCTCCCTCAAAACGGAGCCATTCCTCCATGCCTCACCTTCGGCGTCTCCGCGCCTGAGATGCAAGAGAGCCCCTTCGCGCCAGTCCGCTCCAGCACCTGTTTGGCGCGGGCGGCCCACTCGGGGTCGTGACACCGCACGCTGACGAGCGCACGCCGCCTGAGGGTTCGTTCGTAGCGTTTGGCTTCGGGAGCCGGAGCGCCCATTCCCTCCAAAATCGTAGCGACTGCACCGGGTCCGGCACATTCTCGGTTGGCGAGAGCGCGCATCAGCGGCCCCGCCCCAATCAGCGAACCTAAATCGGGCAAACAGATCACCGCGAGATCGTCGAGCAGCCCCACCGTGCCACGCGCGATTTCATGGCGGACGATGTGGTCGGCATTCTCATCGAGAGCCACCGGCCCGGCCTTGCGCTCTTTCTCACTCAGTTGCTCGGGAATGAGCGTTGAAATTGTATCGCTCGGGAACCCTCTGATGATCAGCGCGCCGACCGCCTCCTCCAGGTCGTCCTGACGCCGATACGTGCCAAAAACTGCCGTGTCCATCGATTCCATGGCTCCTCCGAGCGCCACAGTGTTTCCGCGTGCCGCCTCTTTTTCGGGAACACAGGATACGCTTGCAGTTTGCCTTCCACCACGTGCGAAACGCGGAGGGCTTGATCGGGCCGGAACTGTTCGTATCGATACCAGGGTCGCTAATGTGCACGTTAGTGTCCCGCATATGCCGAAAACGCGCGTGGCGCAACGGTTTGGGGCGCGTTTGTGCATGCTGTTTTTTGTTCTGCCCCTGGCAGCCGTGGAAGTCTCTCCTCCGTCCGCCTTCGAGGGCAAAATTATCAAGCAGATTCAGTTTTCGCCGCCACAGCCGGTGGGACGCGGCGACATGCAGCGGCTGCTTCAACTGCACGTCGGACAGCCGCTGCGGATGGCCGATGTGCGCAGCGCGATCAAACAGTTATACCGGACCGGTGAGTACGCCAATATCGAAATCGACACATCCGCCGCGACGGGCGGAGTCGCGCTCGTAATCCGGACGACTGAACAGTACTTTGTGGGAGGCGTGGATGTGCGCGGGAAAGAAAGTGTTCCACCCAACCAGGGGCAGATCGCGAATGCCAGCCGTCTGCAATTGGGCGCGCCATTCAGCGACGAAGACTTACAAAATGCCGTGACCAGCATTCGGCGTCTCTTGCAGCGAAACGGGCTGTACCTGGCGACGATCGTTCCCAAGGTGGAAAGCGACGCCGAACACCAGGAGATGGCGTTTACTTTCACAGTCAAGCCTGGCAAGCGGGCCCGTTTCACAGCGCCGGTGGTGACAGGCGAGACGCGCTTCCCGCCGGAACAAGTCGGCAAGTGGGCCAAGTACAAAAGCATTATTCGCTGGA
>Ga0335079_10000692_pt1 | contig 38593 bp, 32 predicted proteins | sample Lox_Sample_33_FD_206719 | JGI IMG/M metagenome (GOLD analysis project Ga0335079, IMG submission 206719) | Soil microbial communities from Loxahatchee National Wildlife Refuge, Florida, United States - Lox_Sample_3.3 | ecosystem: Environmental > Terrestrial > Soil > Wetlands | place: USA...
CTTGCCTCCGGAGACGTCGGTGTCGAGGAGGAAGTGCCTGCTGCGGTATTCGTGCCACACGGCGCCGCCGCGAGCCGAGCATCGGAAGGCCTCCCCGGCCTGGGCGCGCGCGAGCCACGTCGCCGCGGCGAAGGCCACCAGGACGCGCCGTCCGCGCATGGGTTCATGCTACACCGGGGAGGCCCGTGGCCCCGGGCGGCGGGCGACCGCTCGCCCGGCTTGGCAGACTTGATCTCGATCAGTTATAGTCCCGTCTTTTTCAACCCTGCGGAGGGCGCGTCGCACCGCGCTCGCCGCCGAGCAGAGGTGGGCGAGCCATGATCCACGGCCTCTCCTTCGGCTGGCGCGACGCGCGCGCGAGCGGCGTGCCGTCGATTCCCGAGGGGCACCGCAGGTGACCTCCCCCGCGCCCACCCTGGGGCCCTTCCCGTCCGTCGCGCCGAAGCGGGTGCTCGTCGTCGAGGATCACCAGGACATGCGGGAGGCGCTCGTCGAGATCCTGCGCATGGAGGGCTACCAGGTCTCCTGGGCCGCGGACGGCCGGCGGGCGATCGGCGAGGCGAAGCTCCATCGTCCCGACGTGATCCTCCTCGACCTGATGATGCCGGAGATGAACGGGTGGCAGTTCCGGGAGGAGCAGGCCCTGGACCCCGAGCTGGCGCCTGTCCCGGTCGTCGTCATGTCCGCCTACGCGAGCGACATCGACGCCGCCGCGTGCCTCCCGAAGCCGTTCCCGATCGAGGACATGCTCGAGGTCCTCCGCCGGCTCGTCGCCTAGGTCCCCCGCAACGGGTCACCCGCGGATGGAACCCCCGTCCCGATCCTGATATTGACATTCATTATCAATATTGGCATGCTGGCGGAGCCTCGATGCGCCGCCCGGCTCGAAGGCGACAGGGTATCGGAGAGAAAGCCATGATCGTCTGCGTTTGCCACTCCGTCTCGGACTCGTCGATCCGGACCGCAGCCGCCATGGGAGCGAGCCACGAGGACATCGTCCGGTCGACCGGCGCCGGCTCGAGCTGCGGATGCTGCGCCGACTTCGTCGCGAGCATCGTGGAGAAGGAGGGCGGCTGCCGCGGCAGCCCCTGCCCGGGCTGCCCCCGCAAGCCGACCGGTCACTGACCGCCGGCGCCCGCGCCGGCCGGGGCCCCGTCGGCGCCTCTCAGGTCCGGCAGCGCCCGACGGCCCGCTCCACCAGATCCTGCCAGGGAAGCCACGCGAGCGCCGCCGAGCGCTGGTCCCAGGGAGACTCGCAGTCGCCCGCCGCGCTCGGCTCGAGGGATTGGCACATCCGCGGCCTCTCCGCGAACGCGAGGGCGCAGCCGCCCGGGCGGAGGAACACGCAGGGCGATCGCTCGCCGCCGCGGAAAGCCGCCCCGCTCGCCTTCTCGGCGACCGTGGCCGGCCGGGGATAGCGGACGACCCGGTAGCGGTCCTCTGCCGGGGGAGGTTCCCCGTTCGCCCAGGGGACGCCCACGTGCTCGAGGAGCACCCAGTCGCCGCACGCGAGCGCCGCCGCCAGGGACCCGACGGGATCGGGAGCGCTCAGGAAGCGCTCCGGGGCCTCGATGCCCGGCCGGGTGAAGCAGCACTCGCCGCCACAGGCCCGACAGGTGGCGGGCCGCTCGTTGTTCTCGACCGGGGCGACCATGCTGCCGCCCGTTCTACCGCGTGCGGGGACGGGAGGCATCCATCGGCACGAGCGCGACGCTCGACCTCGCGATCACGCGCTGCGTCGCGCGGGCGCGCGCTCGGAAACACCGCGTACCGGTGCGCTCCTCAGGCCCGGGGCCTCGCGCCCGGTGCCGGCCACGTACTCCAGGTAGCCACCCCCGTAGCGGTGGACACCGTCAGAGGTGAGCTCGAGGACGCGGGTGGAGAGCGCACCGAGGAAGCGGCGGTCGTGGGAGACGAACAGCATCGTGCCCTGGTAGCCGCTGAGCGCTCCGACGAGCATCTGCTTGGTGGTCGCATCGAGGTGGTTCGTCGGCTCGTCGAGCACCAGGAAGTTGGGCGGGTCGTAGAGCATGCGGGCGAGCACGAGCCGCGCCTTCTCCCCTCCCGAGAGCACCCGCGCCGGCTTCTCGATCTCCTCGCCGGAGAACCCGAAGCACCCCGCCAGCGTGCGCAGCGATCCGACCGAGGCCCGGGGAAAGGCGTCGGCGAGCGTCTCCCAGACCGTCTGCTCCGGGCGGAGGAGCTCCATGGCGTGCTGCGCGAAGTACCCGAGCTTCACGCTGGCGCCGACCGAGACGCTGCCCTGGTCGGGGCGAGCCTCCCCGGCGACGAGCTTGAGGAGCGTCGACTTGCCGGCGCCGTTGGCACCGAGCACGCACCAGCGCTCTCCGCGGCGCACCAGGAAGTCGAGCCCGTCGTAGACGTGGCGCGCCCCGTACGCCTTGCCCACGCCCGCCAGCCTGACCACGTCCTCGCCGGACCGCGGAGCGTCCCGGAACTCGAACGCCACGGTGGCCCGTCGCTTGGGGGGATCGACTCGGTCGATCTTGTCGAGCTTCTTCACCCGCGACTGGACCTGGGCGGCGTGGGAGGCGCGCGCCTTGAACCGCTCGATGAAGGCGAGCTCCTTCTTCAGCATCGCCTGTTGTCGCTGGTACTGGGACTGCTGGTGGGCGTCGGCGATGGCCCGCTCCCGCTCGTAGAAGTCGTAGTCGCCGGAGTAGCTGTTGAGCTCGCCGCCGTCGATCTCGATGACCTTCTCCACCACCCGGTTCATGAACTCACGGTCGTGGGAGGTGAGGAGGATCGCTCCCTCGTACCCCTTCAGGAACTCCTCCAGCCAGATGATGGACTCGAGGTCGAGATGGTTGGAGGGCTCGTCGAGGAGCAGCGCGTCCGGGCGCATGAGGAGGATGCGGGCGAGGGCCACGCGCATCTTCCAGCCGCCGGAGAGCGCACCCGCGTCCTGGTCCATCCGTTCCTCGCTGAAGCCCAGGCCCGCCAGGATCTCGCGCGCGCGGGCCTCGAGGGCGTATCCGCCCAGCTCCTCGAAGCGCGCCTGCGCGTGGCCATAGCGATCGACCAGTTCCTCGAGAAGGTCGGCCTTCCCGGGGTCCGCCATGGCGCGCTCGAGCTCCCGCAGATCGGCCGCGACCGCGGAGATCGGACCGGCGCCGTCCATGACCTCGGCCAGGACCGATCGGCCGCCCATCTCGCCCACGTCCTGGCTGAAGTGACCGACGGTGACACCGCGGTCGACGGATACCTGGCCCTCGTCCGGCGCCTCCTCGCGGGTGACGAGCCGGAAGAGCGTGGACTTCCCCGCCCCGTTCGGCCCGACGAGGCCCACCTTTTCCCCGGCGTTCACGACCGCCGAGGCCTCGACGAAGAGGATCTGCTGCCCGTGCTGCTTGGAGATGGAGTCGAACCGGATCAAGGAGGGGGCGTACCTAGCAGGAGACGGCGCACCTTTCAACCGTCCCGCCGGCGGCGGCCACTTCCCCTCGCCTGGCGACGGGGGGTCGGCGGCCCCGCACCCTCCCGCGGCGCGGGCCTCCGCGCCAGGAAGAGGGTATGCCTCGCCCCTCCCGAGCCCGGTCCGCTCGCCGGGACTACCCTCGCCTCCACCTGGAACCCGGCCCGGGCGAGGCGCTGGCGGTAGGCGTCGTCCGGGCCGGCGGACCAGACGCCCAGGACGCCACCGTACTTCAGTGCTTCCAGGCAGGAGCGGACCCCGCGTTCCCCGTAGAGCCTGTCATTCCCGGCGAGGACCATGGACGACGGGCTGTTGTCCACGTCGAGCAGGACGGCGTCGAAGGCCCGGTGCGCCTCGTCGATCCGGGCGGCGACGTCGCCGACCTGCAGGCGGACCCGGGGATCCTCGAGGGGGCGACCGGCGAGGTGCGCCAGGGGGCCCCGGTTCCAGGCGACGAGCTCGGGCGAGATCTCGGCCACCACGGCCCGGGACTCCGGGCCGAGCCGGTCGAGCGCCGCCCGCAGCGTGTAGCCGAGCCCCAGGCCCCCGATGAGCACGGTCGCGCCTCCGCCCGTCCGCCCCGACACGCGGTCCAGGGCCATCTCGGAGAGGGCGTCCTCGGAGCCGTGCTGGCGGCTCGACATGAGGACCCGTCCACCGGCGCGCACCACCCACTCGTCGCCGCGGCGAGCTAGCACGAGCTCGGTCCCGTCCGCCACCCGGGCGCGCTCCACGATCTCCCAGGGCCGCATCGCGCAGTCCTACCGCACTTTTCGCCCCGCCGTCCGGCCCCGTTCGACGCGGCGCGGCGCGCCGGCCGCCGAGGCGCTGGCGGGAGAAGCCCCGGTTCGGGTAAGGATCTCCCATGGCCTTCACCGTCCGCTTCGCATCGTCCACCGAGGACCGCGACGCCGCCTTCGCCCTCCGGCGCGAGGTCTTCGAGGTCGAGCAGAACGTTCCCCGCCCCCTGGACCGGGACGCCTTCGACTTCAACGCCGACCATGTGGTGGCCTTCGACGAGTCCGGCGCCTGCGTCGGGACCGGGCGCGCGGTGCGGGTGGACACGCGCACCTGCCAGATCGGTCGGATGGCCGTCTCCCGCACCCTCCGCAAGAGCGGGGTCGGGGCGGCGATCCTGGAGTCCCTGGAGCGGATGGCGGCGCTCCGCGGCCTGAGGGAGATCACCGTTCACTCCCAGCTCCCGGCCGAGAGCTTCTACCGGAACCGGGGCTACGTCACCGAGGGGGCACAGTTCCTCGAGGAGGGTGTGCCGCACGTCCTCATGCGGAAGATGCTCGTCCGCTAGGCGCTCCGCAGGTGCCGCCCCTGGGCGGAACCGGGCCCGGGCTACTGGGCGAAGCGGAGGGGCTGGACCACCCAGAGCGAGGTGGGCTTCCCTTCGGCGTCGACGCCCGGCACCCAGGTGCACCCCGCCACCGCCTGGCGGATGGCATTCTCGACGCGGGCGCTCTTCACCTGGCCGAGCACTTGGACCTGGCTCACCGCTCCGGTCGGGCCGACGGACAGCCTCACCGTCACCGGGCCGTCGATCCCCTCGGGCAGATTCAGGTTCTCGGCGATGCAGTGCCTGTCGGCGAGGTGCGGCGCCTGGAACCGAGAGCCGGTGCGCCGGGCCTCGTCCTCTGGCGGCGCGGCCGGAGCGGCGGCGGTCGCCACTACCGCGGGCGGAAGGGCCGACTCCTGCGGCTGCTCCACCTTCGGTTCGGCGGGGGCGAGGGCGAGCCTCGCCGCCGCGGCCCCCGGCCCAGCGCCGGCGGCCACCTCGGCCGGATCGACGCGGGTGGCGTCCTTCTGCCTGGCGGCGCGTTCGACGCCCGCCGGCGCGGCCCGCTTCCTCGCCCGCGGCGCCCGCTCGGCGGGGGCGTCCGCAGGTGCGGCCTGGACCACCGCCGCCGCGACCGCCGCCGGCGCCTCGGCCGGCCGTGGGTCGACAGCCGGGGGAGTCGGTTGCGGCGCGGGCAGCGGGGTCGGCGCGCTGGCCACCGGCTCGACCGGGTGCCAGGAAGGGGGGGAGGGGCGGTCGCGCAGGAAGATCGCTCCCACGAAGGCTGCTCCGAGCACGACGCCGACGAGGACGGCGGCGACGAGGGGCACGACGTGGCGCCTCGGGGGAGAGGGGGCGAGCGGCGGCAGCGGCGCGGCCGCCTCGCGGCGCGCGGGGGACTGGACCGGCCGGGGCCTCGGCTCCTCGAGGTCGGCGCGCAGGTCGTCGAAGGTATCGTTGACGGCGAGTGCGAGCTTGGCGCGCGGGGGGACGCCACAGTCCCCCGCCACCTGGGGAAGGACGTGAACGGTGGCCCCGCCCGTCGAGGCTCCTCCCGGCGCAGTCTCCTGGAGGGGCGGGCTCGCCGGCCCCGGGGTCGCCCGGGCCGCGAGGCGATCGGGCGCAGGGCCCGCGACCGCCTGTGCGGGAGGGGCATCCGGGATCGGGGCGGCGGCGGGGCGCGACGCGCCCGGGACTCGCGTCGCCCTGACCGGCGCCACCAGGAACGGGTTCTCGTCCGGCACCGGGAGCGCCGACCCCTCGCCCTGCACCGCGATGGTGTGGCCGCAGGCGCGGCACTTCATCTTGAACGCGCGACCGGAGAGCTCGCCGGCGACCGCGTACGCCCTTCCGCACTTGTCGCAGACGAAACGCAAGCGGCCACCTCCGACGCCATCGTACTCATCGTTGAGGTAGGGCCTCTAGAAGGCCATGTGGAGGCGTGGGTGACGGTTCGGCACCGCCGCGCACGCTCTCCCACCCGAAGGACGGGCGGCGATCAGTACCATCCGAACCCGACGCGCCCCATCCAGAAGCTCGAGTCGCGCAGGTCGGGCGCGCCGAAGAACTGCTGCGACCAGTCGAGCCCCAGGGTCAGGTGAGCCGAGCCGGAAAGCCGGAAGGCCCACCCGACGCCGGCCAAGACGTTCGTCCCGAAGCGGGTCACCGAGGTGTAGCCGACCGGGGCGGCGACTGAGCTAGCCAGGGTGGAGAGGCCCGCGCCGGCGCGCAGGAACGGCCCGTCGCCCAGGGGAAAGAGGGTCAGCACCGTGTCGTAGTCGATGAGGGTGGCGTTCAGCCCCACCCCGCTCTGGGCCGCGCCCGAGACGGTGAGCCCGGTGAGGTCGAGGCCTAGGAGGAGCGGCGGGAGCATGCGCATCCCGCCCTCGGCGTGGAAGCCGAGTCCCCCAGCTCCGGCGGTGGATCCGAGCCAGTCATGGAGCGAGACGCTGTACGGGCCGAGGTCCGCGGCGCCGTCGCCATAGCCCAGGCCGAAGTTCAGGTAGAAGCGGTTCTGCAGGTGCCCCTGGGGCGACGCCACCGGCGGCGGGGGAGGTGGGGGAGGCACGTAGCGGTAGGGCGGCGGGTACTGGGCCCAGGCAGCCGCCGGACAGAGGAGCGCCGCCAGGCCCAGGGCGCGGGCGAGTCGTCTCATGGAGGGCGAGACGTCCCACCGCGCCGGGAATTCAACGCGAGGGGGCGAAGGTGTCGCAGCTCGCCATGTCGCCGGACTCGAGGCCGCGGCGGAACCAGGCGACGCGCTCCGCCGAGGACCCGTGCGTCCAGGTCTCGGGGTGGACGCGGCCAGTGGCCTGCCGCTCGAGCCGGTCGTCCCCCACCGCCGCGGCCGCCCCCAGGCCGCTCTCGACGTCGCCCCGCTCGAGCAGCTGGCGCCGCTCGGTGGAGTGGGCCCAGATCCCGGCCAGGCAATCGGCCTGGAGCTCGAGCTTCACCGAGAGAGCGTTGCGCCGCGACGGGCCCTCCTCCTGCAGGCGACGCACCCGGCTCTCGATGCCGAGGAGCGTCTGCACGTGGTGACCGATCTCGTGGGCGAGCACGTAGGCCTCGGCGAACTTCCCGGGGGCCCCGAAGCGGTCCCGGAGCTCGTCGTAGAACCCGAGGTCCACGTACACCTTGCCGTCCGCCGGACAGTAGAAGGGGCCGCTGGCCGCCTCGGCGCCGCCGCAGGCGGAGCGCGTCTCGTCCCGGAAGAGCACGAGCTTGGCGTGCGGGTATTTCTTGCCGGCGCGCGCGAACTCGCTCCCCCAGGTGGCCTGGAGGTCGTCGAGGACGAAGGAGACGAACTGGACCCGCTCGTCCTCCCCCGCCGGAGCCGGAGAGGGCGCGGCACGCGATGCGACGCCGCCCCCCGATACCGGGCTCGCCGGCCCCGGCGTCGTCCCGGCGCCGAGGAGGGAGAAGAGATCGGTCTTCAGGACCAGCGACAGTACGAGGAGCACCACCGCTCCGCCCACCCCGACCCGGATCCCCCTGCCGGACGGGGGCCCATCGCTCCCCTCGTCCCGGCGGTCCTCGACGTCTTCGCTCACTCCACCCGGCTTCCAGCGCATGCCCGCCTCGAGTTCGCCGCACCTCATAGCAGGTGGGAAGGCGGTCCGCACTGCGGGCGCGCTGGCCGAGCGGACGCCGCCCCGGCCGGACTCGCGAGCGAGGGCGTCCTCGGCCATCCTCGCGCCCACATCGGCGCAGCCGGGCCCCAAAAGTCTCCCGGTCCCGCCGCACCCGGGGTGAGTCGCCACCGGCCGTTGTTCGTCTCGAAGAGCGCGCATGACGTGCTTTGCCCCCGGGCAGCGGGGCGTCGTTCCGCGTCGTTAGGACGGGGGGATGGGGGTGGCACGCGCGTCGCAGATGGATCCCTCGGAGGACATCGCCATGGCCGACGAGCGCTGCCCCATTTGTAGGAACGGTGATGTGAGAAGCCACGACGGGAGGCTCGACCAGAGCGGCTTCACCTACCTTCCCACCGTGGTGTGGAGCTGCGACGTGTGCGGCTACGCGAGGTACGAGGCGGCCCGGGAAGCGCGCTGGCTACCGCTCGCCGCGGTGACCGCCACCGTCTGGGGATAGCCCCGGGCCTCTGTAAGGCGGCGAATCGCCGGGGTCCCCCGGGGTCCCGACCTTCCATCCGATCTACGACTTCGCCCCGGGAAGCTGAGCGACGATCCCGAACGCCTCGGCGCGCGCCGCCGCGAGCCCCAGCTCGTCCATGGACAGCGCCGCGCGGGCCTCATCGACGAGCCCGATCCAGTTCACGTCCACTCCGTCCACCGGCGGCTCCGGGGTCACCATCGTCATGGGGTTCGCGTCCGGTGGCGGCGGCTCGACGCCTGCCCCGGCTTCCCAACAGAGCTGCTCGGCCACGATGAGCGCGGCGCTCACCGGCTCCGGACGCTCCTTCGGGAGATCGTGGTGTCTCGCCATCACCCGCTGCACCGGGTCGGGCAGCTTCCACAGCCTGGCGAGGAGCCCGGAGGCCTCCTCGTGCACCTCGTCGAGGACCGGGGAGACCTTGTCGTACGCCACCCGCCGCAGGTTCGGGTCCTCGGAGAGGGCCAGGAGCGAAGCGGCGTAGCCGACGTCGTGGAGCAGGCCGCACAGGAAGGCGTACTCGCTCTCCACGCGCGTCCGGCGGCAGACGGCCCGCATCACGTGCGCGGTGGCGGTGCTGTGGCGGGCGATCCGGGCCATCGGCTCTTCGTAGCCCGGAACCCGGAACACCTTGAGGTGGACAGCGGCCTCCATGACGATGTCCCGGACCGTCTTCAGGCCCATCCGGATCGCCGCCACCCGCAGGGACAGGATCGGGGAGCGCGACGCGTAGAGCGGCGACTGGGCGATGGAGAGCACCCGCGCCGCCATCACCGGGTCGCGCTCGAGGAGGTGCACCACCTTCTCGAAGTCGACGTCGGTCCGCTGCGCCAGTTGCATGACCTCGAGCGCCACCGCGGGGAGGAGAGGGGGGCGGTATCCGGGCTTCGCGAACGTCCGCTGGATGTGAGAGGTGACGTCGCTCCGGTCGACGTCGAGGACGTCGGCCGGGGCCGCGGGCGCCGATGTGCGCGGGGGTGCGAGCAAGTCCCTTCCTCTCTGCTCTCCAAGTAGCGATCTTCATGCCAGCGGCCGCCCGCCCGAAGGCGTCGTTCTCCGGCTCCGGGCGGCGGGTAGCGGCGCACCGGGAGCGGCGGCCACCCGCCCCTTTCGCCGGGGTGGAGCCGCCTCGCCGCCCCCGGCGCTTGAGTTCCCGGCGGCAACCGCTCATCCTCGGGCCCGCCTCGCCACGGCCTGCCGGAGGGGAACCCGGGCTCATGTCGCCGACGCTCTCGCGAGCAGTGGACTGGCTTCGCAAGAGGCCCGCCGTACTGGTCGCGGCCGCCGCCGCCCTCTGCCAGATGAACACCTTCGCGAACCAGCCCGTCCTCGACGACGGCTGGGTCATCTTCGACAACCCGCTCGTGAAGAGCCTCGCGAACCTGCCCCGCATCCTCCTTTCCGACTACGCCGTGGCGGGCGCGGCGACGAACGCCGGGCTGTGGCGCCCGGTCACGACCCTCTCCTACGCACTGAACTACGCGGCCGGCGGCACGGCCGTCTTCGGCTACCACGCCGTCAACGCGGCCCTGCACGTTCTCGTGTCGCTCCTCGTCCTCTGCTGGGCGCGGAACGTGGTGGCCTCGGTCGACCCGGGTCGGGAAGGAGCCGCCTCCCTCCTCGCCGCGCTCCTCTTCGCCGTGCACCCGGTGCACGTGGAGGCGGTGGCGGGCATGGTGGGACGCGCGGAACTCCTCGCCACGCTCGGCGCCCTCCTCGCCCTGCACCTGGTCGGGACCCGCCGCCGAGCGCGCTGGCGGCTGCCGGCGGGCCTCGCCGCGGCGGCCCTCGGGACCCTGTCGAAGGAGAACGCCGCGGTGGCGCCCTTGCTCTTCGCTCTCGTCGCCGTCGCCGCGCCGGCGGCGGCCGGGCTCCCGAACCGCCCCGGCCTCCGGGCGGGCGAGAGGCGGCAGGCGCTCCTGCACGGGTGCGCGGTCGCGCTTGCGCTCGCCCTGGCCGCCGGCCTCCCCCTCCTCCTGCGGCCCGGAGGTCACCTCGGCGTCCCGCTCCAGGCCTCCTGGTTTGCGGGCCGGCCTCGGGGCGTGGTCCTCGGCACCATGTCCCGGGCCCTCGCGGAATACCTCCGGCTACTCGTCTTTCCCTGGGAACTCGGGCTCGACTTCTTCTACGCGGCCCGGATCCCCTTCGTCGGGGCCCGGTCCTGGCCGGCGATCCTCGGCGCCGCGGTGTGGGCGCCGACGCTCGCAGCCGGGCTCCTCTCGCTCCGGCGCGCCCCCGTCCGGGCGCTCGGAATCCTGTGGGTCTTCGCCGCGCTCGTGCCCGTCCTGAACCTCGTCCCCACCGGGGTGCTCATGGCGGAGCGGCTCCTATACTTGCCCTCGGTGGGGTTCTGCCTCTGGGCCGGCCACGGGCTCGAGTGGGCGATGCGCGCCATCCGGGAGCGCTTCGCGGCGAGCCGCCCGATCCGGACCGCCGCAGGTGCCGTCGCCGTCCTCGCCGTCGCCGGGCTCGCCTCGAGAACCCTGGCGCGAAACGCCGACTGGCGGGACGGCGAGAGCCTCTGGCGGGCGGAGATCGCCCACGCTCCGCTCGATCCGGTGGTGAACAACAACCTGGCAGTGGCGCTCACCCAGGGGGGAGACCTCGAGGGCGCCCGCGCGCGACTTTTCGTCGCGCTGCGGGTGGCCCCATCCTATTCCTTCGCTTGGGTGAACCTGGGCATCGTGCAGCAGCGGACGGGCGATCGGGCTGGGGCTCTCGCCTCCCTGGCGCGGGCGCGCGCGCTCGCCCCCGCCTCCCCGCGCGCCTGGTTTTTCACCGCGCTCGTCCTCGCCGATCTGGGCGATCTGTCCCAGGCGGTGGACGCGCTCGCGCGCGCCGAGGCGCTCGCCCCCGAGGACGCCGAGACCCGCTTCCGGCGCGGAGACTACCTCCTGCGCCTGGGGCGCGTCCCCGAGGCGAGGAGGGAGCTCGAGCTCGCCGCGCAGCTCGACCCCTGGCACCGCGAGGCGCACGCCCTCCTCGAGAGCGCGCGGGCGAACTCTCCTTGAGCGGGGCCTGGGCGCTCCGGCTGGCCGCACTCGCGGGCGGCGCGGGCCTCGGCCTCCTCCTCCTCGTCTTCCTGGGTCAGCGGCGCATGCTCTACTTTCCCGATCGGCAGGAGATGGAGGGCGCCGAGGGCCAGGCCGCTCGCCTGGGACTCGAGCCCTTCCGGAGCGGCGGCGAGTTCCTCGGTTGGAGGGCTCGCCACCCTGAGGGCGCGGCGCGCGGGAGGCTCGTCGTCTTCCACGGCAACGCCGGATCGGCGCTCGACCGCGTCCATTACCGCGACGTCTTCCAGGCCCCGGGGCAGGAGCCGGTCGACCTCTACCTCGCCGAGTACCCCGGCTACGGCCCGCGCCCCGGAGAACCCTCGGAGCGGGCACTCGTCCCCGCCGCGCTCGAGGTGGCGCGAGCGGCACGGAGCGACGGCCCCGGTCCGGTGATCCTCGTCGGCGAGTCGCTCGGGAGCGGGGTCGCGGCCCTGGCGGCGGCGGAGGACCCGGGCTCCGCCGACGGGCTCCTGCTCGTGACCCCGCTCGCGAGCGTGCCGGCGGTCGCACGCCGTCACTACGGGCTCGTGCCCGATTGGATCGTCCGCGACCGATATCACGCGGACCTCGCCTTGCCGCGGTATCCCGGCCCGGTCGGATTCCTCGTCGCCGGGCGCGACGAGGTGGTCTTCACAGACCTCGGCCTCGCGCTCTTCGAGTCGCGCTCCGGGCCGAAGCGGTTGTGGGTCGACAAGGAGGCAGGCCACAACACCCTGGACTTCGATCCAGGGCAGGCCCGCTGGGGCGAGATCCTCCAGTATGTATTAACTAATTCAAGGTCTTATAATGCCCAGACGAGGTGACGGAGCGGCCGCCGCCAAAGCCCGCCTCTCACATGGAGCCAGGGGGTGAGCGAGAGCGGTGAAATGTGTGCTAGCCTATTCCCATAAGGGGTCACCCTGACTGGGTATCCCGGGTGGGTTTCATGCAGGACGCCGCTCATCGCCCCGCGCTCGCCGCCGTGGTCGCCGCGCTCTCCCTCCTCGCAGGGCAGGCAGCCGCGGACGGCGAAGGTCTCGCGCCCCCGTCTCCCATCGATCTGCAGCTCGACCCTTCGGAGACCGAGGTCTTCCTCAAGTGGAGCGCGGGGGAGAGCGGCCTGGCGGCGAGCTACGAGGTGACGCGCGGCCAGAGCCTCGTGGCGATGACGACGTCGCTCGTCGCCTCGGATGCCGGGCTCTCGCCCGACTCGAACTACTGCTACTCGGTGGTGGCGCTCGACGCCGCCGGCCGCCGCTCGACATCGCTCGGCCCGGTCTGCGTGAGGACCCTGGACGTCACTCCGCCGACGCCACCGCCCGCACCTGCCGTGTCGCTCGGCTCTCCCGTCGAGGCGGCGCTCACCTGGGACCCGTCGAGCGACAACGCCGGGGTGGCAGGGTACGAGGTCTTGAGAGGCGAGCGCGTGGTGGCTCGCGTCGAGGGCTTCTCGGGTCGGGAGTCCTCCCTGCGACCGGGGCGTCGCTACTGCTACTCGGTCCGCGCATTCGACCGAGTGGGAAACCGCTCGCCTCCCTCTCCGCCCTCTTGCATCGAGACGCCCGACGTCACGCCTCCGTCGGCGCCCTCGGCGGTCGTCTCGGCGCCGGGCCCGAAGCGGGCGACCCTCTCCTGGGGAGAGTCCACCGACGACGTCGGCGTCGAGGGCTACGAGGCTCTCGAGGGCGACGGGGTGGTGGCGACGTTCCACGCCGCCCGCGGCACGGTCGCCGGCCTCGCTGCGGGCGAGCACTGCTTCACGGTCCGCGCGTTCGACCGGGCCGGGAATCGCTCCGCGCCCTCCTCGCCCGCCTGCGCGGTCGTCCCGGACAGCACTCCCCCGACCGCGCCGCAGCAGGTCGCGGCGGTGGCACCGGGCGAGACCTCCACCGTGCTGCGCTGGGAAACCGCCAGCGACGACGTGGGCGTCGTGGGCTACGAGGTGCTGCGCGAGGACAGGGTGGTGGCGCGCTCCGCCGGCACCTATGCGGGGGAGGAGGAGCTCCGCCCCGGCCAGGAGTACTGCTACCGGATCCGCGCCTACGACGCCGCCGGCAATCGCTCCTCGCCCTCCCCTCCGGCCTGCGTGGCCACCCCCGACCGGACGCCGCCGACCGCGCCCCGGGAACCGATCGCCCGGGCCACCTCCGACCGGCTCGTCGAGCTCCACTGGAAGGAGTCGACCGACAACGTCGGAGTCGAGGGCTACGAGGTGCTGCGCGGCGACGTAGTAGTCGCGCGATCCGCGGTGCCGCGGGCGTCGGACCCCGGCCTCGAGCCGGCGCAGGACTACTGCTACACCATCCGGGCCTTCGACCGGGCCGGCAACCACTCCGGGGCGTCGCCCCGCGCCTGCGCCCGGACTCCCGACCTGACCCCGCCCACGGTGCCCTCCGCGGTGGCCGCCGCCGGGCTCACCTCGGCGCGGGTGGCCCTCACCTGGCAACCTTCGGTCGACGACGTCGGGGTGGTTGGGTACGAGGTGCTGCGCGGCGAGGCCGCGGTGGCCCGGGTGACCGACCCGGCAGCGGAGGTGAGCGGGCTCGAGGCGGGAACCGAGTACTGCTTCCGCGTCCGGGCGGTCGACGGCGCTGGGACCAAGTCCGCGCCCTCCGCGCCCACCTGCGCGAAGACCGGTGGCCTCGGGTCGCCGACGGCGCCTTCCTACCCCGTCGCCGAGCGCGCCGGGCCGCGCGCCGTCGTCCTGCGGTGGACTCCCTCGCCGGAGGCGGGCGTCGTCTACACCGTCTACTGGGGCGACAAGGGGCAGAGGATCGGGGTCACCCGCTTCTCGAGCTACCGGGTGGGCGGTTTGAAGCCGAGTGAGCGATGCTGCTTCCAGATCGTCGCCGTGGACCCCGCCGGCAAGGCCTCGCCGAAGACCTGGCCGTTCTGCGCCGAGGCCGAGGCGGTCCCGCCGGTTTCGGCCCGGTAGCCGGCACGGCACCGTGACCGCCGGCGGTTGACACCAGCGGCCGCGTGGTCATCCTCTCCCCATGGCCGCGCTCACCGCGCTCGCCCAGGCACTCGGCGTCGCAGGGTCGACGGGCGTGAGCCTCTACGCGACGGTGGCCTTCACCGGGATCGCCGGCAGGCTCGGCTGGGTGGTGCTGCCGGCGCCCCTCGCGCCCCTGACGAGCGGATGGGTCATCGGGGTCGCGTCGGCTCTCACGGCGGCGGAGGCGGCGGCGAGCCTCGTTCCCGGAATCGCCACCGCCTGGGAGGCCGCCCACGCCGCTGTCCGGCCGCTCGCCTCGGCGGCGCTGGCGGTGCTCGTCACCTGGGGCGGCAGCCCGGCGCTCGTCGCCGCGGCGGGCCTCCTCGGCGGCGCCCTGGGGCTCGCCACCCAGGCGACGAAGCTGAAACTCCGCGCCGCCATCGACACGTCGCCCGAGCCCTTCACCAACGCCGCCGCCACCGGCGCCGAGCTCGCCTCGGTGGCCGGGCTCGCCTGGCTGGTGTGGCATCACCCCTTCGCGGCGCTCGCCGCCGCTCTCGCCCTCCTGGCCGCCCTGGTCCTCCTCGCCCGCGCCCTCTGGCGGGCGCTGCGCCGGGCGGCGGAGTGGATCGCCGGGTGAGCCTCACCTCAAGGTGAAGTAGGCGCGCGCCCCCTTCTCCTTGGCGGCGCGCTCCCCGCCGGCGACGAGGAAGATGCGAGACGCGTCGATCCCCCCGCTCTGCAGCAGACGTGCCCGGACCGCCTCGGCGCGGCGGGAGGCGAGCTCACGGTAGGCCTCCGGCCTCACCGGGGCAGCCGCGATGAGCCGCGCCTCCATCTCCTCCGCCCCGGGCTTCGCCTGGGCGTCGCCCTTCGCGGGGCGGTCCGGCGGCAGGGCCTGGTAGGCCGCCTCCAGCCAGCGCGGGTACTCCTCCGGCTGCACGACCACCGCGGCGAGCTCCAGGGAGGGGTCCTTGCGCCGCAGCGACTTCCACTTCGCCTGGCGCACCTCTGCCTCGAGCGCCGCCCGCCCGAGCGCTGCACCGTCCGCGGCCTCGTCGGACGAGCCCTCGACGTCGAGCCGCAGCGCCGGGCGCGCCTGGAGCCCCTTCGCCAGGACCTCGAGCTTCTGCTCGGCGGACGGGTCGAGCGAAGCCTGAGCGGCGGCGAAGTCGACGACGTCGAGGTTCGCCGTCCCCCCGCCGACGAGGTTCCCCAGGACCGAGAAGGGGGAGAGAGCCACCTTGGTGAAGAAGTTCACCACGGCGTGCCAGACCATCCGGCCGAGCGAAAAGTCGGGGGCGTCGATCGACCCGGCCGCCGGGACGTCGAGCCGGATGACGCCGTCGGGATCGGTGAGCACGGCGAGGCCGAGCTTCACCGGGAGCGAGGTGGCCTCTGGGCTGTCGGTCTTCTCCCCGAGCGTGAACTGGTCGACGCGGGCCAGGTTCTGTGCGCGGAGCTCCCGGGCCTTCACCGTGTAGCGCAGGTCGAGGTCGAGCTTGCCCTTCTCCAAGGTGTAGCCGACGAACTTCGCCACGTAGGGGCCGAGCGGGGTGAGGTCGATGGCCTTCGACTGGATGGCGAGGTCGGTCGAGTCCCCGACGAGCAAGGGCTGCAGCCGCCCGCGGACGGAGAGGGGGGCGCCGCCCAGGGTGGTGGACGCCTCCACCTCCGCCCTCGAGCGCGGGTCGGAGGAGAGCCCGTGGACGCGGACCTCCAGCTCTCGCGCCTCGAGGAGCGCCGGGGGGCGCACCGAGCGGTCCAGGAACGACACCCTGCCACGCTCGACCCGCAGGCTCCGGAGCGAGAACCGCTGCCCGGCCTCCGCCGGCGCCTTCGGCGCCGCTCCCTTGCCGGTGCTCCCGGCATCGGCACCCGGGGCTCCCGGCCCGTGCCGGCGCAGCACCACCGCGAGGTTCCGCTCGCCGTCCTCCCACACCGCCAGGCGCAGCCCGGGTTCGACAAGTCGCAGGGAGCGGGCGGCCCACCGTCCGGGCGCGGCCTCGACCCCTTCCAGCCGCAGGCTCTTCCACGAGAGGAAGTCCTCCCGGCGCCGCCCGTCCTTGAGGCGCAGGCCGTCGACGCGCCCCTCGCCGCGCACCGTCCAGGTGGGCGCGGGCCCGGGGCCGTCGAAGGAGGCGAGCACCTTCGCGAAGAGCACGCCCCCCTCGAGCTCCAGGTCGAGGGCGGTCCCGAGGTATGCCCCGAAGGGCGCGAGATCGACCGCCTCGGCGGTGAGCTCCATCTCGCCTCGCGGGGCGAGAGGATACAGGTCGCCACTCGCCGAGAGCCTCCCCCGGCCGTTGAGGAGCGCGGCCAGCTTGAGACGGGCCGGCACCGCAGGGTCGCTGCTCAGGCCGTCGAGCTGGCACCGCTCCACCTCGACGGCGAGCTCGACCGGCCTCGGCGCGGCCAGGTCCGACACCGCGATTCGCACGTTCTCGACGGCGATCTGGCCCACGCGGTAGCGAAACCCGGAGGGGCTCGCTCCCGCGGGGGGACGCGCCGGCGCCGGCTCGGGTGGCGGAATCGCCTCCGCCGGGGCCCCGAGCAGTCCGGCGAGGTTCGTCTGGCCGTCCTTCTCCCTGCGCAAGAGGAGATCGCCTCCCCTCAGCGCCACCTGCGCCACCTCCCCTTGCCGCTCGAAGGCGTCCGCCGACACGCCGGCGACGTCGAGCTCGGCGATGTCGAGCAGCGGGGGCTCGCCCGGTCTCGCCAGCTCCAGCCTCCTCACCGAGAGCGCGCCCTCCGCCAGCCGCAGCACCCGCTTCGCCGGAGCCCACTCGAGCTCGTAGCTCGCGCGCAGGCCGAGGACGCCGCTCCGGACCTGCGCCCGGGTCTCGTCCTGGTAGTAGGGCGCGTACTTCGGGAGGAGGACGTTCTCGAGGACGATCGTGCCCTTCGACCGGATCGGGTCGAGCAGGAAGGTACCGTTCCACCCGAAGCGTTCCCCGGACTCCGTCTGCCCGGAGAAGGCGTACGGGCTCTGGTTGTCCTTGCGGTGGGTGCGGAAGTTCTCGAGCTCCAGGCTCACCGGCCCCAGCGTGGTCTCGAAGGGCGTGTGGCGGGATCGGTCGCGGAAGGCAACCCGGGCCCCGGAGATGCGCAGGCGCTCCACGCGGATGGAGAGGCCTCCGCCCTCGTCCGGCGTGGCGCCCTCGCCGCCCGTCTCGAAGAGATCATGGAAGCTGAGCCGGCCCTTCGCATCCAGGGAGATGAGGGCGAAGGGGCCCTCGAGGCTCACCGCCGAGAAGTCGAGCTCCTTGCGCAGGAGCGGCAGCGCGTTCGCGTTCACCTGGAGCCGCTCGAAGGAGAAGAGGGTCGAGCCGTCGTGATCCTTCGCCTCGAACCCCTCGACGGTCACCGAGAGGGCGAAGGGATTCACCCGGACCTTGGAAACCCGCACGACGCGGTGAAGGGCCGAGCCGAGCCGCTCCTCGAGCTGCCGCCGCACGATCCCGGGCGCGACGAGGAACCCGAGGAGGCCGTACGTCGCCACCGCCGCGGCCGCCACCCAGAGCAGGCGGCGGTGGCGGCGCAGGAAGGCGGCAAGGGCTCGCATGCCGCCGTCTGATTACACGGTGAGCCGTCTCCTCGCTCGTTCCCACGAGGGGCCCTGGCGGCGGGCGAGCCGCTCGGGGCGGGGCCCTGCCCCGCTGCAGCCTCAGCAGCTAGGGTTCGCCGCGGAGGCTCCGCGGACGGGGGCTCGCCCGGCGCGCCGGCGATCGCCGGCGCTCGGGTCCGCGGTCTCCTCCGCGTCGACCCGGAACGCCGCCACCAGCGCGGCCAGGGCCTTCGCCTGGTCCGAGAGCTCGACCGCGGCCGAGGAGGACTCCTCCGACGTGGCCGCGTTCTGCTGCGTCACCTTGTCCATCTCGGCCACGGCCTTCCCGAGCTCGTCGATCCCCACTGCCTGGCCGCGCGCGTTGGCCGTGATCTCGGCGACGATGTCCGAGACCTCCGTGACCGACCCGGCGATGGCGGCGAGCTGCTCGCGCACCTCGCGAGCGGTCGCCTCGCCTTCCCCGGCCTCGTTCACCGAGGAGCGGATGAGCTCCTCGGTCCGGGTGGCGGCCTCCTTGGCGCGCATGGCCAGGGAGCGGACCTCCTCCGCGACCACCGCGAATCCCCGGCCGGCCTCTCCGGCCCTCGCCGCCTCCACGGCGGCATTCAGGGCGAGGAGGTTCGTCTGGAAGGAGATCTCATTGATGTCCTTGATGATCTCGGAGGTGCCCTGCGCCGACACCTTGATGCGGGCCATGGCGCTCGTCATCCGGTCCATGGCTCCGGCCCCCGCGCCGGCGCTCTCCCGCGCCTGCTCGGCGAGGGTGCTCGCGACTCCTGCCCGGTCGGCCGACTGGCGCGTGGTGGAGGAGAGGCTCTCGAGCTGGGAGCGCGTCTCCTCGAGGGAGGACGCCTGCTCGGTGGCGCCCTCGGCCACCGCCTGGCTCGACTGGGCGATCTGCGAGGAGGCGCTCGACACCTGATCGACCGCGCGAGCCACGTCGACCATGGCTCGGTTCAGCGCCCCCGCGGTCTTGTTCAGCGCCTGCTTCACCCGGGCGTGGTCGCCTCGATAGGCGCTATCGACGCGCGCGGTCAGGTCGCCCTCGGCGAGCCTCTCCAGGATGAGGGTCGCGTCCTTCACCGGCGCCAGGAGCGCGTCGAGCGTCCGGTTCACGCCGTCCACCACCTTGCGGAAGTCTCCCTCGTGCCTCCCCGCCTCGACCCGCGTATCGAGGCGCCCCTCCACGGCGGCGGTGGCGAGGACGTTGGCGTCGGCGACGAGCGCGTTCACCGCCTCGATGCAGCGGTTCAGGTTGTCCTTGATGGCGTTGAAGTCGCCCGCATAGGTCTCGGCGATCTTCGGCGGGATGGCCCCGCGGGCGATGTCGGAGACGCAGCGGGCCGCCACGTTCAGCGGGCCGATGACGGCGTCGAGGGTGTCGTTCACCCCCTGGACGATGAGGCGGAAGTCCCCGTGGTGGCGCGACGCGTCGGCGCGGGTGGACAGGCGCCCCTCGGCGGCGGCGCGCACCAGCATGTGGGCGTCGGCTACCAGGGCCCCCACCGCCGACGAGCAGCGGTTGAGGCTTTCCCGCAGCAGGTCGAGGTCCCCCGCCCAGGGCGTAGTGAAGGGGGGCGGGACGTCCCCCTTGGAGAGGCGGTCGACGTAGGCGGCGGCGGCGTCGAGCGGCTCCACCACCCGATCGAGCAGGGCGTTGATCCCGGCGATGAGCTCGGCGTCGTGGCCGCGGTAGCGGCCGGGGTCCGCGCGGACGTGGAGGCGCCCCGCCACCGCTGCCTCGGTGAGGCCGCGCACGTCCTCGGATCGCCTCTGCAGCACGGCGGTGAGCTCGTTCCAGCTGTCCTTCATCCGCTTGAACTCGCCCTGGTACGGCTCTTCGATGCGCGCCGGCACCTCCCCGCGGGACACCTGGTCCACGTAGTGGATGGAGAGCCGCAGGGCCGGCACGAAGGCGTCGAGTGTCGCGTTCATCCCTTGCACCACCGGGCGAAACTCGGTCGGAAGCGCCTTCTCGTCTCCCCGAACCTCGAGCTCCCCGCGCGTGGCCGCGCTCGTCATCTTGGACGCCTCGCCCACGAGCGCGGCGATGGCGCGGTCCACGGTGCGGCCGATCACGAAGCCGATGGCCAGCGTGAGGAGGGCACCCAGGGCGAGGACCCCCGCCTGAACGTAGATCTGCCGGCCCTCGGCCACCTTGCCTGCCTCGTGGGACCGCACCGCCTCGGCCTTCACCGCGTCGCTGAGCTCGCCGACGAGCTTCTCGATGGCGTCGGCCTGGTTGTGGAGCTTCCTCCACTGGTCGAAGGCCCGGGTCTCCACCGCCTTCAGCGGACCAGGGGCCGCCGAGGAGAGGAGGCGGTCGCGCTCCGCCAGAGAGGCGCGCAGGTCCCGGGCGTCGCCGAGCCACGCCTGCAGGGCCGAGCGCACCTTGGGCCAGAGGTGGGTCGCCGCCTCGGTGTGCGGGAGGCCGTCGAAGTCGGACATGGCCCGCTCCACCCGGGCGATGGACTCGTCGGCCCGCCCGCCGAAGATGTCGGCTCCATCGTGGCAGGCGCGGCAGTCCTGGGTCTCGCGCAGGACCGGGTTCCGCGACGAGAGCGCGAGGTGGCTCAGGAACGCGTGAGCCTCCTGGAACCCCACCTCCACGCCGGAGAGGGCGCGCTGCATGGGGAACTGCGAGTCCGACACCAGGGCGAGCTGGTGGCCGATCTCTCGCGACGCCAGGTAGGAGGAGACGCCCACGAGCAGCGCCACGCAGAGCGCGGCGCCGAACCCGGCCAGGACCTTGTTGCGCGTGCGGACTTCGCCCATCTCTTCACCCAATGTGGGACATGGTCGCCGTCCCGTCGAACCCGCTCACACTGCAACTTGGATTCCCATATCGTGCAGGAGGGGGGGCGAGTGCCTTCGGGCCCTTGGCGGATCGACGGCAGCGTAAACGCAGCTTTTTCGCGCAGGGCTTTCCACCCAGGGTGGAGAATACCCGGCTGGGGAGACCCCGCTCCCGGGCAAGGTGGGTGGCGACGAACCTCGCGCGCCCGCTCGCCGGGGGGAAGAGCGACCAGCCGAGGCGGCGAACGCCGAGCCCTCTCGCCTCAACAGGCCGGGGCCGCGGCCGATGCGACGGTGGAAGAGGACGAGAGAGAGGCCGGCGACCCCGAAAGGCCGGAAGCGGGCGCCGACTCCACGCTCGCGAGCGCGTCCGCCACCAGCTCGGCCACGTGCTCGAGCACGCCGTTCGCGGCCCACCCCGCCGGCGACGACCCGCCGCCGTACCTCTGGTGGGCCCGGAAGCCCTGGTGGTGGTGGCGGCCCGAGTGGACGGGCGCGGAGGAGGAAGCGTCCGAGGCCGAGGTGGAGGTCGAGCCGGAAGCTGAGGACGACGCCCCCCCCGAGCCGGCAGGGGACGCGGAGAGGGCGGAGACGTCGCCCGCCTGGGCCGCGGCCGCGAAGCGGTCGGCGAGCTCGTTCAGGAGCGCCGCCTTGCCACCGCCCGATTGCTGAGCCTCGGAGCGCAACTCGTCGGAGACCTGGCTCATGACCGCCTTGAACCTCGCAGGATCGGACTTCTCGAGATCCTGCAGCTGGCTGAGGAGGCTCGCGCCCTGCGAGATGGTCGGGGGCGGGTTCACGTCCACCTGCACCACCTGGATCTGGATCGAGATCGAGACGTCGACTGGAGAGACCGGCTGGCCGCTGACGGCGCTGACTGTCATGAGAGACCCTCTACAGCCGCGAAAGCGGCTCGTCCTCTCATCGACACGGCGCGCCGTCATGCAAAGCCGCCGATTCCCTCGCCGGGGCCCACGAGCGGAGCTTACCCCCCATCGTCGGGGAGCGAATCGCGGGTGAGGGCCGCTCGCTGGGAAGAGATGTGTCGAGGTCGCTGCCCCGAAGGTTGGGGGGCGAGGAACGGCGCGACCGCTTCGATCCGCGACCCCCGAGCGGACGGGTTCGGGGCCGGGCTTCGGCCATCTCTCCCTAGTCGGCGGTGGCGAAGAGAGTAGTCTCCCAGGCCCCGGGCGCGTACTGGCCGAGGAAGACGCGGTACCCGAGCCCCAGCCCCAGCACGTGGGCGGGCGTCACCCCGATGTCCTCGGGCCGGAAGTGAACGGCGATGGCGAGGCGGGGCCGAAAGCGGCGCAGGGTCCTCTCCGCGCCGGCGAGCGCGTCTTTCTCGGCGCCGTCGATGTCGAGCTTCACGAAGTCCACCCGCTCCAGGCCGCTCGCTTCCACGAAGTCGTCGATGGACCGAGCGGGAGCGGATCCCCCGGACTCCGAGCGCGCCCGGAGCGCCTCGGGGACGATCTCCACGCGGCCCGCCAGGGACGGGTTCAGTGACAGGTTCTCCCGGAACACGGTCAGGTGCGCCGGCTCGAACTCGAAGCTCACCACCCGGCCCGAACCGCCCGCGCGGTGGGCGAACCAGAGCGCCGAATCTCCCAGCGCTCCGCCGCCGTCGATGACGACGTCGCCGCGCTCCGGCCCGACGTGAGCCCCCTCGCGATCGAGGGCGTACTGACCGAGGTAGGCCCAGGAGGCGAGCGACCGCTCCGTGGTGATCACCCGGAGCGGAATGCCCGCCGGGCGCAGGTCGTAGAGACCGAGGTCGCCACCTTCCTCGAGGAGAAGGCTCTCCTTGCTGCGCGTGCGGAACTCCTCCAGCCCCTCCTCGTCGAACGGCAGGCGCACGCGCTCGTCGCCCAGCGCCACGAGCGACGCGACCTCCAACATGCAGTCGCGCGAGGCGTCGTCGCCGAGGGAGGCGAAGGTGGCCTCGAAGGCGGGGGCGTGGCCGAGCACCAGCGCGGCGTACTTGGCGGCGCGCTGGAGCGTGGTCCCGTAGCCGCGTCCCTGGTACCGGCGCTCGACCGCCCGGTCGAGCCGCGTCAGGAGCTGGCGGAAGAAGGTGCCCGCCGGGAGGGCGCGGATCTGCGGGACCCGGTCCATCATCCCCAGGAAGGTGCGAAAGGCATCCCCGTCGTCGGGGGCGAGCGCCAACTCCTCCATCAGGGTCCGGGCGGCCTCGAGCGGCCGGTTCATCTGCGCGAGCGCGATGGCGCGCGCGCGCTTGATCTGGGGCACCTGCGACTCGAGCGACTCCGCGCGCTCCAGGCCAGCGAGCGCGATCCCGCTCTCGCCGACCTCGAGGAGGAGGGCCGCCGACTGCAGGAGCGCGGCAGCGCGTTGCGCGTCGGTGAACGTGTTGGCGGTCGTCATGGCGAGCCCCTTCGTGCGCGGCGCACTCGCCGCGAACCCCTTCGAATTGCACTTCGCGGGCCAGCGCGGGCACCCCTTCCTCTCACCCGGATGCGGGAGGTGAGGAGGCAGCGGATCCCGGGAACGGGGCCGTCCTCCCGCCGGTTCCCGCCCTTGCGTCACCTTCGTGACGAGCGCCCGGTCCGGGGCTGCGTCAAGCGGGTGACGGTCGCCGAGCTTCCGCCGGGAAAGACGAGAATCCAGCAGCGGACCGGTGGCTTCCCGCTTGCAACGAGCCTCCGCGTGACCGGATACACGATCGTCGTCGTCCAGCCCCCTGGATACGCGCACAGCGCGGCCTTCCTGGAGGTGGCGGAGTCCCTCCTCTTCGCGCTTCGCCGGTTGGGCCAGGACGTCTCGATAGCCACTGCGCCGGTGGCCGGGCGCCGCAGCATCGTCCTCGGCTCCAACCTGCTCCCGGGGCACCCGCTGGCGCTCGAGCAAGATGCCATCCTCTACAACCTGGAGCAGATCGAGCCCGGCTCGTCCTGGCTCTCTCCGGCGTTCCTCGATCTCCTCCGCCGCTACCAGGTCTGGGACTACAGCGCCAGGAATGCGGCCCGCTACCCGGAGATGGGGCTGAGGGCGCCGCGCGTCGTTCCGGTGGGGTTCGTGCCGGAGCTCACCCGTATCGCCCCGCGGGAGGAGGACATCGACGTCCTCTTCTACGGATCGATGAACGAGCGGAGGCAGCGGGTGCTCGACGGGCTCGCCGCCGCCGGCCTGCGGGTGCACACCGCCTTCGGGGTCTACGGAGAGCCACGGGACCAGCTCATCGCTCGGGCGAAGGTGGTCCTGAACGTCCACTACTACGAGGCCAAGGTTTTCGAGGTGGTGCGCGTCTCGTACCTGCTCGCCAACGGCCGATGCGTCGTGTCGGAGCGCGGCGGCGACCCCGCCGAGGAGCGGGAGTTCGAGAAGGGCGTGGCGTTCTCGGCCTACGGCGACCTCGTCGAGACCTGCCTGCGGCTCTGCCGGGACGAGGCGGCGCGCCGGGGGCTCGCCGAGGAAGGGAAGCGGGCCTTCTGCCGGCGCGACCTCCGCGTCCCGCTCGCCGCGGCCCTCGGAATCCCGGGAACGGCGGAGTCCCGCCCTGCCGCCCCGCCCGCGGCGGGAACCGGCGGCGACCCGGTGGTCTCGATCGTCATCCCGGCCTTCAACAAGTGGGAATACACCTTCCGCTGCCTACTCTCGATCGCGAATCACACCCGCGACGTCCCCCACGAGACCATCGTCGTCGACAACGCCTCCACGGACGAGACCCGGGTGGCCCTCCCGCTGCTAAAGGGCGTTCGCGTGCAGCGAAACGCGGAGAACCTGGGCTTCGCCCGCGCGTCCAACCAGGGCGCCGCCATGGCACGCGGCCGCTACGTCCTCTTCTTGAACAACGACACCGAGGCGCTCCCCGGCTGGCTGCCGCCCATGGTGAAGATCCTGGAGAGCGAGCCCGACGTCGGGATCGTGGGGGCGAAGCTCCTCTTCCCGGACGGCACCCTCCAGCACGCCGGCGTGGGGGTCGGCTACGCCTCGCCGCGCCCCATCTCCCCATTCCATCTCCAGTACCGGGAACCGGCCTCGGCGAGCCAGGAGCGGCTCGACCTCCCGGCGGTCACCGCTGCCTGCATGCTCATCCGGCGCGAGCTCTGCCAGGAACTCGGCGGCTTCGACGAGGCCTTCGTGAACGGGAACGAAGACGTGGATCTCTGCTTCCGCGCCCGCGAGCGAGGATTCCGCGTCGCCTACACTCCCGAGACCGTTCTCTACCATCACGAGTCGATCACGCCGGGAAGGTTCGCCAAGGTCGCCCACAACCAGATCCTCCTCCACGAGCGCTGGCTCGACCGGTTCCAGGAATTCACCCACGGGGTCCCGCCCCGCCTGGAGCTCGGACCCGCGCGCGGCACGGGGCGCAACCTGTCGGTCGTGGTGCCGGTGCTCGACGCCCTCGACGTCGTCGCGGTGTGCGCCGAGGCCGTCCTCCCCGGGCTGCGCCGCGGCGACGAGCTCGTCCTCGCGGACGGAGGGTCCTCGGACTCGACGCTGCGCTACGCGCGCAAGTTGTCCCGGGACCACGGAGACTGCGTCCGGGTGGTCGAGGGCCGGGGCCTCCACGGCGCCCTGGTCGCCGCCCTCGAGTCCGCCCGGGCGGCGAACGCCGTGGTAATCCCGGCGTTCGTCCGGCTCGACCAGGGCGCTCTCGACAACATCGCCATCCGAATCACGGCGGCGGACAGACGCTTTCTCCTGCAGGAGACGGGTCGCGCGGGCCTCATCGCCGCCGGCCCCATCCTCCCGCTGCGCGAGGCGGCGGCGAGCGAACCCGCCGCCTTCTTCGAGGAGAGGGAGGCGAAGCTGCGAGGCCTCCTCGAGTCGCGCTCACCTCCGACCGCGGGAGGCGCCGGAGTGGCTCCCGCTGAACCCATCCCCCTCGGGAAATCCGAAGCGGCGACACCGACCCCCACCGCGCCGAGGGCGGCGCCGCCGAGGGGCGGGGCCTTCGACGTTTCGCGCGCACGGGCGAGGCGCCCCCTGACCGTGGCGCTCTTCACCCTCGACGCTCCCGAGACGGCCTGCTACCAGCTGCGTCTGGGCAGGCCGCTCGAGGTGCTCGCCGACGCCGTCCGCGTGAGGCCGGGGGTGCTGCGAGATGGGGCTCAGCTACGGCTCGACGGCGCCGCGGTCCAGGGCGCCGATCTGATCGTGATCCAGCGGGTGTTCCCGAGCGCCCAGCTCACGCCGGTCGTGGACACGCTCCTCGGCCTGGGCTTGCCCGTCGTCTACGAGCTCGACGATCTCCTTCACGACCTGCCCGACACGAACCCGCACAAGGCGGGGCTCGCGGCGAGTTCGCAGTCGATCCTGGACCTGGTGCGGCGGGCGACCGCCGTGACGGTCTCCACCGAGGCCCTCAAGGCCCGGCTCGCCGGCTTCGGGCGCCGGATTCACGTGTTCCCGAACCTCCTCGACGAGCGGCTCTGGGGATCCGAGCCGGCTCCGCGACCGGAGCGGGACGGGCCGGTGGTGATCGGCTACGCCGGGACCGGGACCCATCTTGCCGACCTCCAGCTCGTGGAGGAGGCGCTCGTGAAGCTCTCGGCCAAGTGGGGAGACCGGGTGGCGTTCCGCTTCATGGGTTGCGCCACCGAGCGGCTCGCCGCCCTGCCGGGCTTCTCCTTCCTGCGCTTCGAGATGGGCTACGAGGCCTACGCCCGCGCCCTTCCCGGAGCCGGCATCGACGTGGGCGTCATCCCCCTCGTCGACAACCCCTTCAACCGCTGCAAGAGCGACATCAAGTGGCTCGAGTACTCCGCCTGCGGGATCGCGAGCGTCTGTTCCGACCTTCCCCCTTACTCCTCGGTTCGCAGCGGCGAGACCGGCCTGCGGGTGAGGAACACCCCCGAGGACTGGTTCGCGGCCCTCGACCGGCTGGTCGCGGACGCGCGGGCGCGACGCTCCATGGCCGAGCGGGCGCGCGCGCAGGTGATGGCCCAGCGCACCATGAAGGCCCGGGCGCGCGACCTCCTCGAGATCTACCGGACCACCCTGCCCGAGAACGAGGCCGGCCCGACAGCGGGGCCGCTCTTCGGGTGCACCTCTGCGCACCGGGCCGCTCCCGCCCCCGACGTCCGGTAGCGGCACCCTCCTCCCCGTTCGGCCGCCCCGCGCGCGAAGGACGGGGAGCGACCGCGCTGCGATCCGTGCACGACCCGGCCGCGCGCCGGATCAGGCCCGGTTCACGCGTGCCCCGAGCCGTTGCGGGCCGGTGGCGCCCGCCCTGGCCAGCGCGGCGGCGTGGGCCCCTGCTGCGGCCTGGGTGATCGAGACGAAGCGCTCCAACTCACCCCAGAAAGCCTGCTGCAGGTCGCGGACCCGCCCGTAGATGCGATCCACCGTCGCCTGGGCCCGCGCTACCTCCTCGGGCGAATTGCCCCAGGCTGCTCCGTCGCGGCCCAGCTGCGCCTCTGCGGGGAACTCGGCCAGGACCGGGTTCGGCAGGTAAACGACCGGGCAGCCGCAGAGCATGGCCTCGGTGCACAGGGCCGAGCGCTCGTAGGAGTAGAGGAGCTCGGTCGTTTGGAAGAGGGCGGCAAGCTCCGCGAGCGCGCGCGGCGTGCGCATGGAGAGCTCGGTGCAGCCCCGGACCTCGTCGCCGAGGGTGCCCCCGCTCTCGAGGTAGCGGCTGGCGTAGAAGCAGCGTCCGCGGCGCTCCGCGCGAGGCAGCCCGGGCCGGAAGAGCCCCAGGTCGAAGACCGGCACCATGAGCGGCTCGGCCTTCATCCCGGGGGGGAGGAACTCGGGGCTGAAGGAGAAGAGGAGCTCCGACGGAGCGTAGGTCTTGTCCCCTCCGAGGAGCCCGGGCTTGTTGAGAAGGAAGCGAGCGACGACCGGCGCGCGCAGGGGGTTGCCGGAAACTACCTCGGGATAGACGACGACCGGCACGAGGCCCGCAGCGGAGTGCCCTCTCTCCACGCCCTGGTGGACCACCGGGGTGCGCAGCCGCGGGCTGGTGACCCCGGTGGTCACCCAGGCCTCGTGGCCGGCGAGGTTGAGGGCGTGGCAGAGGACGTGGAGGGCGACCACTCCCGAGGAGCTCTCCCGGTATTCCGGGCAGAACACGTAGTACGGGTGCCGCCGGGGCGCCCACAGGTCGGGGATCGGAGAGTGGAGGGACATCGATGGCATCGGCGCGCCCATTCTGGCAGTCAAACCTTCTGGACGACGAAGGTGAACCCGTTGCCGACCTTGTCGTCCCGGTCCTGCACCGCCACGAGCTTCCACCCGAGGTGGCGCACGAGCTCGACCGCGTCCTCGGTAATCCAGACACTGTGGTGCGTATGCAGGTCGACCCCCTCCGCCATCTTCACCCGGCCCTGGTGCCGGTCGACGAGTTCCGCGAGCGTGGTGCGGGGGCGATCTCGATCGAAGGTGCGCTCCTTGTGCGGAACGATGGTGAAGATGCACCCGCTCGGGCGGACGACCCGGTACCACTCCTGGAGTGCGCCGATGGGATCGAAGAAGTGCTCGAGCACGTGCGAGCTCACCACGAAGTCCACGCTTTCGTCGGGCAGGGGCAGTCGGTCTCCAGGCGCGACGATGTCGACCGGCAGGGAGCGCCCGCAGTTCCGCTCCTCCTCGAGCTTGAACTCGGTCGTCATGTCGTCGGTGTAGTCGACGTTGCGCGTCTTGAGTCCGAAGGGATTGTGCGCCGACCCGCCGATCTCGATGCCTTCGAGGCCGTCGAACAGCCGGTGGGCGAGCGCAGACTCCCGCGAGCAGCGCCAGGAGGGCGGCGGGCGGGTGCCCGCCGGGGTCCGCCGCGAGACGCGGATGACGGGCCCTTCCGGGCGCACGCTCACCTCGCCCCGCCGGCGCGCCGGGGGCGCACGGGAGCGAGCATGGGCCGGGCGTTTCGCCCGGCCAGCGACACCGGGCGCGCGCTCCGGCGCGCCCGGATCGCCGCGGCGCCCGAGAGGGCCACTTCGATGATCTCGCAGACCGCGTCCAACTCCTCGAACGACACCCCGGTGCCGGTCGGGAGCACCAGCGTGCGCTCCACCAGCGCCTCCGTCACGGGGAGCAAGAGCCCCGCGTTGGGGTAGAGCGACGCGTAGGGCTCCATGCGGTGGACGCCGGGGTAGAAGTAACGCCGTGCCAGCACGCGCTCCGCCATGAGCACGTCGACCAGGGCGTCGCGGTCCAGCCCCGCCTCGGGAAGGACCTCCGCCACCACGTAGTGGTGATTGTGCCGCTCGGCCTGGTCGTAGGTGAGCAGGCGGAGCCCGGGCAGCCGGCTCAGCCTCTCGACGTAACGGGCGTGGTTGCGACTGTTGACGGCGACGAAGTCGTCGAGAGACTCGAGGGAGACGAGACCCATGGCAGCGCAGATCTCGGACATCTTCCCGTTCACTCCGATGTGGTCCACCTGGTCGTAGTTCGAGAAGCCGAAGTTCTGCATCCAGCGGATCTTCTGGGCGAGGGCGTCGTCGTTGGTGGCGATCGCTCCCCCCTCGAACGTGTTGAACACCTTGGTGGCGTGGAAGCTGAAGACCTCGCAGTCGCCGAAGTTGCCGATCATGCGGCCCCGGCGGGAGACGCCGAGAGCGTGGGCTGCATCGAAGAGGAGGGCCAACCGGTGGCGCCGGGCGATCTCCGACAGCCCCTCGACGTCGCAGGCGCGACCCCAGAGGTGGACTCCCAGGATGCCGGTCGTCCGCGAGGAGATCATCTGCTCCACCCGCACCGGGTCGAGGGTATGCGTCTCCGCGTCGACGTCGCAGAAGACCGGCGTGATCTCCTGCCACTGCAGCGCGTGAGCCGTGGCGACGAAGGTGAAGCTCGGGACGATCACCTCGCCCTGGAGGCCGAGCGCCCGGATGGCGATCTCCAAGGCCACGGTGCCGTTGCAGACGGCGATGCAGTGGCGCACGCCGAGCAGCGCCGTGAGCCGGCGCTCGAGCTCGATCACCTCCGGGCCGTGGTTGGTGAGCCAGCGGCGATCGAGAATGGCGTCGAGCCGCTCGTGTAGGCGGGCGCGGTCGCCGACGTTCGGCTGGCCGACGTGCAGGGGCCGCTCGAAGCGCGGCACCCCCCCCATGAGGGCGAGGTCGGCGACCTTCTTCTTGGCCATCGCGGGCTCTTCCGGCATCCGTTTCGCTCCCGATCCCGGGTCTCCGCCAGCATCGCCCCCTGGACACCCCCGCCGGCGCGTCAACAAGCTGGCGCTACCCGCCGTGGTCGAAGGAGTGCAAGGCAGGTGCCCGCGCCGGCTTCAGCTGGCGGCGGCGACCGCGAACACGCTCGCGGAGAGGTCCGGGTAGGTTCTCGCGAGCTCGTCGCAGGCGTCGAGATACGCCTCGCTCACGATTCCCTCCGAGAGGGCGCGGTCGAACTGGAAATTTGCGAGTGGCTTCAGGACCACGCCGCCGTAGTCCACGATCCGCAGGCCCGCCCGGCGCAGGTGGGAGAGGAGCACGTCCATCGAGTAGGTGCGACGGTGCCCGTGCGCGGCCTCCGCAGGCGTCACTGCGGCACCGAACTCCACCAGCCCCATCTTGACGGCGATCTGTCGCGACAGCGCGTTGGCATTGGGCACCGCCACGAAGAGCCGGCCTGCAGGGCTGAGCCAACCGCGGATGCGCTCCAGGACGGCGATCGGTTCGTCGAGGTGCTCCAAGGTGTGCACCAGGAACACGTTGTCGTAGGACGTCGGCAGCTTCGCCTCCTCGAAGGTGGACGTGATCACGTCCACCCGCGCGGCGAACCGGCCGCGCACGACCTGGGCGAGATCGCTCGACGCCTCCACCACGGTGACGCGGGGGAACCAGGCGAGGATCTGCTCGGTCATGTCGCCCCGATAGCAGCCGAGCTCCAGGGCCGTCCCCCCGAGGGAGAAGTGGCGAGCGACGGCCTTGAGGAGGTACCTCCGCACCACTCCGTCGAAGTCGTAAGCGTACTTGCGCGCGTCGCTGTCCTGATACTCCTGGTTGTGGTCTCTCACCATCGAGTCCCCTCGCGCTCCGAGCCCGCAGGCTTCAGCGTCAGCGTCATGAAGAGGTTCTCCCCGCTGCGGCCGCTCTCCTCGAACCCGAGTTGCGCGTAGAGGCTGACCGCTCCCGGGCTCGCGGCCGCCACCTCCAGGGACACCTTCGTCGTTCCCGCTCGAGTCGCGTGCGCGAGGCAGGCCTCCATGAGGCGGCGGGCGATGCCCCGGCGTCCGAACTGCGGGAGCACGCTCACGCTGGTCACGTAGGCGGAGCGCGCCGCCGGGTCGAAGTAGGCGGCCACCAGGCCCGCCAGCACCTCCCCCTGCCACGCCTCGAAGGTGCGGGCGCGCGCCCGGATCTTGCCCGCGTACCGGGCCAGCTCCACCCGGGCGCTGAGAGGCGGGCGAAACTGCTCGTCGCACGCCTCCAGGTGTGCGAGCACCTCCCGCTCGGAGCAGGAGTCCTCCCGATAGATGGGGGCTTCGGGGATCATTCGAGCACCGCAGCGCCGAAGCCGTAGCGGCCGAACTGGTTGCCGTTGTAGAGGAGGTAGACGCGACCCTCGCACTCGAACGCGTTCGGATAGCACATCATGTCGGCGTCCCATCCGCGGTCTTCCACCTCGAGGCGGGGATCGTCGTCGGCGCGCTCCCAGATCTCGAGGTCGCCGGACGACGCGTGACCGATCCGGTAGGCCCGCTCGCGGTTGCTCCGGAAGTCGAAGGACTGGCGGTAGCAGAAGAACATGTGCCAGCGGTCGCCGATGCGGAGCACCGTCGGGAGCGCCTGGCTCTCGTCGGGCCCGAGGCGGTCCGGAACGATCTGGCGCCCCTCCTCCTTCTCCCAGGCGACCCCGTCGTCCGAGACGGCGTGTCCGATCTTGTACGTCCGCTCGGGCTCCCCGCCCGAGACGGGGCGTTTCCAGCGGGTGCCGAAGATGTACCACATGTGAAATCGTCCCCCGAAGCGGCGGACGAAGCCGTCCCCGACCAGGTAGGGCTCCCGCAGGGAGGGCGCCAGGACGGGCCCGGTGCCGACTCGCTCGAAGCGCTCTCCCCCGTCCCGGCTGATGGCCAGGCCGATCGCGGTCTCCACCGATACGGAGACGCGCCGGCTCCAGCCGGTGGTGTAGGCGTAGACGGCGTCGTCGACTCGAACCGGGCTCAGGGGGAAGATTCCGTGCTCGTCGAAGCAACCGAGGCCTCCGAGTTCGAGGGCGGCGCGGCTCGACACCCGCAGCACCCTGCCGAGGCCCTTGTCGAAGTCGGCCCAGGCGACCTGGCTCAGGTACTTGCCGGTAGCGGCCTCGAGGGAGCGCGTGGAGAAGTAGATCCGCACCCGGTCGTCGAAGACCAAGGCCTGCGGCGACTGCGCGAAATGCGTGCACCCGTTCGGCAGCGCGAACTGAGTGGGGTCGAAGATGCGGCCGAGCTTCTTCCACCTCATGGCGACCGGCCCCCGCCGGCGCCGGTGGAATCGAGCCGCGCCAGCCCGAAGCCGTGCCTTCCGACCTGGTTGCCGAGGTAGGCGAGGTATACGGTCCCGTCCACCTCGAAGACGTGAGGATAGGCCACCATCTCGGAGTCCCAGCCTTCATCCGAGACGTCGATTCCCGCCTGCGTGTCGTCCCGGGACCATTCGAGGAGGTCGGTGCTCGACGCGTACCCGATGCGGTAGCCGCGCGCCTTTCCGCGGAAGTCGGCGCTGTACCGGTAGCAGAAGAGCATGTGGTAGCGGCCGTCCCGCCAGAAGACGTCGGGGCTCGCCTGCGCCTCGTCCTCCTCCACGCGGCTCTCGACGAGGTCGCGGCGGTGCCGGGTCCACCGCAGGCCATCGGGCGACGTGGCCATCCGGATCTTGTAGACCGGCTCGGGCCTGCCCGAGACGATCTTCCACTTCGTGCCCGCGATGTAGAAGAGGTACCAGGTACCGGCGAAGCGTCGGATCTTCGGCCCGCTGAGAACGAAGGGCTCGTCCGGGGTGTAGGAGAGGAGCGGCCCGGCGCCGGCTCGCTGGAACGTCCGGCCGCCGTCGGCACTGGTGGCGAGTCCGATGGCCACGTTGAACGGCACGGACTCGCAGCGCGTCCAGCCCCCGTAGTAGGCCCGGATCTCGTCGCCGGCTCGCGCCACCGAGACAGGATAGGTCCCGAACTCGTCGAACGTCCCGGTCTCGCCCAGCTCCAGGATGGGCGCTTCCGCTACGGCCTTCACGCGGCGAAGATCGCGGCGGTCGAGGTCCACCCAGGCGGAGTAGCTGACGTACTGCCCGGCGGCGTCCGGGGGCGGCCGGCAGGAGAAGTAGATGCGCACCGCCTCGTCCAGGACCAACGACGCCGGCGCCTGCGCGAACTCCTTGAGCCAGGGACGATCGGTCACCGTCTGCGGGGTGAAGACCTTCCCGAGCTTGGTCCATCGGAACTTGGCCACGCGACGACTCGTCAGACCAGGTCGTACTGCGAGCGAAGGACGCGCCGGACGTCCGCCGCCGAGTTGAACATCATGACGTCGACGATCGACAGCCAGGGCACGAAGCTCTCCCCGAATTGACGGTACTCGAAGGGGCGCGGCCGGAGGAACTTGAGCTCGATGCCGCGGTCGAGGAAGGCCTCGCGGGAGTAGAGCTCGACACCGCCGATTGCGTTCACGTAGAGGGACGCCCCGAGATGCCGGCACAGGGCGAGGACCTTCTCCTGCCCGCGCAGCCCGTGGTCGACGGGCAAGGACGAGGAGACCGCAATGGGAGTGTCGATCCCCAGGTACTCGCAGATCCGCCTCAGCGAGTGGAGCAGGTAGCCGAAGAGATTGGGCTCCTGCTTTCCCACGATCTCCTCGACCACCGGGAAGGCCTGGCTGAAGAAGGGGGCGCGGCGGTAGGACTCCCGGATCCGGTTGAGGAGCTTCGTCCGGTCGAAGTCCGTAGCCAGCACCCGGTCCCTCACGTGCAAGAAGTCGGAGTCCCGCTTGAGCGGGATGGAGATGATGGCGTCGCGCCCCCCCTGGAGGATGCGGTTGCGGTTGATCCAGCCCTTCTTCGTGTACTCGATGTTGTCGTACACGACGAACAGGTCCACCGCGGACATCAGCTGGAAGTAGCCCACGTACGGACAGAAGTACGGCTGCATGATCGCCACCGCCCGGGCCAGCGGCGGGCGCGCGATCTCCCCTCCCGCGTGCGCGGTCGACCCGGACGTGGAGGGGCCGTCGGTGGGCAGGAGGGTCATGGAGCCTGGACCTGCACGCCCACGGAGCGCGCCAGCGCGAGCTGCAGCGGACGAGGAGACGTCTTCACCCAGGTGCCGGCCCCGGCGAACAGCCGGGCCCAACCGTCCTCGTCTGCCGGCTCCTCGATGAGGACCAGATCGCAGGGCACGCCGGCCACGGCGGCGGCGAGCGCCGGAGGCGGGGCGTCGAGCTGCTCGGCCGGCAGCGTGAGCCCGAGGGTCACGTTGTCGTGGGTGGCGAACGCCCGGGCCATGGCGTGGAGCGCCTCGGCCCAGGAATCGTCGGCGCGCTTCAGATCCGGGGTGACGAGCACCTTCACCGGCCGCGACCCGCGCCAGGGATCGGGGATGGGGGGAGCGCTCGCCGTCGCCTGCTCGCGCGGGCGAGCGGCGAGCACGGCACGGACGAGCGTGAGGCCATCGGTCACGCGCCGGGGATCGGCCCCGAGCGCCGTGGCCAGGCTGGCGAGCCGCGGTGCCGCGGCGCCGGCCTCGGTCCGCACCAGGACCACGTCGTCCTCGACCTGGAAGCCCGCCCCGTCGAGGGCGTCGAGCGCGTCTCCGACGGAGAGCGGCCGCGTGCCCGCCCCGGACGGCAGCCGACCGCTGGTGAGCAGCGCCGCCGCCACCGCCTCGTGGAGCACGTTCGGCACCACGGCGACGAGCCGGCCCTCGTCCGCGAGCCAGCGGCGGAGGTGCGCGAGCGCTGGAACGGGGGCGAGCAGTCGCGAGAAGTCCTCCAGGACGACGAGGTCGAAGTAACCGGCCGGCCAGGGAAGCTCTGGAGCGGCGTCGGGGTCCATCGCCAGGACGGCGGTGAGGCGCGACCGGGCAAGCGCGCGCGCGCAACCGTCGAGCCCGACCACCTCACTCGCCCCTCCCGCGAGCAAGGCCTGCCCCAGCTGGCCGTCGCTGCAGCCCACGAGGAGGACGCGGCGCCCGGCGGGCGCGGCGATGGCGACGACGTCTTCTGGCGAGAGCGGCGGCAGGGCGGCGGGCGTGGCAGCGTCGGGCAAGGAAGTCCCCCGTTGGTCGTGTCAGGACGACGACGGCTGCCTTCCACTGCAAGAAGCCTCCCCGCGCATCGGTCCTGCACCGAAGGGGTCGAGCGATGGAATCCGCCGGCGTCGACCCCTTCGGATCGCAGGCCTGCGGAAACGCGCCTTACCCCTCGAACACCGGTGCGTCCCGGAACCGGGTCCCCGCCGCGTCCTTCGCCGACACCACCGGCGTGGCGCCGCCGAGCGGCCAGGCGATGGCGAGGTCCGGGTCGTCCCAGCGGATGCAGCGCTCGTCCTCCCGGTGCCAGTAGTCGGTGGTCTTGTAGAGGAAGGAGGCCGACTCGGAGAGCACCAGGAACCCGTGAGCGAAGCCCTCCGGGATCCACAGCTGCCGCCGGTTCTCGGCCGAGAGCACCTCGCCCGCCCAACGCCCGAAGGTGGGGGACCTCCGGCGCAGGTCCACCGCCACGTCGAACACCTCGCCCTCCACCACCCGGACGAGCTTCCCCTGGGCGCGCGGCAGCTGGTAGTGCAGCCCGCGAAGCACTTGGCGCGCCGAGCGGCTGTGGTTGTCCTGGACGAACTCGACCGGCCTTCCCGCCGCGGCGTCGAAGCGGGCGCGGTGGTAGCTCTCGAAGAAGAAGCCCCGCGAGTCGCCGTACACCGGCGGCTCCACCACCAGGACGTCGGGGATCTCGGTGGGTCGGAAGTTCATCAGTAGACGCGGCTCCCGAGCAGGCCGACGAGGTACTGCCCGTAGCTCGACTTCCCGAGCGCCTTGGCATTCGCCTCGAGTCGCCGGTCGTCGATCCAGCCCTGACGCCAGGCCACCTCCTCGGGGCACGCGACCTTCAGTCCCTGCCGCTTCTCGATGGTGGCGATGAACTGCCCGGCCTCGAGGAGCGACTCGTGGGTCCCGGTGTCGAGCCAGGCGTAGCCGCGCCCCATGATCTCCACGGCCAGCTGTCCGCGCTCGAGGTAGAGGCGGTTCAGGTCGGTGATCTCGAGCTCGCCCCGGGCGGAGGGGCGGATGGCCCGGGCGAGCTCCACCACCTGCTCGTCGTAGAAGTAGAGGCCCGTCACCGCGTAGCGGGACTTCGGCTTCGCCGGCTTCTCCTCGATGCTCACCGCGCGGTGGTTCGAGTCGAAGGCGACGACGCCGTAGCGCTCGGGGTCGTTCACGGCGTAGGCGAACACCGTCGCCCCCTCGCCGCGCCCTCCCGCCGTCTTCAGGATCTGCTGGAAGTCATGGCCGTAGAAGATGTTGTCTCCGAGCACCAGCGCCGAAGGCCCGCCGCGCACGAAGTCGGCGCCCAGGATGAAGGCCTGGGCGAGGCCGTCGGGGCTTTGCTGCACCGTGTAGGAGAGCTCGATGCCCCAGGCCTGGCCGTCGCCGAGGAGCTGGGCGAAGCGGGGGGTGTCTTGCGGGGTGGAGATGACGAGGATCTCCCGGATCCCGGCGAGCATGAGCGCCGTGAGCGGGTAGTAGATCATCGGCTTGTCGTAGACCGGCAGGAGCTGCTTCGACACCGACAGGGTCGCCGGGTAGAGACGCGTCCCGGAGCCCCCGGCGAGGATGATCCCCTTGCGGTTTCTGGCCATGGGGGACTGCTCTACCCCGGCATGGGGTCCGAGTTCAACGAAGGGATGCGGCCTGCGGGAGTCCTCAGGAACGGCGGGCCCGCATGCGCGCCTGTCGCCGCGCCCCCGCTCGCCGCAGGAAGGGCAGGAGAAAGAGGAGGAGGCGCGGGAAAGCGGCCGCCAGACGGGCGGCGATCCCGCCGCCCGCGGGCACGAGGACCTCGGGGGCCCCGGTGGAGAGGACCTTCACGACCGCCCTCGCCACCGCCTCCGCCGACAGCGGCTCCGAGGCGAAGCTGAGGGAGGCCTCGTCGAAACGCAGCTCCACCCCGAGCTGCGCCGTCTCGACGGAGTCGGGGGTCACGGCGGAGACCCGGATCCCGCTCCCAGAGAGCTCGGCCCCGAGCGAGAGCGAGAAGTGGCGCATCCCTGCCTTGCTCGCCGCGTAGGCCGCCTCGAAGGGCATGGGGACGATGCCCCCCAGCGAGGCGACGTTCACGATGGCGCCGCTCCCCCGGGCGCGCATCCCGGGGATGACGGCCCGGCAGCCGAGCATGGCCCCGAGCAGGTTCGTGTGGAGGAGGTCCACAAGGCGCTCCGGCGGGATGGCCTCGAGTGGTCCCGGGTCGACGATGCCGGCGTTGTTCACGAGGACGTCGACGCCTCCGAGCCGCCGCGTCACCTCGGAGACCACCGCATCCCAGGCGGCGGCGTCGCGGACGTCGAGGAGGTGGACGGCCGCCGGGGCGAGCCCGGGACCGAGGTCCACCGCCTCCACCGAGCGGCCGCGGCCGGTGAGCACCACCCGGGCGCCTCGCGCCGCGAGCGCCCTCGCCACCGCCTGCCCGATCCCCCCGGCGGCGCCGGTGACGAGCGCCACTCGCCGCTGGAGCCGGTCCGGCTCGCCCATCGACCCTCCCGCGCTCTTGGCCGCCCTCCCGGCCCCTACTCCTCCCTCTCCACCTTCACGTCCACCTCGAGCGTCTCCCCGAAGCCGCCCACGAAGATGGTGCCCGAGGTGGGGGTGGCATCGCGGTGGCTGCGGCCCACCGCGACGCGGATGTGCTCGGTCTGGGTGAGGATGCCGTTCGTCGGATCGAAGCCCTTCCAGCCCACCTCGGGCAGGTAGACCTGGGCCCAGGCGTGCGATGCCTCCGCCTGGCGCTGGTTCGGGTTTTTGGGCCCGGTCCAGATGTACCCGCACACGTAGCGGGCCGGGACGCCGAGCAGCCGCGCCAGGCACATGAAGAGGTTGGTGAAGTCCTGGCAGACGCCGCGGCGGCTCACGTAGACCTCGAAAGGTGTGGTCTGGACGCTCGTCACCCCCTGCGTGTAGCCGTACTCGCCGAAGATGGAGTGGTTCATGTCGAGGAGCGTGTCCACCAGGTCGAAGTCGTTGCGGACGGCGAAGCTCATGGCGTACTCGCTCAGCTCCCGGAGCTCGCTCTCGGCCAGCTCCGGGGGCAGGAGGAAGGGCTGCAGCACCTGCTGGTGCCAGGGCATCCAGGCGACCGGGATCTGCGCCCGCTGCCGCAACGGGCGGTAGGAGAGCGGGTCGGTGTCGAGGACCTCCACCCGCGACCTCGCCTCGATGGTCATCTCCGAGAACGACCGGTCCACCTCCAGGCGCCGGGCCTGGTTGCCGAAGACGTCCTCGAAGTCCCGGTGGGTCCCGACGACCGACACCTGGAGCTCGTGCGAGAGGAGGCTCTGCAGGCGGTCGTGCGCTGGCACGAGCCGGAACAGGTGGGTGCTCCGCTCCACGGGCTCGCGGTAGCGGTACACCGTCCGGTGGACGACGCGGTAGCGCCGCACCTCGGCCTTGGCGGGGCGCGGCATGTCGCGCCGCTGCGCGTCCGACAGGATGGGCGCCTCCACGGTCCCGGAGTGGGGAGCCACCACCTCGCGGACCGCCCCCTGCCGGAGGACGACCAGTTGCCCGGGCGGCACGGCGCGCCAGTCGCGGATCTCGCCGTCCACCTCGAGCGGCTGGGAGCTCACCAGGACGCCCTTGCGGCTCTTCACCCCCCGCCTGCCCAGGTCGACGAGGAGCTCGCCGTCCCCGAAGGTGAGCTTGTCGTAGGGAGGGTGGACCTCCCACAGGTAGATGCCGGCGGAGTCCCGGTCCGAGTAGACCGCCAGGTCGTGGCCGTCGGTGAGGACGCAGGTGAGGTTGCCGTGCTCGTTCACGAGCCCTAGCCACTCGAGGAGCG
>Ga0335079_10000694_pt1 | contig 38560 bp, 28 predicted proteins | sample Lox_Sample_33_FD_206719 | JGI IMG/M metagenome (GOLD analysis project Ga0335079, IMG submission 206719) | Soil microbial communities from Loxahatchee National Wildlife Refuge, Florida, United States - Lox_Sample_3.3 | ecosystem: Environmental > Terrestrial > Soil > Wetlands | place: USA...
CGCATTACGTAGCTGGCCGAGAATCTCCGGCAACGCACCCTGCAGATTTCTCTGGATCGAGTCCACGTTCCCCAAAGCTTGCTTCTTATATCCATTATCGGTCTTCCACTTTTCGATACGAAGCTTCACCAGATCCGCTTGCGTGCCCTTTGACGTCGTCTCCAGCTGCGATAGCAATCCATTCAGCTGCGTGACGGACGCATACGAGACGGGTGTTCCCTGTGCTCCGCCCACGCCTGGCGATGCCACCGGGCCCGATTGTCCGGCTGCGACTCCAAGACCCAGAGAGACGGAGATTAAAATTGCTGGAAGGAAGTTACGTTTCATTTTTTAGTCGTGCGGTGGCGTTCGCGCCCATCAGAATACTACAAGCCCGCCCCAACCCTCATCCGGTGAATCCCTCATATCGCTCGCCAGAGGTGTTTTCACGATTCCAAAGCCAAGATGTGCTGTCATTCCGAGGCGCGAAACGGCGAGGAATCTGTTTTGCTCTGTGTACCTCTGTGATCTCTGTTGTGAGAGCTTTGCCTCGTTGCAGGATTCGACTCCCGCATTCCGCCGCATCATAATGAAGGAAGGTCCAAGGTCTGAAGTCGCAGTCCGAGGTCCGACCCTATGCATCAGTCCATCCTTATTCCACTCGTGGCGCTCCTGCTTGCTCTGCCGTTCCAAGCGCAGGACGCCGCCCGCCGCCTCATCCTCAAAGACGGCTCCTACCAGATCGTTACGAAGTACGAGGTCAAGGGAAACCGCGTCCGCTACTACAGCGCCGAACGCGAAGATTGGGAGGAGCTTCCCAACTCCCTCGTTGACTGGTCCGCCACCGAAAAATGGGAAAAGGACCGTACAGCCAACGCCTCGGCCCCAGAAGCTGTCGCGTTGGATAGAGAACTTGCTCACGAGGAGGAACTCGCGGAAGCGAAGCTTCCGGAAGTCGCCGCGAATCTCCGCCTCCCGGAAAATCAGGGCGTCTTTTTGCTCGACACCTTCCAGGGCGAGGCTCAGGTCAACGAACTCCAGCAATCCGCTGGAGACCTCAACCGCAATACCAAGGGCAATATCCTCCGCGGAGCGGTCAATCCCATCGCGAGCATGAAGCAGACCATCGAACTCGACGGATCTCATGCCAAGATCCAGGCCCACGTTGAAGTCCCATCGATCTACATCAACGTCGATGATCCTGACCAGGCGGAACAACCTCAGCAACCGCAATCCAACAAGCAAACCCAACAACCCCAGCAACCGCAACAGCCCCAACAGGCCGAGAAGCCGATCGTTCCTTTTGACCGCTTCCGCATCGTCAAAACCGAAGTCAAGGGCAACAAGCGTATTCTCGGGGACGTCAAGCGCCAGGTCACAGGCAAGATCAGCCAGGATCAGAAATTCGTGAAGACCACCATTACCCGCATCGCAGGTGGATGGTTCAAAGTGACCCCAGCCGAAAGCCTTGCCCCGGGCGAGTACGCCTTAGTCGAAATGGTAGGAAACGAAGGCATGAACCTCGACGTATGGGACTTCGGCGTCAACCCCAAAGCCCCGGCTAACGCCAATCCCTGGAAACCAGAAAAGAAGATCGCACCCGCCCAATCAGCAAAGCCCGAGAATCAGTAGCGTTTCTCTGTGACCCTCTGTGCCTCTGGGGTGAAAGCTCTTTGCTGAAAGAAAAAAGGCGCCGAAGGGCGCCGTTCAACATTGAAACCCTGAAACTTTGAAACCTATTCCTTCAACATCCCCCGCTGCGCAATCCCGATATTATCCCGCGTCGAATTCTTCACCATGTACATCATCCCGTCCGCCTGCCGGATCACGTCGTGCGCCGACTGCGCATCATGCGGATACGTCGCCACGCCAATCGAAGCCCGGACATTCAGATTCAATCCTTCTTCCTTACAGAAGCAGCTCGCCCGCATGGCGTCGCGCAGTCTTCGCGCCACGACCAGCGCCTGATCCTTGCTGGTTTGCGGTAAAAGCACAACAAACTCATCCCCGCCATACCGGAACGCGAAGTCAATCAACCGTAGCTGCGCTTTGATCAAGTATCCGATCTCCGCCAGCAACTTGCTCCCGATCAAGTGCCCGTGCGTATCATTGACCGATTTGAAGTGATCGAGATCGATGAATAGCACGCTGAACTCGTACCCGAACCGCGACGACCGGTACACCTCAGTCTCCAGCGTCTTATAAAGATGTCTGGCGTTATAGAGCCCGGTGCAATCGTCGGTGATCGTCAGCTCCTGGATCTTCTCCACCCACCGCGCGTTCTCGATCGCAATGGCCGCGTAGTCGCACAGCGATTGCAGAAAGAACAGTTCCGCATCCTTGAACTGTTCCATATCGACATTCACCAACTGGATCACGCCCAGCACCCGCAGCTTCGACCGCAGCGGAATGCAGATCACCGACCGCGTCTCCCACTTGGTAGTATCGTCCACCCGGCTCGCAAAAAACGGATCGGTCCTCACATCCGGCACCACGCGTGCCTCGCCATGCTTCGCGACCCAGCCGGCAATCCCTTCGCCCATCTTCAGGCGAACGTTCTTCAGTGCCTCCGCCTTATCTCCCACTGCAATCGCGAAGTACAGCTCATCGTGGCCTTCGTCCACCATCAACAGCGACCACGTATCCGGACGGAAATACTCCGCCATCTTTTCCATGATCGTCTGCAGAATTGAGTCGAGGTCCAGCGACGACGTCAGCGCCTTCGCAACGTCGTGGAAAATCGTCACTTCTTGGCTCTGGCGAGTCAATTGAGTGCCGGCCTCAGGCATGCAAAAATCCGTGTCCTCAAAGGATGGGGCTTTCAAAAAATTATATGCGGCTCTTTCCGTTACCGGCAATGAACCTTGGTAACCGTCCAGATGCCCACAACTTAGCCATGTGCATGAGGCAAAAAGACTAATCTCACTGAAAGATAAGCCGGGTGCCCCATTTCTTGCGCCTCGAATGCGCGAGAAGTGGGATTTGGGCAGCCCAAAGGCGAAGCGCGAATACACCATGCTGAGTTAGTCTCTTACCATGCGGCTAGGATGCTATCTCGCCTTCTTTCTCCTGACGGTCCCACTTCTAGCTCAGCAACCTGACCCCCATACCATTCCCAAGGTTGACGCAGAACTCGGCTCCTGCTCCGCTGACTTCGTCGTCACCGACACCGCCAATAAGCCCGTCTACAACGCAAAAATCGAGGTCCGCGTCCAGTACGGCGTTTTCCACCGCATCGACCTCGAAGTGGGCACCAACATCGACGGCAAGGCCCGCTTCGCTGGACTTCCCGCGAACCCTAAGCGCGGATACTTTTACCGCGCCTCCGAAGGCGACCGCTCCGGCAACGCCTTCCAGGATCCAGCAACGAAATGTATCGCCCAATTCACGGTGGTCCTCCGCAAATCCAACGAGCCGCCACAACAGTGAGGCCTCTTTTCTGGTGGAAGAGCGGCCCTTTAGGGCCGCGTCACCTCTCCCTTGGAGTCTCTGGGCTTTAGCCCCAGAGCTCGGGGGTTCCCTCGTTACTCCCGTGTTCCCTGCCTGTAGCCCAAGCCCGAACCTTGTCCTATCATGATCTCAACCAACACATCTTTGGGTCTCATGGGCGACTTCGGAAATAAATTTCGCAAGGCACGCGAGAGCAAAGAGCTCTCGCTCGATGACGTGTCGAACGTTATCAAGATTGCTCCACGCATGCTTCGCGCCATCGAAGAGGAAAACTTCGATCAGCTTCCCGGCGGTGTCTTCAACAAAGGATTCATCCGCTCCTACGCCAAGCAACTCGGTCTCGATCCCGAAGAAACGGTCAATGAATACCTTGAGAAGATGCGTCAGGCTCAGATCGAAGCGCAGAAAGCTTGGCAGCCAGAGCCCGAGCCTGAGAAGCGCCCCCCGACAAAGAAAACTCCAGCAAAGACTGAGCGTCCCGCTCGGCCCGCTGCTGATCCCGCCACTTCAGTCGAAGAACTTCCGAATCTGCAGCTGCCGCGAGCCAAAGATCTCCGCTCGCGAAAGAAAGAATATCTTCCTCGGCCTACGCCCGACATTCCGTGGCGCATTGTTGCCGTCGCGATTGTCGTCGTCATTCTTGCGGCCGTGCTCTGGGTTCGGCACTCGCGCCGTACACACTTGCAGGCAGTGAATCCGCCCGTCACTTCGCAAACAGCAACGCAGGCCCCTGCGCCCGTTACAGGTCCAGTTCCACCTTCATCTGCACCGACCACAGCCGCAGCCACTCCCGCAGCGCCTCAGCCCACAACGCCTGCTCCCGAGCAGAATCCCGCTGAGGACAAGAACGACGTCACCGTGCGCAACTTCGGCGCCCCACTTCCGAAGCCAGTGCCAAAGTCTTCTGACAAACCAACGGGATCTCTCGCGCTCACCGTCCGCGCGAGCGAGAATTCATGGATCTCGGTTATCGCCGACGGCCAGCCGCTCACGGAAGAAACGTTGATCGCGCCCGCACATCCAACTTTTCGCGCCTCCCAAAGTTTCGTTGTGAAAGTCGGAAACGCCGCCGCCGTCACCTTTCTCTGGAATGGTCAGGAACTCCCCGCTCAAGGCGGCGAAGGCGAGGTTAAGACTTTAGTCTTCGACTCCAACGGAATGCACGCCGCTTCTCCATCACAAACCTCCAACCAGTAGCGCCGGCGTCTCGCCGGCTGTCGTGGCGGCGTCTCGCCGGCTGTCGTGGCGGCGTCTCGCCGCCACACCCTGTAACCACAACCGAAGCCCAACCTTTCCTTCCCTCTCCCGTCAAAGCATGGCAGGATATCCTGACCCCTCCGGAGGGATCCCGTGAGCACAACGACACAGGCGGCCCCGACCCTCGTAACCACCGCTGCCACTTCTCGCGTCACCTCCGTCGACCTGATTCGCGGACTTGTCATGGTCATCATGGCGATCGACCACGTTCGCGTATTCTCCGGCGTACCAGCTGGTGGCCCGACACCCGGCATCTTTTTCACTCGCTGGATCACACATTTCTGCGCTCCCGCATTCATCTTTCTCGCGGGTACGAGCATCGGCTTCTACGCACGCAGACACACCGACGTTTCCCGCTATTTGCTGATCCGCGGCCTCTGGCTCATCTTGCTCGAACTGACAGTCCTCCGGCTTTCCTGGACCTTCAATCTCGACTTCGCTCACTACGAGATGGCGGGCGTTCTTTGGGTGATTGGCTGCGCGATGATTCTGATGGCCGCCCTAGTCAAGCTTCCAGCCGCAGTTAATGCAGGGTTCGGACTGGTCATCATCGCGGGTCACAATCTGATGGATCCCTACATCCCAAAACTTCTGGATGGAATGGACACCAACCACCTAAGCGGCCTCTGGAAGATTCTCTATATCGGATTCTTCGCGGGACCGGTCCAGTTTGGCACCAACGGCCCCAACCTCATTGTTCTTTACTCGCTGATCCCTTGGGTCGGTGTAATGGCCGCGGGCTACGCCTTCGCGAAAGTTCTGCAACTCGAACCGCAACGCCGCAACCGACTCTGTCTTGCAATCGGTCTCGGAGCCATCGGACTGTTCTTGATTCTGCGCGGATTCAATCTCTACGGCGATCCTCGACCCTGGCATCGCATGGTGCAGTCGCAAAACGGCAGGCCTTCTATGCCGGCGCTGCTCTCATTCCTGAACTGCACGAAATATCCGGCGTCCTTGAACTTCTTGCTGATGACACTCGGCCCGATGATCGTCGCGATTCCCTTCCTTAACTCTGCGCGCGGACTCATCTCCCGCACGCTCGTCATGTTTGGACGCGTTCCCTTCTTCTTCTATGTGCTCCATATTCCATTGATCCATGCGCTCGCGCTCGTGGTCTCGAAAATCCGCCTGGGCTATGTCAGTCCGTGGCTCTTCGCGAATCATCCGATGGGCAATCCCGAACCACCGGACGGATACACCTGGAGCCTCCCTCTTCTCTACTTGGTTTGGGCGATCGCGGTCGTGATCCTCTACTTCGCCTGCCGCTGGTTCTCCGACTTGAAGGCTCGACGCACCGACTGGTGGTTGAAATATTTGTGAGCGGATCGACACATGTGGGAACAGCCGCAGCGGCTGTCCGGCCGCGACGAAATTTATCGCGGCAACTAGTGCCCTCATTTCAACGTGCGCCGAGTCACTGACAGATTCCCTCCCGCGTGTTTGCCTAAAAGAGCCAATTCCTTTTCGGCCCGAGGCCGGTCCATGTGCGCTCTGCAAGACGCTAGTGAGTGCGTATCCGGACTGACGCTCGGACACTATCAACTTCTCGAGAAAATCGGCGCCGGCGGCATGGGAGAAGTCTTTCGCGCCCGCGATCTTCATCTCGAGCGCGATGTCGCCATCAAAATCCTGCCCCGCGGCATTGTCTCTGATGAAGCCACCCGCAAGCGCTTTCGCCGCGAAGCTTTGACTCTCTCCCGGCTGAACCACCCCAACATCGCCACGGTCCACGACTTCGACAATCAGCAAGGCATCGATTTTCTGGTGATGGAATACGTTTCCGGCGTTTGCCTTTCCGACCGAATGACGCGCGGGCCCTTGCGGGAAAACGAAGTCATCGCGCTGGCCACGCAACTCGCGGACGGTCTCTCTGCGGCCCATGAACACGGAGTCATCCACCGCGATTTGAAGCCCGGAAACGTGCGCTTAACCGACGATGGTCTCCTGAAAATCCTCGACTTCGGATTGGCCAAGCTCCGCACTCCCGTGAACGCATCTGCCTCCACCCAAACTGCCAGCGAGACGCAAACGCTTGCGGGAACTCTGCTCTACATGGCGCCGGAACAGCTCCTCAGCGAGCCAGCCGACGTGCGCTCCGACATTTACGCAACTGGCGTAGTCCTTTACGAGTTGGCCACAGGACGTCATCCGTTTTCTAACGTCGGTTCCGCCTTGATGATCGGCGCTATTCTGCGACTATCTCCACCTTCTCCTCGCACGCTTGATCCCAGTTTGTCTCCCGAACTCGTGCGCATTATCGAAAAGTGTCTGGAGAAAGAGCCAGGCAATCGTTACCAGTCCGCGCGCGAGCTAGGAATCGATCTGCATCGTTTGGGTCGTACCTCAGAACATCCGTTTCCCGTCAATCCTGCACCCGCGCCTTCGTTGCTCAAGCGTAAGCTCTGGCTCGCTGCCATTTCCGCTGCCCTCGCCTTGGTCGTTTTCACCGGAGCTTTCATCGTCCGCCAGCTCAGAAAAGATCGCCTCAACGTCGAGATCTCGAAATCACTTTCGGCCTCCATTGCTGTTCTTCCTTTTGAGGATCTGAGTCCCGGACACGATCACGGCTACTTCTCCGACGGGCTCGCTGAAGAGATCCTCAACAGTTTGACCAAGATCCCGCAACTGCGGGTCGTCGCTCGCACCTCCGCCTTCCAGTTCCGCTCGCAAAGCGCGGATCTCCGCTTGATCGGCCACACACTCAATGTCGCAAATATCCTGGAGGGAAGTGTGCAGAGCAGCGGAAGCCGCATACGCATCACGGTGCATCTCACCAATGCGGACGCCGGGCAAAGTCTTTGGTCAGAAAACTACGACCGCGAATTCCGCGATGTCTTCGCGGTCGAAGATGAAATCGCGGCTGCGGTCACTACTGCTCTGCAGCCCAGGTTGCTCGCCTCCGAACCTCCAACAGCGCCGTCACCTTCCGCCAAAACAAATCCCGACGCCTACGTCGCCTTCCTTCAGGCACGCTCCCTGTTTCGGTCTGTCGATGTGCAACTCGAACCCAAAGCCTTCGAATACATCGACCGCGCGATCCAATCCGATCCAAACTATGCGCCGGCCTACGCGTTGCGAAGCGTGATGGCCGCCGAGTCTGGCTTGATGGGTAGGCGTGATCTCACTGCCGCGATTGACAGCAGTCGACGCGACGCGCAGAAAGCAATTGGGCTCGATCCCAATCTCGCCGCCGGCTATCGCGCCCTCAGTGAAACTCAGGGCGTGGCAGATTGGAACTGGCAGGCGGCAGAACTCTCTGTCAACAAAGCGCGCGCCTTGGCTCCAGGCGATGCTGACATCCTCGGCCAATGCGCCTACCTCGCCATGTCGCAAGGCCGCCTGGAAGAAGGCGCGCAACTCGCCCTTCAGGGACTTGAACTCGACCCGCTGCAGCCCTCCGCGTACGCATCCTATGGACAGATTCTCCGCGACCTCGGGCGCTTCGAGGATGCTCGTGCAGCGTTTCAAAAGGCGTTGGATCTCAGTCCCAATCAGCAGTGGACGCACGAGTTGATGGGCGAAGTTTACCTGGCGCAGGGCCGTCCGCAGGAAGCTCTAACAGAAATGGAGAAAGAACCTCAGGGTCCATGGCAAGACTATGGTCTTTCGCTCGCCAACGCCGCCCTCGGCAAAACGCAGGAGTCCGACGCCGCGTTACGGCGTTTGATCCATGAGGCTCAGGACATCGCAGCCTACCAGGTCGCCGAGGTCTACGCTTTCCGCGGAGAGCGCGATCAGGCATTCTCCTGGCTCGAGCGCGCCCGCCGGCTCCGTGACGGCGGCTTCGGACGCATCAAGTCTGACTGGATTTGGAGAAACCTCCGCTCCGATCCCCGCTTTCTCCAATTTCTCCGGCAAGCGAATCTGCCTGAATAGCCAAAGAAGTAAGAGACCGCTTCTGCCCGCCAGAACGAATCATGTGGCGACAGCCGCATCGCTGTCCGGCCGCGACGTAGTTTGTCCCGGCAGAGAACGATCACCCGAATCACTCCAACTCCAGATGCATCGAAGAATGAAATGGGCACGAGGTTCCTTGTGAATGTGTTGAGTGTGAAAGGGGAGGGCACGAGTTTACTCGTGCCGTCATGAGCGCCGTCGGACTGGGCGCTTTAGCGCCTGAGGGTTGCTATTCCGTAAACCCGCCACGAACAGACTGAGAACTGACCACTGGCCACTCCGTTTTCCCCATTCAACTCATCCTAAAGCCCCTTAGCCCCGATCCGTTGCACCCCCCTCCCCCCTCTGATAGCCTTAATCAGGACTTTTTTGTCGCAGTGTGTCCTCTTGCGACCCCAGGAATTCTGGCGGCTCCCGCCCCGATTTTCCAAGTCCCAGGTTTGCAGTCCACATGCCCCACTCGCATGCGTGCATGTGCATTTAAGGAGAAACACAACTTGTCATCCAAGAATCGTTATTTATTTACCTCTGAGTCGGTCACCGAGGGACATCCCGATAAGATCGCTGACCAGATTTCCGACGCCATTCTCGACGCTTGCCTGACCGAAGATCCCGGAAGCCGCGTCGCCTGCGAAACACTGACTGCCACCGGCCTCGTCGTGATCGCCGGAGAAATCACCACTAAGGCCTACGTCGACTTTCAGACCGTCGTCCGCGGCACCGTCGCTGCCATTGGATACGACAATGCTCTCTACGGCTTCGACGCCAACACCTGCGCCGTGATCTCCAGCATCAACAAGCAGTCCGGAGATATCGCCATGGGCGTCGACACGGGCGGCGCTGGCGATCAGGGCATGATGTTCGGCTACGCGGTGAATGAGAATTCCGATTACATGCCGACGCCAATCTCCCTGGCTCACAAGCTCACCCAGCGCCTCTCTCAAGTTCGCAAAAACGGAAAGCTTCCCTTCCTTCGCCCCGACGGCAAATCCCAGGTCACTGTCGAATACGATGCCAACGGAAAGGTTCTCCGCGTTGACGCCGTCGTGATCTCCACGCAGCACGCCGAGACTGTCACCAACGAGGAACTGCGTTCAGAAATTTTGAAGCATGTTATTCAGGCTGTGATCCCTGCCGACCTGCTCGACGAATACACCAAGTACCACATCAACCCGACGGGACGCTTCGTTATCGGCGGACCCATGGGCGACACCGGGCTCACCGGACGTAAGATTATCGTCGACACCTACGGCGGCATGGGACGTCACGGCGGCGGCGCGTTCAGCGGCAAGGATCCGACGAAGGTCGATCGCTCCGCTGCCTACATGGCGCGCCACATCGCGAAGAACGTCGTCGCCGGCGGACTCGCGGAGCGCTGCGAAGTCCAACTCGCCTACGCCATCGGCGTAGCCGACCCAGTCAGCGTGCTGGTCGAGACCTTCGGCACGGAGAAGGTGGATCCGGCAATCATCCCGGATCTCATCCGCGCGCACTTCAAGCTGACGCCTCGCGGCATCATCGAATCGTTGAATCTGCGCCGTCCCATTTACATGAAGACCGCCGCCTACGGCCACTTCGGCCGTAACGATTCGGACTTCACCTGGGAAGCTACGGACAAGGCCGAGAAACTGGCTAGCGACGCCGGCCTCCGCCAGCCCGCAGCCGCCCGCAAGTAGCGTTTTTAACAAGCAAGCAGTTTGTCATTCCGAGCGATAGCGAGGAATCTGCTTTCTGCGTGTGGCGATTCGAATCCCGCCCCATCAAAGGGCGGCATTCATGAATCCGAAGTCCAATTCCCCCGGTAGTCCGTTAGTCGGTATCCGGCACGCGATTTCGAGACGTTACTGCTTCCGGAAACCTCATGTATTCTGAGAAAATAGAGTGCGGACCTCGTCGTTCTCAGGCTCTTAACATCTGATCATTTTGCCGCTTTACGCGCGCCATTGAAGGGGAAGGTATGTCAACAGCAGCAGTGAATTGCGACATCAAGAATATTGAACTGGCCGATCTGGGCAAGAAACGCATCGAGTGGGCCAACCAGTCGATGAAGGTCTTGCAGATCATCCGCAAGGAATTCATCAAGAACCAGCCGCTCACCGGAATCCGCGTCTCGGCCTGCCTCCACGTCACCGCCGAAACCGCGAACCTCGCGATCTGCCTTCGCGACGGCGGAGCCGAAGTGGTCCTCTGCGCCTCCAACCCTCTCTCTACGCAGGACGACATCGCCGCCTCGCTCGTTCGCGACCACAACATCCCGGTCTTTGCCATCAAGGGTGAGGACAACGACACCTACTACAGCCACATCCTCGCCGCCATCGATCACAAGCCGCACGTCACCATGGACGACGGCGCCGACCTCGTCTCGATCCTGCACACCAAGCGCACCGACGCGCTCGAACACGTCATCGGTGGCACCGAGGAAACGACCACCGGCGTCATCCGCCTGCGCGCGATGGCCAAGGAAGGCGTGCTGAAGTTCCCGATCATCGCGGTCAATGACGCCGACACCAAGCACCTGTTCGACAATCGCTACGGCACCGGACAGTCCACGATCGACGGCATCATCCGCGCGACGAATTTCCTTCTCGCCGGATCCAAGTTCGTCGTCGCCGGCTACGGATGGTGCGGCCGCGGACTCGCCTCCCGCGCTCGCGGCGCCGGAGCCGAAGTTATCGTCACCGAAGTCGATCCGACCAAAGCGCTCGAGGCCGTCATGGACGGATTCCGCGTCATGTCCATGGCCGATGCCGCCAAAATGGGCGACGTCTTCTGCACCGTCACCGGCAACAAGAGCGTCCTCACCAAGGAGCACTTCGCCCTGATGAGGGACGGTGCCATCATCTCGAACTCCGGACACTTCAACGTCGAGATCGACATCCCCGCGCTCGAAGCGATGTCTTCCTCGAAGCGCACCACCCGCAACTACGTCGACGAGTACTCGCTCAAAGACGGACGCAAGATCAACCTTCTCGGCGAAGGCCGCCTCATCAACCTCGCCAGCGCCGAAGGCCATCCCGCCAGCGTGATGGACATGAGCTTCGCCGACCAGGCCCTGTCCGTCGAGCACATGGTGAAGAACCACAAGAAGCTCGAGAAGAAGGTCTACAAAGTTCCAGACGAGCTCGACAAGCGCGTCGCCAAACTCAAGCTCGAGTCGATGGCCATCAAGATCGACAAGCTCACCCCCGAGCAGGAAGAGTACCTGGCCGGCTGGAGCGAAGGAACGTAAAGGCAGGCGTCGGACCTCAGACGTCCGACCTTGGCAAAGTCCATGTGGGAACAGCCGCCATCGGCTGTTCGGCGGCCCGGATTTCCGGGCCGCTTTTATTTTCCGAAGGAGAAGGTAAGAAGTCGGAAGTCGGAAGTCGGAAGTCGGAAGTCGGAGTCGAAGGCCGGAGGTCCGAAGTCCGAGGTCCGTCTCTTCACTTCTTCGGAAAACCCGCCTCGTTCTTGATCTCCCGGATCTGCTGGATATGCCTCTCCGCATGCGTCGATATCTCCAGCATCCACTGCCAGCAATCGATCACTTCCCGGTCTCCGAAGCTGTGCGCCCGCATGTCATCGTTGGTGGTCTTGATGTACTCGATCATGGTGGCGCGCAGCGCCTGGAACTTCCCGAGCGCCACGTCCATGTCTTTATACGTATCAACTTTCTCGTGCCCGCCGCCAGTCTTCTGGTGCACGACGCGATCGATGCCGTACCACATGATGTCCGCGTCAGTCGCCGCCGATTTTTTATCTTTCATGTCCGGCGCTGCTTTGAGCGCCTTCTGTATGTCGCGCCAATAGTCCGGCTCGGCCACCGCAAGATGCGAAACCACTTCCCGGATGCTCCACCGGTCCGGCGACGCTTTGTACTCCAATTGCGCCGCGGACAGCCCGCGCACCTGCTCGGCCACCATCTGCGTCGTCATCTCGAAGTGCACCAGCAGATGTTCGCGGTCCATATCGGACATCGGAGGCGCGGCGAACAAGGGTGCGGCAAGTAGACATACGGTCAGTGTGAGTAACGGTAAAGCGTTTGTTCGAAAAAGGTTCATGTTAGTTGACATGGCGAAGTCTCCCGAGACTGCGACTTGGACGCTCGAGGGAAAATTAGGTCATCATAGGCCGGAATGTGGGGCGGAATGCCGGGAGAGGAGGGACATTTCCGGGAACTCCGGGTGGGGCGTGCGGCGTCGTGCGACAGCTAAGCAAGCACTCAACACCTGAGATAAGCACAAGGCGAGCCGCCATGCGGACGTTGCGCTCTCATTGCCCGCTGTCCTCAACTTCCTGTCCGGTTCCGAACATTCGATTTCGAAAACTGGACGCGGAGGCTCCTCTCGGGCCAACTCCACGGCTTGATTTCATCTATTTGAGCCACATTGCCATTGGCGCGCCGATTGCACGCCTGTGCCGCGACGAAGGGTGCACCGAGGGGGGGACATGACGACGCTGATGCTGGACTTCCGCTACGCCCTGCGGCAGTTCACGAAGAAACCTGGATTCTTTGCAATCATCGTTCTCACGCTCGGACTTGGTATCGGTGCAAACACGGCGATCTTCAGTCTGGTGGACTGGCTGGTTTTGCGTTCGCTGCCCATATCGAAACCGGAGCAGATGCAGTTCCTCGTCTTTTCGCGGCCTACCGGGAACAACGAAGTCCAGTTCTCCTATCCCGAATTCACTGAGATTCAGAAGCAGAGTACTGGCATCTTCTCAGGTATGACGCCTTTTATTTTCGGCGGACTCGAGGGTTCGCAAAATGCGCAAAACGGGTTGACCGTCGACGGCATCACCCGGCCAATTGAGACAGTTTATGTTGGCAGCGACTTCTTCACGCTGCTTGGGATTGCGCCAGCGGCCGGACGGTTTTTTCTGCACACGGAAGGAAAAGCAGCCGGAGCCGATCCAGTGGTGATCATCAGCTATAACTATTGGAAATCCCGCTTCAGCGCCGATTCCACGATCGTTGGCCGGGCAGCTTTCATCAATGGCCACCCGGTGACCATCGCCGGCGTCACTCCGCAGGGATTTCACGGGCCCACTCCTCTCGTCGAGGCGCAGGCGTACCTGCCCCTCGACATGTACTCGATCGAGAGAGGAGTAGCCGTCGATTTCCTATCGAATCCCAAGACGCGGACCATGGTCGCCTTCGCGCGTCTCAGGCCCGAGGTCAAGAAGTCTCAGATGGACTCCCAATTGGCAGTTGTAGGCCAGCGTTTGCTCAAAGCGTTCCCGCGAGATGGCGCGATGGGAGAGTTGCACGCCAATCAACTAAGACCGCCCGGACTTATTAGCGGTGCCGTGAATCCCCTTCCCAAGCTTGCTGCGCTGTTCCTTATTTTAGGTGGTCTGGTTCTCGCGCTCGCCTGCGTGAACGTGGCGAATCTTTTTCTGGTTCGCAGCTTCAGCCGGCAGAGCGAGATGGCCGTGCGCGCCGCGCTCGGCGCCGGCACTGGCCGCCTGACACGCCAGTTGCTGACTGAGAGCCTGGTAATTGCGGCACCGGGCTGCGTTCTTGGAATTCTGCTGGGCGTGGGGACAACTCGGTTGCTACAGGCCGTACCGCTACAGGTGGATTTGCCCATCGTTCTGGATTTCGGTTTCAACTGGCATGTTTTCCTGTATGCCTTTACCGTCGCCATCGCTACCGCCATTCTGATGATGCTTCTGCCGATGATGCGCATCTGGCGCGGCAATTTGCAGCAGGCTCTTCACGAAGGCCGCCGCGGCTCGACCGGCGGACGTCAGCGCCTACGTGCCGTACTGGTCGGGGGTGAAGTCGCTGCCTGCATCACCTTGCTCGTCATTTCGGGATTGTTTGTTCGCAGTCTGCGCGGCCTACAAAGCGCGGATTTGGGATTCAACCCGCAGTCGGTGCTCAATCTGACGCTCGACTCGAATGAAATCGGCTACACCGAAGCGCAAGGACGCGCCTTCTATCCGGTGGTTCTGGAACGCACACGCGCCTTGCCCGGAGTCGATTCGGCGAGCCTCGCATCTGCGGTTCCCTTAGACGACAACGTTTCCGGCAGCGACCTGGTCATTCCGGGGTTTTCGGCCAACCCCAATTCGCCAGCGCCTTACGCTCTCCATTGCGACGTATCGTCTGGCTACTTCGCGACCAATCGTATTGCTATTTTCAGCGGACGTGAATTTACTGCCGCTGACAGCGAACACGCGACCGCAGTCGCACTGGTCAATCGCGCTATGGCCGATCGCTACTGGCCCGGCCAGGACCCGGTGGGTCGGTCATTCGCTCTTGCAACCGATCCAAATCATCCTCTAACCATCGTGGGAGTTACAGGCAATGTCCGAATGAACGAACTGTATGGCCCCTTCGAGCTTGTTTATTACCGACCCATCACCCAGAGCTATGCAGGTGTCGAAACTCTGCAGATTCGTTCCAGCCGCAGCCCGCAAGAACTGCAGGCGGAAGTGAGAAACATCGCGCATTCGCTCTCCCCCACTCTGCCGATTTACGGAGTGCGGAGGATGAGCGATGTTCTTCATGGCGGAAATGGGCTGCTCCTGTTTGAAGTTGGGGCTGGCCTTCCAGCCACGTTGGGTATGCTCGGACTTGTACTGACGCTCGTGGGACTTTACGGGCTGACCTCGTACACAGTCAGTCAGCGAACGCAGGAGATCGGCATTCGCATGGCATTGGGCGCGCAGCGAAACGACATTCTTCGCGTGATTGGACGCCAAGGATTCGCCGTAATCGTCGGCGGGCTCGCGACAGGAGTGCTGGTGGCGTTGATCGTGGGTCGACTGGTTGGCGATTTTCTGGTCGGGGTCGCGCCGACTGACCCGGCCACATATCTCGGGGTTTCAGTTTTGTTGGCTATGATCGCTCTGATCGCGACTTATGTTCCAGTGCGGCGGGCGTCCCGCCTCGACCCGGTACTGGCGTTGCGGCACGAATAGGGCGGGTGGCCCACCCTTGAACCTGCCGACACTACCACCGCAAGGGGTGCCCCATCCTTCGTGATTTTCGAAGGGTGGGTACCACGGACGCCGACACCCCCGGATTTTGACGTCCCCGACAAACCAACGGACCCCGGCCGACCCCCGCCCCAACTTTTTTCACTTTTCCACAGGAAAAACCCATTTTCTTGTGACATGTGACCTTTACTCAAAATCCTAGATTTGCCACTCTGGGGCCGTGAACCACAGTCCCAAATCAGAACAACCCACTACCTCAGTGAAAGTCCGCGATTCCCGCGGTGAATCAGGTTCGCTCGCCGGAAGGTCCGAGGTCGGATGTCCAATGCCCGACCTCTGGAACCTAGCCCAAGCACTCCCCAAACTCCCCGCTCGCTACCAAAAAGAGCCCCTTATCTCCTTTGTTCGCAATATTTTGCTTTCAAGTCCTTTCTTTCCAAAATTTTACGCGGACGTCGTGCTTCACTCCGCCCCGAACTCCCCTGAATCCAAGATTTTACGGCCCCAGTACCAAAAATTACTTTTGAAGGTTCAACAGGCAATTCAATCTATGGCACCCACGAAAACTTGCACTCATATCAAGGTTACCGGAGTCCGCTGCGGCTCCCCGGCTCTCTACGGAGAGCGTTTCTGCTACTTTCACCAGAACGCCCATCGCGGCGTCCGCAAACCGCCACAGTCGAGGCTTCACCCCATCGCGATCCTCGAGGACGAAGAGAGCATCCAGTCCAGCCTGATGGAAGTCATCAACGCCCTGATGCGCAACACCATCGACCTGAAACGCGCCGAACTAATTCTGCGCGCCCTCCACATCGCGGTGAAGAATTCCCGCCGCACAAAATTCTCCTCGCACTCCGACGAAATGATCCGAGAAGTCCCCGAGTATGAATTTCCAGAAGAAGAGACTCATGTGGAGAAGGAAATGAATGTGGGGACAGCCGCCATCGGCTGTCCAGCGAGCGGAGCGAGCGCTGCCGCGGCAGCTGCGTGGGTCGAACCCGGCGAAGCTGGAGCCGAAGACGAACTCCCCGCCGTATCCGCGATGAAACCGCGTCCAGTAGTCGAAGAAGACCCAGAACTCTGGGAACGCATGGAACGCGGCGGCCAAATCCTCAAACGCCAGGAAGCCGAAAGCAAAGCGCAAGCGAGCGCTGTTCCGCCTCATGACTTCAAAAAGCAGGACTCGACAGACCGGCAAGCCGCGCCAGCGGCGACGCAAAGCGTCCCGGAGGGACGCCCGACGGTAGCCCAGCGCTTCAGCGCTGGGAACGACGCCAACCAGACAACGCGTGCCGTAGGCACGCCTGATCCCCGCCCACAATCCCCGACCGCGCCACCGCGCAAGCCCGCCCAAACCGCCCCAGCTCCGAAGGAGCGCAAGATTGCAGCCCACCGCGCAAGCGGTGGGTAAAGGGAGAAGAACCGACAAAGCCCCGAAGGGGCGAAAGAAAACTCTGCCGTCCCTACGGGACTGGTTCTGATGACGGCGCGCGCACCCGGGACTTACGTCCCGGGCTGCACTCTGTCGTCCCTACGGGACTTGCTTCTATTTAATGCGCGGGCAATTCCGGCAGGTGCTTGTCGGGGTCGGCGGCGGCCATGCGTTTGGTTTTGCGCCAAACGTTGGCGACGGCGAGGCTCCAGAAGGGGACGAGATCGACTCCGGGGACCAGCTTGACGAAAAACGAGGGCAGGAATTCCCAGTGCCATCCGAGCAGGCGGACCATCGCGGCAGCCACGCCGAGATCGAGCAGGTCGTCGGCGGGCGACATGGCTCCTTCGACAAATGCGGGAAGAAGGGCGATCTGCAGAACGTCGGCCACGATGGCGATCACCATGGCGGTAACGAACTGCGGACCGGGCGAAACGATAATGGGATCGTCGGACATCTCTCTGATTTTAGATGACGAAGGGGGGCGGAGTGTAGCGGGAAATGTGGGGTCGTAGGTATGTGCTCGCCCGATACTGCAGCGCTTCGGAATGACAACTTGTCGAATGGAATGACGTTGGCGAACGAAACGGGAGCTCGAGGGGCGGTACATCGCCGCCCCTTCCTTTACAGCGTGGGGGTGGAACAACTTGGAGATCACGCCGGGGCGGAATCAAACCGCCCCTTGCGGCGCGATGGGGAGGGCAACTTATTCGTGAAGCCCTCAACGTCAGCGACGGCTAATAGCGGCCGTCGAGCATCCAGCGCATGACCTGGTCTTCCACGGAGAAGCGGTCCACAGGATGCAAAAGTTTCGATGCCAGCGAAAACGCGTGCACTTCCAGAGGCACGGTGAAGTGGACGCGGGTACGAATAAAACTTTGAACCCAGAGTTCCGCGTAACGTTCGAGCCCGAGAATGCGGATCTGCACGGCGTGTACCAGGGCATGGAACAGCGAACGCTCCGAGAATTCCTGATTGAAGACGATCACATCGAGGAACGTGAGCGAGTCCATGTGGGTGATCGGAGGCGGTTCGAAGCCTAGGGCGCGAACCTGCGGAAAGAAATCAGGGACAGTGACGCGGGCTCCACGAAGTTCGACGTAGCGGATGCTCTCAAGGATTTCCGGACTGAAGAAGGACCAGAGGCGGGCTTTCACCTCCGGCGGCAACGGGCTAGCCACGGGCGCATAGTGATCGCGCTGCTGCCGGAGATATTTTGAAAGCCACCCGACGGCCTGCGCGATCATCTCGGGGGAGGGCTCGACGCTGGCGGCAACGGGTGAAACCGGGGGAATCTTTTTCTCGAGAGAGGAATAAAACTCGCTGAGATCGCTGGCGGCCTTGGCTGATTTGCGCAGCAGGTCGCGGCGCCCGAAACGGACGAGATCGTCAGACGAGTAGCGGAGGCGGAGCTGGTGAGTCGCGCAATGGGCGCTGATCAGTTCCAGGTGGGCCTGCTGAAGTCCCTCGTTCAGGTCGAGGGTACAGGCCGCAACATCGTCGTACTGGGACATCTGCTTACTTTTACTCCAATTTCACTAAAACGCTTTAGACCGGGGAAATGTCATATCTTTATACATTGTATCGTTAACGTAGTCAACGGAATATTTTGGAAATCGAAGAAACCGCGAGGCAGCGATTTGTCCCTCCAAATGGGTACCACAGAATGCACGGGTGGGCCATAACGTAAACGCCGTCTATGTAATATAGTGCGAATCTCAAAGGAGGAGATGAATGCCGCGGCACCCGGATCCGGATCTGGAAGAGCGCGTATTGCATGCAGCCGAGGTGCTATGGAGGCGAGGGGGCGAGCATTCCTTGACGATGCGGGCAGTGGCGCTGGCAGCGGGATCGAATACGCCGGCGGTGTACCGCAGATTCAAGGACCGAGAGGATTTGATCCGGGCATTGCTGCTGCGGATTGCGGCGCGCCTGCGCGTATATTTCACACAAGGCGAGACGCTGGAAGAGATGGCGCAGGCGTATGTGGATTTTGCGTTGAGCATGCCGCACGAATATCAGCTGTTTTATTCGCATTCGCGGCTGCTGTCGCCGAAAAAGGGGCGAGGAGAGGCGAGGCCGATCCGGGAATCGCGGCCGAATTTCGCGCTTGTGGAACAATTGCTCGCGAAGCAACTGGGCGGGCGACCAGAGGATCACACGCAATTGGCGCTCGAGATATGGGCGCTGTTGCATGGCACGACCATGTTGCTGCTCAGCAAATCGATCCCCGAGGGCCATGAAGAGCAGTTGCGCGAGGCGTGCCGGGCAGCGATCCGGACGATGCTAGGAAAGACCGGGTCGAAGAAGCTGGCACAAAAGGCGTGATTTGAATCACAGTGCGAATGTCCGGGCGCAGTTAAGTTGCGGAGAGTTCGTGCCGATGTAACTGGGTGACTCCCACCCGAAGCGGGTGGGACAGGAGCAGCATTGAAAACGAAAATTTTGCTGGTGGACGACAGCAAGTTTTTGAGACTGGCGACCGAGCGCGCGCTCGCGCGGGCGGGTTATGAAGTCGTGACTGCAAGCGATGGTGAGGAAGCGTTAAAGGTCGCGCGGGAGGCAAAACCGCAGATCATTCTGCTGGACATGCTTCTGCCGAAGATGACTGGGCCTGATGTGCTGAAGGCGCTGAAGAAGGACCCGGCGACAGCGGAGATTGCGGTGGTGGCATTCACTGGCATGTCGCAGAAGAATGCGGAACGCCTGCAACAAGACGGAGCCGTGGCGTACCTGGAAAAATCCGAACTGGGGCTGGATGGCGGATGCGAGCGATTGCTCTCGGCGCTCACGGCGATTCTGAAAGACTTAAAGCTCAAGAAAGCAGCCACGCGTTAAGGCTCATCGTTCGCTCCGAAGTGCCGATAACGTGAGTCGTCCTCAGTTGTTCCGCAAAGCCACCATGGGGTTAATTGAAGATGCGCGCCGCGCGGGAACGTATCCGGAAGCGATGGCCACCAGTAAAAGTGCCAGAATCATTCCAACGTAACTTGGGAAATCCCACGGAGACGTAGCGAACAGAAGCGAAGCAATCGACCTACCTACCACGATCGCGAATAAAGTTCCAAGCGCGATTCCTATCACCGTCAAGCGAAGTGTGCTCGCGAGCACCTGGAGTTGGACTCGTCCAGCAGTGGCGCCGAGCGCCATGCGGACGCCGATCTCCGACGTTTGACGCGTCACTGAGTAAGAGATGACACCGTAGATGCCGAGCGTGGCCAGCAACAAGCCGAGAGTCGCGAACGCCGTGACCAGCAGCATGAAGAAGCGGCGCGGCGAGACAGCATGATCGACGATCGTGCGGATGGGACGGAATTCGACTGCAGGCTGTTCGGGATTCATTTCGCGCAAGGTACGAAGCACACTTGGGGCGAGGGTTGCCGAAGGAAGACTGCTGCGAACGACGAGTTGAGCGCGGGAAGGTTGTTGCTGAAGGCACGAATAGTAAACTTGCGCTCCGATAGAGCCTTCGACGCTCTCTTCATGGACATCATCGACGACACCGATGACATGCCATTCAGTCTGATCGCGCATTAGAATCTTGCCGACGGGCTCTTCGCCTGGCCAGAAGAGGCGCGCCATCGAGGCGTTGATGATCATGACTCGTTCGCCGTTGGGACCGTCAGACCAGGTGAAGTCGCGGCCATGCAAACCGATTCCCATAGCTCTCATGAATCCTGGAGAGATCACATAGACCAGGGGTTCCGGGAGCTCTCCTGGAGCAAACACTTTTCCTTTGGGGATGGGAGTGTCCCAGGACCGGTTCGGTCCGAGCGGGAGATAGTCCGAGATGCCAACTGCTTCGACACCCGGAAGAGCACCAACGTGGGCGAGCACATTTTGGAAGATTGGGGCGCGCTTTGCCTCGCGGGCTTCGGGAGTTGGTGCATTCTCGTCGTACCACATGATCATCGACGACGCCTGATCGGGTCGAAATCCGAGATCAACTTCGAGCACCTTGTAAAAGCTGCGCAACAGCAGTCCGGCACTCACGAGCAAGACGCAGGCGAGAGCGATCTCGGTTATGACGAGCACACTGCGGACACGTTCGTGATGGCGTCCAAGACCGGCTCCGGCGCCGGAGTCTTTGAGTACGGTTTGCAGATTGCCGCCGGCAATGCGGAGCCCGGGGAGCAACCCGAAAATGAGCGCGGTGAGAATGGCGATAGAAACGGTCCATCCCAGGGCTTGACCGTCGATGCGGAGCGCGCTTAAGAGCGGGAGGGCTACAGACCCTTGATGCGCGAGCCAACGGATGATGACAAGCGCCATTCCAAGGCCGAAGAGAGCGCCTGCTCCGGAGAGCACAAGGCTCTCCATAAGAAGCTGGCGAACGATGCGGCCACGTCCTGCACCGAGGGCACCGCGGACGGCAAATTCCTTCGCGCGAGCGGAGGCGCGTGCTAGAAGCAAGTTCGAGAGATTCACACCCGCAATGAGAAGAATCGCGCCGACCGCAAGCCAAAGCGCGATAAGCGAGCGATGAAGTTTTCCGGTGACATAATCCTTCAACGGGACAGGGACAAGGTCGCCCTTGTAACGGCCGCGGCTCTGCGGGTACTTCACATTGAAGTAGATATCGGGCGCGACTCGATTCGCGTCATCAAGAGCTTGAGCAACAGTAACTCCGGGCTTGAGACGACCGATCAGTGTGGTGATATTTCCCCACATCCGCTCCTGCTCGAGATTCAGCGGCACGAAGAGGTCGGCCTTGGCGCCAGGAGCGAAGACAGCACCGTAGTCAAAACTGTCAGCCAAGACGCCAACTACGGTCACCGGGGTATCGTTCAGTTCGATCGCTTTTCCAACGATGTTCGGGTCAGAATGGAATTGCCGGCGCCAATACGCATTGGAGAGGATCGTCACCGGCGTACCAGTCGAATCCTGAACAGACGGGCCACGGGCTTCTTCGGGAGTGAAGAGACGCCCCAGTGCGGGCTGAACGCCGAGGACCTGAAAAAAATTCCCGATGACTTCGATTCCAGTGGCAGGCACGGGATCGCCATGTCCGGTCAAGCGAAAATTTTCAGGAGTGGTAAAGGCTTCGTATCCAGTGACGCCCTGGTAAGCGCGGCTTTGGTCACGAAATTCCTCATAGGCGTCGGCGGAATACGTGGAGCAGGACCAACCGCAGTCGGTCGGCGGAGGTGAGATCCAAACGAGTTCATTCGCGTGCGGGAAGGGCAGCGGCCGCAACAGCAACGTGTTGACGACGCTGAACACAGCGATATTCGCGCCGATCGCGAGCGTCAGGATGAGGATGGAGATGACGGCGAATCCGGGATCGCGGCCCAGCGTGCGGAAGGTGTAGCGAATGTCGTGCAAGAAGTCGGTCCAATAATCACCGAGACGAGTGCGGCGCTCGGTCTTCTCTCCGATACGTTGACCGATGCGCTGGACAGAGCGCAGATCTCCGAACTGGCGCTCGGCTTCTTTGCGCGCAGCGTCAGGAGTCAAGCCCTGGCGAATCAAGTCATCGGTCTTGGCTTCGATGTGGAAGGCTAATTCGTCCTTCACGTCCTGCGAGGGATCTGGACCGAAGAAACGGGCGTAGCGGCGCCAGAAAGGAGTGCTGCTCATCGGACTTCCTCCGGCTCAGGCAATTGCGTTGCAGCGAGAACCTTGGCGACGGCAGCCGCATAGGCTTGCCAGGTTTTGACTTCGTAACGGAGCTGGCGTCTGCCTTCGGGAGTGAGCCGGTAGAACTTGGCTTTGCGATTATTCTCGGAGAGTCCCCATTCTGAGCCGAGCAGCCCCTTGCTCTCGAGGCGCCACAGGGCGGGATAGAGTGTTCCCTCTTCTAGCAGGAAAGCGTCGTCGCTCTGGCGCCGAATGAAGTTCGTGACGGCATAGCCGTGAAGCGGTCCCCAGACGAGAGCTTTGAGAATCAGGACATCGAGGGTACCGCGAAGGAATTCAAGCTTGGAGGTATCCATCTTCTCCCCTTGTAGTGCAAGGGGAGAATCGCATACGCCCCCCTAGAAACACAAGGGATTCGAGGCTCGGAAGCGAAGATTTGCTCACAAAACGGAAGACAGTTGATAGGCGTTGGCGCTGTTGGCTAGGGGCTCTGCGCGGCGCCGCGACGATGCTTATCGAATTGATCCGCTTTGGGAGACAGAACAGCTAGGGAAGCTGGACGTCGAGGGAATAGATGATCGAGACGCTAGTGTGGACTGTGGCGAGGTAAGATCCATCGGGCGTACGTCCCTCAAAGATGCAGCGCACAGCTCCATTCGCCAGGAGTTGGCTGAATTCGAGCACGGGCTCAATCTTGCCGCTTTCGACGTTCAGTCGGAAGACTGCTTGAGTCGGCGTGAGGGAGTCTTGAAAATACAGATCGCGACTATTCGCATCCCATTCATGTCGAGGAATGTGTTGAGCCGTGGTGAGATGTTTCCAGCGAAGAGACTGGAAATCGAAAAGGAACAACTTCTTTTCGTCTTCGGACCGGGCCGCTAGATAGCGGCCGTCTGGGGACCGCCGAACAAAGACCTTGCCTTTCGATTCCGGGATCGGAACTCGGCTGCGAGACTGAAGGTTCACAACCGATATACCTTCCAGAGATGCCGATCCGGTGCGAGCATCCAAAATCACCGAGTTCCCGTCCTGCGACCAGTCGGCTTGGGCGGAGTTTGCCGTACCTTCTGGTAGCACGGGGACGATCGGGCCGCCGTTTGCGGAGATGACGTAGGCGCTGGCGTCAGAACCTATCTTGCTGCCTATAAAAAGGATATGGGATCCATCAGGCGACCAACGCGGGTGCAGGGCACGAAGTGGAGGCGACGTCAGCTGTAGCGCTTCCGTCCCGTCGACCCTGCTGCGCCATAAGGACTCTCGCGTACTTATGTAAGTGACCCAGTTTCCATCGTGCGAGAAAGCAAAATCAAACATCGGTTGAGAGCTGAGAAAGGGCGCGAATGATTTCTGGGACGGATCGAAGCGAACGGCGGAGCGTCGGTACTGCAAGCCAAAAACGAAGAGGCGCTTACCGTCTTTGTCGGGGATTGGCCAACTGAATCCGTCCGGACCGTTGGTCAGACGCATCGGAGTTTTCTTGTGGGCCCGAAAAAGTCCAGCAGACTCAGGCAGGACCCAAAGATCCTCTTCCTCATTCTGAAAAGCAGAAAAAATGTAGTTTCGACCATCTGGAGTCCAGGAACCGCAGCATTCACCGTTCGTTTCCCGCTGCCCGGGAAGCAAGGGCCGAAGCGATGGTTCTGCAGAAGATGCCTCCCATAAAGAATCATCGCCGTTATCGTCAATCACGGTGAAACGGAATCGGTCGCTGCCAGGATGCCACGAGAAATCAACCGCAGAGCCATTCACGTCGAACAGATGACGAGCGTTAGTTCCATTCGCGTCGACCGAGAATACGCCCTTGTCGTAGGAGTAAAGAATGCGCTTCCCGTCGGGGAACCAGATGGCATCATCGGCACTAATGTCGCCGATGCGATGCGGAGCTCCGCCCTGAGCGGGCCAAGTCGATAGAGGCATGTGTCCGCCCATATCGACGAAGTTACCGATGAGGAATTGAGAGCCGTCAGGGGAAAGTCCGAAGATGCGTGTATTGGGAAATGGGCTGGCGACCTGAGTTTCCCCGCCACCGGCCACTGACGTTTGCATAAGCTGAAAACGCCCACCCTGGCGCTCGATGAAGTAAACGCGGGAGCCATCAATCGTAATGCCGCCCCAAGGCTCGGCTCGACCCGAAGTGGTCAGCGCTCTGACGCGCACGACTCTCGGTTCGGCGGGTTGAGAAACCCAGAGAAAAAATACCGTGGCCGCAATCAGAATTGCGACGAGAGCGACTGCCGCAACGGCTTTTGGAAAACCCGGCTTTGGCAGCGAAGGTGTCTCTTTCAGGTTTGTGAGGTCGGCAGAGGACGGAGCGGTCTGCGGTTGTTCCTTTACGGCCTTCTCACCAGTCACCATTTGTACTTTGGCGACAAAGCGATAACCCACTTTGGGTACCGTTTCTATTAAAGGACCGGTTCCACCGTTCAACGTCTTGCGAAGAACAGAGATGTTCTGAGATAAGACGGCTTCCTCGACAAAAGCCTCGTGCCACACCCGTTTGAAAAACTCGTCTTTCGTGACGAGCCTGCCAGCGCTTTCGACCAGTACAACCAGGGTGGCAAAGACCTTCGGAGTAAGAGGGATCGCCTCGCCGTGCCGAAGCAGAAGATGGTCGGTGACGTTGAGACGCCATTCGCCGAACTCGTAAATGACGTTCCCAGGCTCGTTCATAGGGTGAGTGGAAGTGAACGGTAGCGTTTGAGGATTTTATCAAGAAATTTTTAGAGTTCCGTCAGGACTTTACCTTCATTGCGGGTGTCTAGTCACACTCACGTGGGGCTGCATCACCGGGCGTGGAAACATAACAAACTCGAACACGAGTACCAGACGTTCTGCAAGCGATCAGAACGGACACGACATCAGCCACTCCAGCAATTCGAATCGACACTGAACCAAACACATATCCCCCACGGGCTCCTACCTTGCAGGCTTGCGGAGAAACAATGGCGAATAAGACCGTCATCTGGATTGTGTGTTTTTGCGGGCTGTCATTCTTGACCGGTTGCAGCACGAGTAAATCGCTTCCGGGCAATCCACTTACGATTATGCCCGCGGCTCCCCCGGACGGAAGTATCGGGGCAAGTTATGGGGGAACCCAAGGATTTTTTTTCGTTGCGGACGGAGGCACGCGTCCCTACACGTGGAGCTGGACGGCGGCACCCGGGTCGGCGCTGCCACCCGGTTTGAGCCTGTCAGCGCAGTCAGGTGCGATATCTGGGACACCAACGCTCGAAGGCGTTTACTCGGTATCGATTACTGTCAGTGACTCCCGTTTGCCGGTCAGTCAGGCGAGTACTTCGTATTACATCACTATCAACGGATCCGCGGCGGTCGGGATTACGTCTCCTAACCCGCCGGACGCAATTCTCGGTGCGCAATACGGTGGCGGCGACGCCGGTTTCTCTCTCACAGCGTCAGGTGGCGTTGCACCGTATACGTGGGCCTGGGTGCCAACGGTTGGCTCGTCGCTGCCGCCCGGTCTGACGCTGTCATCGGCGGGCGTGATTTCCGGAACCGCAACGACCGCCGGTTCTTATACCTTGACCATCACCGTCTCTGATGCCGAGTCTCCAAGCGCACAGTCGACTTCGAATTACACAATCGACGCGATCCCGGCTACGGGTTTAGCCATTACCTCTGGCACCCCACCTTCTGGAAGAGTGAACACTCCTTATGGAGGATTTCACATCGTGTCGGGACACGAATTCAGCGGTTTCCCACTTGGTGCAGTCGGCGGTACCGCACCATACACCTGGGATTGGTCTGCAGAGCCAGGTTCATCTCTGCCCCCAGGCTTGACGGTTGCTGTCCTGTTTTGGGGTGGAAGTACTCGATGCTGCCTAATCATCCCCGTCATCGATGGAACGCCGACCGCATCCGGAACTTATGACGTTCTCTTGAGAGTGACCGACTCGGCATCGCCCCCAAACAGTGCAACTGCCCGGTACACGATCGACATTCAACCCTGAGCGAGAGCAGCAATATTTTGGAGGTGTCATGAAGAAGAAACGTTACTTTGCCATAGCGCTGATACACATCGCCGTCACGTTCGTCGTTCTTCCCTTGATGTCTGCGCAGCAAGCAAGCCCACGTTACACGCTGACAGATTTAGGAACTCTTGGGGGACCGGAAGGAACACTGAGCTTCTCAGCGCAAATCCTCAACAACCATGGAATGTTTGCTGGACAACACGACACAGCACTCACCGATCTGTATTACCCGAATTTCAATCCCTTCATCTATCCGTTTGCTAAGCCGCTCGTGCAGCATGCGTCCTTGTTTCGAGATGGAGTTCTTTTCGATTTGTCGGGCGCGGACAATTTACAGAACAGCGGAGCTATCTGGGTGAACAGCGTGGGACATGCTGTAGGTATCGAAGAGAATGGACTTATCGATCCATTCACCGGATATCCGGAGGTCGAAAGCCGACTTTGGGGGAACGGCGAAGCGATGCACCTCGGCAATCTCGGAGGGAATGAGACATTGTCGGTGAGTATCAATGACCGCGACCAAGTCGTCGGATTTGCGGCGAACGACGTTCCCGACGATCTTTCATTCTTCGGCTGGGGAACGCAGATGCGCGCATTTCTGTGGGACAAAGGAACGATGGTCGATCTGGGATCCCTGGGTGGACCGGACTCATTTGCGGCGTACATCAACAATCGAGGCCAGATAGCAGGAATGTCTTATACGAGCTACACACCGAATCCGGATACAGGTATTCCTACGCTGGACCCATTTTTGTGGGAGAACGGGGTCATGAGGCATCTGAGCTCACTTGGTGGAACGCTCACGTTCGTCGGAGGACTGAATGAGCGTGGATCTCTGATCGGGCAGAGCTTCCTGCCGGGCGACATTGATTCTCATGCTGTGCTGTGGAGCAATGGTCAGATAAACGATCTCCAGACACTGGGTGGCACCAGTTCCGAGCCAACCTGGTTGAACAACAAAGATGAAGTCGTGGGCGATTCCCTGCTTCCCGGAGATGTCCGTCATCACGGATTCTTGTGGCGGAAGGGCCACCTCATCGACCTGGGAACCGTGCCTGGCGATAAGTGCTCGACAGCGTGGAGCATCAATTCGAAATCACAGATTGTGGGAGCGTCCGGAATGTGCGGGATTGCTGTGCATGCCTTTCTTTGGGAGAACGGGAAAATGCATGACCTCAATCAACTGATCCCTGAGGGCGTGCAATTAACCTATGCGGTCGACATCAATGAGCGGGGCGAGATCGCGTGCCTAGGAAGAACGAACGGACACGAAGAGCATGACATTCGTCTGTTCTTGTTAAGCCCGGTCGCCGATGGCGTGGATGTGACTGCGGATGCAACGGCGGGCCGTGAAATGAAAGTTCCCGCCGGTGTGGTCAAGCTGCAGCAACTCAGAAAGACCGGAAAGCTCAAGACGTTGAGTGATTAGTAACGACCTGACATTCTGAGTTCCGCGAACCGCGGACATCGGAAGCGGCATACCCAGCCTTCAAAATTGCGAGGGCTGGGCAGCCGCTCTTTTTGATATGCCCTGAAATCGCAATTCCTCTCGATAGAACTCCTTATTCTTGTAATTGCACGGGGAACACCCGTAGCGGCCTGATCGCCTGTACAGAGGGGCGAGCAGACGCTATTCCTATGCAGCGACCGAGTTGTCCCCGACGCGCGTCAGAAAAAAGTGCACGTCGTTGTAACAAAACCACGATTTCATCCGTCTTCACTAGTAGATTCCGCACGTCAGAGGTCTCGTTTTATGAACACTCCACGGACAGCTACGCTTCTGGTCGTCATTGCCCACTGGATCTTTGCGATGGGGCACCTATTCGTTGCGGCCCAGGTTGTTCCAGCCCCGAACAACCACGTCAGTTGGCTGGCAATCGCACTGATTTCGGCGGCACATTGGATTGTCTCGGTGGCGTTGTGGACACTCAACGACAGGCTTTCGGGCCCTCTTACGTTGATTTTCTTTTTCGCTGCTTTAGGAGGAGACCTTTACGAACACCTTCTGCACGCGTCATTCAACAATGTTTTCATGGTTGCGCCCGGAAGTTGGACGTCGCAGTTCAATTCGAGTGTCCTGGTTCTGCTGGCGCTCGAAATCATGGGATGTTCGCTGGGCATTCAATCGATCGGTGGATGGCGGCGCCAGATGGCTGCATAACGCCGCGCGCTCCTGCTTGTCGGTGTTTCGAAGCAACCGCAATGCGCCACGGAGAGTCTTCTCGCTTGGGATTCGAAGGCATCCCGAACGCTCATTTTTGCATATCTGATTAGCCGAAAACCCTTCAATTGGATGCGTGTCTCCCAAGACCAAGAGATTGGTGTGATGCGGCTTGCCACTCATCTGCAACTATTTGCGGTCGTATCGTTTTCTGATTGCCAGCACGCCTTTTCGCTTTGTCCTTCCCCTTCAGCCGTGATTAACTGATCCGGTTCTGTGGGACAGGGGAATTCGTCTATGCAGTGCAAACCCTTCTTGTGGTGTCTCTTGGTTATCGGTGTGTTTGTTGTCGGTGCTCAGGGCCAAACCGCTCAGTATGTGCTCTCCAATGACGACATGGCATTTCCATTTCTGACGGGAGTAGGAGTTTTTTCGGTAGGGGCGAACGGAGTGCCGTCGTTCCAGCAACAAGTCCAAACAGGCACTTATGGCGCTGGAGGCGGTTATTTCGGAATGAGCCGGGCGGCTGTTCTCGATGATTCATCCCAGCAATGTGTGTTCGCATCGGAGGCGAGAAACGGCCTCATTGTGGGAGTTATGGTCAGCACTCTCACGGCGGGTCCTGGAGCCAGCGGATCGTCGACTGATTCGGGCTCCACGAATGGCATCGGGCTCGCGATGAACAGCAACTACCTTTACGCCAGCTTCAGCAGTTCCAACACCATTGGAACCTTTCAGGTGCAATCGGGCTGCAGCGTTTCGTTTATAAGCGATGTTCCGGTTCTGGGCATACTCAGCGGCGCAATTAACGGCATGGCCATCCACGGCAACATGCTTATCGCAACGTACACGGACGGATCGATCGAGTCATTCGATATCGCAAATGGCGTGCCCGTTTCCAATGGTGATCTACAACTTTCAACGGCCACTGCCGCTTCTCAGGGCGCGACGTATGCCAACGGCATTGACATTACCAGCGATGGGCACTACGCGATCTTCGGGGATACCTCGACATCATTGAGCATTGAAGTGTCGGACATTTCGTCCGGCAGGCTGACCAAAACAAAGGTGTACAAATCCAATGCCGCGATCAGTTCGAGTGACATCCTTTTGAGCCCGGACGAAACTATCCTCTACGTGATCAATACGCAAGGCGCGACAGTAAGCGCGTTATTCTTTGATAAGACAACAGGACGGCTGTCGCCAGGTTGCACCTCACCGCGCATGACCGGACTGTCGCAGAGCTGGTCGTACCTTGGATCAGCGGCATTGATCAATCAATCCGGAAACGGTGGCGGAGTTTATGTGGCGGAGTTCGGGAGCGCTTCGGGCGTTGGAATGGTGAATTTGAGTGTGTCCGGCCAGAAATGCTCTTTGAAAGAGGCGGCGGGATCGCCCGTCCTCGATCCAAATACTCCGGGATTACTTTCGATTGTCAGTTTTCCCCCTCGGTCCTTCTGAGGACTGGGTCCGACGGTTAGATTTGATGAACACCGATCCAGAGTTCATGGGCAATAGATGAAGGAGTTGGGTATGCGCGGGATCTCTCGATGTTTGCTCGGGATTGTGCTTTGTGTGGTTCCGTTTCTGAAACCACTGGCACAAGATTGTCCAGATCGTCCCGCATCGGGGACCGTAGTCGCTGATCCGTTCAGTATCTCTTCGCGGAATGGATCCCTGGATGCGCAGTTTACCCTTGGGCACTCGGTGGACACGGCGGGTTATACGCACTACTGCTATAAGTACCAGGCGCCCGGGCAAGTCGTGGAAGCTCCGACACTGCGAGTAGGTCCGGGAGATGTTCTGAATCTGAACATCGTCAATGGAATCACGGACGGCGATTCCACCAAGATGAACATGGCACCGCCGCAAGGCCCGAAATGCGGCGACGGAGGAGCCGCTACCGTAAGTTCGACGAATGTCCACTTTCACGGCATGAATGTTCCTCCCGTGTGTCATCAGGATGACGTTATTAACACGCTGATTCAGCCGGGATCAGCTGGATTCCAGTACGGCGTTCACATACCTTCGACGCAACCGCCGGGAATGTACTGGTACCATCCGCACGTGCACGGGTTCACCGAGTTCCAGGTGAACGGGGGCGCGGCCGGAGCACTCATCGTCAACGGAATGGAGAAATCTCGTCCCGAGGTGGCCGGACTGACAGAGCGAGTGTTCGTGATCCGGCAGCAATATCTGGTTCCATGGATTCCTGGTCCGTACATCCTGACCCTCAACTATCAATCGCCTTTTCTCGCGCAATTTCCCGTGATCGATATGAAGCCGGGCGAAAAACAGTTCTGGCGAGTTGCTAATGCCACGCTGCAAGACTTTCTCGAATTACAAGTGCAGGTGAGCGGCACGGCCGTGCCTCTGACACTGATTGCGCTTGACGGCTATCCTCTTTCGCAGACGAGATCGACCAACACAATCCTTGTTCCGCCGGCGGGCCGCGCGGAGTTCATTGTGCAGGCGCCTGCCGCGGGGCTGAGTGCCGCCTTCGTGACTAACTCGTACGATACGGGACCGACCGGCAACCTGGATGTGGCCAACACGCTGGCGACGATACAGACCACAACAACTGCAAACTCAACGCGCATGCCGGAGGCAAGCCAACCGTCGGCCGATGAGATCAAGTACCGCTCGTTCGCGCTGCAACCAGCGACCACCCAGCGAAAACTCTATTTCTCGGAGGAGTTCGGGGGCACGAACGGTCCAATTCAGTTCTACATCACCGTTGATGGCCAAAAGCAAAAAGTATTTGAGCCAAATGAACAGCCCGTCATTTCGACGAAGGTCGGAGCCATCGAAGACTGGACGATCGAGAATCGAGCGTTAGAAACGCACGCCTTCCACATTCATCAAATACACTTCCGAGTCCTCGAAGTGGACGGAAAGCCGGCACCCAACCAGGATCTTCGTGACACGATCGAGATTCCGTTTTGGGACGGCAAAGGACCGTATCACAGTGTGAAACTCCGGATGGATTTCAGCGACCCGACAACTGCGGGGACGTTCCTGTTTCATTGTCATATCCTGCTTCACGAGGATCTTGGCATGATGCACAAGATCCTTGTCTCACCGTAGAGAACCCGTTGGCAATTGCTTCCAGTGAAAGGGGTAAAGTATGCGAACACGAGTCCTGTTCGTCACCGGTGGTGTGCTCTTAGCGTTGGCAGGATATCTCGCCGGCACGCACAACACGATATTCGCCCAGACTTATTCGATGAGTCATGGGGCTGTGCCGAAGACTTACGGAAAACTGTCGGCGGTGATCGCCGACTCAATTGGTACCGGACTCGTCTTTGAAGGTCCGGACGGAACAATACGGTTCGTCAGCGTCACAGGAATGAAGGAAGGCGAGCTCGCGCGCTACGACGATAAGCCGGTTCACGGGGGAATTCCAAGATCGTATGGCCACCTCAGCGGAGCCGTCGTCAACCACGGGCAAACAGCGCTGGTCTTCGAGGATGCGCAAGGAGTCCTTCGTTTCGTAACGATCACGGGAGTAGAGGAAGCCGAACTGACGAGAGAGTGACCGGGCCGTCAGATTTAATGAACCGGTTCCAGCTTCGCCATGGATTCGTCGCACCTGGCGAGTTCAACACTGACTTCCTGGATTGCGCGGGCGCGCCCGGGAGGAAGCTTGCTCGCGTTCCGCAGTTCCATCCACAAGTCCTGACTACGCTGATAAAGGGCTTTCGCTTTCGCCCAATGCTGAAGGCGCGCAGAAGAATCTTCATCATCGCCGACCATGCGCACGTAGAGGCGCGCGGTGTTCGACAGAGCGTCGGCGAGAGCAACGCGGCGTAGCGTATTGCTCCGATCGGCGGCGGCCAGGCGGTCGAGGAGTTCCACGGCGTTTCCGTATTGCTTCAGGGCATCGTTGAGGTCACTCGGAACTAGCGCTTTCGCGAGATGGATGTAGCATTCGGCAAGCGCACTTCGATTAGTGATGCTGTTTGGACTCTTCTCGGAGAGCGTGAGCCGCGAAGCCACAGCCTTTCTGTAGGAATCGATGGCGGCCTTTCTCTCCGAGTGGTCGAGCAGGTCGTTAGCAAGAAGCGTGTAACTATTTGCCAGATGGTTATAGAGCAGGATGTGATGGGGATCCTTCGCGACCAAGGACTCTTGAGTCGCAACTGCACTTCGCAATAACACAAGGGCTTGCTGTTGTTGTCCGCGTTTTCCCAAAGCTGATCCAACCTTGCTCTCGCTGAATGACAGATCCAGAACGGCCTGAGAGTTGCCGGGATCCGCGGAAACCAGTCCGCGGTCGATCTCCATGGCCGAACGATATTGTGTGAGTGCTTCACTGACAGAAGCGGAACGCATCAGAACATCGCCAATCTGTTTGTGCGCCAGCGAGCAGTTCCTCCGAGCCTGAGCATCTTTGGGATCCGCGGCGGAGAGCGATTCAAACAGAGTCAACTCCTTGCGGAAGTGCGCGAGGGCAGAGGAAGGATCACCCGCTTCGACGAGCGACAAGCCGACGTTGTGATGAGAAAAAGCCAACTGCCGCTGGTAATGCGCGTTGTTGGGATCAAGCCTGGTTAGTTCTTCGCGAATCGCGAGGCCTTTGCGCCGATTGTCGAGAGCTGCGACAGTGTCTCCCTTCTCCTGGAGTACGTTGCCGAGACCATCGAAGCTTGTCGCAAGGTGGAACTTAGCTTCCTGATCTGATGGGTTTGCCGCAATCATTCTCTGACTGAGTTCAACGGCCTGCCGGTACTCGGCGGCGGATTCGTCCAAAACACCAACCGATTTCAGCAGGTTCGCGTAGTGATATGTCTGGATGACGCGCTCCTTCTGAAACTGTGGATCGCTTGTGAGGTTTTCGGCGAGAGCTTCATACATTTTCAGTGCGGCGCCGGAATGCTGGACTGCGCCCTGCATGTCTCCTGAGAAGTTGAGCACGTCGCTAACCTCCTGGTGCGCTGATGCTAGAGCCAGACGAACCTGCGGGTTCGCAGGTTCCGCGTGCGAGACGGCTTCCAGAATCGACAGAGCTTTTGTAAAGCTCTCTAAGGCGCCCTTTGAATCTCCCAAGTTGGGAAACATGGGATCGCCCTGGACTTCGCCAACCTTGCTATAGGCGGACGCGATCTCCATCTGCAGGGACTGGTCACCGCGAGCCTCGGCGGCCAGCCCGTCGAGATATTCCAGAGCACGTTTGACGACGAGAGAGCGGGCCGGTGTCGATCCTGGGAGGTTCTTGATCGCTTCGTCGAACTCAAACAGGAAAGAGTTTGCCAGTTTGCGGACATCGTTAAACCTGCGCTCGGCGCGGGCGCGCTCTTGGACGGCGACGTGCGCCTCCCACAAAGTAGCAGCAACTCCTCCGGCCAATGCGAGCAGAGTCAGCAAGGTGGCAGCGACTCCTGCCTTGTTGCGGCGAACAAACTTGCTGACGCGATACAAAGCAGAATCCGGGGTCGCCATTACAGGAAGACCATTGAGGTGGCGGCGGATATCGTCGGCCAACTGATCCACCGAGGCGTAACGGCGGGATGGCTCTTTGCGCAGAGCCTTCAAAACAATGTTGTCGAGATCTCCTCTGAGCCGGCGCTTGAGCCTGGGTTCGTGAACGGCGAGGCTTGCGAGTTTGTGATCAGAGGATTCTGCGACTCGATCTCCGCTGGGAATCAGTGGCAATCGCTCCCCCGTGCGCGCACTGAGGAGTCTAGCAGTTCGTCGAAGCAAGTTCCTGCTGGACTATTTCGGCTGTGTATATTTTTTCATTCTTGACAATATTCCATGCGGGAATCGATCTTGGCAGGGACCGATTAAGAACAGCTCGTAACGGCGTTTTCCCCCCGAAGCAACGCGACCAGCGCTACCAACGAATAACAGCAGTTCCTTTCTTCTGGGCCCAAGAAACCTTTCGAATTTTAGATGGAGGAATTTCCATGTCTCCGATTCAGCCTTCTGGTGCGATCAGGAATCGCACCGCCGACAACCTGAACCGAAACCTGAGTGCATACGCAACCGCGGCCGCAGCAGCAGGAGTAAACATGCTGGCAATGGCGCTTCCGGCGAAGGCCGAAGTGATCGTCAAGAAGGTACATCTGCCGATTACCAATGCTGCTCCGGTGCTGCTCGATCTGAACAAGGATGGCGTTGCGGATTTCGAATTCACTTTGAAATATGGCCGCACTTCTTATTTCTACGACAGCTTGAACGTGTGCGCTGCGCAATGTGGCTTGCCGAATAACCAGGTCGTGGCGAAGAAAGGCAATCCCTTTGTGTACGCTTCTGCGCTGATGCGAGGGGCAAAGATCGGCCCATCGGCGGACTTCAGCTCGGATCTCATCGGAGTGATGATCGAGGCCTCGTTGGGAGATTTTCTCTCGAGCCATACCGACCGGAAAGTCCTAGGCAAGTGGGGCAATGATCCGCAAAATCGATATCTTGGCGTGAAGTTCCTCATCAATGGTCAGACTCATTTCGGTTGGGTGAGGCTTGCCGTCACCTCAGACAAACTCCTGTCGATCGCGGGAACGATTACCGGATACGCGTACGAGACCATTCCCAACAAACCGATTCTGGCGGGAACTGCACAAAGTGCGCCTGTGAAGACTGAGAGAGCAAGCGCCGGGGGTCCATCGGTGGGGATGCTAGCGATGGGCGCCGAGGGTTTGACACTCTGGAGGCGGGAAGACGAAGACGGGCGATCTCCTCTTAGTTCACAACATCAAGTGTCATAGTTTACGCATATCGAAATCCCACCCTCCCGCACACAACGCGGGAAGGGTGGGGCAACCTGCTTCTCAACATCAAGTCTCATAGCTCACGCATTTGGAAAGCCCACCCTCCCGCACACACCCGCGGGAACGGTGGGGCAACCCTGCGTCTCACTGTTCGGGATAGACGAGAAACTGTTCCAGCTTCCCATTGGGATAGGCGTACGTCGTCAGCCTGAGAGTGCGAGTGGGGTACTCTGCGCGAAACGAGCGGAAAGTCATTCCACCTCGCGAGTTCATGTCGATCATGTGGAAGGTCAGTGGTTCGCCAAGCGGGCCAAGGCTGTCTTTGTAATCGGCAACGACCTGCTTGTCGAAGTAGGCGTCGAGGTTGGGCGCGAGATGGCTGCGATCGAGTTCTCCATGTTGCAGACCGCGGAACATGGCAAGTGCTTCCTGTTCTGCCGGGATCGGCTTCTGCCCTGCTACCGCCGTCGCGCACATCTGCGCGATCTTGCTTGCGCCTCCGGCCATGTGATTCGTCAGCACTGCGACGGCGACACCGTCATCAATCAATACTTCGTTATCTGAAACGAATCCAGTCACTTCACCGCTGTGCGCGATATCGCGGTGACCGTCCAGCACCTTCACATCCACCCCCAGTCCGTATTGGGTTCCGGTGCCGTTCTTCAGCTTGATCTCGGTAAACATTTGCTGATAGCTCTCGGGCTTGAGCAGCTTCTGAGCCAGCAGGCTTTCATCCCATAGAGCAAGGTCGTGTGCGGTCATGGCGAGCTCGCCAGCGGCAAACATCCAGCCGCGACCTTCTCGGGGAGCCGGGCGGAGGGGCCCGAGTGCGTTCCGGATGTACGGGCTCGCGTCGGTTTGCGTCAGCTTCTCTTCACTGGAGTCCCACACGCTTTTTATATTGAGCGGATGGAAGATGTGTTCCTCCAGAAAGTCCATCAGCTTCTGACCCGATACTTTTTCGACGATCAGCCCGGCAATCACATAGTTGGTATTCGAATATTGCCACTGCGTTCCGGGCTCGAAGTCCAACGGCTTTTTTGCCCATTGGTCGATAATTTGTTGCGCTGTCGTGGGCTGCTCCATCGGCTTCATCAAATAGTCTTCGGGCCAATAATCCTGATAGCCACTGGTATGGCTCAGGATCTGCCGGATGGTTACGTCATCGGCACGAGTCAGCCCGGGAACATACTTGCCGACTGGATCATCGAGAGTGAGCTTGCCCTGCTCCTGCAAAATGAGAATCGCCGCCGCTGTGAATTGCTTCGAGATTGATCCGATGGAGTAGCGCATATCGGGCGTGGCAGGCTTGTCGGGACTGATATGGGCGCGTCCATAGGCGTGCGTGTACACGAGCTTTCCACCTTGCACGACGGCTACATTTGCCGAAGGTACGCCACGTTGCTGCATGATGCCGGCTGCAATCGCATCGACGCGCGACTTGATCGCGGGATCGATCGTGTCCACAGCCTGAGCTCGTACGACGGCGCTCGCCGCGCAAAAACTGAGCACTACTCCAGCAAGCACTCGAATCATGGACGTGTTCTTCAAGAATCCTCCAAATTTCGAACTGCAAGAGCAACCTACTGCTTAGCGTGTGCCGCAAAGAAATTCCACAGAATTTCTGTCGTCGTCGTTCCTGTAGTTGAATCGAAGACCGGATTGTAGGGTGAGTGCGCGGGATCGTTCATTGGGCTGGTGCTCCAGGCGTGCACCCCTCCAATCAGCTTGTAGAACTGCACTTCGGTGTTCCCGCTGCAACTCGTGGCATTTTTCTCCACGAGAGAGCTGATGTTCCCCTGCAAGTCGCAGAGAGCGGACTGGTTGTCGACCGTGGAACAACTGTTTCCCGATGTTCCCGACCAGTAGTTGAACGTCTCGTCCTGCGAGGCATCGATACGGCTGCCGCAGTAGAGAACAGTTTGGTCCTGATCGCCGTGAAGGATCAGCACGGACACCGGTCCAGCGGCCGCGGGCACCGGAGGCGGATTGGCGTTCGATGAGATCGCCCCTTCGACTACGCCGATGGCCGCGATGAGACTCGAGACTTCAACGGCGAGGCGGTGGGCCATGAAGCCTCCGGCCGAATGCCCGGCGACGTAGATCCTCTTGGGATCAGGTGCGACACGACTTTGGAGCGTGGGGATGAGCTGGTTGAAAAAGGCGACATCATCGTTGAAGTCGTTGAAGAAGTACGCCCAGTCCGTTTGGCTGATAGTCGGGTTAACAATGCCGTCAGGATAGGCGACGGCAAATCCAGCCTGATCGGCCAGCGTGCTGAACCCGGTCAGGCTTTCCATCGCTAGTCCGTCAGAGCCGGATCCGTGCAGAACAATGACGAGCGATCCGGTATTCCTTTGGAAGTTCGATGGGATATGAAGCAGGTATGTGCGAGTCACTCCGCCGATGGTGATGGACTCGCAGGTCGTGCCAGATTGTGCGTTGCACGGAGTTCCACCTCCGCCGCCAGTTCCACCACCTCCACCCAGTGTTGGAGTTCCCCCACAGGACAGCAGCCACAACGAGAGCGTTACCAGCAGGCAGGAGGAGAGAAAGGATTTCCTCATCGGATATGTTTTGGCTCCTTAGGTTCGGCGATGGCTTGCAGGGGAGTACTGCGCGCCGAACCTGGGTGAGACGCGAGAATGATTTTACACGCCGGAATTAGAGGAGTCGTAAGAGACGAAGGTTTAAGAACTTTCGGCCATTGAGAGACTGTCGGGATGGCGACAAATCACGGCACAACCGTTACGATCACGCGTTTGTATCGGGATAACGGTGGAGTACCTTTGTCAGTGACCCTGAGAATGAAGTGAACAGTTTCGGGCTTCTCGACTTTCGGGGCGACCAGGTCAACACGGGACATATTCTCGGCGCCGTTGATCGTGACCATTTCCTTGTAGGTTCCCGCCTCTGGATATTGAAACCAGTAGAAACTCAAGCTGTCACCATCGGGATCGGTCGCGTGCGCGGTGAGCGCAAAGTTTTCTTCTGAATGGACTCGAATGGAATCCGGCTGATCGAGAACGGGAATCGGTGGATGATTAGCCTCATGCAAGGATTTGGTTGTCCACTCCATGCGAGCGGCGAAATCGTTCTGGAAGTCGTCTCTCCAGCGCCAGAGGGTGGCTTTGAAGTCCTTGAATGATTTGTCGCCACGGCGTGTAGCGCG
>Ga0335079_10000697_pt1 | contig 38451 bp, 27 predicted proteins | sample Lox_Sample_33_FD_206719 | JGI IMG/M metagenome (GOLD analysis project Ga0335079, IMG submission 206719) | Soil microbial communities from Loxahatchee National Wildlife Refuge, Florida, United States - Lox_Sample_3.3 | ecosystem: Environmental > Terrestrial > Soil > Wetlands | place: USA...
CAGACTCGAGCCACATCGGGACTTCGATCTCACGCGATTTGCAGAAGGCAAGCACTTCATCCCGGCGTGGCAATGACGGAATCACTCCTTCTTTGGTCACCGCCATCGCGCCGGCGATCATCGCAACGTTGATCGCCCCGTCGAGTGTCTCGCCATTGGCGAGAGCCACGGCAAGTCCCGCATTGAATGAGTCCCCTGCCCCAGTTGTGTCAACCGGTTGAACCTTGATGGCGGGAAAATGCTTCTGCGATTTGGAGCTGATCAGCAGCGCACCTTTTTCGCCGAGGGTCATGACCACCTGCTTCACGCCGCGGTTTAACAATTCGCGCGCAACTGTTTCTGCTTCTACGTGTGCATCCGGCGGCCTTCCAGCAAGAATGCGGGCTTCGGTTTCGTTCGGAGTCAGAATGTCGATGAGGCTGAGAACGGAGTCCGCCAAGGGCCGTACCGGCGCTGGATTGAGGATCGTGGCTGCGCCTGCAGCGCGTCCCAGACTTAGCGCAGTTTCGGCGGCCGCAACGGGCGTTTCCAACTGCGTGAGGACCACGGAAGCAGAATCAATAGCCAACTTGGCAGCGGACACATCAGATTGCCCTAGCAGGTCGTTGGCACCTGGATCGATCACGATCGCGTTATGTCCGGTCGAGGCTTCGACCACGATGAAGCCAACACCGGTTGGAATATCGGCGATACGCTGAACAAAAGTCGTAGCGATGTTTTCTTCACGGTATAGCCCTAACGCCATGTCTCCGAAGGAGTCCGTACCGATCTTTGCAACGAAATCGACCTGCGCTCCTAGGCGCGAAGCGCCGACAGCCTGGTTTGAGCCTTTGCCTCCGAAATCGACGCGATAGCCCGTCCCAAGCAGCGTCTCTCCGGAGCCCGGAATGCGTGCTGCTCTCATGGTGAGGCCGGTGGCATAACTGCCGACGACAACGATGCGTGGTTGGGACAAGCGATGTCTCCCGACGAGTAGTGGAGTTTATCAAGTTGTTCGATTTCATCAAAGAGAGTGCGCTATTTTAGTGAGCAATCGCGGTAGGGGACCGCGCAATTGCTGATGAGCGATGTTGCTCCTATTTTGCTGCCCGACTGTTTCAATGCCGCCACGTATTTCGTGGACCGGCATGTGCCTGAAGGCCGGAGCGCTAAGGCGGCGATCGAGTGCGGAGACAGCAGTCTCAGCTACGGGGAGCTTTCGGCGCGAGTCAACCGATTCGGCAACGCGCTGAAGAGTCTAGGAGTACGCATCGAGGAGCGGGTACTGCTTCTGCTGGTGGACACTCCCGCGTTCGCTGTTTGTTTCTTCGGAGCAATCAAGATCGGTGCCGTGGCAGTTCCGATCAACACACTACTGAAGTCGCCAGATTACAAATACCTGCTGAATAACTGCCGGGCGCGTGTGGCTGTGGTTTCAGCGTCTCTACTGCCGTTGATCGCTGCGATCCCGCGAAGCGAACTGAGCTACCTCGAAACGATCGTCGTAGCCGGCGACGCACCCGGCATGGTTTCGCTGGAGTCACTCCTGAGCCAGAGTTCTTCGGAATTGGAAGCAGCCCCAACCAGCAAAGACGATGCCGCGTTCTGGCTGTATTCGTCCGGCAGCACCGGTGCACCCAAAGGCTGCGTTCATTTGCAGCATGACATGGTGGTAAGCGCAGAGCGCTACGCGAAAGCGATCCTGAAAATTAGCGAAGCGGATCGGTTCTTCAGCGTGGCGAAACTCTTCTTCGCGTATGGACTCGGGAATGGATTGTATTTTTCGCTGGCGGTGGGAGGCACCAACATCCTGATGCCAAGTCCTCCGCGGCCGCAGAATATCTTCGAAATCATCGAGCGGCACCGTCCGACGCTGTTTTTCTCCGTTCCATCGAATTATGTGAAGTTGCTCGCTTATTCGCGGGAAGGACGCGAGTTTGATCTGTCGTCGGTGAGACACGCTGTGTCAGCGGGAGAATCATTGCCAGCCACAGTCTTTCATCGATTCAAAGAGAGATTCGGGGTTGAGATTCTTGATGCCATTGGGTCCACAGAAGCGCTGCACATGATGATCTCGAATGCTCCAGGAGCGGTGAAGCCAGGATCCAGTGGACGAATTCTTCCCGGCTTCGAAGCAAAGATCGTTGACGATAGCGACCAACCGGTTGAACAGGGGCAGGTGGGAAATCTGCTGGTGAAGGCCGATTCCACTTGCGCTTATTACTGGAACGAACACGAGAAGACGAAATCCACGATCAACGGCCACTGGATCCGCACCGGCGACAAATATCACCAGGATGAAGACGGCTACTTCTGGTACGCGGGACGGTCCGATGACATGATGAAAGTCAGCGGGGTATGGGTAAGCCCGATTGAGATCGAACGGGTGTTGTCGGAGCATCCGGCGATCCTCGAATCCGCGGTTGTCTTCCGGCACGATTCGGACGAATTGCCAAAGCCTGCCGCCTGCGTGGTATTGCGCGAGGGGCACGTCGGAACAACTTCCCTTGCCGAAGAGATTCGACAATTTATTACAGAGCGCCTGCCGGTTTACAAACGTCCCTACTGGGTAGAGTTCCTGCCGGAGTTGCCGAAGACGGCGACCGGAAAAGTTCAAAGATTCAAGCTGCGTACCCCTTCGACGCAACAATTCTAGGCAAACGCGAGGGCTGGCGAAGCATCCCACGGTCAAGTTCTCCGTCGAAAAAACTCTCGACGTCCGTCGTTCAAACTGCGTCAAACATTCTGCACTGAATCTCAGAAAAGTCATGAAAAACAAAGACAAGCGCAGAATATCGGTGCCTAGGCACGCAGCCAGCGATTTGAATCCATTCATTGTCAGCATCGTGCTGCTAGTTGGCCTCGGTCTTACGGGCACTGGACCGGCGCAGAACTCAAAAGCGCCTGAGACGACTCCCCAAAGCGCGCAGAATTCCGAGGTATCAGGCAAGTTGCCGCCCCTTCAACTCGACGGCGATGCTGCGCTCCATCACTTGAACCAGGTGATCAACTGGTATCGGCATGCGACCACGAATGCCCGATCCGTCGGATTGGCAAGCGACGCGATCTACCAGGACAACGCGAAGAGCGTTGGGGCGCAGGTGGTGAAGCTGGCCTTTGAGTCGGCAAAGGCGGAGAGCGGCATTATCGCGTCCCAGCAGAAGAAAACTGTCTCCAGCCAGGCGGGATCCTCGAGCCAAGCCCAAAGACTCGTCCAGCTTCAAGAACAAACCGCAACCCAAATTCAGCAACTTCAGGAACAGATCGACAAGATTGAAGTGGAACTGAAAAGAACTCCTGCTTCGAAACGTCTCGCGCTCACCTCGCAGCGGGACGCGCTGCAGGGACAACTTGAGCTGCAGAAGTCGCTTCTCGACGCGGTCCAAAAGATGTCGGCGTTCGTGGTGAGCAACGGCGAGATCGCGGGCGGGATCGAGGGAGACATCGACCGGCTGGCAAAGTCGATCCCTGAAGTGCTCGGAACAGAAAATGGGCAAAAGCCGGTTGCGGCGCCTACGGCAGCGGCAAAACCTACTTTGGCAAATGCCGGCGGCCTCGTCAGCGAAGCCGTTACGCTCTACGACTACATGAGCGCGGTGCGGCAGATCGACGCCCTGATTAAAGAGACAAATTACACACACGACCTCGCCGACCGGATGCGTACCCCCCTGAGGGATGCTCTGCGCGCCACGATCAAGCAGAGTCAGGATCTTGCGAACCAAACCCCGGCGACTGATCCGCAACAGTTGCAGGCGCAGCGGGAGGCATTCCAGGCGCTGACGAACCGGTTTAAGCAGCTTTCTGCAGCCATGATGCCGTTGAGCCAGGAACTCATCGTGCTCGATGACGCCAAGACCAACTTCGAGGAATGGCGAAGCTCGATCTCGAGCGAGTCGCGATTCGTGCTGCGCGCAGTGCTACTACGGGTTGGAGCGATTGTCATCGCTCTCGTGCTGATTTTCGTTCTATCGGAGGTCTGGCGCAGAGTGACATTCCGGTATATCGGGGATCCGCGACGACGGAGACAGTTTCTTGTGTTGCGCCGCGTGGTCATCGGAGTTTTGATTGCGATCGTTCTGGTGATGGGTTTCGTCAGCGAATTCAGTTCGCTGGCGACCTTCGCAGGATTCATTACGGCCGGCATTGCTGTGGGATTGCAGGCAGTGTTGCTCTCGGTTGCGGCTTACTTCTTCATCATTGGGAGATACGGAATCCGTGTTGGCGACAGGATCAGCGTTGCTGGAATCACCGGAGATGTCGTCGATATCGGCCTGGTCAGGTTTTACTTGATGGAGCTGGCAGGCACCGGACTCGATTTCTATCCGACGGGGAGAATCGTTGTGTTCTCGAACTCCGTGCTGTTCCAGGCTGGAACACCGCTCTTCAAGCAGATTCCGGGGACGGAATATTCGTGGCACGAGGTGGTAATCATGATCGCACCCGGAGGCAACCACAAAGACGCCGAAGACAAGCTCGTCGCTGCGGTGAACTCGGTCTATGCGAAATATAAGGACGAAATCGAGCGGCAACACGCCGGAATCGAACGGCGTGTCGACATTTATGTGCAAACTCCCCGGCCGGAGGCACGGCTTCAATTTGCTGATGCTGGCCTTGAGTTGCTCGTCCGGTATCCCGTCGAGCTGAGACGTGCCCCAGACATCGACGAGCAGATGACCAGGACCGTGCTGAACCTGATCGTTGCGGATGAGAGCCTCAAAACTGCCGTTACAGGCACGCCGAAGATACGGGCGGCGATCAAAGGGTGATTCGAGTTCGGCGTTCTCAATTCTGCCGCATCACCGGCGAAAGATCTCTTGCGATTCCAGGTCGAATCGAAGAAGCCATGCCATTACGCTGTAACTTCAAACCCGTTTATGAAGTCCCTGGCGGAAGTTCTCGAGCATGTGATCGCAGGTTCTCATGGCAAATGCAACGATCGGCATCGTCGTAGTCTTGTCCGTAGAGTTTGGAAAAATGCTGGCATCGCAAATATAAAGATTCGAGACATCGTGGGTCTGCGCCCACTTGTTCGTTACGTATTTCTTGGGGTCGTTTCCAAAGCGGCAAACGCCCGTCTCGTGCAAACTTGTGCCCGGACGATTGGGCACACTGTCTGCGCCCCATAGTTCACCCCCTGCCGCTTTGAAGAGATCGATCATGACCTGCTTGGAGTGTTTCCACATCAGCAAATCGTTCTCTCCCCACTGGAAGTGAAAACGGAGCTGGGGAATTCCGAAGATGTCTTTCTTCTCGGGATCGATATCAACATAGTTGGTTGGACTCGACAGGGTCGGAGCTTGTAGTAACGCGCCAACGGTTGCGGGATAGTAGCGCTTGATGTCTCTCTTGAACTGTTTTCCGAAACCTTCGATCTGGCGATAATGACCGGGAAACTCTCCGCAACCTCCGCCCATGTACACCGAATACCCGCGAATAAATTTCTCCTCGCGAGGATTCTTGAGATTCTGCCAACGCGGCATCCAGGAAACGGTGGAGTCGGCGATGTTATCCGGAGTGGGTGGTTGTCCGACTAATTGGGGCAAATACCCGTAGCCGGGAGTGCCATATAAATGTTCGCAAAGGTTGCGGCCGAGTTGTCCGCTGGAATTCGCGATTCCCGTCGGCCAGTTCCGGGATGTCGAGTTCAACATGATGTGTGCTGTCTCGACACATGATGCGGCCAGAACAACAACGCTTGCGTAGACCTCGACTTCGCGCTTCGTGGTTCGATCAATATAGGCCACGCCTTTGGCCATGCCATTTTCGTCGACCAGCACCGAGCGCACGAGCGCATTCGTCAGAAGGGTGAGCTTTTTTGTCGCTTCCGCGTCGGGAATTGTGAACCAAGTAGGTGAGAAGAACGCCCCGACATCGCATCCGCGAGAGCAGTTTCCGCAATAGTGGCAGGCAGGATGGTTGCCGTGTTCCACCGTGAGTTGCGCGCAGCGATCGGGCAGATACGGGATTCCGATCTTTTCGCATGCCTTCTGCAAGATGAAATCGAAGCAGCGGAACGGCATCGGTGGAAGATACTCGCCGTCCGGATTGCTGGGGCGATTCTGAATCGTGCTCGCAACTCCCATGTAGCGCTCAGCTTTCGAGAACCAGGGAGCGATTTCGGCGTAGTCCACCGGCCAGTTCTCGCCGAAGCCATCAAGGTCGGCAGCTTTGAAGTCGATGTCGCCGAAACGCGCCGAGGAACGGCCCCAGAAGTTGGCCTTACCTCCTGTTGCCTTACAGCGTTTCCAATACCAGTCGGTGCCGGGCGCATTGGAGTATTCGATGTCGTGTTCGAAAAGATCCCGCCCTTCGCTGTATTCCGATTCTTCGACGGAATACGGCTCCTGGTGGGGCTTGCCCGCGAAGCGAAGTGGATCTCCGAAGCCGCGATACTTAAGGTCGTACACCTGCCGGTGTCCACGATAATCATCCTCAGGCACAATGCGTGGGCCGGAATTTAGAGCGCACACGTTCAGGCCGGCTTCGCACAAAACTTTAAGGGCGGTCCCACCGCCTGCTCCTGTGCCCACGACAATCACGTCGAACATCTTTTCTGACAAGCGGCCTCTCTTTCACCCTTTCTTTAGGCGAAGGTGTTCGGGATCGTCGAGGTGCGTACACCCCGGCATCTTGGGCCAGACCGTGCGCAACCCGGGATAGCCCAGGCTTTCTAACCCAACTTTGCTTGTGTAATAACCAACGACAGTGTAGTCGCGGATCAGTTGGAAGAATTCTCTTCCGCTCTCAGTGGTCGGCTTGAACTTGGCTTTGTAGGCGAGTTCTCCGAGAAGGGCTGTTTGCTGTTCGGAGGAGCCTTCCAAAAACTGCTTTCCAAATTCTGACTTGGCCCGCGCATTCATCCAGTCGAGTCCGGAAATAAAGCGTTCCTGCGCAGCCTCGCCTTGCCGGATGGCGTCAGCAGTAGACCGGATCTCCGCATTCGGACTGACAGCGACCCGGTTCGCCACCATGAAGTCGATGAACTCGGCGACGCCCGCTTCCGTTGCGCCGGGTGAATCGTCGGCAGGAATGATCATTTCCGCCAGACGCTCAACCAGGCGATACTGATCTGCGGAAAAAAAGAGAGGCTTGTAGTCAGCGTGCGGCGACTGCGGACGTGCAGTGTGCGACGAATCTGCGGGACAAGCGAAACTCCAGCGTTGGAATCCGGGAAATGTCGCAGCTATAGAGGCGATGCCAATGTATCGAAGAATTTCCCGTCGTTCGATGCCCTGTCCACCCATTTTTAAACCGGACGACGCGCGTTCAGTTGTCGAGATTCTAGGTACATCAACTTTTCCAGTCAAGCGAAAATGAGAGTATCCTCCACCATCCATGTTGAGTCACGCTATCTCCTCAATCGCGCATTTCGTACAATTTCGGCAAAAACCTCGATGCGTCGACCGCTCGCCTTGACACGTCATCAAGCGGTGCTAACATTTTGGCAAAGGCATCCCTCCGCTCGGTTTAATGGGGTTCCAACGACGCAAGCTTAACTTGCTGATGCTCAAATGTTCCTCATCTCGCCCCGTTGTATTTGCAGCCGTTCTACTTGCGATTGCAATTGGCGTACTTCTCTCTTCAGGGTGCTCGCGTTCGCTGTTCTCCCGCTCGTCCAATGCGGTGGATTTCAGCCGCGACATTCGGCCAATCCTGAACCAGAATTGCAGCTCCTGCCACGGCGGCGTCCGGCAGAAGGCTGGCGTCTCTTTTTCCTTTCGAGAAGAAGCCCTGGGTAAGGGAAAATCCGGCCAACCGACGATCGTTCCCGGAGATCCCGACTCTTCGGAACTGATCAAACGAGTCAATTCACAAGATCCGGAATACCGGATGCCATTCCATGCGAATCCTCTTTCGCAAGACCAGATTGCGTTACTGCGGCGCTGGATCAAAGAAGGGGCGAAGTGGTCCGACTACTGGGCATTTGTACCTCCGAAATCTCAGCAGTTGCCCGCGGTAAAGCACGAACAGTGGATTCAGCAGCCACTCGACCGATTCATCTTGAGCCGCCTCGAGAAGGAGAGCTTGTCGCCATCGCCTGAAGCGAGCAAAGCCGCGTTGCTCCGGAGAGTTTCCCTCGATTTGACTGGGCTTCCTCCAACTGCGGATGAGCAAGCCGCGTTTCTCAGCGATAATTCGCCAAACGCTTACGAGAAGCAGGTTGACCGGCTTCTGCAATCTCCGGCGTACGGGGAGCGATGGGCCTCGATGTGGCTTGATCTCGCCCGCTATGCGGACTCGTATGGCTACGAAGCCGACAATCTTCGTCGCGGAGTATGGGTCTATCGCGACTGGGTTGTGAACGCTTTCAATCGAAATATTCCCTACGATCAGTTTGTGATCACCCAACTGGCCGGCGACCTGCTGCCAAATGCGACGTTTGAGGATCGGATCGCGACTTCCTTCAGCCGGCAGACCCCGAACAATCAGGAAGGGGGGACGGATGACGAGGAGTTTCGACTCGTGGCGGTGATGGATCGCGTCGCGACAACGTGGTCTGTGCTGAACGGCGTCACGATGAATTGCGTTCAGTGTCACTCTCACCCATACGATCCGATTCGGCATCCGGAGTATTACAAGTCGCTTGCGTTCTTCAATGGGTCCGATGATGCGGACCGCGACGACGACTTCCCGAACTTGAGGGTTCCGAAAGACAAGAGCAAGTACGCTGAAGCCGCTCAACTGCAGCAGGAACTCGCGCCTCTGTTGCGAAGTACGGTGGCAGGGGATCGGGAGTTAGTCCAGGCCGGCAAATGGGAAGCTGCTCCTATCCAATCGGCAGGCGCCGACGAAGGTCCGGCGCTGCTGGAGGTTCTCCCTGACGCCGAAAAATATCTGAGGGAACTCGAAAAGGACAAAGACTCATCTGCCACGAAGAAGAAAGAGTCGGTTGCGGACCAGCTCGAGCGAATCCGCGTGCTCGACAGTCGCCTCGCGGCTGCCCGGACTCGCGGCACGCCGGCAAAAACATTTCACCTTCGTGATGGCGAAGCATTTGCTGATCCCACAACTCCGTCGGTATCGGATTACGAACTTCAAACCACCGCCAATCTGCCGGAACTGTCGGCTATTCGGATTGAAGTGCCTCCGATCGATGCCGAGAAATCACGCCACACACCCGAGGATGGCTTCATCGTAGATCGGGTGCAGGCTTTCGTGGTGCATCCCGGCGGCCGAAAAGATCGAATTGTCTTCGGAAGTTTCCTGCATGACTCGACAGAAAATCTGGAGTCATCAGTCACGCCTCCGGAACCGGACAAATACAACAAAGCTGAGAAAACTTCCAAGCTGCTTCAGGACGGGTTCTCCTCGAATCCGAAACTCTTTCGTACGCGCTGGATTGTCGGCGTTCTCGCGGAGCCTTTGCAGCTGAACGCAAACGATCAGATCGAAGTCGCTTTGCGACAAACCCGCGAGATCGACTACAAGCCGGTACAAATCAAGCGGGTTCGCCTCTTCGTAAGTGGCGATCCGCGATTCCATTCTCGAATTCTGAGTGCGGAACGGAAAGACGCTATTGCGCACCTCTCCGATATCTCAGCTCGCCTAGCCAAGATTCCGAGTGTGAATGTCCCGGTGATGTCGGAAGAAGAACCCTACGAACGCCGAGTCACAAAGGAATTCGAACGCGGAAGCTTTCTGAACAAAATCGGCCCTGACTTGTCTGCGGATGTCCCTGGGATTTTTCCAAGCTTACCCAAGGATGCTCCTCGTAACCGGCTGACATTCGCAAAGTGGTTTTTTTCTCCCGGCCAGCCTTTGACGGCACGCGTGGCAGTGAACCGTTACTGGGAAGAACTGTTTGGCACAGGCATCGTTGAGACTTTGGAAAATTTTGGCAGCGTAGGCGAGTCACCAACTCATCCGGAACTGTTGGATTGGCTCGCGCTGCATTTCGAGAATGACCTGCATTGGGATATGAAGGCGCTCCTCCGCGAGATCGTCACGAGCGCAACCTATCGTCAGAGTTCCGTTACAACTCCTCAGCTTCTTCAAAAAGACCCGAGGAATCGTCTCCTGGCGCGAGGGCCGCAGCAAAGGCTCACTTCCGAGATGGTTCGCGATCAGGCCTTGCTCGCCAGTGGATTGCTGGATCGCACCATGGGTGGAACGCCCGTCATGCCGCCGCAACCCCCCGGCATATGGAACTCGGTCTACAACAGCGATAAGTGGATTGACGCCACTGGTCCCAATCGTTATCGGAGGGCAATCTATACGTTCGTGAAGCGCACCAGCGGCTATCCGAGTTTTATGATCTTCGACGGATCTGACCGCGCGACGAGTTTGCCGCGCCGCATTCCGACCAACACGCCGCTCCAGGCTCTGGTGACGTTGAATGATCCGGTTTACGACGAAGCTGCCGCAGCTCTCGCGGCTAAAACGATCAAAGAGGTGCCCGCAGCTAACGCCGGCGTGGACGATCGCTTGCGTTACGAAGCGCGCCTGGTGCTGTCTCGCGAAGCCACGACAGAGGAACTTGCTGTCCTGCGGCGACTGTTCGACAAGACGCTTCAGTCCGCGGACATTTCCCTTTTGAAGCGCGCGAACTTCCAATCGTTCGATCATTCTTCGGGGACAGCGGGTCCGTCACCGAAAGAATTCGAGGCATTCAAGACTGTGGGGAGCGTTCTCCTCAACCTTGATGCTTCTCTGACACGTTGAACTTTATGAAGAACTTCGACCTGGCAAACCCATTGCATCCGGAGAGGCAGTTGTCGAGGCTGCAGGCTCAAACGCGCCGCCACTTTTTGCGTTCCGTGTCGGGCGGCCTGGGCATGATGTTTCTCGGAACGATGGCCGCACCACTCCTTGGAATGGCCGCAGACGATTCCAATGCTTATACCAAGCCGCTCGACCTGGCACGAGATCCCAAGCATCCGCTTTCTGTTCTTCCGCCGCAATTTGCTGCTCGGGCCAAGCGAGTGATCTACCTACACATGGCCGGAGCTCCCAGCCAACTGGAGCTGTTCGAATATAAACCTCAACTCGTGAAGCTTGATGGCCAGGATTGCCCCGCTTCCCTGCTCGCCGGCAAACGCTTCGCATTTATTACGGGTGTACCAAAGCTGATGGGTCCGCAGTATCCATTCCATCAGACCGGAGACAGCGGACACTGGATCTCCGATCGTTTGCCACATCTGGAAAAGCATCTCGATGAGTTGTGCTTCATCAAGTCGATGCGTACCGACCAGTTCAATCACGCGCCTGCCCAGTTGCTTGTCCAGACCGGTAATCCCCGGCTCGGCTATCCTTCGCTTGGATCCTGGGTCGTGTACGGCTTAGGCACAGAGAATCAGAACCTGCCTGGCTTCATTGTCTTGATCTCTGGTGGCAATATGCCCGATGGTGGCAAGCAACTTTGGGGCACTGGCTTTCTCCCCAGTGTCTACCAAGGAGTGCAATGCCGCTCGCACGGGGAGCCCGTTCTGTATCTGGACAGCCCGCCGGACGTGAACGTCTCGAAGCGCCGCAATATGCTTGATGCCATCGACGAGCTTAACCAACAAAACTACGCGGCATTCGGCAATCCGGAGACGGTAACCCGAATCGCGCAGTATGAAATGTCATTCCGCATGCAGATGGATGCGACCGATGCGATGGATATCCATAAGGAACCCGAGTCGGTGCGGACGAAGTATGGGTCGAAGGTTGGGGAATCCAGTTTTGCGAATAATTGCCTGGTTGCTCGCCGTCTCGCGGAACGGGGCGTGAGATTCATCCAGCTCTATCATTGGGGATGGGATAGTCACGGCTCGAATGCAGGAGACTCGCTTAACGTCGGATTCGTGAAGCGGTGCCTGGAGGTCGATCAACCAATCGCGGCTCTGCTGTCTGACCTGAGAGAGCGCGGTATGATCGAAGACACACTGATTGTTTGGGGAGGCGAGTTTGGACGCACCTCCATGCGGGAGAATCGCAGTGGGCAAGTGACGAAATATACAGGTCGCGATCATAATCCGGGAGCGTTCACAATCTGGATGGCGGGTGGCGGGGTGAAGCCGGGCTTCACCCATGGCGAAACCGACGACCTCGGTTACGAAGTTGCCAAAGATCCCGTGGAGATTCGAGACCTGCATGCGACGATCCTTTATTTACTAGGGTTCGATCATCACAAGCTAAATTATCCGTTCCAGGGATTGGACCAGAAACTCACGAGTGTGAAACCAGCGCGAGTGGTCGGCGAGATCCTCGCATGAGTTTTTGCCCCTTCGGCTCTGTCAGCGCTAAGGTTTGGTGGCAATGACTCAGACCCGCCGCTTGTCTGCACTCTCAATCTTTGGATTGATTTGCTTGATCGCCATCGTAGTGCTGGCTTCACTTCTGCTTTGGGCGCCTCCCGACGGCAAGGAACGCGCGCAATTGATGCAGTTCTTCGGGCGTCTGCACCCGCTGGCTGTGCATCTACCGATCGCCCTCGTGCTTCTGGTTCCAGTCATCGAGATCGTCGGGCGAAATCGCCGTTTCGCTTATCTCCGATCCTCCTCTACCTTCGTGCTGGGCCTTGCGACGTTGAGTGCGATTCTAGCTGCGGGACTGGGTTGGTCTCTCGCGCGCAGCGGAGGATACTCCGGAAGTATCGTCGTACAACACATGTGGTCCGGTTTTCTCGTCGTCTTCGGAGTATGGTTGTGTTGGGCATGGCGGGCGTCGACCGATGTACCGGTCCACAAGTTATATGCCGTTGGATTGGCGGTCACGGCCGGCGCGGTGTGTTTTGCCGGTTATCGCGGAGGGCAGTTAACACAGGGCGTAAATCATCTGACGGAGTTCATGCCTGCCCCTCTAGCTGGATTGCTCGGCGTTTCAAATCCGCTGGACGCCCCCGCAAACTCTCCATACGGAGGCCGCGGCACATTCTATGGCGCTCATATCCAGCCAATTTTTGCGCAGCACTGCGTAACCTGTCATGGAAGGAATAAACACAAAGGAAATCTGCGCCTTGACAGCTTCGAAGCCGTGATGCGGGGTGGGAAGCATGGTGCCGCAATCAAAGCCGGAGATGCAAAGTCGAGCGAGATCCTGCGGCGCGTCACTCTGCCTTCGTCGGACCGCGACTTCATGCCTCCCGAAAGGAGTCCGCTGTCTCCGGCGGATGTGAGACTGATCGAGGCCTGGGTGACCTCGGGAGCTTCGGGCACAGCCCCAGCCGAAACTGTATTGAACAATGTCGCAATGGGCGATCTGAAGGCGCCGGTGGAAGTGAGTTTTCCAGATGTCGATCCGGTTTCAGTGGAGAAGCAGCGCGCGTCGTTGGAACCAGTCGTGGCGAAACTGCAGCAACAACTTCCGAATGTTGTCGAATATCAATCTCGTGGCACGTCGGACCTCGCAGTGAACGCCGGCTGGTTGAAGTCGCAATTTGGCGACTCCCAACTCGCAGCGCTTTCACCCGTTGCAGAACATATCGTCTCAGCGGATTTTTCCGGTACTTCCATTACGGACCGATCTGCCAATGGAATCGGCGCCATGAAGCGTCTCCGAGCGCTTCGCCTGATGCATACGCGAATCACTGATTCGGGAGTTCAAGCACTGGCGTCACTCAGCGAATTGGAGACATTGAATCTTTTCGACACACCGGTGACACCCACTTCTCTTGCCGTATTGGCACGGCTCCCAGGTTTGAAGCACATCTATGTCGGCCAGACCAAGATTCCCGCAGGCGGGCCCTTGCCTGACACGATCAAACAGAAACTCGTGTTTTGAAGCTCGAAGTTTGGGCCCAGATGCAACTAGCAAGACGCTCGGACGGGCAGGCGTCGGAAACTCCCGAGGAGATGTGCGAAATCGTAGGGGCTTAAATTGGTGCCGGGAACAGGAATCGAACCTGCAGGTACCAAGTACCGGCGGATTTTTGAGTCCGCTGCGTATTCCCGCTAGCTACTGAAAATACGGGAGATATCAATGAACAGAATGTAAAACTGTGAAAGTCATTGTGTAAGTCTCTTTCAGGATTACCCGCCCTTTTTTCAAAAATGTCCTTGGGCGCTGTCCGCTGCCCTCACCTTGAGAGCAGAAGACGGCCGCTCCTGATCCTTCCGAGATTCATCCGCATCCAAGAAAGCATGCAGCGAGTTCCTGTGGACTCCAGCAGTATCGCCAGCATCGGGTATGCGCCCGAACAGCACGTGCTGGAACTGGAATTTAGAGAAAGTGGAGAGGTCTATCGATACTTCGATGTTCCCGCCGAGGAGCACATCGCCTTCCTGGCGGCCGATTCCAAGGGCGCTTACCTCAACCTCCACTTCAAGCCCCGGCAGTACCGTTATCATCGCGTCCCACCTCAAGAGAAATAGCTCAGCACCTCGTGCGATGAGTGTTCAGCGGAATCTTTTTGGCGTATCGATATCGACGTGACTTTCGTGTTTACGAAATGCCTGCATTTGCTATAATATGCATGCATATAGTAAATAATGGCTATGGCAATTTCGAAGGCAGAACTTGTAGCCCGCATGGTAAGGAACGCTGGGGTATTCCGGCCGCGCGAACTGGATAGGGTGGGTATCCCCCGGGAATATCTCCGCCAGGCTAAAGACCGTGGGCTTGTGAGGCAAGTGGGAAGAGGACTCTACGTCGCCGATGGAAGCCGGGTGACTGAGCACCATACGCTCGTGGAGGCAGCGAAACGCGTGCCACGCGGCGTCATCTGCCTGCTTTCTGCGCTGCGCTTCCATGGGCTCACAACGCAATCGCCACATGAGGTTTGGATAGCAATTGCCCACGAGGCTCGCCGCCCCCGCGCGGATTATCCGCCGATGCGTGTTGTGCATTTTTCCGGGAAGGCCCTTTCTTATGGCATCGAGGAAAAGAAACTCGAAGGAGTTGTCGTGCGAATCTTTGGTCCTGCTAAGACTGTCGCCGATTGTTTCAAATACCGCAACAAGATAGGGCTGGAGGTCGCGCTGGAAGCGCTGCGCGACTGTTACCGGCAGCGAAGAGCCACGATGGATGAACTTTTCATGGCCGCGAAAGTCTGTCGGGTGGCGCGCGTGATGCAGCCATACCTGGAGTCGCTCACGTGAAGAAACCTGTTGCGAGTATGCCGGCTTCGGTTCGGCAGCGACTGCTGAATCTGGCAACTGGGCGCAAGGAAGATTTTGGACTTGTCCTGACCTGTTATGGATTGGAACGATTCCTCTATCGCCTGAGCGTTTCTCCCCATCGAGACGCGTTTGTCCTCAAGGGCGCTCTGCTCCTGCAATTCTGGACCGCGGAGATCTATCGTCCAACCCGAGATCTCGATCTACTCGGACGTGTGCTGTCCGATACAAACTTCCGGAAAGTATTCGCCGAGGTATGCTCGCAAAATGTGGAAGACGATGGCCTGACGTTTCTACCGAACACGATTCGTGTGGAAAGAATTGGAGATCAGGAAGCCTACGAAGGAGTTCGGGTACGCGTGGAAGCACGGCTTGGCGATGTGCGCATTCCTCTTCAAATTGACGTCGGTCTCGGAGACACCATTGTTCCCGCATCAGAGGAATTGGAATACCCCACGCTCCTCAAATTTCCTGCACCCAAATTGCACGCCTATTCCAAGGAGAGTGTAGTTGCGGAAAAGTTTGAAGCCATGGTCAAACTCGGCATTGCGAATAGCCGAATGAAGGACTTTTATGATCTCTGGGTGCTTGCGCAAAGGTTCGAATTCCAGAGTACCACTCTCGCGGCGGCCATTCAGGCAACATTCAAGACCCGGCGTACGACTCTGCCGAGATCGACGCCGTTAGCACTGCGGGCTGAGTTTTATGAACTCGCAACGAAGCAGACACAATGGCGAGCGTTTCTGCGCAAGAGCGGGCTTAAGGCAGACTCTTCCCTGAAAGAAATTATGGAAGTCATTCGAGAGTTCGTGATGCCAGTTGTGGGCGGCGTTCTGAAGGGCGGTGAAGAAGACAAAGTGTGGCAGCCGGGCGGCCCGTGGGGGAAGAACCGGAGACTCTAATCCCGCCCTTCCCTGAGGAGGTGTGTAAGAGGTGTATAGGTTGGATCGCTCTCGGAGCTTTAGATAAGGCCAACTATTTCAGTTGGATATCGCTACAGTCGCGGAAGGCAAAAGATTCTAGAGTCCGCTGCGTCTGTCACACATGACTCTCTTTGGCGAGCCGCCACGATTTAGCTGCTCATTCTGTGGGGGTTAAGCTGGTGCCGGGAACAGGAATCGAACCTGCAAGGTACCAAGTACCGGCGGATTTTGAGTCCGCTGCGTCTGCCAGTTCCGCCATCCCGGCATTGGAGATTCAGGAAGGCTTCTTTATTGTACGGTACGACTTGGGTTTTTGAATATGGCGCCCGGGACATCGGCTAGACGCAGAGCGCGGATCATGCCGGTTGAGGATCCGCTACTGGCGCGGGTGTTCTCGGCAGACGCACGCGAAAGGTAGCGCCTTTCCCCAGTTGGCTTTCAACGACAATTTCGCCGTGGTGCTGCGTGACGACCCACTGAGCAATCGCGAGTCCTAGTCCTGCGCCGCCCTGATCGCGGCTGCGAGCTTTGTCCACACGATAGAAGCGTTCGAAAATTCTGGATTGCTCTTGCGGATCGACGCCAATGCCGGAATCCTGTACGGAAATCTCGACCTCATCCGTCCTGTCTTCCACAATCAGCCGGACCGCGCCTGGAGACGGCGTGTATTTGAAAGCGTTGTCCAGCAGGATGTCGATGACCCGCCGCAGCAAAGGAGCATCTCCGAGAACAAACACCGTGCCATGTCCCAGTTCGGCTGAGAATTGCAGACCGCGGGTGGCAGCAACGGCCTGCCATCCATCGACGACATCTTGAAGTATGGGGTGCAGATCCAGTTTGCTGAGCTGCAACACCTCCCGACCCGAGTCTGCGCGGGCCAGAGCGAGCAATTGCTCGATTAATCCCGTTGTGCGTTCCGCTTCATGCAGAATGTGGCGCAACGACTCGCGATACTCTTCTTCGGCACGGGCGCGGCGAAGCGCGAGCTCGGATTCAGTTCGAATGAGTGAAACCGGCGTTCTCAATTCATGCGAGGCATCCGCAGTGAACTGCGTGATACGCGAGAATGCGGCCTCGATGCGATCGAGCATTTCGTTCAGCGTATCCGACAGCCGCTGCAGTTCGTCACCCGTCTCCAGTTTCGGAAGGCGTGTGCTCAGACTCGTTCCGCTGACGTCACGCGCGGTTCGTACTAACTCGTCAACGGGCGCGAGAGCCCTTCGACTCATCCAGTACCCTAAGACCGCCGCCGCGATCAGCAGGAATGGAGCAAAAATCAAAAGATAAGAGCGGAACATCTGCAACGTACCAACCGCATCATCCGCGAGCGTACCGACTTCGAGGACGAACGTTCTTCCATTTACATCGAACCTCTGGAAAAGGAACCGCACGGGCTGGCCATCGATGCGGCGACTCTGCGAGAGCGGACGCCTGATCCGCTCGGGGGGCAACAACACATGGGCATGCGTTTCCAGAAGAGGGGAGCGGTAGATCAGCGTGCCGTCTGCCAGATACAGAGCGAGGTAATCGCCCAGGTGCGAGGCCGAATAAATGTCCTTAATCTGATCGCGAACCTGATCAACGGTGGCCCCGGGTTTTTGTTGTGCGAGGAACGTCTTGATATCGTCGCGCTGATTCTCCAGGGAGTCGTCCACAATGTCGTACAAGTTCTCGTGCAGGATGGTCCACATGCCCGCGCCGAATACCAGTTCTCCAAGCGCGAAGATCAGGAGATACCAGAGCGTCAGACGAACGCCAATGGAGAACTTTTTCATGCGTGCACATCCGGACGAATCATGTAGCCGACGCCACGGACCGTATGAATGAGTTTGGGGCGGCCGGGTGGATCAATTTTATTCCGGAGCAGGTGCATAAAGGCATCGAGAGTATTTTCCTCGATAGTGCGGTCGAATCCCCAAACCGATTCGATCAAAGCACGGCGGGATACGACTTTGCCGGCCCGGTACATTAGGCGCTCGAGCAGGCTGTATTCAGTGCGCGTCAAGGACAAGCGGTCGTGTCCGCGTTTTACTTCCCGGCTTTCGGGATTGAGCACCAGGTCGGCCACCTCCAGATGAGTATCTTCGGCTGCCAGAGCCCGCCGTTTCACGGCCCGCAAGCGAGCGAGTAGCTCGTCGAATGAAAAGGGCTTAGTCATGTAGTCGTCGGCGCCGAGATCAAGGCCTCGAACCACGTCGGGAACGGCGTCTCTCGCCGTGAGCATAAGTATTGGAGTTCGGTTCTTTTCCGCGCGGAGCCTTTTTGCAAGCTCGTAGCCGCTGAGCTTGGGCATCATGACGTCGAGGATGATGATGTCGAATTCGTACGACTTTGCCAGCGAGAGGCCTTCGGCCCCATCGGACGCCCGCGCCACCACATGTCCCTCTTCCGTCAGCCCCTTCTGCAGGAGGTCGGCCATGCGGGTTTCGTCTTCTACGATCAACAGTTTCATGCGAGATACGTGCCGAGTCGCAGTTTAGAACGGAAGCAACTGCCGTGGCAAAATAGATAGACTTTCCACCCAATCGTAGAATGACAAAATCTCATCGCTCCAAGATTGCATTCTGCCTCGGCCTGGCAGTGGTGTTGGCGGTCGCGGGCTTTCTGATCTACTCCAGGAGAAGATCGAATCCACAAACGACGACAATCGATCTCAAGCAGGACGTCAAGCCGCCATTCCGATTCGTGGCTTACGGCGATACGCGCTTCCACGACCCAAGCGACACGCTGGATGCCAACCCTATAGCGCGCATGGCGCTGGTGCAGGCAATATCCGACGCCAATCCCGCCTTTATTTGCTTTTCAGGTGACGTCGTTTTCAACGGATATGACAAAAAGGATTGGGATGTTTGGGAAAGTGAGACGGCGGTCTGGAGGCAGAAAAGTATCCCGATATATCCTGCGCTGGGCAATCATGAGTTCCACGGCGACCTGAAAATTGCGATGGGGAACTATTTCGGACACTTCCCCGCCCTGAAAGACAGTCACTACTACTCTGTACGGGCCGGGAACACGCTGCTTCTGGTGCTCGATAGCTCGCAAGCAGAGGTTGTCGGCCCACAAGGAGAGTGGCTTCTGAAAAAGTTGGACCACGTGCCCTCAGACGTGGACTTCGTTTTCCTCATGCTTCATCACCCGCCTTACACCAGTTCTTCGGAAGTAGGGGTCCACGCGGGAGGTCACGCGGCTCGCCCGGCCGAAAAAGCCCTGGCGAAGGTATTGGAGGAAAGGCAAGCTCAGGCGAGTTTCCGCATTGTGGTGTTCTCGGGCCATGTTCACAATTACGAGCGGCACGAGCATGGAGGCGTAACGTATTTTGTCTCAGGAGGAGGCGGGGCGCACGCGTATCCGATCGACCGTGGACCGAACGATCTTTACAAGAGCAACGAAGTGAACTACCACTTTCTGCTTGTCGATGTTGAGCAGAAGCAAGCGACGATCACGATGAATCGCGTTGACTTCGCGAGCGGCAAGCCAGTTTGGACGCAACCCGACTCGGTTAAAGTAGCTGTTCCGCAAGCGGCGGTTGGGGCCGCAACCGGACAGTAGTAAGACTCAGTTGAGATGTCAGCGCCTGAGTTTCGATCGTATTTTCGCAGTCTCATCATCTTTGGGGAATTGACGCTCTTCATTTATCCTCAAAGGTTGGCTGATGCCGGCTGAATCGAACTGTAAGCCCATCCTCACATCTTTCAAGAGCTGAGAATCATTTATGAAAACAGGAATTATTGGCCTGCCGCAGGTAGGCAAGACATCGTTGTTTCAGATTCTGACCAAGGCGCATTTGTCGGCGCAGGTCCACTCGAATCCGCGCGAAGCTCACATCGGCGTCGCCAAGGTGCCCGATGAACGACTGGACCGTCTCGCGGCCCTGTACAACCCGAAGAAACTGACGCATACATCTGTCGATTACGTAGACGTTGGCGCAATCGGTCAAGATGCTTTGAAGGAGAGCGCGTATATCGGCCATCTGCGTCAGGTCGATGCACTGGCTCACGTGGTGCGCGTATTCGAGGATCCCGCGATTCCGCATGTAGGAGAGATCGATCCATTGCGCGACATCAGAAATGTTGAATTCGATCTCATGGTGAGCGACCTCGGGCAGATCGAGAAACGCCTGGAGCGGCTGGAAAAAGACTTGAAGAAGATGAAGACTGCCGAACTCGAAAAAGAGTTCGAACTTCTCAAGCAAGCAAAGGCACATCTGGAATCGGAGAAGCCTTTGCGCGAAATGCAGATGACGCCGGAAGACAAGAAGCGCATCCGCGGATTTATGTTCCTGAGCGAAAAACCGATTCTTTATGTGCTCAATATTGGAGAGTCCACCGAACTGGGCAAGGAATTGGAAGAGGCCGTCAGCAAATACAAGCTCAACGAGATCGCCTCGCGTCCGAACGCGGGAGCGACTGCAATCTGCGGCAAGGTTGAAGCCGAGTTGTCAGAGATGAGCGACGCGGACGCCGCCGAATTTCTCTCGAGCTACGGCCTGACAGAGAGCGGCCTGACGCGCCTGATCCGCACGACCTATAAGCTGCTGGGGCTGATTTCGTTCTTCACCGCGGGAGAAGACGAATGCCGCGCCTGGCAGGTCCCAGCGAACAGCCGCGCGCAAGAAGCGGCAGGTGCAATCCACTCCGATCTCGAAAAACACTTCATCCGAGCGGAGACCATTCGTTGGGATCAACTACTCGAAGCTGGTTCCGAAGCGAACGCCCGCGCGAAGGGCACGCTGCGCCTGGAGGGCAAGGACTACATTGTGCAGGACGGCGACGTTATGCACATTCGGCACAGCGGTTGAGCACCGAGTTGCGAGTACCGAGCACCGGGAAACACCGAATTTATGGTACTGAGTACCGGATTTCGACTCGTTGGGTGTAACCTACGCAGCGAATGGCTCAACAGTACAAGGATTTGATTGCCTGGCAGAGGGCCATGGACCTGGTCGACGCTGTATACGACGCTACAGATCGCTTCCCAAAGCGTGAAATCTATAGCCTGACCGATCAGATTCGTAGAGCTGCTGTTTCCATCGCCAGCAACATCGCGGAAGGGCAGGCACACTTCAGCAACCGCGAGTTTCTTCACTACCCCCGTCACTCTCGAGGCTCATTGTCCGAACTCGAAACACAAATCATGATTGCTAGCAGAAGGGATTACCTCGAAGAAACTGTTGCGGCTAGCCTATTAAAACGCACTGACGAATTGAGTCGGATCCTTAGCGGTTTGATAAATTCTCTCAAGCAAAAGGGAGAACAGGGAGAACGATGACGTCAGGCCTTGCTCGGTACACGGTACTAGATACTCGGCACTAAATGAACCCCATATTGACAAGTTTATTCCTTGGCCTTACTGCGGCGGCTGCCAATGTGTTCGGCGGCGCCATCATTGTGCAGCGGCATTGGGAACGTCGCTACCTGCGTTACTTCGTCGCGCTCGGCGCCGGTTTCATGCTTGCAACATCCATGGTCGAGATGGTTCCCCAAAGCATACAGATGCGCGGGAAGACCGCTGCACTTCTGGTGCTGCTGGGATACCTCATCATCCACTTCTTCGAGCACACTGTCACTCCGCACTTTCATTTCGGCGAGGAAACCCATCAGGATGAGTTTGTCCACAGCCACAGCAGTTATTCCGTGCTTCTGGGACTTATCATCCACACGTTCTTTGACGGTATCGCCATCGCATCGGGATTCCTGGTTTCAAACGTCCTGGGATGGCTGATTTTCCTGGCAATCTTCCTGCACAAAATTCCGGAGGGGTTCACCGTCAGTTCGGTGATGCTGGCCAGCGGGCGCAGCCGCGGTACGGCCTGGGGAGCTTCAATCCTTCTAGGTGGATCGACGTTGGCTGGAGTTCTAACGATGGCGCTTTTTCGCCATCATGTCGGCGCGGGTCTTCCGCTATCCGCTGGCGTGACAATCTACGTCGCGGCGTCCGACCTGATTCCGGAAGTCAACAAGGAACCCGCCATGAAAATGGCGTTGCTGGTATTTGTAGGCGCCGGCGTTTTCTTCCTGCTCGATCACCTGTTTCACGTCCACTGAGGACGGAAGCGCTTTTCAGTCCACCGTATGCTTCGCGGTGTACCCTTCGCGCGCAACGATGTCGATCTTCACGTCCTTGCCTTTTTGATCTCTGACCTTGAGAGGTCCGCCATCCGGCGCAACCACCTGCACTTTAAGTTTGCGGTAAGTGCCATCCAGCTTCGTATTGGTCGGCGTGTACGACAAGGTGTATTGGTTGCGGATGTCGTTCGAGATGTCGCCGAACAGCTCGGGCATCTCGCCTTCGAAGCGCGGGAAATAAGCTCGCCCGCCCGTCATGGCAGCGAAATTCCGAAGCTCGTTGTCAGCCTGCAAGTAATCGATGTTGTGGACCTCGATACCCGCGCCGTGCGACATCATGCGGCAGTAGTAACTGGGATGAGTTTCGCAGTATTCGCGCATCATGAACCCGACGCTGATTGGGAAGATCGTAACGTCTTTCGTGTCCTTGATCTTCTTCGTAATCTTATCGAGCGTGAGCTTGCTGAAAGAATCGATGCCGGTAGTCACGAGGATGACGTACTTCTTGCCTTCGACGCGATCGAGACGATCCAATGTGTCATAGAGCGCATCGAACTCATTCGTTTCGGCAAACCCGGGGATGCGCAACTGGTTCAGAGCCCCGTAAATCGCGCGCTTGTCCTGAGTAAAATCGGCCAGAATGTGAGGCTGCATGTCGTAGTAGCTGACCGCAACCCAGTCGTCCTTCTTCAGGCTGTTGGCAAAGGCATACGACGCTCGCAGAGCGTCAATCATGAAGATGTAGTTCGTGGAGGCATACTCGACCAAGAGTACGGCCGTGATCGGCGCCTGCGATACCTGGAAGTGACTGACGTTCTGCTGAACACCATCTTCCGCGATCCGGAAATTCTCTTTCTTAAGGCCGGGAACGAACTGGCCGTTCTTCGTGGTCACCAGCACGTCCACATTCACCAAGGGTACATTCACCTTTAGCGAATAGTCCGGCATGTCCTCCACCTTTTTGGGAGCGACCGGCGGCGGAGGTGGGGCGTCTTCGACCTTCTTCTTGGGAATCGCATAGGGACCGACGCTGTCGGTCGGACCACCGGCCTCCGCAGGAGCCTCCTGTTTTGGCTTGCCGTTATCCGGCGGCGATTGGGTGTTTTGATCCTGTGCAGCGAGCGGTGACGCTGCCCAGCAAAGAGCAAGAAGGAGCGTCCAAAGCGCTTTTGCGAATGCCCGTTGCTGCCGTCCTAAAGTGTTGTTATTGCGTCTACTAACCATGGGAAGCCAGACCCCTCTATGCTAGTATAGACGCACGGATTCGCAATTGGGGATGCTTGCCCGGTCCCAGAACTCTCCCCTGGCAACGTAGTCGCAGTTGATCCGGATCATACGTACTTAGGTGGGTTTCGTCTTCTCGATCCCGCCGTCGGGGCTTTACATGAGAAAAGTTGTTCCCGCGCTTCTCGTCCTGGGTGTATCCCTTTTTCCTGCAATCCTGAACGGGCAAACCTCTCAGCCAACAATTCCCGTGGACCAGATCCATACGGGCATGCGCGGCATCGCTTATACCGTATTTGAGGGCGTGAAACCGGAACCCATGGACGTCGAAGTCCTGGGCGTTCTGCACAACGTCAACGGACCGAAGGGCGACATCATTCTGACCCGCTTGCACGGTCCGAAGGTGGAATATACGGGCGTGGTTGCAGGAATGAGCGGCAGCCCAGTCTATATCGACGGGAAACTGGCCGGAGCCATTGCGTTCCGCATCGGCGAATTCTCCAAGGAACCGATCGCCGGAGTGACCCCGATCGCCGACATGTTGGAGATCAATGCGCTGGACAAGTCTCCGTCGGAGGAGGCGTCCGCGGCGAAACCTTCGATTTCGAGCGCGGTGGGAAAGACTGCATCGCCGGGAGATGCGGCCAGCCTTCCGGGCTCCGTCCAGAATTTCGCACAGTATCTGAAACCGATCGACACACCTCTCGTGTTTAACGGATTCTCGGAAGAGGCCGTACGGCAATTCGCCCCGCAGTTCGCCTCGGCTGGAATCGTTCCGGTGATGGGCGCAGGGTCGGTGAGCGAAGAGAAGCAGCCGGAGCCACTTGTAGCCGGTTCGGCTGTCAGCGCGATCCTGGTGCGCGGAGATATGGATATCGCCGCGACCTGCACCGTGACTTACATCGATCCGCAACGCCTGCTGGCTTGCGGCCATCCGCTGCTGCAGTTCGGATCCGTCGACCTGCCGATGAACAAGGCGCAGGTTCTGGCAACATTGCCATCGCCGCTGAACGCCTTCAAGATTGTCAACACGACCGAGCGCGCCGGCGTTTTCGTGCAAGACCGCCACACGGGGATTCTTGGCGTGTTTAACAAGCAGCCGGACATGATTCCGGTCACCCTGACGATCCACGGTGGCAGCCTGACGAAGGACTTCCACTATGAGGTTCTGAATAATCCACGGCTCAGCCCCGTCGCGATTATGGCGACGGTGTTCAACGCTTTGCATGGGGTCAACGAATACGGCGAAGAAATCACTTACCGCTTGAATGGCAGTATTGACGTCAAGGGATTCCCGGAAGTTGCCCTGCGCAACATGTTCGTTCCGGCAGAGAACGGGCAACCCGCCGCGATGGCAGCAGCGCTTTCGCTAGGCGAGCGTTTCAGCCGGATCTATGACAACCCTTACAGCGCCCCAGCGGTAAACAGTGTGAAGCTGGACTTCGATCTGGTCCGCGAGCGGCGTTGGGCGCGGCTGGAAAGTGCCCGCACTGACGTCACCGAAGTTCGGCCGGGCGATCAGGTGATCGTCGAAACCGTCCTGGCACCCTATCGCGGGGAGCGAGTTGTCCGCCAGATTCCGGTGAAGATACCGACTTCTGCCAGCAAGGGAACGCTACGCATCCTGGTCAGCGATGGCGACACTCTAGATCGAGTGAACCGGGGCAACCCGGCGTTCGGGAGAAAGCTCGACCTCGCTTCTACGATCGCGCTGCTCAACAAAGAACACTCTAACAATCGTCTCTACGTTTCCCTGCTTGAGGCGGATCCCGAGGCTCGCGTGGCTGACAAGGTCATGCCGACGTTGCCGATCAGCGTGATGAATGTGATGGAAGGCATGCGCGGCAATCAGGAAATGATTGTGAGCGGGGAATCGAATGTTGATGAGACGGCTACGCCTGCGCTCGACTATGTGGTGTCAGGCGCACAACTGTTAACCGTCACCGTGAAGTAAGTCGCAACATCGGAGCCCCATTTCACGCAATACCATGCGCAAGAAATGGGGCTTCCCATTTCTGAGTTACTCTTCCTCGTCCTCTCCCATCTGCATGCTCAGGTAGCGCTCGTAACCGACTTCCTTGATCATGTGCACTTGAGCTTCGAGAAAGTCCACGTGGTCTTCTTCGTCCTTGAGAAGCTGTACGAGCAGATCGCAGGAGCCGTTGTCGCCCTCTTTGGTCGCAATCGCGACGGCGTCGTTGTACTGCTTCACTGCTGAAACCTCGAGCGCGAGATCGCTCTCGATCATTCCTTTGACGCTGCCGCCGACTTTCAGTTCCAGTGGCATCATCGAAGGAGTTCCATCGAGAAACAAAATCCGCTCGATCAGCACTTCAGCATGCTTCATTTCGCCGATCGATTGCTTTTTGATAAATTCCGAGAGCTTGTGATAGCCCCAGTTCTCGCACATCTCCGCGTGCAGAAAGTACTGATTGATGGCGGTCAGTTCTTCCCGCAATGCCTTATTTAGTTCAGCTAAAACTTTAGGATTTCCTTTCATGGGGCGAGAGTATCGCAGACCGGGAGTGACCGTGCAACCGTAAAAGCTCTGTCAGCAAAGAAGCACGAGCTACGCTCCGAGCGCAGCGTCGAGTGTCTTCAGCAGCATGACCCGCGTGAAGGGTTTTTCGAGCAAGCGAATGCCGCTGCCGGCACCCTCATGAGGGACGAGTTCGCCGGTGTACCCAGACATGTAGACGACTCTCATCTCAGGATAAGATTCGATCAGGTGCAGGACCAACTCCGGACCAGACATTCCCTTCATCACTACGTCGGTAAGGGCGATGTCGATCCGCACTTTGCTGCGTGCAATCGCATCGATCGCCGACTTGCCATCTTCTGCTTCGATCACTTTGTAGCCGTGGGCCTCGAGCATCTTGCGGGTAAGGCGGCGCATGGTGACGTCATCCTCTGCAAGCAGCATGGTGACGCCGTCACGACGTTGCGGCAGCGCGTCTTCGTGTTTCTCCGCATGCGTTTCGAGCTTTTTCTCCGCGCTCGGAAAGTAGATCTTGAACGTCGACCCATGTCCGAGTTCGCTGTATACCCAGATATGTCCGCCGCTTGACTTCACGATGCCGTATACAGTCGCCAAACCAAGGCCAGTTCCCTTTCCAACTTCCTTGGTAGTGAAGAAAGGCTCGAAGATACGGGACTTCGTGGCCTCATCCATTCCCATGCCGCTGTCACTGATGGCCAGCATGACGTAACGGCCGGCGCCCATGGATGGATGCTCGCGGGCAAAAGATTCATCGAAGTCAAACACTCCGGTTTCGAGAACCAGCTTTCCGCCTTTGGGCATTGCGTCCCGGGCGTTGACCGCAAGGTTGAGGACGACTTGATCGAGCTGTCCAGGATCCGCCTCAATGATGGCATTGGCGGAGCGCGGCAGCAGCGCAACCTCGACGTCGTCCCCCATCAGGGGACGCAGTAGTTTGCTGATCTCTTTCAGGCGGTCATTGAGGTCCAGCAATTGCGCGGTCGATGGCTGTCGACGGCTGAAGGCCAGCAACTGTCTCGTTAAGGACGCACCGCGTTTCGCCGCCTCTCGGATGTTATCGATATATTCCTGCCCTTCGGCGTCCACACGGGGCCGGACCAATTCCGAACATGCGGTAACGATGCCCAGCAGGTTGTTGAAGTCGTGCGCGACACCACCGGCGAGTCGTCCTACGGCTTCCATCTTCTGCGATTGTCGGAGTTGATCCTCCACCCGCTTCTGTGCAGTGATATTGCGCGCGATGGTCGAGGCTCCGACGACTGTCCCCTCAGCGTCGAAGATCGGGGAAACAGAAATCGACATATTCAATTTTTTCTTGTCTTTGGTCACCCTGACGGATTCGAAGTACTCGACTCCCTTGCCGTGGCGGACCTTCTCCAGTATTTGGTCAATTTCGTCGGCTCGGTCGGGCGGGGCCAGCACAGAGATATGCTTGCCGATCATCTCGTGGGACGCGTAGCCGTAGATCTGCTCTGCGCCTTTGTTCCAATGAGTGATGATTCCATCCAGATTCTTGCCGATGATGGCGTCGAGCGAGGAGTCCACGATCAACGACATCCTGTTTTGCGATTCGCGCAATTCTCGGGTCTTCCGCTGGTCCAGTTCCTCACTGGCTCGACGAAGTTCCAGTTCAATTCGCTTTCTGTCGCTGATGTCACGAATGACACTCAACACGATCGTGCTGTCACTCATCCGGACCGGGCTCAGGCTGATTTCAACGGGGAACTCCGTTCCATCCCGACGGCGCGCGTACAGGTCTAGGCCGGACCCCATGCGGCGAATTTTGGGCTGCTGGTGGAACTGATCACGATGGTGGGAGTGCTGAGGGCGTTGCCGTTCGGGGACAAGGATCTCGACTCGTTGTCCGATCAACTCGTCGCGCGTATAGCCAAACATAGCTTCCGCCTGAGAGTTGATTTGGACAATGACACCCTGCTGATTGACAGCAGCAACGGCATCAGGAATAGCTTCCAGAATGGATGAAGAAAGCAGCGTCTCTGCCACAGGCCTCTCTGGAATCGATTCCTTTCTGGGATCAGACAACGGGTCCTGCATACTGCTCTACTCGAAAAAGAATCCGGATACTATAGCAAAAGAAGGCAGGAAACGCTCGCGACGATCATTTTCCCTGAGTCGCAGAAAGTTAGATAGGTCAAAATAGCGTCACGGCCATTTTTTCCATGTGTTGAAATCCATCCGTTGCGATTGCCGTTAGCGCCATTAACGTCGCGTTGTACCCAACGTGCACCATGAAACTCGCGGCGACGGATTGAGTAAGCACCCGAACCACTGTCAAAACAACGCCGACCAATGTGATCACAAGAACCGCGCTCCACGATTGATATTGGACATAGTGCAGAAGCCCAAACGGAATGGATGTTAACACTACGGCAAGTAGTACCCCCGTGCGGCGGGCGAGCACGGGATACAGGAATCCGCGAAAGAACAACTCTTCCATCAGCGGGCCGACGGTTACGGCAAACGCTGCAATTAAGTACGCGTCCGAGGGCTTCGAGAAAAACTGCTCGAACGGTGTCGACTTTGGCATTGGAAGATAACGCCCCAGAAGATCGAGGGAGACCGTAAGCACTCCCAATCCCAGGAACTTTGGAACCGAACTCCTGTTCCAGTTCCACCGAATCGCTTGAAGAAATGGCTTGCCGTACTTGCCTTCGACCAGCATCACCATGAACATCGCGACCACTATGTAGCCTAGTATCTCGCCGACCAAGCTCAGCGACGGCCTCTGTAGCAAGTCGCGAAAATTTGCATTGCGATACACGAAGGCCAACGCAACACCGACCGTGACCAACTCTGCAACGATCAGAGCGACGAACCCCAGGCCGGCCAGCAGCAGGACGTCCCAGCCGCTCCAGACCGGATCGCGAGGAACCGCGACGGGAACCGATACTTGTTGTTGAGAAGAGGTTTCAAACGGAGAATAAGGGAGGCCGCTGTCAGGCGGAATAACCTGCGGCTCCACCGAATCGGATGGGGAGCCTGGAAACTGCGGATTCTCTGGAGATGACAATTACGATTCCTCTGAGCTGACTCCTGATTTCACTATCCATTACTCAGGCGGGCCGGTCTTCTTCTTTCCGTTGGTGAAATACGCCGCCAGCGCCTGCCCGGTATAAGACTTCTTGATCTTGGCAACCTGCTCGGGCGTACCCTGTGCCACAATCCGCCCTCCATCCTCGCCACCTTCAGGTCCAAGGTCGAGGATCCAGTCGGCATTCCGGATCACATCCATGTTGTGCTCGATGATGATGATCGAATTGCCTAAATCGGTTAGACGGTGAAGCACATCCAGAAGTTTCTTGACATCGTCGAAGTGCAAGCCAGTAGTGGGTTCGTCGAGCAAATACAAGGTCTTCCCGGTTTGGCGTTTGCTCAACTCGCGTGCCAGTTTGATGCGTTGGGCTTCGCCTCCGGAGAGCGTGACGGCAGACTGACCGAGGTGGATGTATCCGAGACCGACATCCACCAGAGTCTGGAGCTTTTGCTTCACCTGCGGGATGTTTTCGAGAATCGGAAGAGCGTCTGAAACCGGCATCTCCAGCAGATCGGCAATCGAGTACCCGTTGTACTTCACCGCAAGTGTTTCGGAGTTGTACCTGCGGCCTCCGCAAACTTCACAGAGAACATATACGTCGGGCAGGAAGTTCATCTCGATGCGGCGCTGACCTTCCCCCTGACATGCTTCGCATCGTCCTCCCGATACGTTGAACGAAAACCGGCCTGCCTTGTAGCCACGCTCGCGCGACTCTGGGAGCATGGCATACAGATCGCGAATTGCGGTGAAAACACCGGTATACGTCGCCGGATTCGACCGCGGCGTGCGCCCGATGGGAGATTGGTCGATCCGTATAACCTTGTCGACGTTTTCGGCGCCGGAGATCGCCTTGTGGTCTCCGGCCTTCTCACGCGAACGGTAGAGCTGGCGCGCGAGAGCGCGGTACAGGATGTCATTCACCAGCGTCGATTTTCCGGAGCCGGAGACGCCCGTGACCACCGTCATGACGCCCAGAGGAAACGTCACGTCGAGATTCTTGAGATTGTTTTCCTTCGCTCCGAGAATCGTCAGCGCGACACCATTGGGTTGCCTCCGCTCAGGTCGCATCGCGATCGAACTTCGGCCTGAAATATAGGCTCCAGTGAGCGAGTGGGGCTCGCGCATGATTTCTTCGGGCGTTCCGTGAGCAACCAGGTCTCCGCCGTGCCGCCCGGCACCGGGCCCCAAGTCGATCACGTAGTCCGCCCGCCGGATCGTCTCCTCATCGTGCTCGACCACCAACACCGTGTTGCCGAGATCTCGCAGGTTCTCCAAAGCGTTCAGCAATCGTCCATTATCGCGATGATGCAGCCCGATCGACGGCTCGTCGAGCACGTAAAGAACGCCGCGCAGCTTGGATCCGATTTGGGTCGCCAGGCGGATTCTCTGTCCTTCACCGCCTGAGAGAGTCGCAGCCGAACGGTCCAGCGAGATGTATCCCAGACCAACCGCATTGAGGAACTGCAAGCGCTCGACAACTTCGTGCATTACGCGTCCCGCGATGATGGCCTCGCGCCCGGCAAGCTTGATCCCCTGTGCCACTTCGAGCGCGCGCGATACGGGCATCGCGGTGAAATCCGCGATGGACATGCCGTTCACTTTGACCGCAAGGCTCTCCGGCCGCAACCGCTTGCCGTGACAGGCCGGACATTCCGTCGCCGACATGTGATCCATCAACCAGTCTCGGTATCCCTCCGAAGTAGACTCCTCCAGGTTTTGTTTCAAGTACCCGAAGATGCCATGGAAGCCAGTCCGTCCGCCTCGCCCTTGCTCGCCGTTGAGCAGGAAATCTTGCGTTTTCTCCGGGAGCTTTTCGAAGGGAGTTTTGAGATCAATTCCGATCGCCGCTGAGACGACCTGCAATTGATGAATCAAATTCTGGGATGCCGATCCGGGGCCCAGCCCGCCATCCAGCAGAGGCTTCGACCAGTCGGAGATCACCTTGGCAGGATCGAAGTCGTACTTGCTGCCCAGCCCGTGACATTCGGGGCAAGCTCCATACATGCTATTGAACGAGAACGACCGAGGCTCAAGCTGCGGAACGTTGATACCGCAATCCGGACAGGCCATCTTTTCCGAATACAGATGTTCCTGGCCATCGACAACGGCGATCACGACGAGGCCGCCTGCCAGCTTCATCGCTTGTGTAATGTCGCGCTCCAGCCGTTGCTCGATCCCGGGCTTCACCAGCAGACGATCAAGCACTACTTCGATCGTGTGATTTTTGCGTTTGTCGAGATTGATGGCGACGTCCTCGTCGAGATTCACTAATTCGCCGTCGATCCGGGCGCGCGGATAGCCATGCTTGACGAGGGTTTCCATCTCCTTCTTGAACTCGCCCTTGCGTCCTCGAACGATCGGTGCCAGCACCATGACACGGTCTTCCGGTGTAAGCGCCATGACCCTTTGGACAATCTGGTCGGACGACTGCCGGCTGATGGGCTGTCCGCACTTTGGACAGTGAGGCACGCCGATCGAGGCGAATAAAAGGCGCAGGTAGTCGTAGATTTCGGTAATGGTGCCGACGGTGGAACGTGGACTCCGGCTGGTCGTCTTCTGTTCGATCGAAATGGATGGGCTAAGTCCATCGATTCCATCAACATCCGGCCGCTCCATTTGATCCAGAAACTGTCGAGCGTAGGCCGATAGTGTTTCCACGTAGCGCCGTTGCCCCTCCGCGTAAATAGTGTCGAAGGCGAGCGAGGATTTCCCCGATCCGCTCAGGCCGGTAACCACCGTGAGCGTGTTACGCGGAATGCGAACGCTAATGTTTTTCAGGTTGTGTTGCCGGGCGCCCCGGACAGAGATCTCAGTAATCGCCATTATGCGTTCGGGGACAGGGCCCTTCCGTAACGTCGACAGGCACCCAGAATTGTTCGAAAGTAGGAATGCACAGCTCTACTCCGTATCTTAGTCGTCACTAGCGCGAAGCGTCAACGCGGTTAGATTTGAAGGTTCGCGCGCGGAACGACAAAGATTGCAGATATACGGATTTACGAGCCTTGCATCTGATATCCGCGTCGTAAAGGTTGGCCGATTGTGACTTCGCTTTTGATGCCGTTCGTCCTCTGCTTCACCGTCGTCGCCTCAGTGAGCTTCGGTATTCTCGCTGCTTATGCTGTTGTGTTCGGCATTCTGTCGACGTTCGGCCGTACAGCGCAAGTCGAACCGGCGCGTCCGCGGCTGGTTTTGGTGCCAACGCAGAATCACGCGAGCGGCGACTAACCTCTCGCGGCAGCATTCCTTTTCGGAAGAAATTCCAGGGTAATTCTACTCAGCCATTTCCTGTAGTGCAGCCAGCTCTTCTTCTTTCATTCGCACCGCTCTCTGACGCACATCCTCGGGCAGGCTGATCGCTTTGCGGATTACAGCGTCAATGTGGACGCCGACCACGACCGTGGTGGCCGCAACTTCTCCGCTGGCATCGTGAATCATCTTGTGCAGCATGTGAATGGACTTGTTCTTCACTTCAAGCAGGGCGGACTGAATCGTCACCGCATCTCCCGCGTGCAATTCGCGCTTGTACTGAATGTGCTGTTCGACTGCTGCCATCGCGCTGCCATCCTGCGCGAAACGTTGCGTGTGCAGACCCAGCGTGGACAGTAACTGCCAGCACGCCTCATCGAACTTGCTGCTGTACCACATTACGTTCATGTGGCCCATGTGATCGCATTGCCACGGGTAGATGACCCCGCGATACGTCATTTTCCACTCAGACACGTTGCACCTTCTCGACCTTCGATTGTTACAGGCGGAATAACCGCCGAAGCTCGTAGATTTGCGAATCCGCGCTCCGTGGCATTCCTTCGATTTCTGGAACTCTCTCGCCCTCGATCGAATCCTCCAAGCCACGAGACGAGGGAACAAGACTCCGTTGAAAGAGGTCTTGCGCCGCCAAAGCCTTTTTCGGATCAAATCCCCAAGCCGCTTCAAAACTCATAAATGATCTCCGTTAAAACTTTGTCACTTGTGTGTCACAAAATAAGCAAATCGCACATCAGGTTGTAGTCTCAAGGAGTCGGTGGAGAAGAGGAAAGGGCACGTTCGTAACGTGCCCTCATTTCTCTCAATCGGACGAGCACCGACTACGGATTGCAGGTTGCTGGAGTCGTGCTGGTGTTGGGATTGGTGCACAACGGCCCGAGATTGTTCTCGGCGTCCGGAACGCTGATGAATGCTACCGGCCCGGCTACGTGTTCCCCGTTGAACGGTGTTGGCTTGGTCACATCGAAGACGCATCCGTCGACGTTGGCGTCGTTGGGATTGTTGAACCAGAATCCCAAGTGGAAGGTATTGATCGGGTTGGGATTGCTCTGGTCAGGATCGAAGCCGAAGATCTGATCCAGCAGGATGGTCTTGATCGTAGTAGTGAACGATCCGGTGTTGCTCGCCTGCAGATCGGATTGATACCAGGCCATACCGAAGTTGGTGAATGCCGGATCAACGGTCGCATCCGACAAGAGATTGCTGCGCTGCACGGTGAACATGTCGAACGCCAAGCCGGGCTTGAAGTTCTTGCCAGTGATCGACAACGTATCGTTCAGCTTTCCGCGGGTCACGGTCACGTGGACAGCGGGGGTGGGTGCGCCGGCTACTCCGAGGCAGCTCACGAACTTCGGATTAGGATGAAGAACGAAGCTCTTCTGACTGACCTCGGCAAGCGCATCAGAATTCTCATCTTGGGCGGCCATGGGTTGAATAAAAACCGCCAGGCCGGCAACTACAAGTGCGGCCACAACAGCGATCTTCATAGAGAGGGTCTTCTTTGCTGCAAAACTGCTCATTACGGTGGTTCTCCTTCGTCTATCGGATTTCGGGATTCGGAATCCCAGGTTTTGTTTTCGCGTCTCGTTATGAAACGCAGGCCAAGATTCGGCGCAGTCTTCCCCGGGAAACTCTTGCAGCACCCGGCGGATTGCTTTTACAATCTCCGCCAGAGTTCAGCAGAGGCACCGACCTCGCAACCAACCCGAACGTAAGAGAAGTTCCCCGCAACCGTCCCAAGAGATTTGTTAACAATTCCGAGGAGTTCTACAAGATTTCTCCAAAGAACGTTATGGCATTAGAAACAAAGCTTTTATACGAGTTTGACCAGTTCCGACTGGACCCCGCGGATCACTCGCTGATGAGTGCGGGAAAGCCCGTATCACTCACTCCGAAGTCGTTTGACATTCTGCTGACATTGATCGAACGAAATGGACAGCTTGTCACCAAGAACGAATTGATGAAGAAGGTCTGGCCTGACAGCTTCGTCGAAGAAGCAAACCTGACGGTCAATGTGTCAGCCCTAAGAAAAGCGCTAGGAGATACACCCGAACATGAAACATATATTGAGACCGTACCCAAGCTCGGGTATCGATTCACCGCGGAAGTAAAAGCAGTCCGAAACCCTACGAGCTCGATAAGTACCGGCGGAAGTTCCGAGTTGATTGTGGCCTCGACGACTCCACCCGACGCAGTATTTCCACCGGCCGTACAGGTAGGATCGGAAAGAAACAAAGGACTGAGAGTTGTTGTGACCTTGGCGACGTTGATTTTGATCGTCGCGGCGATGTGGATGGTTCGCCGGGCTGGCTCGCCGCTGATCGCATCTCAGCCGCGACGGCTGGCGGTCTTACCGTTTCAAAACCTCAAGCAGGACTCATCCAGCGATTTCCTCGGTTATTCCCTTGCGGACGCTGTGATCACTCGCCTCGGAAGTGTGCAGGCACTGCGAGTCCGGCCATCGTATGCGATAGAAAAGTACCGAAACCAGGTCGTCGATATTCCAAAAGTGGCGGCCGACCTCGATGTGGATACGCTGCTGACTGGCAATTTCATCCGTGATGGTGATGACCTGCGGATCACCTGCCAGCTGGTCGACGTAAAAACCCGCAATCTGCTGTGGAAAGGCGCGTTTGATCTGCACTACCAGAAGCTGTTCACTGTGCAGGATGAAGTTTCAGAACAGATCATTCGTGGGCTCGAACTGAATCTCTCCTCATCCGAGGCTGCGCGGCTCAAACTCGACGAACCCGGCAACCCTCTCGCGTACGAATACTACTTGCGGGGAGTTGACCTCTACGCCAAGAGCGACTATCCGATGGCCATACAAATGTTGGAGCGTTCAGCCGAAATCGATCCGAAGTACGCGTTGACTTGGGCCTATCTGGGCCGTTCGTACACCGCTGGCGGTTCGTTCCAGCTCGAGGGACGCGACTACTATCACAAGGCGCAGGCGGCGTTCGACCGAGCGATGGCCCTTCAACCAACCCAGATTGACACCCGTGTGTATCTGGCGAATTTTCTTACGGACACCGGGAAGGTGGAGCAAGCGGTTCCCCTGCTCCGGGAATCTCTCAAGACAAATTCGAACCATGCCGAGCTTCACTGGGAGTTGGGATACGCCTATCGCTATGCAGGAATGCTGAAGGAGTCCGTGGAGGAATGCGTACGCGCGAGGGAACTTGACCCGAATGTGAAGATCAACAGTTCGGCCTTGAACGCATACCTGTATCTCGGAGAGTACGACAACTTCCTAAAGAGTCTCCCTTTGGCTTCAGAGGTCCCCTTTATCATCTTTTATCGGGGCTTCGCGGAATATCACCAAAAGCGTCTCGATCAAGCGGACACCGACTTCGAGCGAGCTTTCCAATTGAATACGACTCTGCTGCAGACGCAAGTGGGCAGAGCTCTGGGCTACGCACTCACCCATCAGGATGCAAAAGGTCTGGAGCTTCTCCGCGCCGCTGAGCTGAAAATTCGTGAACGTGGTGTGGGCGATTCCGAAGCCATCTACAAAATCGCGCAAGCGTACGCCGTGTTGGGGGACAACACCTCAGCTCTCAGAATGTTGAAACACAGCGTTGACCATGGATTCTTTGCCTATCCTTACCTCATCACCGATCCGTTGCTGGAACGACTACGTGGCGAACCTGAGTTCCAGGCAATCCTCGAGAGCGCCCATACGCGTTATGAGGCGTTCAAGCAAGCTTTCTTCTGAGAAGCTAATCAACGGGCCCGACCACCTTCATCCTGGATTTGACATGAGTTCGCTCGAAGCCTGAGTTTTCGAGAGATACCGAGATTTCCCGGTTGATGAAAAACAAGGCTCGAAGCCGGAATTCCGTTCCGAAGCTAGCGGGAAACCAGATCCCTTCCTCCTGCCGTTTGTACACTACGTTGAACCCAACCCCCGGCACATCCGTTCCTAACAGTGTTCGAATCATCAGCGGGATGCGGCGGGAAAGCTTGGTAAACACCCGGACAGGCTCAAACTCCGTTGCATCGATGTAAGCTTCCCCGGCCCAGGTGATCTCTTTCTTGTCCTTGGGACGGAACCCGATGTGATACACGCTTCGCCCCTCTTGACTCTCCTGGCCGAGGAGTTGGAACTCAAACTCCTTCTGCTCCTCACTGGTCAAGGGGAATAGATTTTTGGCTAAACCATCTTTGGATTTTTCATTTGCCAGGTCATTGCGAAAATTGTGGATGAAATCGCCGTCAAGACTGTCTTGCTCAGGAGCCGGCTCTCCCTCAAAAGTGAGGTACTTTCCTTTCGACCAATACTTTCCCGTCAGCAATGTCAGCTTTTTTTCGGTGCTGTCCGCGACTGGCGTGACGTCGTAGTCAGCCGACTCCTCACGCATAAGTTTGCCGCCCGGTTTATGCGTCACGATATGGATATGCTGCTTGTACACGAATTCCTTCCGGAGAGCTTGGCTGCGGTCCTGGTTCGCCGCGACCCGCTCCATGATCGTCTGCGCAGATAGAGGCTCCGGTATGGGTGGCGTGGTTGTCTGAGCGAGCGATAAAAACGGTAGCGAGAGTAGTCCAATGAGGCAGCAGAGACGCATGGGCGAAGAACCCCGTCAGAATGTACGGATGTCTCCGTGCGGAAGTTCCCTAGCCTAGTAGATAACCTTCAGAGAGAACTGAATCTGCCGCGATGTACCGGCTGTCTTGCTGATGATTCCGAAGCCGCTTCCGGTAACGATGTTGGACGGCAGGCCGAAATTCACGATGTTAAAGACGTTGAAGAATTCCGCCCGGAACTCCAGCGTTCCAAACTCCGCATTCCCGCGATGACCGAAGGGGGTGTCTTTGATGAGCGCGATATCGAAATCTTTGTAATTCGGCCCGCGGAACGTGTTGCGGCCCAACGTTCCAAAGCGTCCCTGGTTCGGTCCCGTACCTCCGGACACATGGATCGGAATGCTGAAGAATGAGTCGTTGTTGTCGCCCAAGCCAAAGTAATCCGCCCGCACCGCGCGGCTCGTCGACAGGCGAGGCATCGAGACGAGATCCGGGCGGTCTCCTCCCCCAAGACCGGCGCCTGTCTGCTGCACACCGGAATACACCGTGAACGGAGAACCAGTCGTCAGAGTCGTGATGTTGAGGACTTGCCATCCTTTAGTGAGGGCTCTAGGAAGTGTCTGCAGGAAACTCACGTGCTCCAGCGGCAGCAACTGAATCACGCTGGCTGCAAAGACATGCGTCACGTCGAACGTGGACGGACCTTTTTCTACCGAAGGGTCCCAAGGATTCTGCGGTGCTGTCTGCAGCACCGTGCCCGAGGTCCCCATCAAGCCCGCCAGAACGGCGCTGGTGTCATCGAGGGATTTCGAGTATGTGTAGCTTGCCTGCAGCCCGAGTCCGAGGCGCGCGGAAGTCTTGTTCAGCCCCGTTTGCAGCGCGTGGTACGACGAGTGCGAACCGCTCGTCATGATGGTCTCAGGGCCGAATCCTCCGATCGCATGACATTCGGTATCGAATTGCGTGAATGGGGCGAATCCCTGGCAGGCACCGCCGTAGCCATTAGGGTTATAGAACCTCGGCATGTGAACACCTACGGTCGCAACGTAGGCGGCACTCGCCTTGAAATCGCCGAAATCGTGATCGGCGCCCGCGGTCCAACTGCCAATGTATCCATTGCCAAAGTTCTTTGCGATGCCGGTGATTGCCAGCAACTGCACATTGCCCGGAGCGAGCGCATTCAAATCATTCTGAAAGCGGACGTAGTCGAAAACGGTATTGGCAGGCACGTCTTCGGAGCGGCCCGTCGAAAAAATCGGCTGCCCCTGGACGTTGTACGCGGTAGGCAATGTCAGCGGCACGAACGAATTCGTAAAAACGACGGGCTCATTGGGATGAGCAAAGATCGATGGCGCAAAGACATAGGGGATGGCCGCCGTCAGCGAATTGTCCTGCCACAGATTCGGAATCATGGACGTGATGGCGCCGCTGGCGTGCAACGTAGTGCGCTTTCCGATTCCGTAGTCCAGCGCGAGCCGAGGCCCGAACCCGTTCCAGTCCTGATCGTAAGGCGGCTGAGGATTGATGATGATCTTCTGCGCCGCGCTGGAATCTCCATACCCGGTGGGCTTTCCATCCGGCCCCAAGAACGCCGCGAGGGACGTGCGCTTGGTGGCTTCATGGATGCGACTGTTCACCTCGTAACGCATCCCGTATGAGACCGTAAGATTGCGCGTGGCTTTCCATGCGTCCTGAAAATAAAAGTTGTACGCTTCGCGCCGCACGCCCGCTTCATTGAACTTGCCACCGACCGGCGTAATGCTCGCCGCCGCCATAATGTTGTAGGAATAGGGCGTGCCACTGAGAAGGCCGGTGAGCGAATCCGGCAGCGGATCTCCCACATGAATGTCGTGCGTACCACTTGCCGAAGTGA
>Ga0335079_10000699_pt1 | contig 38395 bp, 31 predicted proteins | sample Lox_Sample_33_FD_206719 | JGI IMG/M metagenome (GOLD analysis project Ga0335079, IMG submission 206719) | Soil microbial communities from Loxahatchee National Wildlife Refuge, Florida, United States - Lox_Sample_3.3 | ecosystem: Environmental > Terrestrial > Soil > Wetlands | place: USA...
AATGCCTTGAGCGTTGCCCGGATTGCTGAAAATGCCGGCATCCAGGCGCTGGCGGTTCACGGACGGACTCGCGCCTGCGGTTTTTCAGGCCATGCCGAATATGACACTATCGCTGAGGTGAAAACGCGAGCGAACATTCCGGTTATCGCCAACGGCGATATCACATCGCCGGAAAAGGTAAAACACGTTTTGGATTACACCAAAGCGGATGCTGTGATGATCGGCCGCGCAGCACAAGGCAGACCGTGGATCTTCCGGGAAATCAGCCATTATCTCGAGACCGGCGCACATTTGCCGGCGCCCGAAGTCGAGGAGATTCGCCGTGTTCTGAATGCGCATCTTAATGATCTCTACCAGTTTTATGGCGAATACTTAGGAGTGCGAATAGCGCGCAGGCATATTTCCTGGTACACAAAGGGATTGATCGGCTCTGGCGCGTTCCGCCACGCCATAAATCAACTGGAAAGCAGCCCTGAGCAGCTTGCTGCGGTAAACCGCTTCTTCGACCAATTGGCAGAGCGCGGGAAGCGCATTTTGTACCAAGAGCCAGTGGAACTCGCAGCGGCATGATTGACGAAAACGACATCGCCCGCTGCGTTCGAAAAGCCATTGACGGCTATTTCAAGGACTTGGACGGAGAAAAGCCTTGCGCTATATACGACATGGTAATTCGTTCCATAGAAAAACCACTTTTGGAATTGGTGCTGCATCGTGCCAAGGGCAATCAGACCCATGCCGCGCAAATGTTGGGGCTGAACCGGAATACTTTGCGCAAAAAGATGCACCACTACCGCATCAAGGGTTAAGGAACCTTTGATGACGCCTCGCGCGAGCGCAGCGTCCAGTAGCGCTTTGCGAGCCTTGAATTCTCATTCCTCGTTCCTGGAACCGCAAAATGGCCGTAGTTAAACGAGCCCTCATTAGTGTTTCCGATAAGACCGACGTCGTGGAATTTGCCAAGAGTTTGCGGCAGTTCGGCATCAGCATATTATCCACCGGCGGTACCGCGAAACTGCTTGCACAGGCAGGGGTTAACGTTACTGAAGTCGGGGATTTCACCGGATTTCCTGAAATGTTGGACGGGCGCGTAAAAACTCTGCACCCGAAGATCCATGCCGGCATTCTGGCACGGCGTGATCTATCGGAGCACATGCAGACCTTGAGCAAGGCAAAAATACCGACCATCGATATGGTGGTGGTAAACCTGTACCCATTTCGGGAGACTATTGCCAAGCCCGGCTGCACCCTGGATGAGGCGGTAGAAAACATAGATATCGGCGGACCAACTCTGGTGCGCGGCGCCGCCAAGAACTTTCGGCACGTCGCCGCGGTGACCGACCCAGGCGATTACCGCGAACTGATCGGCGAAATGCAATCGGCCAACGGCGGGATCGGCCTTGAAACCCGCTACCGTCTTGCGCAGAAAGCTTTCTCCCATACTGCAGCCTACGACGGGGCGATCAGCAATTACCTAACTGCGATCACGCTGGAAGGCGAGCGCGCCCCATTTCCACGCCGGCTAAACCTCAACTTCAGCAAGGTGCAGGATTTGCGCTACGGTGAAAACCCTCATCAGAACGCGGCACTGTACCGCGAACTTGGCGCGGTACCCGGGAGCTTAAGCAATTATGCGCAGCTGCAAGGCAAGGAGCTCTCTTATAACAATATCGCCGATTCGGATGCGGCATGGGAATGCGTAAAGACGTTCGAGCAGCCTGCGTGCGTTATCGTGAAGCACGCCAACCCCTGCGGAGTTGCTGTGGCCACGGACCCGCTGCGGGCGTATAAGCTGGCGTTCGCCACCGACCCCACTTCCGCATTCGGCGGTATCATCGCATTCAACCGTGAGCTGGATGCTCGAACTGCGGGCGCCGTGATCCAGCAATTTGTAGAAGTACTGCTCGCGCCGGCCGTCTTGCCCGATGCCCTGGAGATACTCTCGCAAAAAGCCAATATCCGCGTGCTCCAGATTGCGCTGGAAAAAGGCGCGAACGCGCACGACTACAAGCGCATAGGGGGCGGGCTGCTGGTCCAAACGCCCGACGATCTCAATGTCACAGCCTCGCAACTAAAGGTCGTTACAAAAAAACAGCCGACGCTCCAGCAAATAGACGATCTGCTGTTTGCCTGGCGCGTTGCTAAATTCGTCAAATCCAACGCCATCGTATTCGCCGGCGGCGGGCAAACGCTGGGCGTAGGCGCCGGGCAGATGAGTCGAGTGGACAGCGCGCGCATCGCTTCGATCAAAGCCGAGAACGCCGGCTTGAGCTTGCAGAATTCAGTAGTGGCCTCAGACGCGTTTTTTCCATTCCGGGATGGAGTGGACCTCGTGGTGCGGGCGGGCGCGCGGGCGGTTATTCAGCCCGGCGGCAGCATGCGTGATGACGAGGTGATTGCGGCAGCGCACGAGCACGGCATCGCTATGGTTTTTACCGGCGTGCGCCACTTCAGACACTAGCAACGAGTAAGGCGTAAGGAGTAAGGTGTATTAAACTATTTATGCAGGCACTCCTCACCCTTCACCGCTTACTCCTCACGTACTCATGAAGCTTCTCGTCATCGGTGGCGGCGGCCGGGAACATGCGCTTGCCTGGAAGCTCGCACAATCACCTCGCATCCAGAAAGTGTATGTTGCTCCCGGGAACGCCGGGACCGCACGCGAAAACGGGTTGGAAAACCTGCCAGTCACCAATATCCAGGAACTCGTGCTATTTGCTCAAAAAGAGTCGATTTATTTCACCACGGTCGGTCCTGAAGCGCCTCTCGCGGCGGGCATAGTGGACGAATTTCGCGCCCACAACCAAAAAATTTTCGGCCCCACGCAAAAAGCCGCACAGCTTGAAAGCTCCAAGAACTTCGCTAAGGCATTCATGCAGCGCCACGGCATCCCGACGCCCAAGTTTGCTGCTTTCAGCAATGCCCGCGAAGCGCATGCGCATATCGACAAACACGGTGCACCCATCGTGATCAAAGCCGACGGCCTGGCGGCCGGCAAAGGGGTGGTGGTGGCAATGGATACAGATGAAGCGCACCACGCGGCCGATATGCTGCTGGTATCGAGCAAAATGGGCAAGGCGGGCGCTAGCGTGGTCATCGAGGATTATCTGGAGGGCGAAGAGGTAAGCTTCATCGTGATGTGCGACGGAGAGCATATTTTGCCGCTTGCCACCAGCCAGGACCACAAGCGATTACTCGACGAAGATAAAGGCCCCAATACCGGCGGCATGGGCGCGTATTCGCCGGCTCCGGTGGTAACACCCGCACTGCATAATCGGGTAATGCGCGAAATCATACAGCCCGCAATAAAGGGCATGGCGAATGATGGCATTCCGTACTCCGGGTTCCTCTATGCCGGACTGATGATCGATGGCAAAGGCAATCCCAAAGTGCTGGAATTCAACTGCCGCACCGGCGACCCCGAAACTCAGCCAATTATCTTGCGCCTGAAAAGCGACCTGGTCACCATGGTGGAACACGCGCTAAATGGAACTCTGAATAAAGTGAAGACTGAATGGGATCGCAGGGTGGCACTGGGAGTGGTGCTTGCGGCCGCGAATTACCCAGACGAGCCGAAAACGGGCGACGTCATTACCGGTTTGCCCAAGACCGGAGACGACTTTAAAGTATTCCACGCCGCAACCCAGGTCAACGGCAAAAGCGTGGTCACCGGCGGCGGCAGGGTGCTATGCGTCACCGCATTGGGTGACAATGTCAGAATGGCCCAGCGTCGCGCTTACGAGATCGCACAAGGCATCCGCTTCGACGGCATGCAGATGCGACGCGATATCGGATATCGCGCTGTCAAATTCCAAAAACATTGATTCGCTATGTCGGCCGGGACTCCATGCCTCTCCTGCTCCGCGTTTTCAAGCGATCATTTTGAGCGGGGGATTGGCTATCCGCGCCGGAATGGTGCCAGACAAAAACCAATACTTGTTAAAAGAAACCGAAGCTTGATTCACTTTCCGCCGCTCCTCGACGTTGCCATGCTAAAACTCAATCCATGAATTCGGAACCCGTTAAGAATTACCTTCTGCAGTTGCAGTCGCGCACCGTGGATCATTTCGAAAAGATTGACGGCAGGCAGTTTCGCACAGCATTTTGGGACCGCCCCGCTGGCGGCGGCGGCATAAGTTGCGTGATTGAAGAAGGACAACTATTTGAGCGCGCGGGGGTGAATTTCTCGCATGTACATGGCGAAAGGCTGCCGCCATCAGCAACGGTCTCGCGCCCCGAGCTGGCCGGCCGTCCGTTTGACGCGATGGGCGCATCGGTTGTCGTGCACCCCCGCAATCCTTATATACCTACCGTACATTTAAACGTGAGATTCCTCTGCGCTTATTCACGTTCATCGGAAGTTGCTCCCGACGTATGGTGGTTCGGGGGCGGTATGGATTTGACGCCCTATTACGGTTTTGAGGAAGACTGCGTGCATTTTCACCAAACTTGCAAGAATGCGCTGGCACCGTTCGGCGCCGATTATTACCCGCGGTTCAAAAAATGGTGCGACGAATATTTTTTCATCAAACACAGGAACGAGCCGCGAGGAATAGGCGGGATATTTTTCGATGACTTCAACGAGCATGATTTTGAGAAGTGCTTTAAGCTCGTGCAAAGCGTTGGCGATCATTTTTTACCTGCTTACGTGCCGATCCTCGAGCGCCGCAAGGACACGGTTTACGGTGAACCCGAGCGTGAATTTCAGGCCCTTCGGCGCGGGCGCTACGTGGAATTCAACCTTGTTTACGACCGCGGCACGCTATTTGGCCTGCAGTCCGGCGGACGCGTGGAGTCCATACTCATATCCCTGCCGCCGCACGTGAAATGGCGCTATGATTGGAGGCCCAAGCCGAAAAGCATCGAAGAAAAGTTGTACAAGGAGTTTTTGATCGCACGGGACTGGGTGAGCTAAGCGATCTATTTCCGTTGGATTGACAATCATGAAATACAACACAGATCGTATCCAAAAAATTGGCGGCGTATTGGTGGACTTGTTTCATTACATTGCGCTGTTCGTTATCGGTGCCACAATTGTTTGGTCGGCGGTATATGAATATATCCGCATAATGCAAAGCGGACACGCGGCTCTGGAGAATATTTTGTTGCTTTTTATATACCTGGAGCTGGGAGCAATGGTGGGCATCTATTTCAAAACGCATCATCTGCCGGTCCAGTTCCTCATATACGTCGCGATAACCGCTCTTTCGCGACATTTGGTCGTTGATGTGCAGAAGGTATCAGATAGTTTTCACCTCTATCTGTTGCTGACCATAACTGGATCGATCGTAATACTTAGCTTTGCGCTTTTGATATTAGCCTATGCCTCCAGCAAATATGGCAGGCCCGAGGACGATAGTTGACGTATTTTAATGTCCTTCAAACTGGCACAGGGCCACCACGCTGTGGCCGAGCTTCTCTAAGCGCTTATGACCGCCCAAATCGGGTAAATCTATCACGAACGCGCAGCCTACAATCTGTGCGCCGGTTTTGTTGATCAGCTTGACAGCGGCCTCTGCGGTGCCGCCGGTGGCAATCAAGTCATCCACCACCAGAACATTTTCGTTCTGCGCAATAGCATCGCAGTGAATTTCCAGTCGGTCGGTTCCGTATTCCAGTTCGTAGTCGTGCCCGAAATTCTCCCCCGGAAGCTTCCCTTTCTTGCGGATCGGCACGAAGCCTGCTTTAAAGCGGTAGGCAAGCGCTGCTCCGATAATGAAACCGCGTGATTCGATTCCTGCAATTTTATCTATTTTTACGCCCCGGTATTTGTCGAAAAGTTGAACTATGGTGCTGCGAAATCCGTCTCGATTCTTGAGCAGCGTCGTAATATCGCGGAACATAACGCCGGGTTTGGGAAAATCAGGAACGGTGCGAATCAGCGATCTAATCTCCTTCATCTTATTCTCCCAAGTAAGCTTCGCGTACTCGCGGGTTGTTCAGCAAGTCCTGCGCAGGGCCGCTCAAGGTAATCAGCCCCCCGTCCATAACATAAGCCTTTTGGCTTGCTTCGAGCGCAAGCTTGGCGTTTTGCTCAACCAGCAGCAGCGTAACGCCTTGCTTGGCAACGCCCATAATCGTCTCGAAAATTTTACTCACCATAAGAGGTGCCAATCCCATGCTCGGTTCGTCGAGCAGCAGCAATTTCGGCCGGCTCATAAGTGCGCGACCTATAGCCAGCATCTGTTGTTCTCCGCCCGAGAGCGTGCCCGCGGTTTGACTGCGCCTTTCCTTGAGGCGCGGGAACATTTGGTAAACGTGTTCTAGTTCCTGCTTGTCGGAAACGCGGCAGTAAGCGCCCATTTCCAGGTTTTCTTCAACGGTAAGCCTACCAAAAATACCGCGCCCCTCCGGCACCAGCGCCACGCCGCGACGCACCAGCTGATAACTAGGCAGCCGCATGATCGAGTTGCCGCAGTAGCGCACTTCACCTGTAACGTGAAGCAGCAAGCCGCAGATTGCCTTCAAAGTTGTGGTTTTGCCCGCCCCATTTGAACCAATCAGCGCAACCATTTCACCTTCGCTAATGTCCAGATCTATGCCCTTTACCGCATTGATGCCGCCGTAGGATACTTTCAATCCGCGCACTTCGAGCAGGTTCACGCGAGCGCGCCGCCCAAGTATGCTTCGATCACAGCCGGATCATGTTGCACCTGCTGCGGGGTACCCTCGGCGATTTTTTTGCCGTAATCCAACACCGCTACGCGGTCGCACAATCCCATCACCAGCTTTACATCGTGCTCGATCAACAAGACGGTCACGCCGTCATGGCGGATAGTTTCGAGTAATTTTTGAAGTTCCGCGGTTTCGGTGGCGTTCATTCCAGCCGCGGGCTCGTCGAGCGCGAGCAATTTAGGTTCGGTGGAAAGCGCGCGGGAGATTTCCAGCCGGCGCTGATCGCCGTAACTCAGGTGACTCGCCAGACTATTTGCGTGCGCGGCAATGCCGACATACTGCAAAAGCTCCAGCGCGCGGGAACGGATAGATGCTTCTTCGGCGCGCGTGCGCGCGTTGCGCAGCACCGCTCCGATCACCCCGGCATGCGTTCGTAGGTGGCGCCCCACCATAACGTTTTCCAGCGCGCTCATGTTGCCAAACAAACGGATATTCTGGAACGTGCGCGCAATCCCGCGCTCGGCTACAACGTGCGGCTTAGTGGCTACCAGCTTTTCGCCGTCGAAGAAAAAGTCTCCGCTGTCGGGAGAATAAAGGCCTGTCAGCACATTGAATAGGGAAGTCTTGCCGGCACCATTGGGGCCGATGAGACCGTAAATTTCCCCGTTTTGCACTGATAGGCTAACTGCATCGAGCGCGAGCAGTCCGCCAAAATGTTTGCTGACGCCGCGTGCTTCAAGCAGGGTCATGTAGGGATCCCGTCTTGGGATTCGGCTTCGTCCTCGGCTGCGAATTCCCGCTTGCGGATTGTGGAAGGCAATAAGCCCGCGGGGCGAAACAGCATGACCAGAATCAGCGCGAGCCCGAAGATCAGCATTCGCAGATCATCCGGATCGACAAAAACACGGCCCAGTAGCGCCTGCTCGGCAGGTCCGATATAACGCAGTGCTTCAGGCAGCACCACGAGCAGCACCACGCCCAGGACCACGCCCGCTATATTGCCCATGCCACCCAGCACCACCATGCACAAAATCATGATCGATTCTATGAGAGTAAAGCTCTCTGGACTTATGAAGCCCTGAAATGCGGAAAACAGGCCGCCGCTCACGCCTCCGAAACTTGCGCCCATCGCAAATGCCAGCAGTTTGATATTGCGCGTGTTGATACCCATTGCCTTCGCCGCCACTTCGTCTTCGCGTACCGCGGCCCAGGCCCGGCCGATGCGCGAATCCTGCAGACGCATGGAAACGAAAATGACCAGAGTTGTCAGCGCAAGGAATAGATAATAATAGTTATATACCGAGGAAAAATTGACGTCGAAGAGCCGGTGAGTCTGGTAGAAGGAGAATCCGCCGATACTCACCGGGTCGATGTTATTTATGCCTTGCGGGCCATTGGTAATATTGACGGGTGCATCCAGGTTGTTCAGAAAAATGCGGATAATTTCGCCGAAGCCCAAGGTCACGATGGCGAGGTAGTCGCCGCGCAACCGAAGCGTAGGCGCACCGATGAGCACGCCGAAAATACAACTTACGCCAGCCCCGAGGGGCAGCAACGCCCAAAATGGCAAATGAATGCCGAACTGCGGCGAGGCGAGCAGTGCGTACATATAAGCGCCAACCGCAAAAAACGCGACATACCCCAAATCGAGCAAACCGGCAAAGCCAACCACAATGTTCAGACCTAACGCCAGCATAATGTACAGCAGTACAAAATCGAGGATGCGCACCCAGCTGCGGCCCAGTAGAGAACCGGCGAGGAACGGAAGCAAGGCAAGCAATATCGCAAGCAGGGCGAATGCGACCCAAGCGGCGCGTGGATTGCGTTTCAGTTTCCCCAGGCCGCTCATGTGCGTTCCGCAATTCTCTCGCCAAGCAAACCGGAAGGACGGAACACCAATACCAGAATCAGCACGAAGAAAGCGAACACGTCTTGGTAGTTACTGCCCAGATAGCCTCCGGTGAGTGGCCCTATGTAGCCGGCTCCGAGGCTTTCAATGATGCCCAGCAAAAGCCCGCCCAGCATCGCCCCGCCTAAATTTCCGATCCCTCCCAGTACCGCTGCCGTGAAGGCCTTAAGCCCGAGCAGAAAGCCCATGTAATAATGCGCGAGACCGTAATAGGCGCTCACCAGCACGCCGGCTAACGCGGCGAGCGCAGAACCGACAATAAAAGTAATTGAGATGATGGTGTTGACGTTGACACCCATCAGGCCCGCCACTTCGGCGCTCTGCGCAGTGGCGCGCATCGCCCTTCCCAGCCGGGTATGGTGGACCAGAATCAGCAGCGCCACCATGATTAGGGCGGCTAGCAGAACTATGAAAATCTGCAGGTCGGAAATGGCGGCGCCTGCGATGAAGTGGGGTTTGGAAGGCAGCAGCGGGGGAAAGGTAATGTACTCGCGCCCCCAAATGATCATCGCGCTGTTTTGCAACACGATGGAAACACCGATTGCGGTGATTAGCGGTGCAAGCCGCGGGGCGTGGCGTAGCGGCCGGTAAGCGACGCGCTCGATGCCATATCCCAGAGCCATACAGGCCGGCACGGCGACCAGCAGTCCCAGCAAAACGATCACCGGGCCGGGAAGAGCAGTGCCGCTCAAGGCGTTGATTACGGCAAGCGCGACCATAGCGCCAATCATCACCACTTCGCCATGGGCAAAGTTAATAAGTCCGAGGATGCCATACACCATGGTGTAGCCCAACGCCACCAGGGCGTAGACGCTGCCCAGCACGATTCCGTTAATTATCTGCTGGAGAAAAATATCCATAAATCGATTCTATACGGCAAAACGGCGAAGGGAACCTCTGATTTGGTCCTGTACGTGCGCGACGGTGCGTTTTTCGGTTCCCAAGCGCGAAGCGATGAACGGCAAAGCACAGGAAGCGGAAAAGCGCCCTGTACTCGGTCTCGCGCAGCGTGGTGCGGGAAGGAGCGCAAGTTGACGCAAGAAACACGGTAAAAATGGGGCGCTTATGCTGCCGCTCCCGCACCCCAAGCTTCGCTGACCCTGTCGCGGCAGCCGTCCCGCGGGGTTGCTGCGACTGGACGGTCATCTGCGGCGTCGCTTGAGCTCGCGTTACTAGGCTGTAGCGCGTTGCCCGGCGCGCGTTGCATCCGGTCATTCCTCGCCTGCAACCCACTACCTGGCGGATTAAATCAGAGGTTCCTAAGGCGCTGCGTGCAGGAAAGAACTTCGCTTAATAACGTTGGTTAAGCGAACCCAGGGGTTTAGTTTCCGCGGGAACAGTTGTCTGGGATGCTGCAACGCTTTGACCCAGCGTTTCCAGCGGCACCCAGCTTCCGTTTTCGACTCGATAGAGGGTCACTGCGCCACCTTGGACATCGCCATTCGAATCGAAAGCGATGGGCCCGGTCACTCCGTTGCGATGAATATGCGCGAGCACAGGCAAATACTTGGCGGGATCAACCGAATCCGCTTGTTTCATGGCTTCAACCAGTGTCATGGTTGCGTCGTAGGCGTAAGGCGCGTAGATCTGAATTTTGCCGTATTTTGACTCAAATTTTTTGAGAAATTCTTCGCCGCCGGGCATTTTTGCCAGGGGCAGCCCGGGCGAAGACGCTGTTACACCTTCAGCATCCGCTCCGGCAAGCTTTATAAATTCGAAGCTTTGCGTTCCATCGCCGCCGAGAAATTTGGCATTCAATCCCAGCGATTTCATCTGCTTTGCCATCGGACCTGCTTGCGCATCCATCCCACCGTAGAAAACGAGGTCCGGCTGCTTGCCTTTGATGGAAGTCAATATTGCCATGAAGTCGGTTGCTCTGTCGGTGGTGTATTCGCGTGCCACGATATCCCCGCCGTCGGCCTTTGCTTCCTTCTCGAACTGGTCCGCCAATCCTTGGCCGTACGCGGTGCGGTCGTCAATGATGGCGATTTTTTTTGCTGCCATATCTCTTACCGCGAAATCGCCAAGCACTTTGCCTTGCTGCGCATCATTGGTCATGACGCGGAAAGCGTTTTTGAAGCCCTGATGCGTATACGGTATTGCCGTCGCGGACGGGGAAATCTGCACGACACCTGCATCGTGATAAATCTTCGACGCGGGAATCGTAGCTCCGGAATTGAGATGCCCAATAACGGCGTTCACTTTTTCGTCGACCAGTTTTTGCGCAACGATAGTGGCTGTTTTTGGATCGGCCTGATCATCTTCGCTGATGAGCTCGAAATGGACTGGCTTGCCGCCGATTACCAGGTGCTCCGCGTTGACTTCGTCAATTGCCATACGCACCCCGTTATCGTTGTCTTTGCCCAGGTGCGCTTGCGGGCCCGTGAGCGGTGCAACCGAGCCGATTTTAACGACCAGTTCCGATGAGGGTGCCTGCTGCTTGCCGCAACCGTAGAGCGCCAGAACTGCCGCCAGAACGGCCAATGCAAGAGCTCGGCTTAATTTCATGTTTGCTTTGAATAGATACAATCTGCGAACGATTATCCGCAGTCAAGTATGCCTTGTCAATTTTGGAAAATAGATCTGAATAATCGCGATTGTTGTGGCAATTATAGTGTGGAATACATTCGGCAATGCCATCGTACTTGTGCGACGACGTAATATGTCACAAAGGTTATGGAACGAGGTCGCTTTTCGATAACTGCTTCAAACGCTGCAGATCGCTTATCGGCGCCAAACATCTATCGCCGACGCAGACCCAGGCGTGGACCGGTCCGGCCGCCTTGCGGTCAAGCATTTGGGGCAGCCCTTCAAGGTTATCCGGCAAAGCCAGAATCAAAGCGCGCGGAAGGTAGTCCTGCTGCAATTCACGCTGCCATTGATCCAGGGAATTTTTTTGTCCGCGCAAAATGATAACCTGCGGCGGCCTGAGAATTTCCTCCAAAGCCATAATCATGCTGGTGTAGCCGCCGGGCCTGCGACTCAATTCCGGATAGAAAAGTTTTAGTGTGTCCTCGGCGGCTTTTAAGTAGTCGCGGTTCCCCAGAATGTGACCCAGCCGCAACAAAGCGAAAGCGGCGACGCCGTTGCCCGAAGGTGTAGCGCCGTCGTAGCCGGATTTGGGACGGTGAATAAGTTTCTCATGATCATGACTGGTGAAGAAAAAACCTCCGAATTCCCGGTCCTGAAATTGCGCCAGCATGACTTGCGCCAGTTGTGTTGCGAATTCGAGGTCCCTGCCGCGGAATTCAGTCTGCAGCAGTTCGAGCAGCGCATCCAGCAGGAACGCGTAATCGTCAAGGTAGGCGTTTAAATGCGCTCTGCCAGTGCTCCGTGTTCCTTCACGCTCTGTGCGGCGCGAGTCCGAGGCGCTCTTACAGGTGGCAAACAAACGGCGGTTTCTCCATAAGGAACTCTGAATAAAATCGCTCGCGCGTTGTGCCGAGAGAAGCCAGTCCGGGTTGGCAAAAACTCGCGCCGCGTGCGCCATGCCTTTGATCATCAAGGCGTTCCAGCTTGTGAGAATTTTTTCGTCGCGTCCAGGATGCACGCGTTTTTCCCGCGCCGCAAAAAGCTTGCTGCGCGCCGAAGCCAGCCGTTGCTCGACTTCTTGTTGCGGTACGGAAAGCGCGTTTGCGACCTCGCTCGCGCTTTTCTTGACGTGCAAATGCCAAAGCTTGCCCTCAAAATTCGGCTCATCAGCTAATCCGTAATGCGCAGCGGCAACGGAATATTCTTCTGTGTTGAGCAGCGTCGCGACCTCGTCGCGCACCCAAGTGTAGAACTTGCCTTCTTCATGCTCGGAGTCCGCATCCAAGGTGGAGTAATAACCACCCTCCGCGGATTGCATTTCGCGCATCACCCAGGCTGCAGTTTCTTCTGTCACGTTCTTGAACAGCGGATTGTGCGTCACCTGCCAGGCGTCGGAATACAGCCGCAACAGCGGGCCGTTGTCGTACAGCATTTTTTCGAAATGCGGGATCATCCAGTTTTGATCCACGCTGTAACGACAAAATCCGCCGCCCAACTGGTCGTAAATGCCGCCCATGGCGATTTTCTCAAGTGTAAAGGTGGCCATGTGAAGTGCATTGTCGTCACGGCCTGCTGCGAAGCGCCGCAGGCAAAACTCGATTTCGGCGGTGTGCGGGAACTTGGGAGCATCGCCAAAGCCGCCGTGCAGCGGATCGAAACCGTTGTGCAATTGCTCCAGCAGCTGCTGCAAGGGTTCTGCGCTCACCACTTGCTGGGCTGTTTCAGGCAAAGTGCGCTGCAAGGCGGCAAGCAGAGATTGGCTCTGCATATCAATTTCGTCCCGGTGCTGGTGATAGAAGTCCGCAACACGCTTTAACAGGTCGCCAAATCCCGGAAGGTTATAGCGCGCTTCTTTGGGAAAATAAGTGCCGCCGAAAAACGGTTTCTGGTCGGGCGTGAGAAACATGGTAAGCGGCCAGCCGCCGGTGCGCTGCGTAAGCATGTACTGCGCGGTTTGGTAAATTTGGTCAAGGTCAGGTCGTTCCTCACGGTCCACCTTGATGTTGATAAAGTGCTCATTCATCAATTTGGCGACCTCGGAATCCTCGAAAGATTCGTGCGCCATTACGTGGCACCAATGACAGGCAGAATATCCGATTGAGAGCAGTATGGGCCTGTCCTGCTGGCGCGACAGCCGTAAAGCCTCATCTCCCCACGGATACCAATTCACGGGATTTTCCGCATGCTGAAGCAGATAAGGACTGGTCTCATTCGCAAGGTGATTGGACATAATTCAGGAGCAAAAATCGGCAATGTGCCGAGCCCGCTAGAGCGGTTCCAAACGGACTCGATCGCCGTCCTTGACGGTCTTGAGTTTATTCGCATTGCAGTCAATCTTGCCAAGAACATTGACGCGCGTCACTAACCGGCACTCATTACTTTCGGAAACGGGCGTCGGACCGAAAGGCAAAGCCAAGGAACGACCTTCGACCCAAAAACAAACCGTCCCGGGCTCGACAACCTGTGTTGCGTCTTTTTCCAACACAGATTCCACCGGGATTGAAAAATAAACCTCATCGCCCCAGGTTTGGGCGCGCGCCTCGCACGGAAGCGCCGCAAGCAGTTTTTTCACGGTCGGAGTGCTCCGCAGCGTCGCGGAGAGTTCATCTTGAGACCAGGAAATGCGGATGCGCGTATTCAATCGGTGACCGCGCCCAAGCTGGCTGAAGACACAAGTTTTGCGTACTTTGCCATGACCCCATGGGTATAGCGTGGCGCTGGCTGTTGCCAGCCGGCTTTGCGGCGCACAAGTTCCGCATCAGAAACATTAAGCTGCAGTATGCGCTTGATGGCATCGATAGTGATCGAATCGCCTTCCTGCACCAGTGCAATGGTGCCGCCGACAAAAGCTTCAGGCGCAACATGCCCGACGACCACGCCCCAGGTGCCGCCCGAAAAACGGCCGTCGGTAATCAGCCCGACCTTGTCACCCAGACCTTTGCCGATGATGGCCGAGGTCGGGGCAAGCATTTCGCGCATTCCCGGCCCTCCTTTGGGCCCTTCGTAGCGAATCACAATCACGTCGCCCGGCTTGATTTTGTCGCCGAGTATGGCTTTCAAACATGCTTCTTCCGATTCAAAGACGCGGGCCGGTCCGGTGATTACCGGATTTTTCAGGCCGGTAATTTTCGCAACGCAGCCGTCAGTGGCGAGGTTGCCCTTCAGAATCGCAAGATGGCCGTGCGGGTAAAGCGGGTTGTCCCATTGTCTGATGACATCTTGGTTTGTGGCCGGGTCATCAGGAACACTATTGAGATTTTCAGCTACCGTCTTGCCCGTGATGGTAAGGCAATCACCGTGGATCAGCCCATGGATCAAAAGCATCTTCATGATTTGGGGTACACCGCCCGCCTTGTGCAGATCGGTTGCAACATATTTGCCCGAGGGTTTCATGTCGCACAGCACCGGCACGCGGCTGCGTATGCGCTCGTAATCATCGAGCACCCACTGCACCTGTGCGGCGTGGGCAATGGCAAGCCAGTGCAAAACAGCATTGGTCGATCCGCCGGTCGCCATAACCACTGAAACAGCATTCTCGATGGATTTGCGAGTGATGATTTGCCTCGGAAGGATTTGTTTTTTAATCGCCTCGATCAGGGCGCGCGCCGATTGCGCCGCGCTCTCCGTTTTTTCCGCGTCTTCCGCGGCCATGGTTGAAGAATAAGGCAGGCTCATGCCAACCGCTTCGATGCTGGTGGACATGGTATTCGCGGTATACATGCCACCGCAAGAACCCGCGCCTGGACAGGAACGGCGTTCGATTTCCTTAAAATCGTCGCGGCTGAGACGGCCGGCGGTAAATTCGCCCACGGCTTCGAAGGCGGAAACGATGGTGAGGTCCTTGCCCTTGTAATGTCCGGGCTTGATGGTGCCCCCATAGACGAAAATCGACGGAATGTTCATGCGCGATATCGCCATCAACGCTCCGGGCATGTTTTTGTCGCAGCCACCGATTGCCAGCACTCCGTCCATCCATTCCGCCTGCACCGCGGTTTCAATCGAGTCGGCGATCACTTCGCGCGAAACCAGCGAATATTTCATGCCCTCGGTGCCCATGGAAATCCCGTCGGACACGGTAATGGTGCCAAACACCTGCGGATTGGCCCCGGCCGATTTGAGTTCCGCTTCGGCGCGCGTTGCCAGCTGGTTCAAGCCGGCGTTGCAGGGCGTAATGGTGCTGTAGGCGTTGGCTACGCCGACCATGGGTTTTCCGAAGTCGACGTCGTGATATCCCATCGCGTAGTACATGGAACGGTTAGGCGCGCGTTCGTCGCCCTCGGTAACGGCTCTGCTGCGCAGGTTCAAAGGCATGACAGTCCCTCGAAAAGCGGTCGGTAAGGAGGTGTATTTACGTATAATTGCAATTCTAACGGAAATACCGCGTACAACCTATTCCAAAACAATGCTCGTCCATCCGCAGATTGATCCGGTTGCAGTGCACATCGGGCCACTCGCAGTTCACTGGTACGGATTGATGTACCTTTTAGGATTTGCCCTGGGCATGTTATTAGGACGGTACCGCATAAAAACTCAACCCAATTCTGGATGGACCTATAACCAACTTGACGATGTGCTTTTCTACATCGTACTGGGAGTAATTCTCGGCGGCCGCCTGGGCTATGTGTTGTTCTACAAGTTTTCCGATTACCTGCACGAACCGATCAAAATATTCTACATCTGGGAAGGCGGCATGTCCTTTCACGGCGGATTACTCGGGGTTGTCCTCGCATTATGGCTGTTTTCCCGCAAATACCGGAAGCACTGGTTAGCTATAACCGATTTCATCGCACCGTTGGTACCACTAGGGTTGGGCGCAGGACGCATCGGCAATTTTATTAATGGCGAGTTATGGGGACGGCCCACCAACGTTCCGTGGGCCATGATTTTCCCGTCAGTGGATAATGTGCCGCGCCATCCTTCCGAACTGTACGAATTCGCTTTGGAAGGAGTCGTACTATTCATTATTTTGTGGCTGTATTCCGCAAAGCCTCGGCCGCTCGGTGCCGTGTCCGGGATGTTTCTGATCTTCTACGGGCTGTTCCGTTTTCTAGTGGAATTTACTCGCGCACCCGATTCGTTTCTCGGCCTGCTTGCGTTGGGTTTGAGCATGGGACAGTGGCTTTCTTTACCCATGATTTTCGCTGGTGTCGGGATGATCCTTTGGAGCTATCGCAAACACGCCTAACGTTGCGTGCGGTGATCTGAAAAAAACTGGAATTTTCCAAGCACGCCAAGACAGATATCGGTTTTTGTATTTTCGCGCTCGCGTTATTTTTCGGCGCCTGACTGCGCAATTTACGCGTATGTCAATTGAGTATAAGATAACAGCCCTCGGGGTCGTAGCTCAGCTGGGAGAGCGTCGCGTTCGCAATGCGAAGGTCGGGAGTTCGATCCTCCTCGACTCCACCATTTCTCCCGACAATTTACCTCGGCGCCTGTAGATCCAAAAATTGCCAGAAATGCGGTAAATCCGGTTCAAAAGTGTAATTTTTTGGATTCTCGTCGAGTACAATTCGCTCATTGCCGGCGAACCTCCGCGGCCATCGGGCGCAGAGTCTTAAGCGAGGACTCTAATCGAGCTTCGGTATGATTGTTCGGGGAATCCGCCGCCTCCCGTAAATACTATAATTGCTGGGCAAACAGTTGACGAGAAGGTGATCGCTATGCCGGAATTATGCCTTTCTGCATTCCACAGCTTATCAACGTGGCCACGCCCCGGACGGTGTCGTGCCCGTGCTCTGCTTCTAGTGATACTCATGCTGCCGGCTTGCGCCACTTACCAAGACCACCCGATCAAGCTCGATGACACGGGACGGGCATTTGAGTCGCGCTCGCTGGGGAACCCCGAGTTGCAGAAGTTCGTCGCCCAGAACCTGCATCACGACGTCCAACCCTGGCCGCCCCAGCAGTGGGATCTGTCAACATTGTCGCTAGCCGCTTATTACTACAGCCCCGAATTGGACGTTGCTCGGGCGAAATGGGGTGTCGCCGAGGCGGCGGTAAAAACCGCCGGACAACGGCCGAATCCCATACTTCAGTTGCCGTTCCAATACACCGTGGACGCCAAGAATGGGGACACGCCTTGGACATACGGCATCAATCTCGACATTCCCATTGAAACCGCGGGCAAGCGCGGTTACCGAATTGCCAAGGCTCGGCAGCTCTCCCTGTCGGCGCGTCTCGATATGGCAAATACGGCCTGGCAAGTGAGAAGCCGGCTGCGCAGTGAACTACTTAGCTTGTACGCGGAAACCCGAAAAGTTTCGTACCTGGAGCAGTTGATCCACGCGCAGGAGAATATTGCGAGCATGCTGGATAAGCGGTTTTCACAGGGCGCTGCTTCGGCAGCAGACGTCCACGCTGCGCGGATTGCTCTCGGCCAATATTGCCGCGATTTGTCTCTCGCGCAAACGCAGATGCGTGACGCTCAAGCCCGAGTCGCCGCAGCGATCGGGATCCCGGTAAGCGCGCTCCACGATATCAAGATATCGTTTGATGTATTTGATCAAATTCGTTTTGAAGTTCCCACCGATGAAGATCGCTATAGAACGCTACTTGTTCGGCCCGATTTGCTGAGTGCGCTGGCCAAGTATCAGGCAAGCCAGGCTGCCCTGCAGCTGGAAATCGCCAAGCAATATCCGGACATCCATCTCGGCCCCGGCTATCTCTACAACAGAGACGGGGATTCATTGGTATTGCCCATTTCCTTCGTTGCATTGCCGCTTTTCAATCGGAATGAAGGTCCCATTGCCGAAGCCGGGGCAAAGCGGGACGAAGCCGCGGCACAAGTTAAAGCTGTGCAGGCGCGCGCAATCAACGAGGCGGAACAGGCGGTCAGAAATTATTACGCGGCCGAAGACAACCTTACTTCTTACGATGCCTTGTTATCTGCCCAGCAGGTCCAGCTAACAGCGCTGCAAAGTGCCTTTGCTTTGGGTGAAGCCGATAGGCTGCAACTAACGCAGGCGCAGCGCGCATTTTACGCATATCGGCTAGCCGGGGAAGATCCGGTGATCAAGGTTCAACAATCAATCGGCCAGCTGGAAGATGCATTGCAGCGACCATTGTTGATTTCCGCCGACAAATGAAAGCCCGATTCGGAATTAGGCCGGTTATTGTTTTCGTTTCACTGATTGTCGCCGTTGCAATACTGGTCCTTGCGATGCTGCAGATTTGGCGCGGCAACGCGCTTAGCAAGGCCGTTGGGGACGGCAGCGTAAACTCTGATGTGCAACCTGGCGGTGCCGCGTCAAAAAACATATCGAGTGATAACCTCGCTCCCGGCGCATCAGCCGATAAGACTGCGGCGACAGGTGGTTTTGCATCGGTAAAGCTGAGCGCAGCAATGCAAGCCCAAAGCGGCATTAAGGCGGAACAGCTTGAAACAGCAAATTATCAGCCTGAAGCTGTGGCTTACGGCACCGTACTCGATTTGCAATCGCTAACCGGACTGCGTACCCGCTTCAACGCTGCCTTGGCCGAAGCCGAAATCGCGCGATCCGCGGTAAATGCATCGAAGCAGGAATATGAGCGTAGCAAGGCGCTTTACCAGGATAATCAAAATACATCCTTGAAAGCGCTGCAAATGGCAGAGCAGGCTTACTTAACCGATGAAGCCAGGCTGGCAGCAGCATCCTTGGCGGTTCAGGACATCAAAGGCTCTGCCCGCCAGCAATTCGGCGAACTGCTGGCGAGTTGGGCACTGGCACGACAATCGCCTGAATTTCAGAAATTTCTCGAGCGAGAGGAAGTCATCGTGCGAATCACGCTTCCGCCCGGTCTTAAAATTCCTGCACCGTCCAAGATCCGGCTTGTGGCAAATAATAATCCGCCCGTGATTGGGTACCTGGTTTCAGCGTCCCCGCAGAGCGATCCGGCAATACTCGGCACCGCATATTTCTATCGCACGGCGACGGTGCTTGCAGCGGGCACGCACGTGGCGGCGCATTTTGCGACATCACACCTGCTGCAGAAGGGGGTGTCTATTCCTGGCGCTGCCGTCGTCTGGTATGCCGGCCAGGCGTGGGCGTACGTGCAGCTGGATCAGGACCGCTTCGAGCGACGCCCAGTACCCGAGGACTATCTGCAAAATGGCGGATATTTTGTGACCCAGGGTTTTAAACCTGGGGATCGGGTAGTCGTAACGGGCACCCAGCTCGTGCTCTCCGAAGAACTCCGCTCGCAAATACAAACCGGTGAAAGCGAAGAGAACAATTAATCCCGCACAGCAATTCGGGTTCATTTTCAGTCAAGAATAACAGGAAGCAGCCATACTTTCCTCTATCGTCCGTTTTTCAGTTCGCTTTCGCGGCGTGGTCATTGCTTTGGCCTGCTTGATGCTCGGCTTCGGCATTTACACATTTTTCAAATCCAGACTGGACGTGTTTCCTGAATTCGCGCCCCCCTTGGTGGTTATACAGACCGAAGCACCGGGACTCTCCTCAGAACAAGTGGAAGTACTGGTAACCCAGCAGATCGAAAACGCGCTGCGCGGGACCATCGGCCTCGACACCATGCGTTCACAGTCGATTCAGGGGCTTTCTGTAATCAGCATGACGTTTAACAGCGGTACCAACATCTACCGCGCACGGCAGTTGGTCACAGAAAGGCTTAATGTGCTCGCAGGACAACTGCCCCGCGGGGTACAGTCACCCGCAATGACACCGCTTTCTTCTTCCGCCAACCAGTTGCTGGCAATCGGATTGACTTCCGATTCCCGTACTCCGATGGAACTTCGCACGATTGCTGATTGGACCGTAAAACCGGTGCTCCTGAGTGTGCCAGGTGTGGGCAGCGTTAGCGTATTCGGGGGAGAGGTAAAACAGCTTCAAGTGCAGATCGATCGGCGAAAACTCATGCTTTACAACCTGTCGATGCAGGATATTTTGACCACGGCGCGGCGCTCGACTGGAGTGCGCGGCGGGGGATTTCTTGAGAACGAAAACCAGCGCATCATCATCAACACGCAAAACGAGGACCTGACTCCCGCGCAATTGGCGCAGGTCGTCGTCCAGCAAAAAAACGGCGCCAGCATTCGGCTGGGCGATATCGGTGAAGTTGCTTACGGTGCGGCACCTGCCATCGGTGGCGCATTGGTCGAGGGACAGCCCGGCGTGATCATGATGATCAATAGCCAGTTTGGTGCTGACACGCTTACGGTATCGCAGGCCGTTGAAAAATCCCTGAAGAGCTTAAATCCGTTTTTTGCCGCCAACCGCGTGGTACTTCACCCCGACTTGTTCAGGCCTGCTAATTTTATTCTGGCGGCTATTAAAGGACTGAGCAGAGCTCTCTTGCTCGGCGCAACGCTGGTAGTGATTGTGCTGTTTTTATTCCTGTTCAATGTCCGCACCGCGTTCATTTCTGCAACGGCTATTCCGCTGTCGCTGCTTGGCGCCGTTATTGCTCTGCATTACCTGGATGTGAGCCTAAACACGATGACGCTCGGGGGCTTGGCGATTGCCCTTGGCGAAATCGTGGACGACGCCATTGTCGATGTGGAGAACATCTTCCGGCGGCTGCGGATAAACCGCACGCTGCCACATCCCCTGCCTGCTACTCAAGTCATCGTCAACGCTTCGGTTGAAGTGCGCAGCGCTGTGGTCTATGCCACCTTCATTGTGGCTCTCGTATTCACGCCGGTGCTGGCGCTTTCAGGGGTTGCCGGCAAGCTGTTCGCCCCGCTTGCGCTCGCTTATATCCTGGCGATTTTGACGTCGCTTGCTGTCGCATTGACGGTAACCCCGGCACTTGCTTACGCGATGCTGCAGCGCATGCGGTTTGCAACCGAGGACCCCTGGTTGATCCGCAAATTGAAAGCGGGATATGTAATCGCTATCAGTCAGGTTGAACGCCATACCAATGGCGTAATGGCGGGCGTTGCGTTGCTTTGCGTCGGCGCGCTGGCGGTGCTGCCGCTTTTCTCCGTACGGTTCCTGCCGGAGTTAAGGGAAGGGCATTACATCGTTCACATGACGGGGATACCGGGAACGTCTCTCGACGAGGCGCTGCGGCTGGGCGGAGAAGTCACTGCGGCGCTACAGAAACTTCCGGGCGTACGCTCGGTTTCGCAGCGCGCAGGCAGGGCTGAAAAATGGGTCGACACCACAGGAGTGCATGTCAGTGAATTTGACGTCGACCTCAAGCCGTCAAGCGGCGAGGAGCAAAGGCGATTGCTGAATCAGATACGGCAGACGCTCAGTCGAATCCCGGGAGTGGTTTTTACGGTACGGACATATCTCACCGAACGCATTGAAGAAACGATTTCCGGATACACGGCCCAGGTTATCGTGAATATTTTCGGCAATGATCTTGATGTGCTGGACCTGAAGGCCGCGCAAATCACAAAAATCCTGAGCAACATTCGCGGCGCCTCGGGCGTGCAAATGCAGTCCCCACAAGGCACTCCGCAGTTGGTGATACGCTTGCGGCCGGAACAGATGGCGCGCTGGGGCTTTACCCGCCTCGACGTGCTTGACTCCATCCAGGCCGCTTATGAAGGCGCAGTTGTTGGGGAAGTCTACGAGGGTAGCCGCATCGTCGATGTTTCCGTTTTATTGAACGCGGCATCGCGTCTTAATCCCACCGAGGTCGGTGCTCTGCCTCTGCGGACGCCTCAAGGCCTAATCATCCCACTGCATGAAGTCGCAGATATCTTCATGGCCTCGGGTCGCTATATTATTTTGCACAGCGGGGCCCAGCGGCTGCAGACGGTCACTGCCAACGTAATAGGCCGGGACGTACCGGGCTTTGTCGATGAAGCGCGCAAGCGCATAGATCGAGAAGTATCATTTCCCAGAAACTTTTACGCGGTTTTTACCGGTGAGGCGGAAGCGCAGACGCAATCGCAATGGGATCTGTTCGTCTACTCGATTATGGCGGGCGTGATCGTCATCGCCCTGCTTTTTTTGGCTTTGCGAAGCAGCAGGGCGCTGCTGCTGGTGATGGTCAATCTTCCTTTCGCCCTGGTCGGCGGTGTATTGATTGTTTGGGTCACTGGGGGGGAGCTCACCTTGGGCTCTCTGGTCGGTTTTGTCACCCTTTTCGGCATTACCCTGCGTAACTCCATCATGTTGATTTCCCATTACCAGCATTTGGTGAGCGCAGAAGAAATGACGTGGGGAATGGACGCCGCCATCCGCGGCGCGACCGAGCGCCTGGTGCCGATTTTCATGACCGCCCTGGTAACCGCGCTCGGGCTGCTGCCCCTTGCAATTCAGAGTGGAGAACCTGGAAACGAAATTGAGGGGCCCATGGCGACCGTCATCCTCGGCGGACTTATCACGTCCACGCTGTTAAACCTGTTTGTCTTGCCTGCTCTCGCATTGCGCTACGGCCGGTTCGCTCAGACCGGTTGACGCGCTTTAATCCCTGTTCGCACGGGATGTGGAAAGCCTTGGGTGAAGCAACGTTTTTCTTTTTATCGCCTCGCTGTTTAATCGAGATCGTTTTTCTTCTTAATGGACTCCAGCGAGTAGCGAATCCCGACAAATCCGGCAATCGGCGCGCCCGACCCCACAAATAGCTCCGGTCTTCCAAATGCGTTGTTGGGATCAAAGTTGTTCGGACCGGTGAAGAAATTGCTGCCGAGTATGCCCATATTGGCGTATTTCTTGTCGAACAAATTGTTAACGTTCGCGAAAAACTGCAATCGCGGCAAAATTTCATAGGTGGCATTCAAATTGACCACTGCGTAACCGCCAACCGTGCCTTGGGGATCGAGATTGTTCTCGTCGCCGCGGGCGATCTGGCTGCTGTACGCCTGCATGCTTGCACCGACGACGAATTTGTCGGTGAACGAATAGTCCACTCGCGCCTTGAAATTATGGCGGGGAATCCCGGGAATGCGATTGCCAGAGGTTACCAGAATCTGTCCATTGGCGTCTGCAGTGGTGTTATTGGGGCTGCTCTCGAGAAACGGGGTTTGGAAGGTAGCATTGATATAGCTGTAGTTGGCAGCAAAGGACAAACGACCCCGCTTAGTGCTAAATCCCATTTCAAGGCCTTGGCGCAGCGTGTCGCCGACATTTTGGAAGAATCCCGTGCTGATAGTGCTGCTGATAAACTCGATGTCATTCGAAAGTTTGGTGGAAAATAAACCCATTCTCCAGGCGGTATCCCCGCCAATTTGCCCGCGCGCGCCGACTTCCCAGGTTCTGGAAACGACCGCCTTGAGCGGCGGGTCGGATATAAAAGCGTTAGGCAGGCTGCACGGAGCGCTTGGGTTGGAACAGGTGAGTTCAACCGGTGTCGGCGCCCGCATTCCCTCGCTGTAGCTGGCGTAGGCGGTCAACGCTTTATTGGGGTTATAGTTCACGCCCGCCGCCGGGTTGAAGCGCGTATACGTGTTGTCGCCAGCCAGCGATGGGTTAAGCCCGGTCAAATCCCCGAGTTTGACCTTGGCGTAATTGTAGCGGCCTGAGGCGGTGAAATTGATTTGATTGGTCATCGAGAAGTTATTGTTAAAGTAAGCGCCGTAATAGTAGTTGTTGCCCTGGACATTGTTGATCAAGCTAAAAGGTGTCAGCAATATCGCGTTGGTGTTCCCATCAGGAGTAATGCCCGCCTCCTGCTCTGATTGCGTGAGAGTGGTGCTCCCCAGATCCATGCTGCCGCCCGCAGTGAATTGATTGTTATGATTGAAGAGATTTCCCAGATAGCTGTATTGCAACGTACCCCCGTACGAATTTGTATCGATGCTTGTCTGCTCATTCAATCCCGGGGCGTTGCCTGGCGCGACCGGAAGGGTGGGATCGAAATCGTCATTGGTATTGCTTTCGAAGTTGTTCTGGTCAAGCTGACGGTAATAGGCGTTGGCTGTTACTAAATTATTATCGGTGAAGAAATGACTGGCCTTGAGGTTAAAAAAGTTGAGCTTGTTCTTGGTGATGTCAGGAAAAGTGTAGACCGAATCCGAATTCACGTTATAGAAGGATGTGGGAATGGTTTGTGCCCCTTGCAGGTTGTTCGATGCGCCGGTGTAAATCAGATCGATGTCGGTGGTGCTGTCCTGGTAGCCAACTTTGCCGAACCACTGCTGCACCGTGCTTGAGCTCGCATCATGATCGTGAAAGCCATCCGAGCTGAAATAGTTGCCTGTCAAAAAGTAATCCATGCGCTCCCCGTGCCCGCCCGCTTGCACGTTAACGGTGTTGGTGCCGAAGGAACCGCCGTAGCTTTCGATCGAGTACCCCGGATATTCAAAACCGGATTTGGTCTGTATTGCCAGAGCGCCGCCGAGCGTGTTGAGGCCGAACAGCGGATTGGAACCAGGCAGGAGATTGATGCTGGAGATCGCCGATTGCGGAATCAAGTCCCAGTTCACTGTGTCACCGAACGACTCGTTGACCCGTACACCGTCCTGAAATACGGAAAGTCCCTGTGGCGTCCCGAGCAACGGCGAGGCGGTGAACCCACGGAAATCCACATCGGGCTGAAACGGATTGCCTTGCGACGCATTGATGTTGACGCTGGTGAGATTCTGCTCGAGGAATTGTGTCATGTCCTGCGTATGCTGTTGCTGCATTTGCGCGCCGGTGGCCGCCTGAACGTTGGACGGAACCTGGCTTATTGGCGTCCCGATGCTGGGTAAAGGCGTCGTTCCGATCACTTCGACCGACGGTGCTTCAAGTTCAGTGGCCGGGTTTTCCGGTTGTTCCGCCAGGGCAGGTGCCGCCAGGAAGCCGGCGATGACGAAGGCTTTCCTTACCAGTTGATTGGTTTGCATCCTTCCTCCCGATGTTACTCATTACGACGGGCACAACCGTCGTTTTTTTATGAACTGAGCCATTATCTGCCTCACCATTCGGGAATAATTCCTGATATTCAGGCGCAATGTTCTCAAATCAGGACTGCTTAGAGACTGGGGAGAGGACGTGGAGAAACGCTAGTTGACACCTGTTGGCTGGACAACAGCTATTAGAATTGGAATACTCGGCTACTTGAACGATTGGTACTGGGGTTTTAAACAAGAGAGCACGGTGAATTTCCCGCATCTATTGCGTTTCCTCTGGATACGGCCTGCGTGGTGGCGGGATTCACTCATCGTTGTCGTCCTTACCCTGGTAACCTATGGTATATCGATCAAATATGAATTAAGCGAGAAGCTGGTACCCCTTACTCGTTCCTTCGAAAAATACCAGCTCGATGAACTTCCCCTAGTGCTGATTGTAATGCTGTTGTCGATGGTATGGTTTTCATGGCGCAGGCGGAAAGAGGCGGGCATGGAGCTTTCCAGGAGAAGGGCGGTTGAAACCGAACTGGAGAAAAGCGAGCGCCAATACCGCCTGCTGTTCGTGGAGAATTTTTCAGGTAATCTCATGGCTTCGCCGGAGGGCATATTTCGGTTTTGCAATCCGGCTGTGGCACGAATTCTCGGTTTTGCCTCGCCCGAGCAGGCGGTGGGCAAATCGCTGGAGCAATTTTATGCCCAGCCCGGGCTATGGAAGACGCATTTGCGTTGGCTGCATGACGGGAAAAGGCTGGAACTGGACCAATTGCAACTGGTTAACGCGGTCGGCAATCCAATCACGGTGATGGCCAAGATGATGGCAAACTTCTCGACCGACACGGTGACTGAATTACATGTTTATTTAACTGACATTACCGAGCTTAAAATGATGGAACAGGATTTATCCGACACACTTGCACAGAACCGGCAGCTGTCTCATCAGCAAATCCTGTTGCAGGAAGAGGAGCGAAGGAACATGGCACGCGAGCTGCACGATGAACTCGGACAATACCTGAACGCCATCAAGCTCAATGCAGTGTTCATCCGCGACCGAACAAAAGATATGACCGCCGAGGTCCACTCAAGCGCAGAATCCATTGTGGAAATTTCAACGCGGGTTTATGACGTTGTGCGCAGCATGATGCGCAAGCTTCGCCCCGTGGCGCTTGACGAACTCGGCTTAAGCTCGGCATTGGAGCACATGGTTCAAAGTTGGCGCGAACGCTTGCCGGCGATCATCTTTACGCTGAAAATCGAAGCAAGCGTGGATGGCTTCAGCGAAGCGCTGAATATTGCGATATACCGCCTGGTACAGGAAGCTTTAACCAATGTTGCCAAACATGCTCTGGCCTCGAGTGTCAGTATCTTGCTTGACAAGCGTGAGCCCGATGGATTGCGTACGAGTTGGGTATATCTCTCCGTTAGCGATGACGGCATTGGCGTGAATCTGCGTGAACATAAACCGGGTTTGGGCATCGTAGGCATGCGCGAGCGGGTCGAGGCCTTGGGTGGTAGGTTTGAAATTGAAAGCGCGCCCGGGTGCGGACTCTGCCTACGCGCCTCAGTCCCCATTACAATTGGTAACTGACTATTATGCTAACGTCAAATCAGATACGGGTGTTGCTTGTGGACGACCATTGCGTGGTCCGGGAAGGCTACAAGCGGTTGCTCGAGAGGGAAGCGTCGATAAGCGTTATCGGCGAAGCGGGCGGCGGCCCGGATGCGTACCGATTGTTTAATGAACATCGGCCCGATGTGGTTGTTATGGACATATCGCTCCCCGGAATGAGCGGAATTGAAGTCATGCGACGCATGCTGATGCGGGCGCCCGACGCGAAAGTGCTCATTTTCAGCATGCATGAAGATGCGGTGTTCGCGTCGCAGGCATTGCAGGCCGGCGCTCGCGGCTACATTACCAAGTCAAGCGCGCCGGAGATTCTCGTGAAAGCAGTACAAGCCGTGGCACTTGACCAGTTGTATGTAGATTCCGGTATCAGCCAAAAACTTGCCGCGCAGCGCCGTGGCTGTGAAAATGCGTTGAAGCTGCTTTCTGCGCGGGAGTTTGAGATATTCCGTCTGCTTGCTATTGGACAGACCATCGCGCAGATTTCGGAAACCCTGAACTTGAGCTGGAAAACAGTGGCCAACTACCAGTCTATTGTGAAGCAAAAACTCGGTGTGCAAAGCGCAGTACAATTGGCATGGCTGGCTATATCACAAGGGCTCATTGGAAATAGGAATTGAAGATGTTGTTTCGTTCAGCGGTCAAATGATTCAATCTTTGTCGGCAGAATAGCCAACAGGACACAATATGCCTTTTGCAATCCGCATTCATGAGACGGGCGGGCCCGAAAAAATGCGCTGGGAAGAAGTCCCGCTCGAAACACCGGGCCCAGGGCAAGTGCTGGTGCGCAACACCGCAATCGGGCTGAATTTTATCGATACTTACCACCGCAGCGGGATGTATCCGATAGCTCCGCCCGCCACGTTGGGCATGGAAGGGGCAGGAATCGTCGACAAGATTGGACCGAAAGTGAACGGATTGAAGACGGGAGATCGCGTTGCCTATGCGCAGCCAATCGGGGCGTACGCGGAATGGGTGCTGCGGCCCGCCGATCGGCTGGTTAAAATTCCGTCCGGTGTTGACGACAAAACGGCAGCAGCAATAATGCTCAAAGGCATGACAGCGCAATATTTGATCAGGCGCACCTACAAAGTGAAGGCGGGCGACGTGATATTGGTGCACGCCGCGGCAGGAGGGGTGGGCCAGATCCTTTGCCAATGGGCGAAGCACTTGGGTGCCACGGTGATCGGCACAGTCGGCACCGAGGAAAAAGCAAAGCTCGCGCACAAAGCCGGGTGCAAACACGTCATCGTTACCGTACGCGAAAAATTTCCAGAGCGAGTCAAGGAAATCACTAAAGGCGCCGGAGTGCCGGTGGTCTACGACGGCATCGGCAAAGACACGTTTATGGATTCGCTCGACTGCCTGGCGCCTCTGGGACTGATGGTGAGCTACGGCAGCGCTTCAGGCGCAGTAGCGCCGTTCAGCCTCGCCCTCCTCGCGCAGAAAGGTTCGTTGTTTCTCACGCGTCCGACCTTGATGACCTACACCGCAAAGCGCGAGGACCTGCTCAAGAGCGCCGCAGAACTTTTTACCGTGGTAAAAAACGGTGCTGTCCGGATCAACATCAATCAAACCTACCCGTTGCGGGAAGCAGCCCAGGCGCACCGCGACCTGGAGTCACGCAAAACCGTCGGCTCAACGTTGCTTTTACCCTAGGTTCCGCATCAAGATACTTTCATTGGCAGAATCACCATCTGCATTCCGCGCAAATGCAGGCGATTTTGCATGGTAAGCGCAGTCTGGTTGTGCAGCAGGCGCGTAAAGAAATTGTCGTGCTGGAAAATCAATTTGCTGGCGAAGAACACGCAATTTGGAAATTGCTGCGCCACTTTTTCGGTGAGGTGCGTGAGTTCGTCGACCGGGTCGCAGCCGAATACCTCGCAGGTGGTCGCCGCAAGTCCATGGCTGTGGCAGAAGCCGGTGTAATATTTGAGCGAGTTGCCGATTTTTTGTTGTAAATCATTCAGCGTCTCTTTCGCGTTATAGCTTTGCGCGTCTACTTCTCCCGCCGCAATGAACACGAAATTTTTGAAGTGATTGGGGAAGAGGCGTTGTACCCACAACAAGGTATGCATGCCGACGCCCAGATTTTTACCCACTAGAAACACAGCGGTGGGTTGCGTCGGGTCGATTTTAGGCGCGGGGGCTTGGTCATTCCAGGTGGGTGTAGACACAAACAGTTCGTCTATTTTGCGCAACTGATCGCGCACTTCGTCGTAGTGTTTTCTAATCAACAAGCAAATCCCTATCACTAGGCCGGTAATCAGCAATGTCACCCAGCCGCCTTCGCGGAATTTTTCGACAACGGTTACTACCAGAATGCCGCTGGTGACCAACAAACCGGAAATCGAAAGCACCAATCTGCGGCGCCAATGTTCCATTGATTGGCGGTTGCGAAACCAGTGCACGCACAATCCGAGGATCGACATCGAAAACGTAAGAAACACATTGATGCTGTACAAAACAACTAGAAGGTTGACGCTGCCATCGGTTCCAATAAGGATAGCCAGGGCCGCGAGGCCCATGAGGGAAATGCCGTTTTGCGTCACCAAGCGGCTCGAAAGCTGACGGAACTGGCGTGGCACCCAGGAATCGGCAGCCATATTGGCCATCACTGCAGGGCCACCGAGAAAACCAGTGTTTGCAGCAACGAACAGTAATCCCGCTTCAAGCGCCAGTACCGCCGCCAGCGCAACATGGTTCGCCAAGTCGCCGCCTGCGCCGAAGCTTAAGATGATCTCGTGGAAGACCACTGCATTCAGCGTTTGGCCTTCCACGGGTCTTACGTCCCACAACAGGTAAAGCAATATGATGCCCCCTGCGGTAAACGCCAGGGAAAATGCCATGTAAATCATCGTGAGCTTACCGGTACGCACTCGCGGTTCGGCCAGGCGGTTGATATTGTTGGATACCGCCTCGATTCCGGTATACGTGCCGCCGCCCAACGAATAGGCGCGCAGAAAAAGCGACGCGACGAACAGCCAGCCCGTTTCGTGAGCCAGACTTGTAGTTTCGTTCAGCGTATCGGGTATCAGACGCGGAAGATTTTCGGCATGAGCTTGAACGCCGTAGGCGATTAGCAGGACATGGGTGACGACAAAGCCCAGAAAAATCGGCAGCAAAACCTGGATCGATTCTTTCATGCCGCGCAAGTTAAGCCCCATCAGCAACAAAATCAGCACGATTTCGTTCACCAGCTTGAATGGCTGAACGCCGGCCGGGAGCAGGCTAAATAATGCGTCCACACCGCTTGCCACTGAAATGGCGATTGTCAGCACGTAGTCAACGATTAATGCGGAACCCGAGACCAGCCCGGCATGCGGTCCGAGCAGCCGGCTTGCGACCTTGTATCCTCCCCCGCCCGAAGGAAACAGTTCAATGACCTGGTTGTATGCTAGCGAAATGACAAAAACGGTAAGCGCCGTTGCCACCGCCATATACAGGCCAAGATGAGTGTGAACTCCAAGCGCAAGGAAAGCCTCTTCCGGTCCGTATGCCGATGAAGACAGACCATCGGCGCCAAGTCCCACCCATGCCAGAAACGCGATCAGTACAATATGCTTGCGGGTTTCCGGCTTAAGCGGATCCAGAGGCGCGCCGATTATAAGCTTGCGGAATTTTTCGACAACCGGCATGCGCTATTGTTGTTGCCCGGATTTGGAATTCTGGGCCAATTGTTTTTCAATCCGGCGCGCGAATACCTGCATTTCCCTCGCGGCCTGTTTGTCGCCTTTCGCTTCTGCGACCGTGATACCCTGTTGGAACGCAGTCAACGCTTGTTGCAGGCGGCCACACTCAGCAAGCGCATTTCCCAGCAACTTCCACGCAGCTGAATAAGTCGGATCATGACGCACCGCTTGCCTCAAGTGCGCGACCGCGGCAGTTGCCTGTTTGAGCTTGAGATATTCGGTACCAAGACTAAAACGTAATAGAGCGTCATCGCGGCCCGCCGCAAGCACTTGTTCCAGATTTGCAACAAGCGAGTTCGCCATTCCGCGTAAAATCCTAATTCCCAATTGCGGCTATGATAGCTCAATTCACGCAGCGCGTGACCATACGCTGCTGCGATATGCTTTGTTAATAACCCGCAAATCCTGATAACATCGGCCACACAAGGAAAATGCTCATGGTCAAAAAAATCATCCATAGCGATGCCGCGCCGAAGGCCATAGGTGTTTACTCGCAAGCCGTACGCGTAGGACAAACAGTTTATTTATCCGGTCAAATCGGGCTCGACCCGCAAAGCATGCAAATGGTGGACGGCATCGATGCCCAGATCGTGCGGGTATTGGAGAATCTCAAAGCGGTGGCGCAAGCCGCGGGGGGAGATTTGAACGAAATAGTCAAGCTCACTGTGTATCTCGTCGACCTCGCGCACTTTACCCGCGTCAACGAAATCATGGCCAAATATTTGCGCGAACCGTATCCGGCGCGGGCGGCTCTTGGCGTAGCTGCGCTGCCTCGCGGCGCGCTGGTGGAAATGGATGCTATCTTGTTCCTTGGGAAGTGAGCCTGTAATGGCGACCGGGATGCAATGTTTGTCTGCCGTTGAGATGTAACACATGCATTCGGCCGCAGATCAAAGTGCTAACAAAAAATCCAGCTCCAAAATAACCGATCGCACCGGGTTCGCAGACCTCAGTCAGCCTACTCTGGAAAAGCTCGCAAAACTCGGCATATCGCGCTGGCTCGACCTCGTGTTGCATTTGCCGGTCAGATACGAAGATGAAACGCGCATTTACCCCATCAAAGACGCGTTATCCGGCCAAATCGTGCAGGTCGAAGGAGTAATCGTTAACACCGAAATCCAGTATCGGCCGCGGCGCACGCTGGTGTGCCACATCGAAGATTCCGGCGGTACTCTTGTAATGCGATTGCTGAATTTTTACGGCAGCCAAGTTAAAGCGCTCTCACCGGGTACACGATTGCGGTTATTGGGCGAAATCCGCCAGGGATTTTTTGGAGCTGAGATGGTACATCCCAAATACCGCATCGTACGAGGCGAAACGCCGCTGCCGGATGCACTGACCCCGGTATATGCGACCACCGCCGGCTTATCGCAGGATTCGCTGCGCAAGCTTATTCAACGCAGCCTGGCCGAAAACGATCTCTCGGAAAGCCTGCCAAAACAGCTGATAAACGACCTCAAATTACCGGGTTTTAAGGAAAGCATTTTGTTTTTGCATCAACCGCCACCACGGGTTAAATTGCAGCAGCTTGCGCAGCGGGATCATCCCGCGTGGCGCAGGATCAAGTTCGACGAACTGCTGGCGCAGCAATTATCGATGCGCCTACATTACCGTGAGCGGCGCAGTCGCGTTGCCCCGGCAATGCCGAAGCGCGGTCTGATTACGCAAGCTCTGCGCGAGAGTTTGCCCTTTGTATTGACCGCCGCCCAATGCAGAGCCATTGAGGAAATCGCCGGCGACCTTGGCCAGCCTTATCCGATGCAGCGGCTGTTGCAGGGTGATGTCGGAAGTGGAAAAACCATCGTGGCAGCTTTTGCCGTGGCGCAGGCCATTGAGAGCGGGTGCCAGGCGGCGATTATGGCGCCTACCGAGATTCTTGCCGAACAGCATTTTCACAAGTTTTCGGGTTGGCTCCGGCCACTCGGTGTAAATGTGGCATGGCTTGCTGGTTCGTCAAGCAAGAAACAAAAGCAGACCGCGCTGAAGGACGTGTCGCAAGGCGACGCGACGCTTGTAATCGGCACACACGCACTGATTCAGGAACAAGTCGAATTCCGCAACTTGGGTCTCGCCATCATAGATGAACAGCACCGGTTTGGTGTGCATCAACGGTTGGCACTACGCATCAAAGGCAGCCGGCCCGGTCTACAGCCGCATCAGCTGATGATGAGTGCGACACCGATCCCGCGAACTCTAAGCATGAGCTACTATGCTGACCTCGACGTATCAGTTATCGACCAGCTGCCGCCGGGGCGCACGCCGGTTACGACCAAGCTGGTCGCGGATAATCGGCGGGCGGAGGTCATTGCACGGGTGCGCGATGCCTGCATTGCCGGCAAGCAAGCGTATTGGGTGTGCCCGCTAATTGAAGAATCCGAGGCGATGCAGCTCAAGACGGCTCTGGAAACTCATTTTGTTTTGAAGACCACTTTTCCCGAGTTAAAAGTCGGCTTGGTTCACGGCAGATTATCCGGCCAGGAAAAAGCGGCAGTGATGCAGGCGTTCCTCCAAGGAAAAATCCAGTTGCTGGTGGCGACCACTGTGATCGAGGTTGGCGTGGACGTCCCCAATGCTTCGTTGATGGTAATCGAGAATGCAGAGCGAATGGGCCTGTCGCAATTGCATCAGTTGCGGGGACGCATCGGACGCGGCGCGGGGCACAGCGTTTGCATCCTGATGTATCAGAACCCGCTTGGAGAAGCCGCTCGGGCAAGGCTCAAAATAGTTTTCGAGACCGCGGACGGCTTCGAAATCGCCAGACAGGACCTGCGTCTGCGTGGGCCGGGGGAATTTCTCGGGGCGCGGCAAAGCGGCGTGCCCATGCTGCGCTTTGCCGATATCAACATCGATGTTGATTTGCTTGAGGGTGCGCGCGATGCTGCGGCCCGCATGCTCAAGGAATTTCCACAGTTCGTTGAATTGCATTTGCAGCGCTGGCTGGGCGGCAGGCAAGACTATCTGCGGGTATAAGAATTACCGGTGCCCTTGTTATGAAGCGCTCTCAGTATCGGTGGCAGCCAAGCCCAGTCAATGCTCAACGTTCTTATCATCGATGGCTAATCGAGCGCGGTTCACTCACGCGTCGCCTGCAAGCACGCTGCCCGTCATTCAGCGTGCGGGCGGTGCAACAGCGGCTTGACCGGCCGTGCCGCGACGAGTTGGCGGCAATCAGCTCCAAGAGCCAGGAACTGCAGGTGGTGCGGGACGTATATTTATATTGCCGTGAAACTCCGGTGGTGTTTGCGCACAGTGTCCTGAATCGGCATAGTCTGCGGGGAGCGTGGCGCAACATCAGCAGACAGGGCGTAAAACCGCTTGGGGCGGCGCTATTTGCCAATCCGCGCGTTAAGCGCACACCCCTGTACTTCAGGAAGTTCGACTCGCATCATAAGCTTTACTCATGTGCATGCCGTTTGCTGAAAGATCCCCCCAGCCATCTGTGGGGAAGGCGCTCGGTCTTCATCCTGCGCGGGCAACCGATACTTGTAACTGAAGTATTTTTGCCCGGAATCCTGGAACTTATGCGATGACGCTCAAGGAGCGATTGCACCTATACGAAAAATTGATGCGGCTCGATAAGCCGATAGGTGTTTTATTGCTGTTGTGGCCGACGCTATGGGGCCTGTGGATTTCCTCGTATGGTCGGCCGAACTGGGTAATACTCTGGATTTTTGTTTTAGGCACGATCCTGATGCGTTCCGCAGGCTGCGTCATCAATGACTACGTTGATCGTGATATTGACAGGCAGGTGGAGCGAACTCGCGGCCGACCCTTGGCAAGCGGTCAGGTCAGCGCCAAGGAGGCATTATTGCTGGCTACGGTTCTGGCGCTGCTCGCATTTTCGTTGATTCTGACGCTCGATCGTCTGGTAATAATTCTTTCCGTGCCGGCACTGCTGATCGCAGCAACGTATCCGTATACGAAACGGTTTTTTGCCGTTCCGCAAGCTTATCTTGGCATTGCGTTCGGCTTCGGCATACCAATGGCCTATGCCGCTAATGTCGGCGCGGTTCCCCTGGTTGCGTGGGCGCTGGTGCTTGCGAACGTGTTCTGGGCCGTGGCCTATGACACCGAATACGCAATGGTAGATCGCAGCGACGATATCAAAGTCGGGATAAAAACTTCGGCCATCACTTTTGGAAAATACGACGTGCTGGCCGTGATGTTTTGCTACGCTACCATGGTGGGGATACTCGCGGGTGTCGGGCTGCGCTTCAAATTTGGAGTGCTGTATTACCTGGGGCTGCTGGCTGCCGCGGGCGTCATGGGTTATCACTACGTATTAATTAAAGATCGCGAGCGCGATAAATGCTTCAAGGCATTTCTGCACAACAATTGGGTAGGGGCGGCTGTTTTTGCCGGCATCGCTCTCGATCTGCACTATCGCTACTGAAACTGCGCCGCCCTCAAACCATAAATGAAATATCGAGATCTCCGCGATTTTATCGCGCAACTGGAAAAGCTCGGTGAGCTTAAGCGGGTAGGGACGGAAGTCGACCCGTATCTAGAAATGACCGAAATCTGCAACCGGGTGCTAAAAGCACAAGGCCCCGCAATTCTATTCGAGAAGCCTAAGGGTCACACCATTCCGGTTCTCGGCAATTTATTCGGTACGGTCCGAAGAGTTGCTCTCGGCATGGGCGAGCAATCTGTTGCAGCACTGCGTGAAGTAGGGAGGCTCCTCGCGTATCTTAAAGAGCCGGATCCACCCAAAGGGTTAAAAGATGTCTGGGAAAAACTGCCGGCATGGAAGCAGATTATGAATATGGCGCCGAAAGAGCTGAGCTCCGCGCCTAGTCAGGAAATCGTGTGGGAGGGCAAAGACGTGGATTTGTCGCGGCTGCCAGTGCAGACGTGTTGGCCTAAAGATGCCGCGCCGCTCATTACCTGGGGTCTGGTAATTACCCAAGGGCCGCATAAGCAACGGGAGAATCTAGGCATCTACCGGCAGCAGGTCATAGCACCCAATAAAGTCATCATGCGCTGGCTCAGCATGAGGGGCGGCGCGCTGGATTACCGGGATCATTGTAGCGTTAATTCCGGCCGGCCGTTTCCCGTGGCTGTAGCACTGGGCGCTGATCCTGCGACTATTCTCAGCGCCGTTGCGCCGCTGCCGGATACACTTGGGGAGTATCAGTTTGCGGGATTACTGCGCGGAAACAAGAGCGAAATTGTGAAATGCCTGGGCAGTGATTTGCACGCGCCCGCAAGTGCCGAAATCGTGCTGGAAGGTGCAATACATTCGAATGATACAGCGCTGGAGGGGCCCTTTGGCGATCATACGGGCTATTACAATGAACAAGAGCGTTTCCCGGTATTTACGATAGATCGCGTCACGCTGCGACGCGACGCGATTTATCTCAGCACTTATACCGGCAGGCCACCTGATGAGCCGGCGGTTCTGGGTATGGCGCTAAATGAAGTATTCATTCCGCTGCTGCAAAAGCAGTTTCCAGAGATAGTGGATTTTTACCTGCCGCCGGAAGGATGTTCCTACCGCCTCGCGGTGGTGAGCATAAAAAAACAATACCCTGGCCACGCCAAGCGCTTAATGTTCGGCGTGTGGTCATATCTTCGCCAGTTCATGTACACCAAATTCATTATCGTCACTGATGATGATGTGAACATCCGGGACTGGAAAGAGGTAATTTGGGTCATCAGTACGCGGGTTGACCCAGTGCGCGACACCTTGCTGGTCGAGAACACGCCGATTGATTATCTGGATTTTGCCAGTCCGGTTTCCGGCTTGGGTAGCAAAATGGCGATAGATGCAACCAACAAATGGCCAGCTGAAACCGCGCGCCGCTGGGGTACGCCAATCGAAATGGATGACGCGGTCAAGCGACGCGTGGATCAGCTCTGGCGGGAGCTGGGGCTGTGACCCTGCTCGGGATCCTCTAATTACGTCCATCGCGTGCGCGACGGTGCGCAATCCGGGTGCGCGGGGAGGCGTGAGCAGCGTCTTTCGATGTTAGGCTAAATAAGCGACGAACGACTAAGTCTTGCGCCCGAATTGCTCTGTCTCGAAGGATTGAAGCGATTGGGCGGCTATCCGCGGCGTTGCTCGGGCTTGCGTTATATCTCGACCGCGTTACGCCCTTGAGTGTCGCATCCGGCCGCCGCGCGTTCCTGCGCGCCATGCGCAGGACTCAATCAGGAATTCCTAAAATTTCAAACCGAAACCGAGGGAAAACCAGCGCGCGTTGTTTTGGCCGCTGTAAATATCTTCCACACCCGGGTTGTTATAGAGATCCCACCCAAGGCGCATGTCGACATTTGGGTTGTAATTGTATTTCAGACCGATCCCGTACTTGAGGTCTGAGTATCTTTCGCCTAAGTAGGACGGGACAATCAGGTTTTGCGCGAAATCCGAACTGGATCTGGCGACGCCGAATTTGCCAAATAGAGCGAATTTATCTCCAATCGGCAGTGTACCCACGCCTAGAAGATTCCGGTTGGTCGAAGCAAAGGCATATGGCATTGCTGGGCCGCCGTCATAACCGATATTACCGAGCTCGGCGCCCAGATATTTTCCGAAAGTGTAATAACGTCCGCTGGCGCCGGGATATTTGAAACCTACGCCGCCCGTGTATCCAAACAACGCGGCGTAATCGGCTTCTGAGTAGCCTTGAACATCATATCCCTGAGCGCTTGCCGCGAATGGCAAAAATAGGCTGCCCAAAACTAGAGGCATCAAGACGTGAAATTTCATGGCGTTCCGTTCATTGCGGCAACCGCACAGCCGCACGTCACCAGTATAATCCCATGACTTCATATTTTAAAGTGCGGCACGTCACCGTGATTTGAAGCACGCTAACGCCGATAAACCCATTGCAGCAGCTGGTTTTCAAAGGGCTCTGCGTCAGCCGCACTTGGGCTATTGATAAGGCAAACGACGACCATCATCCTGCCTGCATGGTCGAGCACATAACCGGCTATTGCGCGAACACCTTCGAGGCTGCCGGTCTTTATGTGTCCCCGCCCTGCTATATCCTCGTCGTTGAGGCGTTTTTTCATCGTGCCATCGACTGCGACAAGCGGCAACGAAGCAACCAATTCAGGCATCACCGGGCTTCGGTAAGCGCTAATCAATAGTGCTCCAAGATGCTTTGCGCTGATGCGCGCGCTGCGCGACAGACCGGCTCCGTTTTCCAGCACCAGCTCGGGGAACAGCAAGCCTTTGCTGGCGAGCCATTGTTTTATCACGCGCACCGATTGCTCAGGCGCGGCGGGCGATTGCGCGGCTTCGGCACCAATGGTGAGAAATAGTTGACGGGCCATGACATTGTTGCTCCATTTGTTAATGTCGCGAACGGCTTCGCCAAGCGTCTCGGATTCCCCGCTGAAGATGAGACGCGCATTGGCCGGCGTCTCAAATTCGCGAACAGCGCCTTTTAGCGTGCCACCCAGTTCCCGCCATAACTCTTTGAACACGTTGTACACATATTGGGGATGATCGAACAATGCTACATACCAGGTTTGTTCGCCGCAGCCTGCAGGATAGGCTCCGTTCAACAATATGCGTGCCGATTTCGCAGTAGCCTGAATGTTGGCGACCAATTTAGGACTCCATTCTCCACAAGGTTCGTCCACCAAGCGCAGCCCATTGATGATTTCAATATCTGCAGCCAACGGGTCGGCAGTGACGTTGATCGTTTGTTTCTCGGTATCGGGGATGAACAACAGGCGTACGCTGTTGAAGTTAAGCAACAGGGCGTCCGGCGCGACGTTGTAAGGTCGGTTCGGTTCGTTATCGAATTGTCCCGGGTCCGTGTTCGAGGCAGTAAAATACCCGCGGTCGAGGACAAGGTCGCCTTCGATTTCGCGAACACCGCGTTGCCTCAGCTCGCGCAACATCAGCCAGAAATTTTCCAGCGTAAGTTTTGGATTGCCGTAACCCCTGATGATTAAATCGCCGTCAAGCACTCCGTTATCGATTGTGCCCAGGGCATAGAACTCGGTCTTCCACGTATAGGCCGGACCGAGCAATTCCAATCCGGCATAAGTTGTAAGAAGTTTCATGGTCGACGCCGGGTCGAACGCGCGGTCAGCGTCGTAATTCAATACTGGGGTCGTCGCGTTTACTTGCTGCACAAAAATGCCGACTTGCGCTGCACCCAGCCCCGCGCTTGCTAACGATTTGCTTAACGGCGCGGGCAATCGTTCAGCGGCGGCGGGAAAAGTCAGAGACAAAAAAAACAGAACTAAAGCTATAGCGCGCATATTTAAATCTTATCTAGCAAAGCAAAAGTTGTTTCCACTAGGAAACTCATTTCCTCCTCATCAATGATATAGGG
>Ga0335079_10000701_pt1 | contig 38330 bp, 34 predicted proteins | sample Lox_Sample_33_FD_206719 | JGI IMG/M metagenome (GOLD analysis project Ga0335079, IMG submission 206719) | Soil microbial communities from Loxahatchee National Wildlife Refuge, Florida, United States - Lox_Sample_3.3 | ecosystem: Environmental > Terrestrial > Soil > Wetlands | place: USA...
GTCGCCAGTTCCACAAAATCACTTCGCGCGGAGCGTACAGCGTATGCGCTACGGCGATTGCGGTGAAGATGGTGCCGAAGGCACCCCAGGCCGCGACAATCTCGGGCTCTGTGTGCCACGCCGCGCTCGCCTGAATCAGGGATGGCGAGAAACAGTAGAAGGTCAGGGCGATGAAGCCTCCATTGTTTCCGCAGAGCCGGCGGGCGACGTACCACAACGAAGCGCCAAGAAACATCCCACACGCCAGAAACGGAATGCGCGGAAGCCATTGCCAGTACTGAGCCGTATTCGCATTCAGATCATGAGGCCAAAGCAGGAGCGGCGCGGACGAAGCCAGATAAATCAAGGGCGAATGCTCGACGTCGAAGCCGCCGGTATTGTTTTGGAATGGGTCCCGAAGCGATTCATCTGCGGGTTCCGTCAACGGAGCGCCGGCGATGCCGCGTCCGTGCAGTTGTTTCCAGCCTTCGCCGATGCGAATTGCTTCCCGGCTCTCCAATCCCTGAGCAGACCCCAGCTCTGCGTGTACCAACCAAAGCGCTTGAGCGAGGAACACCATTAGAAGCGCCCCGGCCAGGAATTGCGGGCGGCCGAAGCGTTCGCGTGTGAAATATGGACGCATAATCCCGAGCCGAGTGTTTTACCATGTCGGAGGCTGTGACGGGAAAGTTCTGCAATGAATGATGTCGAGGTGAATGGGCGCACAGAGCGGGTTGAACACTCTTCCACGCCTCCCGACTTCTCAGCTGCGACTGCTCCCTCTTACGCGCGAACACTATTCCTCGGAGCGGATGGCCTCCGGCCGGGCTGGGGATTTTTGTTTTTTGTCGTGATTTTCCTGCTGCTGCAACATCTGACCTCAAGACTGGCCTATTCCAGCGACTTTGGCGCGGGTGGCTTGTGGTCGATGTTGCTGGAGGAAATCGGCGATTTTCTGGCCGCGCTGATTCCCACCTTGATATTGGCGCGAATCGAACACCGCGCGTGGGGCGATTTTGGTTTGCCGCTGAAGCGAGCTTTTGGGCGCCTGTTTTGGGTCGGATTGTTGTGGGGATTTGCGGCGATTTCCCTCCTGATGCTTGCGCTTTCAGGCGCACATTGTTTCGCCTTCGGCAGAGTGGTCCTGCACGGAATGCGGCTGGCAAAGTTCACCGCATTCTGGGCGGTGATGTTCTTGTTTGTCGGATTGTTCGAAGAATTTCTTCTGCGAGGATATTCGCAGTTCACTCTGGCGCGCGGTATGGGCTTTTGGCCTGCCGCAATTGCTTTGTCATGTGCGTTCGGGCTGATTCACCTGAGAAACGGAGGAGAAAACTGGCGGGGACTGCTCGCGGTGATCGCAATTGGATTTTTCTTTTGCCTGACTCTGCGGCGGACGGGGAATCTGTGGTTCGCCGTGGGATTCCACGCGGCGTGGGATTGGGGTGAGACCTTCTTCTACTCTGTTCCGGACAGCGGGATCGTGTCGCCGGGACACCTACTTAGTTCGTCACTCCGCGGGCCGGATTGGCTTAGCGGAGGATCGGTCGGGCCCGAAGGAAGCGCATTGTGTTTTCTCATCATTGCGCTCGTCTGGATCGCCTTCGCCCGAGTTTATCCGCTGCGTTCCTCCCGAGAAGGAGCCACCGTTGCGCCGCGGTAGTTTTCATTTTGGGAGTAACCCTCGAGACGGCCGTCTGTTCGTTTCTAGTTCAGCCTGCGCGCACCCTATACTGGCTGCATGTCCTCATCCGCCGATTTGCTCACTCCGTTAAAGCGGTATTGGGGATACAGCGCATTCCGCCCACTCCAAGAGAAGATCGTGAAAAGCTTGCTTGCCGGGCATGATACCTGCGTCATCATGCCGACTGGCGGCGGCAAGTCTCTTTGTTACCAGCTTCCGGCTGTCATTGCGGGTAGGACGGCGGTCGTGATCTCGCCTCTCATTGCGCTCATGCAGGATCAAGCAGCGCAGTTGGCGCAGATGGGCATTCCAGCCGCCGTCCTGAACAGCGCGTTGGCTTCTGATGAACAGAAGCACATCATGCGTCAGAGCCGCGATGGAGCCTATCGGCTTCTGTACCTCTCTCCCGAACGGTTGCAACGCACCGATACCGTCGGATGGCTGCAAAACGTTCCGGTTTCATTTTTTGCGATCGATGAGGCCCATTGCATATCAGAGTGGGGACACGAGTTCCGCCCGGAATACCGGCAGCTGAGCCGGTTACGCGGCAGTTTTCCGGACCACCCGATCGCCGCTTTCACAGCAAGCGCAACGCGCCACGTCAGGCACGATATCCTGTCGCAACTGCAACTGCGGAACCCAGACAAATACATCGCCAGCTTCCATCGACCCAACCTGCGCTACCTGGTTCGGGAATGCGGCAGCGCCGACCACATGTCCGTCTTGCTGGGTGCGCTGCGGCAATACAGTGAAGGCAACGTGATCGTCTATTCGCCGACCATTGCACGGGTCGAAGAAACCGTCGATTTTCTGGAGAACAATGGCGTTTCGGCTTTGCCATACCACGCCAAGATGCAAAACGACGACAGGCGCCGGAACCAGGAACGATGGATGTCCGATGAAGTCCGGGTGCTGGTGGGAACGATTGCTTTTGGTCTGGGAATCAATAAAGCGAACGTCCGGGCGGTGATTCATCTCGCGCTGCCGAAGTCGATCGAACAGTACTACCAGGAGGCTGGGCGCGCGGGGCGTGACGGACAGCCTGCCGACTGCTTGCTGCTCTGGCGGAAACAGGACGCGGGAATTCTCGGATATTTCTGCAATCAGATCTCTGACGTGGCAGAACGCGATCGTGCCTGGCAGAGGTATTTCAAGATTCGGGAGTTCGCCGAGTCAAGTCAGTGCCGGCATCGGCAAATCTGCACTCATTTTGGCGAAACGCCGAAGTGGGAGACCTGCGGTGCGTGCGATGTCTGCGGAAACCTGCCGGAATGGCTCACTATCGGCATGAGCCAGGCAAGAGTGAAAAAGAGCGCTGAGGCGATGTCAACCAGCCGAATGCGGCAGGCAATCGAGACTTCGGACGTCGACTTGGAATTGCGGGAGTACATGCGGGAGTGGCGGCGAAACACTGCGAAAGAAAACAATACAGCCGCTTTCATGATTCTGCATGACTCGACGCTGGAAGAAATATGCCGGGTTCAGCCGACATCAATTGCTCAATTGCGAACGATCACCGGCATTGGAGAGCGCAAGGCGGAAATGTTCGGGCAGGAAATCTTGTCGGCCCTCCGGCATTATCGCGAAGGCGAGCGCGCATCAGCTCCAACCGAGAAGAAGATTGCTCCTGCGCTCGAGACTCTGCGCTTACTCCACGAAGGAAAGAGTTTGCAGGAAATTGCCGAGCTGCGCGAGCGTCAATTAGCTACGATTGTGAATACAGTCGCAGGCCTTGTAGAAAACAGCCAACTGGAATTCCAGCCACAGTGGATCGATCGCAACAAACTCGCGGTGATTGAAGCCGCCTGCCTGCGAGCGGGGCTCGATAATCTGGGCCGTCTGAAGCCATTGAAGGACGTTCTCCCGCCGGAAATTACCTACGACGAAATTAGGCTCGTGATTGCCAAGCTGCGGAAGGAAAGTGGACAGAGCCCAGCTCAGTCTGCTTAGGTTTTCGTCAGGGCTTCAGCGGCATCCCGCCCAGTTCGCACGCAGTCGGGCACCCCGATTCCGCGATAGGCATTTCCAGCTAGCGTAAGTCCACGCAACTTCTGACGCAGCCGCTCGATTCGTTCCAAGCGCTCCAGGTGCCCGACGCCGTATTGCGCCATTGCTGACTTCCATTTGTACACGCATGCGAAGATGGGTTCGGCGCGCAAGCCGATGATCTGCTGCAATTCGTTGCGGACGATTCCAATGATCTGATCGTCAGACAGGTCCCAGACATTTTCCGCGTTGTTTCCCGCGAAGAAGCAGCGCAAGAGCGCCCGGTCGTCCGGCGCGCGGTGGGGAAATTTGTTGTGCACGAAGGTTGCCGCCAACATCTGCTTGCCTTCGCTACGAGGGACGAGGAATCCAAACCCTGGCGGCAGAGAGCTGCGCACGTCGTGATCGTATCCCAGGCCGACCGTGATCGAAGAAGTGTATTGGATTGCGCCGAGTTCGGAAGCCAAGTCAGGGCTGGCCATGCTGAGAACGTCTGCTGAAGCGCGGCCCGGAAGCGCGACAATAACGCCGTCGAAATGGTCCGACTGATATCCGGCCGAGACGACCCAGCCTCCGTTCTCCGGCTGAACGGCCTGCACACGGGTGTTCGTAATGAGCGCCGATGGAGTAAGTTGGGCCATGACGGCCTCCGCCATGTGTTGCATGCCCTGTCTCAGCGACGTGAAGAGTGGAGGCGGCGTTTTTCGCGGCCCGGCCTTCGCTTTTTTTCGCCCGGCAAGCATGGCCCGTCCGAGGCTGCCATGAGTGCGTTCCATCTCGGCGAATCGGGGAAGCACGGCGCGGACACTTAGATTTGCGGCTTCTCCACCATAGACACCAGACAGCAGCGGATCGGCGAGGCGATCCACCATCTCGCTGCCGTAATGCCGTTTCACAAATGCCGCGACGGATTCGTCATGCTCGACAGCGCGCGGGGGATGAAACAACTCCCGGCTCATACGTAATTTCGTTTTCCATGAAAAGAGAGGAGACAGGCCAGTTGGCAGGATCTTGGTAGGAACCAGGAACATCAGCCCGTCGGGCATCTCGACGAGCCGACCCCGGGTCAGGATGTACGTCTTACGATCGGCGTCGTTTGAACCGATCAGCTGATCGCCCAGTCCAAGCGAGCGGCAGAGATCGGCAGCCCAAGGCTTTTCGGTGACGAAAGAGTCGGGGCCGGCTTCGACAACGCATCCCGCAATGTTTTCGGTCCGGAGGACACCGCCAAGTCGCGGGGACGCTTCGTATAACGTGTATTCAATGTCCGCACCGGAGCGCCGTTTCTGCTCGAGGGTAAATGCGGCGGAGAGTCCGGAAATTCCGCCGCCGATGATGGCAATGCGCGTCATCGCGAACGGCTTCCGGAGTGGCGGTGCTCCTGCACAAGTTTGGCGAGATTCTTCACGTTGTCGACCGGAGTTTCTGGAAGAATGCCATGTCCAAGGTTGAAGATATGGCCGGGGCGGCCCGCGGCAAGAGCGAGAATGTCTTCTGCACGCGACTTCACTTCGTTCCAGTCTGCGAACAACAGGACGGGATCGAGATTTCCCTGGACCGCGGCTTTGTGATCAATTCTGCTCCAGCCTTCATCGAGCGGAATGCGCCAGTCGAGTCCGATGACATCCGCTCCGGTTTCCCGCATGGATGGAAGTAACGTGGCACTGTCGGTTCCGAAATAAATGATGGGAACGCCGGTCTTCTTCAGTTGCTTGACCATCCCGGTGACATGCGGGAGGACGTAGCGGCGGTAATCTTCCACGCTGAGGCATCCGACCCAACTGTCGAATATCTGAATGGCATCCGCTCCGGCTTTGACCTGTTCCGCCGAATACGCGCTGGTGACGGCAACCAGTTTGCTCATCAGCGCGTCCCAGTCTTTGGGATGGTTGTACATCATCTTTTTGGCGTGAACGTAATTGCGTGAGCCGCCACCTTCGATCATGTAGCTGGCGAGAGTGAACGGAGCGCCGCAGAATCCGATCACAGGAACGCGATCCGCGAAGTGTCTGGCGACAAGGGCGACGGCCTCTGAAACGTATCCCAGTTCCGAAGCGCGATCGGTGCGAAGGTTGGCGATATCTTCCTTGCTGCGGACCGGCTTTTCGATCACCGGTCCTTCACCAGCCGAAAAATGGAAGGGGAGCCCCATAACTTCGAGCGGCAGGAGGAGGTCAGCAAAAATGATGGCTGCATCCACCCCGAGAATTTCGGCGGCGGTGATGGTGACTTCGGCAGCAAGCGAGGGTTTCTTGCAGATTTCCAGCAAAGAATGCTGCTTGCGGACGGCACGGTATTCGGCCATATATCGGCCAGCCTGACGCATAAACCATACTGGAGTGCGGTCCGTGGGCTGAGACTTGCAGGCACGGATGAAGATGGAATTAGGAGCGGACATAAACTATTGAATTTAGCATTTTTGCAGCAAATTCGCTGTGCGCGAAGTGTCATCCGATATGTGCGAGACTGGAACAACTTGAACCTGAGCGTCGCCTAGTGCCCGAATTTGAAATCACGCGAGAAAAGAGCTCTGGGGTTGCTGCGGTCGTTAAAACTGCCAGCAACTTCGCGGTGACGCTCCTCGCAGGTTTATGTTGCCTGGGTTGGCAGACGTCCAAACCTCAGACGAGTCTGCCAAGTCCTACTTTCTACAAAGATGTTCTTCCGATTCTGCAGGACCACTGCCAGAGCTGTCACCGCAAGGGCGAGGTTGCGCCGATGCCTTTCGAAAGCTACGAACAGACCCGTCCCTGGGCCAAGCAGATGGCCCATGCCGCCTCAATGCGGATGATGCCGCCCTGGTTTGCCGACCCGAGGTACGGGCATTTCTCCAACGATATCTCGCTAACCGATCCGCAGATTGCCACGCTTGCGGCTTGGTCGGACGCCGGCGCCCCATCTGGCGACGTGCACGATGCGCCCCCGCCGCGCCAGTGGGCCCAGGGGTGGAACATTTCCAAGCCGGACCTTGTCGTGGGGATGCCTAAGCCGGTGCAGATTCCGGCACGGGGTGAGATCGAATACACCTACGAAATCGTCCCGACGCATTTCACCGAAGACCGCTGGGTGCAGATGTCGGAGTTCCGTCCGGGCAGTCCGGCGCATGTCCATCATGCCGTGGTCTACATCCGGCCTCCGAACTCTGACTGGTTGCGTCATGCCCCGGTTGGAATGCCGTTCACAGCGTCGACTCTGACGGATCCCGTCGAGCAGCGACAAGCGCACGAGACTACTAGTGATCTGCTGCTCGTTTACGCGCCGGGCAGTTCTCCGGACCAGTGGACCGACGGAATGGCGAAGTTCGTTCCCGCCGGATCAGATCTTGTATTTCAAATGCATTACACGACCAATGGAACGGCTGATCGTGATCAAACGAGTGTTGGGATCGTCTTTGCGAAGAGTCCGCCGAAACAGCGGGTCATTACCTTGCAGCTTAATAATCACGCTCTCATCATTCCACCAAACGTTGACGATTTTCGAGTACAGGTGCAGGGCACGCTGCCACACGATGCCACCCTGCTCAGCTTCTTTCCCCACATGCATCTTCGCGGCAAACGATTCGAATATGACATCGTGCATGATGACGGCAGCGTCGAAGTTCTGCTACGGGTCAACTACCACTTTCATTGGCAGTTGAGCTACAAGCTAGCCGAGCCGCGGTTGCTCAAGGCCGGAACAAAGCTGCGAGCCATCGCTTGGTATGACAATTCAAAGAATAATCCGCACAACCCGGACCCTGACAAAACTGTTACCTGGGGTGATCAGACTTCTGATGAGATGATGGTCGGATTCTTCGACGTGGCCGTTCCGGCGGCGATGGACAAATGGAAATTCTTTGAGCGCAGCGCCGATGAGGCTCAGCCGACACTGCCCAAATCCCAGTAGGTTCGGGCTACTCTTCCGCGTAGGCCAGTTCTTCCAGGTCGGCGTGCAATTTCTTCTGGACGCCGGCGGAATTGCCGTATTCGAATCCCTTTTCAAACGCTTTCAGATTCAGCTCGCGGAAAGCGGGCGGGACGGAGTCAGCGACTGCCTTTCTTACTGCATCTGCGCCGAGCAACTTCGTGACTGCCGTAAAGAATCCGACCATCACTGAGTTCAGGACCATGCGCTTTCCGAGTTCTTCTGCAAAACGGGTGGCCGGGATGCTGTAGATCTTCTTGTCGCGGTTAAGATTCGATACCCGCACCAGGTCTTCTTCGATAATAAGCACACCGCCGGGCTTCAACTCATGCGCGAATCGGTTATAGGCCTCCTGCGACATGATCACCATGATGTCGGGATGGGTGACGTAGGGGTACAGCACCGGCGAATCAGAAATCACCAGCTGCGCGCTGCACGCACCACCGCGGGCCTCCGGACCAAAATTCTGCGTCATGGTCGCGAAGCCGTTCTCGTAAATCGATGCCGCTTTGCCCAGGACAACGGCCGAGAGAATGACTCCCTGGCCGCCAAAGCCTGCGATTCGAATTTCGGTCAGCCGCATACGCACTCCATTTCCGGTTCTTCGATATAGCGATCGCCAAGCGACTCGTGATATTGAGCCCGCATCATGGTTTGATAATCAGGCCGGTCGCGATCCACGAACTTTCCGACAGCAATTTCCCCATTGAGTGTCAGGCCAACTTCGCTGGTGGGCGCGCCGTGTTTCACTTTGCTCTTTTCCTTGTAGTACTTCATTGTGTCGAGGCCGTCGCCCATTTTGTTGCGCCGCTGATAGAGCGTAGGACACGGCGAAATGACTTCGATAAACGAAAATCCTTTTTTCTGAAAGGCCTCGCTGATTGAGCGCGAGAGTTGCCGAACGTGGAACGTGGTCCAGCGAGCGACGTAAACCGCACCGGCTGCTTCGACCAGGTGCGGCAGGTTGAATGCGGGCTCGAACGTTCCATAGGGGTTTGTAGACGTAGTAGCGTGCCCCGGGGTGGTTGGCGCGGTCTGTCCTCCGGTCATGGCGTAAATCAGATTGTTGACGCAGATGACCTTCAGATCGATGTTGCGCCGCGCCGCATGAATGAGGTGGTTGCCGCCGATCGCAGAGAGATCGCCATCGCCGGAATAGACGACAACATTCAGCTTGGGGTTCGCGAGCTTTAGGCCAGTCGCGAAAGGGATCGCACGCCCATGCGTCGTGTGGAAAGAATCGAGCTTCACGTATCCGGCAACGCGGCCAGTGCAACCGATACCCGAGACCAGCGCAAGCGACTGCAGATCAATCTTCGACTCGATCAGAGCCCGCGCGAATGAATTGACCGTTGTGCCGATGCCACACCCCGGGCACCAGATGTGGGGCATCCGGTCGGTGCGAAGAAATGGTTCGACCGGATTGACAGTGTCGTCCTGCAAAACATTCAGCATCGGCTCGCCTCCACGATGGCCTTCAGGATTTCTTCAGGATTGTGAACTCCACCGCCAGCATGAGGCACGGCGAATGTTTTGGCCCTTCCTGCCGCCGATCGTTCGACTTCCCGCACCATCTGGCCCAGGTTCAGCTCCGGAACCACGAAGGCCTTCACGCGTGAGGCCAGTTCAGCGATCTTCTTGTCCGGGAATGGCCATGCAGTGATGAGGCGTAGCTTCCCAATCTTCATGCCGCGGTCGCGCCCCAAGTCGATCGCGCGTTGCGCCACCCGAGATGTTATTCCGTAGGAAACTACAACTATGTCGGCACCGTCTAGATGGTCCTCTTCAACCAGGCAGATCCGGTCAGCCGCATTCCGAACCTTGTTCTGCAACCGCTTTACGAGTTTGTCCTGAGTCTGCGGCGTCATGTTGGGATAGCCGCGTTCGTCATGGGTAAGTCCAGTCACATGGAACTTGTACCCTTCACCGGCATGCGCCATCTCCGGCACCATGTCGCCATTCGTCCCATAGGGAAGGTATTCTTCAATCGACTTGCGAGTGTGTTTCCGCGGAACGACTTCGATCTGATCCGCGGGCGGAATCACAACTTTCTCGGTCATGTGACCCACGACCTCGTCCATCATGAACATGACCGGTACACGGAACTCCTCAGCCATGTTGAATGCCTTAATGGTCAGATCGAAACATTCTTGGGGAGAGTTCGGGCAGAGGGCAATGATCTCGTAGTCGCCGTGGGATCCCCATCGGGCCTGCATCATGTCGGCCTGGGCGGGCAAGGTCGGCAAGCCTGTGGAAGGGCCGCCGCGTTGCACGTCGACGAACACGCACGGCGTTTCGGTCATAGCGGCGTAGCCGATATGCTCCATCATGAGTGAAAAGCCCGGCCCGGAGGTGACTGTGAAGGCCTTTGCTCCGCCCCAGACGGCTCCCTGCAGGGCGATTGAGGCGGCCAGTTCGTCTTCCATCTGAATAAAGCTGCCTCCGACGGTCGGTACGCGCGATGCGAATCTCTCTACTACCTCTGTTGATGGAGTAATGGGATACCCGGCGGCAAATCGTGCCCCGGCTGCCAGCGCGCCTTCGCAGCAGGCGTGATCGCCATCAATGAAATGCGTGCCGGTGAGCACTCCATGCGGGTCGGCTTTCATTGCTCACCTCCCGCAGTCTTCTCGGCTTTTGCCTCATCCGGATACTTCACGCCCGGGACCTTCATGCCGTAGATCGCGAAGTCCGGACAGTACATGCCGCAGAGATCGCAGCCACTGCACTTCTCCGGATGGACCACGTGCGGCGGATGGTATCCCTTGGAATTGAAGGCCGACGAAAGCGCCAACACATGCGTGGGACAAAACTCCACACAAAAGCCGCACGCTTTGCAGCGCTCGACCACGATCGAAACACGTCCTTTTGCCACGATGCCCCCAGGCAAGGAGTAACTCTCACTCCATTTCCCAACTACGCAGGATGTGATTATGCTTCGCGCATCCCGCCAGATGGTGTGATCGACATCACAGATTGCGGTGAGGGTAAGCACCTTCGACTTCCTGTGCGGGATTCGTAAGTTATTGATTAAAAGTAGATTAGCGTGCGGCCGAGGCTTTCGACGGTTTTGAGAGGCAGGGCGCCTCGCACTCGTTTTGTGACGGAAATCACGGGTCGTAACAATTTATGACTGAATGGCGTACGTTCGCTGACCTCTGTTGCTGCCCTGTATTCGCCCGGTTTGCCTCGACAGAACGAAACCCACTACACTCGAAATTTCGCCGCGAACATTGCCGTCCCTGACGTCCGCTGCTGCAGGAGCCTATTGGAAATCCTCGATCTCAGGCACTTCTCGTCCGTTGACCTGCGTCCTCTTTTGGAAGACGAGACGCAGCTCTGGTCGCGCCTGCTTACGTGGGACTACTCCGGTTCGGCTGAGATGATCCTGCGCTACGTCGATGCCAAGATACTGCCCGGATATGCCGCCGTCGACCGGGGCCGCGTATTCGGGTATTCGTTTTTTGTGTATGAGGGGAGCAAGGGTGTAATCGGCGATCTTTATGTCACAAACGGCAACCGGCTGCCCGATGCCCGCCAGGTCGAAATCCGTTTGTTAACTCATGTCATCGAGACCTTGCAGCAGTCGCCAGGAATTCACCGCGTCGAGGCGCAGCTACTGGCACACGAAGCGAATGCTGTTTCAAGGCCCTTCCTAGAAACAGGATTCCAGCGCCATCCGCGGCTGTTCATGGTCCTGACCTTGGGCCGTACGTCCGCACACAAACCCACGATTCATCCGGATGTGGAGATTCGCCAGTGGATGGAAAGCGACTACCAGCCTTCCGCCGCGGTGATCACTGCGTCTTACCGGGGCCATGTGGATGCACAGATCAACGATCAATACCACACATTGAGCGGGTCGCTGCGCTTCTTGAACAATATCGTTCGATTTCCCGGCTGCGGAACCTTCGATCCGGAATCGTCGTTTGTGGCTCTCGAGCGGAAAACCAGGAGCATGATCGGCTTGATCCTGTGTTCGCGCGTGCGCAACGATGTAGGTCATGTCACGCAGGTTTGCGTGCTGCCGGAATATCGGTCCAGAGGTATCGGGGAGGCGTTGCTTGGTGCGACTGAGATCAACCTGCGAAAGCGCAACTTCTCATCACTATCGCTCACTGTAACCGAGATCAACACGAAGGCCGTGGCTCTCTACCGCCGGCTGAACTACGACTCAAAGAGGGTGTTCGACGCTTTTGTCTGGGAGGGGTGAGCTCGTAGAGACGTTGCTTGAAACGTCTCTCTAGCCACGAAACACAGGGTAGATGTCAAAAGGAAGCGTTCGGAAGACGGCGATTATCTCCGCAGCAACCACATAATCCAGCCCGCAACGAAAACGCCGCCCAGGAACATCGCGAAGCATTTCGCCCCGTACCGGACCATCTCGCGTGTGTTGTCGCGATGGGCGATTCCGAAAACGATGGAAGCGCAGAGGGAGAATACGAGTGCCGCGCTGAAGTGGGTCAGAGTGATCGTCATGAATTACCGCTTCTTTCCAATGGCAATGTGGTAGGCGTCTGCGATCGCGATGAAGTTCAGCAACCCAGCCACAATCATAAACTTTGTGCCGTAGTCTGCAGTCGCGAACGCAATAGCACCCTGTCCCCAGTCGTTGGCCAGTGTCAGGATGTACATGGCGCCGGCGCCGACGTCGCCCACGAAGCCCAGGATATCCAGAATGTCCCCGCCGTTCGCGCGGTAGATCCGTCCCTGCATGGCAAGTCCCAGCAGGAACAACGTCACAATGGACACAAAAAGCAGCAGGCCGCGAATCCAGCGCTTCTGAATCATGTGGCCCGCGCCCGGAATGAGCCAGCCCACTGCTGGTGCCAGAATCGCCATAAGACTGATGGTTTCGGTTTGGGCCGGCTTCGCCCGATCGGTCGTTGAATTTGCCATCTAAATAATCACAATCTCGCGTTGAATTTTCCCGGTGACTTCAGCGGACTTTGCGCGTACCAGAACATTGACTTCGCAGCGCACGCCAAACTCGGGAAGGTAAATACCCGGCTCGATCGAGAAGCACGAATTGGGGAGAATCTGCCGCTCGTCGTGGATTTCAAGATCGTCCATGTTCGCGCCGTTGGAATGGACTTCGGTGCCTATGGAATGACCCGTCCGGTGGATGAAGTACTCCCCGTAGCCGGCCTTCTTTATGTGGCCTCGAGTGGCGCGATCGACCTCCCAGCCGGCAATGCGGCGTCCGGCGGCGACGGCATCGAGGACAGTTCTCACTCCCGCATCCCGCGCATCGCGCACGACTTCAAAGACTTCCTCTATTCGGCTTGAGGGCGTTCCGCCAACTAGACCCATCCACGTAATGTCGTAGTACACCGCATTCGCGGTATTTTTCTTTCCCCACACATCAAGCAGCACAAGATCGCCTTCCCGGATGGGCACCGGATGGCTGGCATGCGGCTCATAGTGCGGGTTGCCGGCGTTCGCATTGACGGCAACAATCGGCGGATCGTCAGTGACGATATTCTCGCGCTGGAAAGCTTCCATGAACCACTGCCGAATTTCGTGTTCTGTTGCGCCGCCGTTGCGGACGCGTCGTCCAATTTCTTTGAACGCCTCGGCAACAATCGCGTCGATGCTGTCGCGCGCGGCGAAGTGGGTTTGGATCTGGTCTTCTGTCCAGGTCGATTCGAATTGGGCGACCAGGTCGGCTGAACTCACAACATTTTTTCCAAGACCACGTACCAGGTCGATCGTGCCGCCGTCGACCAGCGAAACATAGAAGACGATGTTGTTCGGCGAGTATTGCATCGCGAGGTCTCGGTGGTTCGCGAGGATCGCTTTCAGCTTGTCGAAGAGTTCCTGCCAGGCAGAGTATTCGTTCTTCTTGCCCGGAAGTGAATCGAGATGTCCGGCCTCAATCTTATGTACCAGCTTTACGGGCTCGCCTTCCGCCGGAATCAGGTAGAACCAGCGGCGTGTGACCATAAGGTTCTGCGGCAGGCCCAGGACACGATACGCAATGGGATCGCGATGGTGATGGTCGCAGAAGAGCCACGCATCAATATTGCGTTCGCGCAGGGCAGACTGGATGGCTGGAAGGTTCATGGGCGCAAGTGATTATTGTAAACAAGGGATGGGAGTTTGGGCGAATCAGCTGTCTTTCAGAATCTTTTGCCGTTCTTGTTGGGGCAAGGTTTCGCACGCAGTTCTTAGTACGAGTCGCGGAGCCTTATCGCGGATCTTCATCAAATATGGCATCGTCCGTTTCGCGTCGAACTTTGCCGTCTCCCGCAGCAGCCAGCCTAGTCCCTTCTGGACCATATCGTCAGAGTCTCCCAAAAGTGAGTCCGACAGCTTTACGATCTCAGGAAAGAACATCTTCTGCCGCGCTCCTCGGATCAACGCCACGCACGCCGCACGGCGATGCCATCGGTTAGCAGATTTGGACCAGGCGAAAATCCTCCTAGTCCGCTTTGGATCAGCCACAACCATCGGAGCGATCAGGTAGTGAACGAGTCCGTCGTGATCGGCCCAACTGCTGATTCGATCCAACCAGCTCTCAAACAGGAGAAACTCTGACTCGGAGCACCGCACACTCAGATTTTCCAGCAGAAAGACGCCGGCGACCTTCTCGTCGAGTACCTTTCCGGTGAACAGTTCGTCGGCCACGCTGACGAGAAAAGAGAAATCCCGCTCCCGCAAGAGGTCTTTTCGAAAATTTCGAATCGCACGCCGAAGATCGCCGGTGCGCCATCCGTGAGATTTGATTTTTTCTTTGAAGAACCATTGCACACCTGAGGCGTGCTCGGGCGATCCGCCCTCTCGAAGTGCGCGGCGAATCTGCGTCGCGATGGCCCCCGGTGTGGCCGTCCGCAGCGGGATTGGGAATGAACTGGACTCTCGGCGCATCAAACCAGACAGGATACCTCTTGTCAGCGCCGCGAATACTCGGATTCTGCGCAGTCATCTTGCGGGACTGCATTCTCTCTGTAACACTTGAAGGGGCCACATCTCCTTGAGCGCGATTTCCAGGTCTCTCGCACCCGACAATCAAAATCCCCGCCCGGAGCGGCTGCGCGGAATCTCTTTCATCACCATGGCGGTGGTCTTTGTAGCGGTGTTTGTCGGCTCGATGTTCACTCCACCGCTGCTGGATGATGTCGACAGCTCGCACGCCGAAGCGGCCCGTGAGATGTACGTGACGCACGACTACGTCACTCTGCACATAAACGGTGTGCGTTATCTGGAAAAAGCCCCGCTCCCTTACTGGCTGGTCGCGTTCAGCTACGAGATCTTTGGGGTGAACGAGTTCGCGACGCGCCTGCCAATGGCGTTATCGATTCTTTTTTTGGGCGGGTTAGCCAATGTCTGGGCAAAGCGCGCCTTTGGCGAACGTGCTGGCTTGTACGCCGGGCTGTTTATCTATACCGCAGCTGGAGTGTTTCTCTTCACTCGCGTCCTGATCCCGGACGTGCTCCTCAGCCTTTTGATTGCCGCGTCTCTGTACTACTTTTTGACAGCTTTGGAGCCCGGCTCTCACCCGTGGCGCTGGTACGCCGGATATGCGTGCATGGCGCTTGGGGTCCTCACCAAGGGGCTCATCGCGCTTGCTTTTCCGGGGGGCGCTGCATTTTTTTATCTGCTCATCACCGGTGAGTGGCGCCGCTGGCGCGAGTTCCGTCTATTCCCAGGAATCGCGCTGTTCCTGCTGATTGCGGCTCCGTGGCACATTCTCGCCGGGCTTCGCAATACGGGCGGCGCCAACGGCCACGGATTCTTCTGGTTCTACTTCGTCAACGAACACTTCCTGCGTTTCCTGGGCAAGCGCTATCCGCGCGATTACAACAAACTCCCTTGGACGCTGTATTGGTCATTGCACCTGGTGTGGCTCTTTCCCTGGAGCCTATATTTGCCGGCTGCCATCCGTACTACGCTCGACGTTCACCACCAGCCGAAGCGCAGCGATTTCGCCAGCCGCTCCCGCCTCATGTGCTGGCTGCTGGCCGGACTGGTGCTCGTATTCTTCGCCATCTCGACCAACCAGGAGTACTACACGTTCCCGGCCTATCTCCCTTTGCTGATCCTCGTTGCCGATGGCATCGCGCAGTGTGAGATAAGTGACTGCGAATCTACCAAGAAGGGATGGCTGAGAGTCTCCGCGGGAGCTCTCGCCCTTGTCGGTGTTGCGGCGGGGCTGGCTCTATTCGCACTGCTCTGGAAATCGCGGCAACTGCCGTTCGAGCCGGATATCGGCAGCGTGCTGGCCAAGCACGACATGAGCGAGGACACTCTTTCGACGTCCCACATGCTCGACCTGAGCTACCAATCGTTTGCGGCTCTCCGCCTTCCGGCTGTGATGGCCGCCGTCACCTTTTTGACGCTGCCGCTGATCTCATTTCTGATGCGGCTCCGGAGACGGCATTTTGCCGCGACGATGGCGCTCGTTCTATGCATGACCGGCTTTCTAATTGCCGCTCACATCGCTCTCGGACGCTTCGGACCCTATCTCTCATCAGAGCCATTGGCACATCAAATCGCCCTTCGCGCCCAGCCGCAAGACAAAGTCATGATCTTCGGCGACCAGGCATTCGGTTCCTCGCTTCTTTTTTACCTGGCGAGGCCGATCGAACTTGTCGAAGGGCGTACGACCTCGATGTGGTTTGGTTCGACTTTCCCCGATGCGCCCAAGATCTATCTCACCGATGACGATTTGCTCCGTAATTGGAACGGAACCATCCGGGTCTTCCTTTTCGTGCCGCCGCATCTTAAGGCGAAAGTGGACGCGTTGTTGCCCCAGCGCACTGTCGTCGCAGCAATTTCGGGTAAGTACGTTTATAGCAACCATCCCTGACGAGCTCTGATAAACTTTGGAATCTTTCTGGGGGAATTCGCAATGATGAATCGGAAATTGGTGTGCTTGCCGGCCGTCTTCGTGATCGCTCTCGGCGCGGCGTCGATCGGCAAATTGAAGGCGCAGTCTCAACCCTCTAGCGCACCGAAAAAAGCGGAAGAACAGTTCAAGAACATCCAGGTACTCAAAGGAATTCCCGCCGATCGATTGATTCCGACCATGCAGTTCATCAGCGCGTCACTGGGTGTGGAATGCGACTTCTGCCACGTACAGAATGCTTTCGACAAAGACGACAAAAAGCCGAAGCAGACCGCGCGCAAGATGATGGAAATGATGTTTGCCATCAATAAAGACACCTTCGACGGGCACCGGGTCGTCACTTGTAACTCTTGTCACCATGGGAGCGAGCACCCGCAGGCTATTCCGGCAGTGATGACCGAGGAACCAAAGGGACCGATGGGAATGCCGCACGAGGGACATGAGCCGGACGAAGCGAAGCCTGCCGCCGACAATGCAGGTCCTACGGCGGATCAGTTGATCGACAAGTTTGTGCAGACGTCGGGTGGCAGTGCCGCGATCGACAAAGTTACGTCGCGCGTCATGAAGGGCAAGATCGACTTCGGAGGCCAGTCAATGGCCATCGACATCTATTCCAAAGCACCGGACATGCGCATCTCCTATACGCACATGCCGGGCGGTGATAGCGTGACCGCGTTCAACGGGCGTGAAGGCTGGCTGGCTTTCCCGGGGCGTCCGTTGCGTGAGATGCATGGGCCCGACGTCGACGCGGCCGCAATGGATGCCGACCTCCAACTCCCGAATCACCTGAAGAACATGTTTTCGGAAAAGAAAGTGCGCGGCGTCGAGAAGGTCGACGATCACGAGGCCTATGTGGTCTTCGGTCAGAGACAGGCGAGCACGCCCGTAATTCTCTACTTCGACAAGGATTCTGGTTTGCTGGTGCGACTGGTGCGGTATGGAGACACTGCTTTAGGCTGGCTACCAACGCAGATCGACTATGCAGATTATCGAGATTCGAGTGGCGTTAAAGTCCCCTATCGTTGGACGCTGTCGCGCCCGAGTGGACGATTTACGATTCAACTCAGCGAACTGCAGCAAAATGTGCCGGTAGATGATGCAAAATTCGTCAAGCCTGCATCGCAGCCCGAGCCGCCGAAGCTTCAGGTGAAGTAATCCACTGTTCATTACTGCGTTGGAATGCGGGTTAGCGATCGCCGGAAGTTCCATTCGAAGAGTGGGAATCGGACTCAATTTTGACCTCGACTTCATCGCCTTCTTCGAGCTTGACTTTGTGGCCGTTGGAATCGGTAAGGGTGTTGGGAACGCGAATCTCACGATAGAGATGATCGGCCCCTTCGACGCCGATCTGCGCTTTCTCCGGTTCCCCCGATTTGGGGTGGGGCCGAATTACCTTCTCGACCTTCCCTGGCAGAGTTGTGCTGGCTTTCGAGTTTCTGGACACGATTTGGATTTCCCCCAAATGCCCCCGCAAGGATCTGGTAAGGCTGGAACGTGGCAGGCAAGTGACATTATCTTCTCCGTAATTCAATGTATGGACCATACGGGAAACACCGTAGGAGGGCAGTCCGTGGCGGGGTGTTCAAGCCCCTGTCTGCTTATCTCACCTTTGTTCGAGCGATGGGTCGCCTCTGACCCGCTCCGTATGCGGCAGCTTGAAGTTAAGTTGTCAGGCGTCATGCGCAACCGTATTTTCAATAACAAAACCTGATAGCCACCATAAATAGTTTCGATTTCCGGCCATCGTTGCGGGAACGTTACAGTGATGCGTCATCTTGTGTGAGCGGAGTGGTCCGTTCACGGGAGCTATGCCTCAGTGTCCATCGCAAAAAACCTGATCGCCTGGCTGGTGACAGGAGTGGTCATTCTCGGCCTGGCGCAAGCTGTTTGCGCGCAGAGTACCGCCATTTCGCCGAGTCCTGCTACCGACATCAACTCTCGTCTGGCCAAGGTCGAGCAACAAGCGGCTGACGCTAAAAGCTCCGCTGACAACGCCTGGATGCTCACCAGCACCGCCCTGGTCCTCTTGATGACCGGCCCCGGGTTGGCGCTGTTTTACGGCGGCCTGGTTCGCAAAAAGAATGTTCTCGGCACCGTGATGCAGAGCTTTGCTCTGATGGCAGTAATCACCGTGCTTTGGGGTCTGTTCAGCTACAGCCTCTCGTTCGGGTCTGGGAACAGTTTTATCGGAGGATTTCACAATCTCTTCCTCAAGGGCGTGGGCGCCTCACCCGATCCCGACTACGCTCCCACAATTCCGGCGCAGACCTTCATGGTCTACCAGTTGATGTTTGCCATCATCACTCCGGGGCTGATCGCGGGCGCATTTGCGGAGCGGATGAAGTTCAGCGCCATGTTGGTATTTACGGTCCTGTGGTCGGTCATCGTCTATGACCCGATGGCACATATGGTTTGGGGCAAGGGTGGGCTGCTCAATGCGGCTCTTGGAGGGCGATTCCCCACGCTCGACTTCGCCGGCGGAACAGTTGTTCACATCACGTCGGGAGTCTCCGCGCTCGTCTGTGCTCTTTATCTCGGTAAGAGGGTTGGATATCCGAAGGAATCCATGCCCCCTCATAGCGTGGTGCTCAGCTTCATCGGCGCATGCCTGCTGTGGGTAGGATGGTTCGGGTTCAATGCAGGAAGCGCGCTGGCGTCCGGGAGTCTGGCAACCAGCGCTTTTGTGGCGACACACTTCGCGTCAGCCGCGGCAGCCATTGGTTGGGCCGCGGCAGAATGGATTCGTAACGGTAAACCTAGCGTATTGGGCGGAATTTCCGGCGCCGTTGCCGGCCTGGTCGCGATTACGCCAGCGTCCGGATTCGTGAAACCAATGCCGGCCTTGATCATCGGACTGATCGCCGGTGTCTTCTGCTACTACATGGTGGCAAAAGTTAAAGCAAGATTCGGATACGACGACTCACTCGATGCGTTCGGCGTCCACGGTGCCGGTGGAACGCTGGGAGCCGTACTGACGGGAATCTTCGCAGTCAGCGCGGTCAATCCGATCTTCAAAGATGCCCAGGGCAACGTGCTTGCCTCAGGCCTCATCGAAGGAAATCTTCGCCAGTTATTCAATCAATTGGTTGGCGTTGCGATTTCTTGGGTCATTGCAATTGTAGGCACTCTGCTGATTCTGAAGTTGGTGGACGTTACGATCGGCTTGCGAGTCTCCGAGGAGGAAGAGGTCGAGGGCCTGGATCTCTCGCAGCATGGCGAAGAGGGATACTATTGGGAAGCATCAGCTTGATGCTATCGCGCAGTTGGACGCGCCGTGGACGCGCGGAAGGACTCGCAAACACATGATGAAACTCGAAGCGATCATTCAGAATTCGAAGCTGGAAGCCGTGAAGGCGGCGTTGCAGGAGATCGGCGTCGAAGGCATGACCGTTCTGGAAGTGCGCGGGCATGGCCGCCAGAAGGGCCATACGGAGGTCTACCGCGGGCGTGAATATAGCGTGGACCTGATTCCGAAGACCAAGATCGAGATGGTTCTTCCCGATGCGCTGGTGGAGAAGGCGGAGCAGGCGATCTTGTCCGCTGCCCGGACCGGAAAGATCGGAGACGGCAAGATTTTTCGTACCAGAATTGAAGAGGCGATCCGCATTCGCAACGAGGAGCGCGGCGAAGGTGCGCTCTAGAAGCGCCCCCGCGTTACGAATGTTGCCGGGGCGCGACCGGAGATTTTGACCGGCAGCCGTTGGTTGGCTGCCATCCCCCAAACGAATTCAGGGGAATTGATCACTTTCATCATGGCAGCGTCCTCACCGATCGGCGAGTTACGGACTTCTCTTCACGACGAATCGGTCCGCATTCGGCGCGAGTTCGAACTAACTGGGGACGGCAGGGCGGCCGTTTCCGGACGCACGAGGCTGGTTGAAGAGATTCTCGCGCGTCTTTGGCGCGATATTATCTGTGCGGACGAATCCAAACCAGCGAATTTCTCCTTAGTCGCGACTGGCGGTTTCGGGCGCGGCTGGCTCTTTCCCTACTCCGACATTGACATCCTCTTCCTGTTTGGCGATCGCGAGTCCGAGCAGGAGTTTAAGGATCCGGTGCGGCGTTTCTCCCAGGAACTTTGGGATCTTCGCCTTAAGCTCAGCCCCGCGTCGCGCACTCTGTCAGAGTGCGAGCGCTACGACCCGAATAACACTGAGTTCACGATTTCTCTTCTCGACTGCCGCTATCTCGCTGGAGACCGCGACCTGTTCCGGCGGCTGCACGACAAAGTGATTCCCAAGCTGGTGATGAAAGAATCGAAGGCCTTGCTGCAGGGGCTCGCCGAGGTGACCCGCGAACGCTACACCAAGCAAGGAATGACCTTGTATCACCTGGAACCGAATATCAAAGAGGTTCCTGGAGGGCTGCGCGATTGTAACGTCGCCAGTTGGCTGGCACTCATCTCGGCGATCGACAAACTGCGCGATTGGCCCGATGCGAGTTCTCTTCGGGCTCCGGTTCGCAAACAACTCGACGCTGCGCTGGAGTTCCTGATGTCAGCGAGATGCTTCCTGCATTTCCGGCAGGGACGAGACGATAACACGTTGAGCTGGGAGGCGCAGGACGAAGCTGCCTCGCGCAGGATTGGCGTTCCCGACACAGAAAATCTTTCCGCCGCCGACTGGATGCGGATTTATTTTGGACACGCTCGATCCGTACAGCGCACTGTCGGTCAGTTGCTGCAAGAAATTCCCGAAGCCTGGTCTGCTCTCTACCGCCAGGTGCAAAGCTGGCGCTCACGGCTGACGACCGCCGATTTCTCGGTGGTGGATGGATTGATCTTTTTGCAACAGCCGTCTGCATTGCAGGACCCCGAGGTTCTGCTGCGGCTTTTCCACTTCATGGCCCATCATGGATTACGGCTGAGCGCTACGACGGAATATCGTATTGAGCAGGCACTGCCGGCCTTGGCAGCGACTCCGCCACGCGGTGCCGAATTGTGGCTATATCTCCAGGAAACTTTGCTACAGCCATACGCCGCCGATGCGTTGCGAGCGATGCACTCGCTGCGGCTCCTGCCCCTGTTGCTCCCTGAATTCAAACTTATCGATTCGCTCGTCGTGCGCGATTTTTATCACCGCTTCACCGTGGACGAGCACTCGTTCATTGCGATCGAGTCGCTCCACCGGTTGAAACAGTCCCAGTCCGAATGGGATAAGCGTTATGCGGAACTCCTGGGCGAGCTAGAGAACCCGGAGTTGCTCTACCTCGCACTTCTCTTGCACGACACAGGTAAAGGGCTTCCCGCCGATGAGCACATCGTCGGCAGCCTGGAAGTCGCCAATCGCGCAATGGATCGCCTCGACGTCGATCCCCGGGAGCGCGCCGAAGTGCTGTTCCTGATTGCGAGCCATCTGGAACTTTCCGCAGCGCTGCGTCGCGATATTTTCGATCCCGCGAACGTCGCTGCCTTTGCGGAGAAGATCGGTACGCCGGAACGCCTGAAGATGCTTGCCCTTCTGACCTACGCCGACATCAAGGCTGTAAATCCTGAAGCGTTGACTCCATGGAAGGCAGAGAACATATGGCAGCTGTACATGGCTGCAGACAACTATCTCAACCGCAGCGCCGATCAGCGCGTGCACACTGATGTCAATGATGAGAAGTTGGCGCGGCTCCGTTCCCTCGCACCGGTGACCGGCAATAAATTCAGAGCTTTTCTGGAAGGCTTCCCGCAGCGATATTTGCTCGTCCACACTGCCGAGGAGGTGATGCGTCATCTCCAGATGGCAGATGAGCTGACAGGAGATCCAGTCCAGGTGGAACTGAAACGCGGGCGACATTGGTATGAACTCACGCTCGTGACCACCGATCGTCCCGCGCTATTTGCCAAGCTGGCCGGCGTTCTTGCAGCGTGGGGTATGAATATCGTCAAGGCCAACGCGTTTTCGAACCAGGCGGGAATCGTTGTCGACACGCTCTACTTCACCGATCGCTTCCGGACGTTGGAATTGAATCTCTCTGAGTGGGACCGCTTCCGCCGCAGCGTTGCCAGCGTCCTGCTGGGCGAGGCCGATCTCGACAAGATGCTCCGGGATCGTCAGCGTTCTGAGAAAACTGGTATCGCGAAAGTAAAAGTCGAAACCAAGATTGAATTCGACGACGCAAGTTCTCCCACCACGACGATCGTGCAAGTAATCGCCCAGGATCGTCCGCGCCTCCTGCATCGCATTGCATCCTGTTTTTCGGCCCAGCAATGCAACATTGAGATCGCGCTCATCGATACCGAAGGGCAGATGGCAATCGACACGTTTTACCTGACTTCAAGTGCAAGGAAGTTGTCTGCCGAACACTGCCGCACGCTGGAGAAGTTCCTTACCCACGAATTGAAAGCTGAATAAAAAACCCGCCTCTGGTAGGCGGGCTTCGCTGAATCCAATCCCCGAAAACTATTTAGCCGAAAACTTAAACACAGTCTTCTCGTGGAATGTCTGGCCCGGTTTCAGGATTGTATTTGGAAAGTCAGGATGGTTCGGAGAATCGGGGAAGTGCTGTGTCTCGAGGCAGAATCCGAAACGCCGCTTGTAGACATGACCTTCTTTGCCGGTCACCGTTCCGTCGAGGAAATTGCCGGTATAGAACTGAACGCCTGGTTGCGTTGTTGATACTTCCAGAACCCGTCCAGTTGTTGGTTCGTACACCCGGGCCGCCAGCGTTAGGCCTGCACCTTTTCGGTTAATCACAAAATTGTGGTCGTAGCCGTGACCAAGTTGCAGTTGTTCGTACGAGTCATCGATGCGAGCGCCGATTTTCGTCGCTGTTGTGAAGTCAAACGGCGTGCCCTTCACCGGCCGAAGTTCCCCGGTCGGAATCAGGTTCTTGTCGACCGGTGTGAACTTATCGGCGTTCAGCATGATTTCGTGATCCAGAATGTCGCCGTTCCCTTCACCCTTCAAATTGAAATAGCTGTGCTGGCTGACGTTGATCGGGGTGGCCTTATCCGTTGTTGCCTCGTAGTCGAGGATGAGTTCATTCGTGTCTGTGAGTGTGTAAGTGACCTTCACTTTAAGATTGCCGGGGAACCCTTCTTCTCCGTCTTTGCTCAAATACGAAAACGACACACCTGTCTTGCCTTTCAACGGCTCTGCGTCCCAGACGACCTTATCGAAAGTGCGCGTCGTGCCGCCATGCAAAGTGTTCGGCCCATCATTTTTTGGCAGTGTGTACGTTTTGCCGTCAAGGGTGAACTGCCCGTTGGCGATACGGTTCGCGTAGCGTCCGACAATCGCGCCAAAATACGGAGGATTGGGAATGTAGCCTTCCATGGTCTCGTGACCGAGCACAATGTCCGACAGTTGTCCCTTCCGATCCGGTACGCGGATCGACAGGATGATCCCGCCGTAATTCATGGCATGAATTTCAACGCCGTGAGAGTTGGTGAGCGTATACAAGTTAACGGGCCTCCCGTCCCGCGTGCCGAAAGGCTTCTGTTGAACTCCGGCTTTCGCCGAGGCAGCTTGTGCGGAGAAGACTCCGCTGATCAGCATCACAAGAAGAATAACGATTGGGTGAAACAGGCGTTTTGCGATCATGGCGGAAAGTTTACTACGGAGAGCAAATTCTTGCCGTGCCAGGCCAAACTACTTCTTGCCGCGTTCGTACGGCCACTGCGCCTGCGTGAATAATGCGCCGTCAATCCAGATTGTCTGGCCGCTAATGAACGATGCCGCCTCGCTGGCCAGAAAAACGACGGTGGGCGCAATGTCGGCTGCGCTGCCTACCCGCCCCATCGGCGTCAGCTTCGACCATGTGCCAGCATAGTCGGGATCCTCAAGCTTCGTTCGTGCGGATTCGATGGCGCCCGGCGCGATGCAGTTCACCCGGACGCCATATTGTCCGAGCTCTATGGCTGCCTCTTTCGTGAACATTTCGATCCCGCCTTTGCTCGCGGTATATGCGACCAGCGAAGGGAATGCCAGCTTATTGCATCCCGATCCGAGATTCACGATCGATCCGCCGCCATGATCTTTCATGTAGCGGCCGGCTTGCTGCGTGCATAAAAAGCAGCCCTTCAGGTTGGTATCGACGACCCAGTCCCACTCTTCCTCGGTAACTTCCAGCAGAGGTTTGAAAGTCTGCACGCCGGCGTTATTCACTAGCAGGTCGAGATGCCCAAACGCCGTGATGGCTCTCTCGAACATGTCGGCAACTTGCTTGCCGCACCGGATATCAGCCTCCAGCACGATCACATCATCCTGAGCGGGAGACTGCACCGCTCGGATCTCAGCTACGGTGGCGTCCACCATTGCTGCCGGATCGGCAAAATAGTTCACCGCAACGCGGTATCCGTTGTGCGCGAGCTCGAGCGCGATTTCCTTTCCAATGCCACGGCTCGCTCCTGTTACCAATGCTGTTCGTTTCAGCGGCATGCACACCTCGGGAAAGTACGGAGCACAAATGATAACCAAAGCCCGAGAGGTATCTAGGTTGGTTGTTCAGATTTGGTGGTTTGCAGTCGCACTTGCGATTCGCAGGTATTGCACAACGTGCTCTCGCGCAAGTCGATCCACTCGACTGCGTGCGATGATGCCATCGCGCAGCGATAGTCCTGGCAGTGGCGCAGGTCCAGGGTATGTCCCAATTCATGCACGCATTCTTTGAGCAGTCGAGTCCGCAGCAACGTACCGTCGGGCTCCAACCCGTAGAATTCCTGCCGTAAGCGAAATGCTGACACAATCGCGCAAGGACCGCCGATTTGGGCTTCTCCAAAGACGTACTTCAAAATGGGAATGTAAAGATCCACGTCAGCGACAGCCAGGAATCGCCAGTCGCGGTGCTCGACGAGAGATTGCATGCGCTGCAATAGTTCCGAGGAATGGAACTGCTGGCGTTCTGGGTGGTAGGACGGAGCCGGGTCAAACTGAAACGGCAGAATCTCGCACTCTACCGGCAAGCAACGCGGAATTGACTCACGCAGATCCTCGAGGAGCGAAGGTTCCGTTGTGCCGACCCGGAGCAGGTGAACAAGATTCATGACAGACCTGCACCGATTCTAATTCCTTGAGCCCGCGGTTATCCGACTCCAACCGTATCGTTTCAGCTTGTGGTGTAGCGTCACGCGGTCGATGTCGAGGATATCGGCCGCCCGGCTCTGATTCCCGCCGCAATCCTCAAGCACCCGCAAGATGTGTGCGCGTTCGATTTCGTCGAGGCTCTTGCCAGCCGCCGAAACCGGTGTCGCCTGTTTGAAGATGAAATCCTGCTCGCGCAACTCCGGCTCCTGCGCGACAACCATCGCCCGTTCGACTGCATTTTCCAATTCCCGTACATTCCCCGGCCATTGTTGCTGTTGCAACTGCACGATCGCCGCCGATGAGATTCGCGTGATGTTCTTGTTCATTGCCAGCGAAAACTTCCGTACGAAGTGTTCGACCAGCAGGGGGATATCCTCCCGCCGGTCGCGCAATGGCGGAAGCTCGATATGAAACACGTTCAGCCGGTAGTAGAGATCTGGACGGAATGTTCCTTCTTCGATCATCACTTCAAGATTCTTGTTCGTTGCTGCGACGCACCGGAAATCTACTTTGATCACCTGATTTCCGCCAACGCGTGTGATCTCGCGCTCCTGAAGAACGCGAAGCAAATCAGTCTGGGTCTTGAGGCTGATATCGCCAATCTCATCCAGAAACACCGTTCCACCCTCTGCGACTTCGAACTTGCCCTTCTTGCGGTATTGAGCTCCAGTGAATGCGCCCTTCTCGTGTCCGAAGAGTTCGCTCTCGAGCAAGGTCTCGGTTAGTGCTCCGCAGTGGATTGCCACCAGTGGATGAAACCTTCGCAGGCTGGCCGCGTGAATCGCTCGAACCACCAGTTCCTTTCCCGTGCCGCTCTCGCCGGTGATGAGCACATTGGCATCGGTTGGTCCAACCGTATCGATTGCTTCCGCTACCTTGCGCATCTCTTCGCTCTGGCCAATCAGATCACCTGGCCGCGTCGCTTCTGCAACCGTCTCGCGCAGCCGGATGTTTTCTTTTTCTGCCCGTTTGTGCGCCAGCGCTTTCTTCACGAGATGCGCGATCTCATCCGGATCCAGCGGCTTGCTGACATAGTCATAGGCACCGTTCTTGAGGGCCGTAACCGCGGTCTCGACCGACGCATATCCCGTCATCATGATGACGATCAAGTCGGGATCGAGTTCGTGCAAGCGGCGCTGCAGTTCGATCCCGTCCGTTCCGCGCATTTTGATGTCAAGCAGCGCGATATCCCATTTGCTTTCCGCCATGCGAGTTAACGCGTCGCTTGCGCTTTCGGCGGTTCCGATTTCATATCCTTCTTCGCGAAACCACTTGCCGAGCGAATCTCTTACGCTCAGTTCGTCATCGACGATCAACAGCTTGCCCTGGCTTTCCACTTGGATCACCTCCCGCTGGCAACAGCGGCGATATCTGGTGCCTTGCTGGCCGCGCTTGCGGCAGTTTCGCAAGGCAACGTCAGCGTGAACGTAGTGCCTTTGCCCACTTCGGAGTGCACCTCAATATTTCCGTTATGGCGCTCAAAAATACTTTGGCTGATGGCGAGCCCCAGCCCAACGCCGCGGCCCGTTTCCTTGGTTGTGAGAAATGGCTCGAAGATTCGCGGAAGAATCTCGGGGGGAATTCCCGCACCGTCGTCGCGCACGATGATCCGTACGGTCCCGTCCTGACCACTCGAACGGGAACTGAGCCACAGATTGCCACCTTGTGGCATTGCATCCAGTGCGTTCATCACCAGTGCCAGCAATACCTGCTCGATCTGTGCGCCGTCACACTGCACCATCGGAAGGTCTGGATCGAGTTGCAAATCCACATGAACGCCCGCCAGGTCGAACTGGTGCTGTACCAGGCGAAGAGATCGTTCCACGACCTGGTTAAGATTCGTAGGCTGCAGGTTCATCGGAGTCGTACGTGAGAACGTCAGAAGGTTCTTGACCAGATCTCCGCAGCGCCGGCTCTCGGCTGCGATCAGGTCCAGCGCTTCACTGATGTCCTTACGGCGGCTTTGTCCGGAATCTTCACGTTCGGTCCATTTGCGCAGCAGTTTCGCGTAGGTCAGGATTCCCGACAGCGGATTATTGATCTCATGCGCAAGCACCGCGGCCATCTTGCCGATTGAGGCCATCTTCTCTGTATGCAACGCGTGCTCATGTGCGCGCTTCAATTCCTTCGTCTTCTGATCGACCCGTTGCTCGAGAGTTCGCGTCCACGCCGCATTCTGCTGGTGCTCTGATTCGAGTTCACGGCTCATGGCATTGAACGAGCGCGCCAACTCTCCCATCTCGTCGCTTGCATGGACGTCGATTTGATAGCCGAGGTCGCCGGCTGCGAGATGCTCGGTGCCGTCGTGCAGCGCCTTCACCGGACGCCCCACGACCTGCCATATGACAAACCAACTCAGAATGGCGACCAGAAAGAGGCCGCAGGCCGTGTAAAGGATCATTTGCCGGCTGCTCTCCGCGAGCTGAACATCGGCTTTGGCCAGCGAAAGGTTCGTATCAATCACGCCCAGGATTTTTTGCTCTGCTGGGTGCGCATGACACGCGGCATTGGAGCAGCTCGGCTGGTTCTCAATCGGAGTGATGATTCCGAGAACTCTGGTTCCGTTTTTGTTGCGGTAAATCCGGAAACGATCAGGGCGATCGACCCGTGTCAGCGGCTGCGACTGGGCATGGCAGGCGTAGCAAGCTTCAGCGGTCTTGTTGACGACATGATTTTGCTCAGTTGCATCGGTCGTGTAGGTGATCCGGCCCTCTTGATCGAAGATCCGAATCTTTTCCATCCCCGGCTCGTCCGCCATCAGCTTGATCGATCGGTATAAGCCGTCGCGGTCATTCCGGAGCATATAGTCGGTCGTCCCGTGTCGCACGATGTCACTGATGCGTTCGGCGCTGAGGAGCGTATATTGCTCGAGGTGCCGGCGGTGCAGCCGAACATTCAAATAGCCAAGAAGAGCGAAGATCAGCAGCATCGCGCCAAGCAACAACATGTTGAGCTTGGCGCTCAAGCTATGCGTAACGTTCCACCCTCTTCGCGTTGGCTCAGTCTCCGGCATGTTCCAATACCGCCGCGCTTACGGGAACCCCTGTCACCTCTTCCACCTCTATCTCTGTTTCCAACTCTTCTTTGGGGAAAATTGGCAGATATTTGACCGCGAGTCCGAAGGCAGCAAATCCGATGGCGATGATCATCCCGGTAACAGCCAGTTCGCTCCATTTCGGAAAATAGCGCACGCCGGTGGAGCCCTCGAACCCGGTGATGCTGACGTTCATCCGATTGGTGATGAAACCAAGCACGACCAGGACCGCAGAGACGTACAGTCCGTTCGGGCTTGTACGGACCTTGCGCTGCGACAGCAGGATGAGCGGCAGAATGATCGCTAGACTGATCTCCAACCAGAACAGGTACATTTCATAGCCCGGCCGGAAGGCGAGTTTCAGCGCGCCCCGATTCGCCAGATCTTCCAGACGAAGGATTCCATACACGCCGAGTACCACCAGCAGTACTCGCCCGAGTTCTTGCAGCACGGGCAGTTCCAGTTGCAGGCCGAAGTGCTTGGAACTCATCGATGATTCGAAAATCGTCATCGCGAGGCCAACCGCAATTGCTGAGAGGAAGAAGAATGCGGGAAGCAGTGGCGAGTACCAGAACGGATGCAGCTTTCCGGGAACGATGAGATAAAGAGTGCCCAGCGACGACTGGTGCAGCGTGGAAAGAATCACGCCGAAGATCACCAGGGGAATCAGAATGGTCCGCACGACCTTCAGCGGTTTTTCGAGCTTAAAGTGTTCCAGCACGATCGGCGAGAACTCCAGCGCCAGCACCGTCGTGTAGAGCATCACGCAGTAGGCGACTTCAAACATCACCGAGTGCGGATTCCGCATGATCAGCGGATGCCATATGTTGTACGGTTTGCCCAGGTCGTACATCAGTGCCGCGCACACCAGAATGTATCCGAGGAATGCGGTGAGAATGGTCGGGCGGATGATCGAGTGCATCCGTTTGATGTTCAAGATGTGCACCGCCGCGGTCAGAGTGAATCCTCCCGCCGCCAGCATTACCCCGCACAGCACGTCGAAGCTGATCCAGATTCCCCAAGGGAACTTGTCGGACAGGTTGGTTGACGCGCCGAGCCCCTGCGTGAAGCGAAGAAACGTTGCGTAGAGGCCTGCCGCCATCAGGAAAAGAAAAACGAGTTTCCAAAACGTGAACCGGAACTTCATGTCGCGGGCCATCTCTACTTCCCTCCGTTTTTCTTTTTCGGGACTGGGCGCCCCTCGGCTGCCGCCACTTCCTCACGGCGATGCGTAATCCACCACAGGCCACCGAGGGCCATTCCGCCGAGCGGAACAAAGTCGGGTATGTGCGACAGCACCCGGTAGGTAAGCATTGGAAGCGGATCTTTTGACACGTTGCTGGGATACCCGAACGTCTCGAAAGGAACCGACGACAGCATCAGCACCGACGTGCCGCCGACTTCTTCGAGTCCGTAGAGGTGCTCGACGTACTTCCCTGGGTTGTCGTGAATACGTTGGCGTCCCTCGGCAATAAGCTCATCGCGCTCGCCGAACTTTGTAGCTCCCGTTGGGCAGATTTCCGCGCATGCCGTCGGCTTTCCCGCAGCGACCCGGTCGGGACACATCACGCACTTCTGAACCTTTGGAAACAGCTTTCCCCACTCGTATTTGGGAACACTGAACGGGCACGCCACCATGCAGTAGCGGCAACCCATACACTTCGAAGGGTCGTAGGTGACCGGGCCAAGGGCGGTCTTCTTCAACGCGCCCACTGGACAGACCGACGCGCACGATGGATCTTCACAGTTCATGCATAGACGCCGCATGAACTTGTCGCCACGCGTCATAATGCAGGTAAGTTTGTGTGCCGATTGATACTCTTCGGACGCAATCGAATCGTCGTAGGAAAGCCCGTTTTGCGTAGCGCAGGCCTGCTCGCATTGCTTGCAGCCAATGCAGAGTGTTGCATCATATAAGAGTGCTTTGCTCATGAAATTGTCCTGGGCACGGGTGGTCGAGCAGACCAGAGCCGACCGCAGCAAGTCCTTTCGACCGACGCCTGAGCTGACGAGTAAGTAGTAGCGATTACCGGCGTAACCGCAGACGAGAAACCGGCGCGCACAAGCTGCTTACCTCATCAAACAGAGGCTGTCGCGAAATTCAGCAGCTTCAGACAGTTAAGATTCTCAACAATTAAGAAGTCGTCATCCGTGACCCCCATCACCCTTTCGCGTGACGTCCATCAACAGGCTTTCGGGGGCAAGCTCCCGCCCTTGATGAGGTTGTTTTTCGCAACATGGCGTGCTGCAACTTTCATCACTTGTGAAGATGCGCTGCAAATACTTAAAACTACGATGTTTGCGGTTGAGGAGCGGGTGTTACATCGCTTCGTAACGCTTATTGACTGTTGTGATCCTCATCGAACGCGGGTGTTGCATTCTTCCACGGCGAGCTCTGCTTGGGTAACGCGCTTCCCCCTATCTCGCTCATTGCATATGAGATACAGGCTCAGTCGTGATAAGGAAGAGGTCTATTTTTCGTTTGGTCCGCCGATTGCCTTTAGCAAAATGTGAGTGAGCCGAATAGAGAGCACACTCCAGGCGAGGTGGGTTATGACAGTCATCATGGTTCTTCTGACGTTTGCAATCTTCCTGACGATTGAATACATCCGTGGCCAGAAGTTAGTGGCAAAGCAAGCCGTCGTGCAGTCTGCGCGCCCCGAGTCGGAGTCGCGAGTCGTTCCGGCCTTAGTCGCCGGATTCCAGGTTCGGGATAACGTGCGTTATCACGCCGGGCATACGTGGGCGCTGAGCGAGAGCCGTGAACTGGTCCGCGTCGGAATGGACGATTTTGCTTCCAAGCTCATCGGCAAGATCGACAGCATTACTCTCCCGCAACGCGGCCGCTGGGTTCGCCAGGGACAGAAGATCTGGACGATCTTCCGCGACGGCAAGTCGGTCGACATGGTGTCTCCGATTGAAGGCACGATCACCGATGTGAACGAAACTGTTGCCAAGAATCCGGAACTGGCGCGCAAAGATCCCTACGGCGAAGGCTGGCTGGTCACCGTGCAGGCGCCCGATTCCAAGATCAACTTCCGCAACCTGCTCGGCGGAACGCTGGCCCGCCTGTGGACCGAATCCTCAGCCATGCAGCTCCGCAACAAGCTGCCGATGCTGGCTGGCGCTCTGGCCCAGGATGGCGGCGAAGCAGTGGACGATCTCACGGCCCACATGCCCGATGAGGATTGGGCCGAGATCACCAGAGAGTTCTTCCTGTCCTAAAAACACGGCTGAGGGTTCGTCCTCGCCTGCTATGAAACGAAACCGCCCGGGAGACATTCCCGGGCGGATTTTTTTGGCGGCAAGCTACTCAGATACGACTTCTTCCACCACCCGGGAGAACGACCGCACTATTAAAATTCCTACCGCTACTGCAGAACTCAGCATGATCACTCGCATGTACTGCGCGACCGGCAAGGCGCTGTCGCCGAAGACTGAGCGCAGCAGCCCAAAGCTTGCGCTGCAGGTACAGAGAGCGAAATAAATCCTCTCCCGTGCGCAGCGGGAGATTCCTACCAGCCACGCGAGAATCGACGCGACCACCAGGTAGATCGCGATAAGCACAAAATCTCCAACACTTCCCGTCGCGTGAAGGATCCCGTTCTTTGGGGAAAGAAATCCGTGGGTCGCTATCCCGAGGAACACCACGGAGTGAATGAGCGCAATGAAGGCCCGTTTGCGATTGGTAAGTACCCCAAACTCGTTCATAGGTATAGCTCAAGTTTCTAGGAAACGGTCAGGTTTTCGTTGTGACCTCGCCAACCTCAAATTGTGATTCAAATCACAGATTTGACCCGATGCTGCGTGGCCCCTAGCGCATCGGGGGTGATACCATCCCCAGCGTTATGCCAATCCGCCGCTCGATCGTCCTACTTGTTCTCTCAGCACTCCTCTCGCCCCTTGTCGTCTCAGCCCAGACTCAATCCGCTCCGCCGCACGCTGTAGTATTGCGCGCCGCGCGCCTTTTGGACGTGAAAGCCGGCAAATTGATCAAGCCCGCAGAGATTCTTGTGCAGGCCGATCGAATCGTTGAAGTCGGAACTTCGGTCAAGCATCCCGCAGATGCCGACGTTATCGATCTTGGCGATCGCACGCTGATGCCGGGGCTCATCGACGCCCATATTCACCTTTTTCTGCATCCGGGAGCCGAGGATCTCCAGACAGTTCAGGAGTCAGTCCCGGAACGTACCATCATGGCGACGCTAGCCGCCCGCGACGATCTCATGGCTGGTTTCACCGCCGAGCGCGATATGGGCACGGAGGGTGCGGGATCGGCCGACACCGCCGTCCGCGATGCCATCAACGAGGGCCGCATTCCCGGACCGCGGCTCCGTATCAGCGGGAACGCTATCAACATTCTCGGCGGACACGAAGACGCTATTGGCTATAACCCCGCGCAGCACGTTCTGCCCAACGCTGACTATGCCAACAATGCTGATGAGCTCGTCGCCGTGATGCGCCAGCAATTCAAAGAAGGCGCAGACTTCACCAAGATCTACGAAACCGGCGCTGATTCCGTTAAGAACGGACGCCTGTCGACGCCCTTCCAATACAGCGAGCCTCAACTCGAAGCCGCGGTGAAAGAAGCGGCGCGCCTGGGAAAGCGCGTCGCGGTTCATGCTACCGGCGAACCAGGCACTCTATATGCGGCACAGGCCGGTGTCGTATCGATCGATCACGCCGATCAGTTAGGGGACGAAACGATCCGCCTGATGAAAGAAAAGCAGATTTTCGCCGTTCCCACGTTCACCATCTTCGAATACTTCGCCGACCACGCTGCTACGGCGCAGCAAGGCGCCCGCATGCGCCAGATGATCGATCTCAAAGTACAGGAATTCAAAAAACAAATTGCTGCGGGAGTGCTTATGGCCGCGGGATCCGACGTCGGTCCATTCCCACACGGTACGCAAGCCCGCGAATTCGAACTGATGGTGAAATACGGCATGTCTCCAGCGGACGTGCTCCGCGCAGATATGCTGAATGGCGCGAAAGTGTTGGGCTGGGACGGCCAGATCGGCTCGCTTGAACCGGGCTACTCGGCAGACGTGATTGCAGTCACCGGCGACCCGCTGCAAGATATCTCGGTTCTCAAGAGCGTGAGCTTCGTGATGAAGGCTGGCGTGGTTTACAAAAAATAGTTGCGTATTCCACAGTAAATCACTAGCAAAGACCTGCAAAAAGATGCACAATGTCTCCCGATTTGGTACGGCGCTAAGAAATAAACCCTGCTTTCGCATTGACTTGCCGTGTTTCTAATGTCATGTGCGTGGCGGACGGATTGCCCTCCCTTTGAGTGCTCGTTTTCATGCGAGCACATATGACTCCTCGACGCCTTCTTGACGTTCTTTCGCTTTGCGCTTTCGGCTTTCTCGTAACCCTGCTGCTGTGCGGCTCTTCTTTCGCAAAAGACCCACTGCCGGATGCTCCGAGCAATACCACGACGAGCGCAACGTCGCCCGCGATTTCGCCGGCGCCGGTGATAGCAGCCCAGAATCTGGGCGTCGAAGTCAGTCATAAATTCTGGGACCGGCAGAACACGATTCTGTTTGTCGCCAATGCCGGGTTCAATACGGGAGATTTCCTGCTGACCCGCGCCAACCTGCAAAGTGGCGGACAGGAACTCAATCCTGTTGTCCGCATCTTCGGACGCTCCACACCCGGCCTTGCTGTGAACTTCGCCGGAGAAACTGCAGGCGTGATCGGGCTGAGCTACTTCTTCCATCGCACTGGCCACCACAAAATGGAGCGCCTCGTGTCCTATGTGAACATGAGCGTTTCCGCCGGAGCAGTCGGTTGGGGCATGGCGCATCGCTGAGTCGTCGCCTAGAGTCGTAGGTTGCTACGCCTTTCTCGCCAGGAATACATCTGTTTAACTCGCAGCTGGAGTCAGCTCAAAAGCCGGCTGCTGCCTTGCCTCACCCCTTTGCTACTATCAATAGACCAGTAGCCGGCGATTCCGCCGCTTGGTGGGAGCAAGTGCAATGAAGATCGCGAAAGACGTCACCGAACTTATCGGCAATACACCTCTGGTTCGCCTCAACAAGGTCACGCAAGGATGTGTCGCCGAGGTCGTCGCCAAAATGGAAAGCCAGAATCCTCTTTCCAGTGTGAAAGACCGCATCGGCGTCAGCATGATCGAAGAAGCTGAACGCGCCGGAAAGATCAAGCCTGGCAAAACCGTCCTGATCGAGCCCACCAGCGGCAACACCGGCATCGGCCTCGCGTTCGTTGCCGCGGTCAAAGGCTACAAGCTCATCATCGTCATGCCAGATACGATGAGCCTGGAGCGCCGCGTCTTGCTGCTCGCCTTCGGTGTCGAACTCGTGCTCACGCCCGGACCACGCGGCATGACCGGTGCGATCCTCAAAGCCAAAGAAATTCTTGCCCAGAATCCCGACGGATACATCCTGCAGCAGTTCGACAATCCTGCGAATCCCAAGATCCATGTCGAAACCACGGGTCCTGAAATCTGGAACGACACTGACGGCAAGGTTGACATTCTTGTATCAGGCGTCGGCACGGGCGGAACGATCACGGGCGTCTGCGAATACATCAAGCCGAAGAAGCCGTCGTTCAAAGCGGTCGCGGTCGAACCCGCTGACAGCGCTATCCTCTCTGGAGGGAAGCCGTCTCCTCACAAGATCCAGGGAATCGGCGCCGGATTTATCCCCAGCATTCTCCGGCGCGACTACATCGACGACGTAGTCACCGTGACAAACGACGAAGCAATCTCGATGGCTCGCCGCCTTCCGAAAGAAGAAGGATTGTTTGTTGGAATTTCGTCGGGCGCCGCCGTGGTGGCGGCCTTACAAGTCGCCAAGCGCGCTGAGAACAAAGGAAAGCTGATCGTCGTTATTCTGCCTTCGTTTGGCGAGCGCTATCTGAGCAGCATTCTTTTCCAGGAACTGCGGGAGAAGGCGCAGCAGATTCCGACGGCTGAACTTCCGCCGGCTTGAGAAGAACCATGCCGCACTTGCTCTCACTAATTCGTGAAGATATCTCGAATGTGATGGAGCACGATCCTGCGGCCAAGTCGCGCTTCGAAGTTTTTCTCTGTTACTCGGGATTGCATGCGATCTGGTTCTATCGCATCAACCACTGGTTCTGGAATCATCGCTTCTTTCTCATCGGGCGGCTCTTTTCGCAGTTCGCGCGCCTGCTCACGGGGATCGAAATCCATCCGGGCGCAAAGCTCGGGCGCCGTCTCTTCATCGATCACGGCATGGGGGTAGTGATCGGCGAGACGACCATTGTCGGCGATGACGTCACTCTGTATCAGGGCGTAACGCTCGGCGGTACCGGCAAAGAGCACGGCAAGCGTCATCCAACATTGGAAGACAACGTTGTCGTGGGCGGAGGTGCGAAGATTCTCGGAAACATCACCGTAGGCAAGAACTGTCGTATCGGCGCAGGCTCCGTAGTCCTCCGCAATGTGCCTGAGAATTCAACAGTCGTCGGGGTTCCCGGACACATCATCTTCCGCGAAGGCAAGCGTGTCGTGATCACCGATCCCAAACAGATCAACGATCCTCTCTCGGAAGCGCTGGCATCCGTTGCGACCGAAGTCCATAAACTGCGCGACCGCGTCCAGCGCCTCGAAGGCTCCGAGCCGGAGCATGAGCCCGTGCACCCGTCATTGCAGGGAATCATGGACGATCTCGACTACCAGATCTAGCTCCTGCGGCGTAATATGTTCCGTCCGACGCGGAGGTCCCGACCGTGCGATACATCGCCTCGATTCTCATCTGTGCTCTTTTCTCTACGTTCTCTCTCGCCGCCGACAAGACAGAAGAAAAGCCGAAGCCTGCTGAGTCGATCCCCGAACTACAACAACAGATCGAGAAAATTCTCAAAGACACGCACACGCCCGGCGTTTCCATCGCCATTGTTCACAAAGACGGGCCGGAGTGGGTGGCCGGGCTTGGAATGGCGGATGTCGCCAGCAAACGCGCGAACAATGCCGATACGCTGTTCCGGATCGGCTCAACCTCGAAGGCCTTTGCGTCGCTCTCGATCCTGCTGCTGGCCGATCAAGGAAAGCTGACTCTCGACGACACGGTTCACAAACTTGTTCCCGATATCTGGTTCGAGAATCGCTGGGAATCCACGGACCCAATCCGCATCGTCAACCTGCTCGAGCACACAACCGGGTGGGACGATATGCATTTGCGGGAGTACGCAAAGCAGGCGCCGGATTCGATGACCGTGCGCGAGGGGCTCGACTACGACCACAACTCCCGCATCTCGCGTTGGCGTCCTGGAACGCGAATGGCCTACTGCAACTCAGGTCCGCCGGTCGCGGCTGCAATCGTCGAGAAGATTTCCGGCCAGCGCTTCGAAGATTTCGTCCAGAGCAATCTCTTTCAGCCGATTGGGATGAAGACCGCGACATATTTCGAGCCCGCCGCAGGCATGGCGACGACTCTGTATCACGATGACGGCAAAACGCCGTATTCCTATTGGCACATCCTGTTGCGGCCTGCCGGATCGATCAACGCCTCTGCCAATGACATGGCTGCCTATGTTCAGTTCTATCTGAACCGCGGATCCGTCGCAGGCAAGCAGGTTGTTCCCAACGCCGACATCGATCGCATGGAAAGTCCACAAAGCACCTGGGCGGCGAAACAGGGCCTGAAAGCAGGGTACGGCTTGAGCAATTATTGGAGCTTCCATGATGGCTTCGCCTATCACGGTCACAACGGGGGCGTGGAGGGTGGACTGACCGACATGTCGTATCTGCCCGACTCAGGTGTCGGATATTTCTATAGCATCAACAGCGCCAGTGGAGATGCTTTCGACAAGATCGGCAAGGCGATCCGTGCCTACATCACGGTCAAATTGCAGAAGCCTCCGGTTCCAGAGGCAAGCAGCTTGCCCGCAAACTCACAAGACTACGAAGGTTGGTACGAACCCGATTCTCCGCGTGTCGAGTTGACGCATTTCATGGAAAGAATCCTGGGTCTCAGCAAAGTCGGATTCAAAGATGGCAAGCTCGTGCTGGCCAGTTTGGGTGATCGGAATGCGACTTTTGCCCCTGTGAGCGAAATGCATTTCCGTTACGTTCCCAAGAAAGATCCGCCGGAGCCGGTGGCCACGACCGAACTGCTGGCGCCCAACCCGGATGGCCGCTTCATCCAGGCCGGTGCGGGAACTACATTCAAGAGAATCCCCGGGTGGCTTGCCATCGCGGAGATTCTGCTCACGATTTACGTCGTGCTCTCTATCGTCTCGATCCTGATCTACGCGCCGTTCTGGATTCTCGGCGGTTTGAGTGCGAAGCGCCGCCGTCCGGCAGAACGGGGAATGCGCGGCTGGCCTCTTATCGCTGTGCTGAGCCTCTTTGCGTTCGTGGGGATATTCATCCTCTGCAGCGACGATTTAATCGAGCGATTGGGAAATCGCACTGTGTGGTCGGAGGCGCTTTTCGCAGTCTCGATACTCTTTGGGATCGCGACTCTGGCCAGTGTGATCGCCTGGTTGCGAACCCCGTCGGATGCCGTGCGCCGCAGCGTACGAATCTATTCCCGAACGGTGATCCTGGCGCTGCTGATTGCCGCGTTTTATCTGGCGTATTGGGACATCATCGGCTTGCGTACCTGGCTTTAAGTCGTGATCATTGCAGCATCGAAGAGAGTATCGAGCACCGCAACATCGTTGCGGCACACATTGATTTATCCCTTTGACAATGGCTGCTAGCTGCATTTAATGTTCCCTAGCGTAAACGTTTACGCACAATCTTTACGCCCTTCGGAACATGGGCACCTAGGACCAGCTTTCCCCGATGCTGCTGAAGACGCTCCGCGAAGAGGTGCTGGAAGCCAACCTGGAATTAGTTCGCCGCGGTCTGGTTGTATACACGTTCGGCAACGCCAGCGG
>Ga0335079_10000702_pt1 | contig 38155 bp, 37 predicted proteins | sample Lox_Sample_33_FD_206719 | JGI IMG/M metagenome (GOLD analysis project Ga0335079, IMG submission 206719) | Soil microbial communities from Loxahatchee National Wildlife Refuge, Florida, United States - Lox_Sample_3.3 | ecosystem: Environmental > Terrestrial > Soil > Wetlands | place: USA...
GAGAATTGAGAAGTAATATCTTTACCAGGAACGCGCTGGCTGCCGACGGCTCGAACACCTGGATAGCGCTGGCGACAGGAAAATTCACCGACATCGTCTGCCCCGCCAAGTAAACGTTCCCGCTCGCGTCCAGTGCGATCCCGTAGGCGCTGTCCGACCCGGTTCCGCCGAGATATGTGCCTATTGCGATCGAATTCCCCAGCGCAGTCAGCTCAACGAGGAATGCGTCATACCCACCTGCACCCGAAGTTTGCACGGCATTGGCGATGGGAAAATCCACTGATGCCGTATACCCGGCTACGTAAGCTCTGCCGGTACTATCGGCTGCGATTGCCGTTGCCATATCGATACTGGAGCCGCCCAGGTACGTGCTATACACCAGCGCACCGCCGCTTGCGCTCAGCTTCAGCACAAAAGCGTCCTGGCTGCCGGATAGCGACGACTGAAAAGGGTTCACCGTGGGGAAGTTCGATGAACTCGTCGTGCCGGCAACGTAAGCACAGCCGGCTGAATCCACCGCGATGCCATTGCCGGTTTCGGGCGAACTCGCTCCACCGCCGTTTCCACCCAGGTACGTGCTGTAGACCAGAGTGTTGCCAGCCGGCCCAACTTTCGCCGCGAAAGCATCCTGGCCACCGCCCACCGTGGACTGGAACGCGTTAGCCACGGGAAAGTTCGTGGAATAGGTACTACCCGTGATATAAGCGTTCCCCGAAGTGTCCACGGCGATCGCCGTTGCGCGGTCATCGGCAATACCGCCCAAATATGTGCCGTATAATCGTGTGCCTGCGCTGTTGAATTTCGTTACGAAAGCGTCCAGCCCTCCGCCGATTCGAGCCTGGAATCCATTGAGGACCGGAAAATTCGCGGACGCGGTTTCGCCGGCCACATAAATGTTCCCTTGCTGATCCAAAGCAACGGCATTGGCGCTGTCGGCGGCGTTGCCGCCCAAATACGTGCTGAAGATCAGTGCTGTCCCCGCCGAATTCAACTTGGCGACAAATCCATCTCGCACACCTCCCAGTCCTGGTTGCGCGGCGTTCCACGTTGGAAAATTGCTGGAATAGGTCCAGCCCGCGACTACCGCCTCCCCGGAGCTATCCACCGCGATGCCGTAGCCGCGATCGTCGCCACTGCCTCCCAGGTAGGTGACATACAACAGGCTCCCGACGGGGCTCAGTTTGGCGACATATGCATCGACGCCGCTGGGGTTGCCCAACCTGGGGCCTGCCATTTCAGGGAAATCCAGTGACTCCGTCCAGCCCGTCACGTAGGCGTTTCCCGCCGTATCTACGGCGATCGATGTTGCGCTGTCCTGCCCGCTTCCACCCAGGTAGGTGCTGAAGGTCAGGGTGGGGTCGATGGTCAGAGGACGAGAATGATCATAGTCATGTATCTCGAAACCAATTTCATCAGGCCCTGACGCCACAAAACGGCCCGTTACTTTTTGGCGGACCCCATTCCGAAGCTGGTAGATTTGCGGGTTGGAATGCCGCCACTCTCCCGTTGGAGTCCGCAGCACGATATCGCCGTTGGCGTCCGTCTCAATTCGTTCCGCGCCTTCGAACCGGAGGCGGATCTGCGAAGTCTCGGCTCGTGGGTCGACTACCAGATCGTATTCCAGCCGTCGCGACGCATCGCCGTAATAAACGACGTTTACGCCGGGATAAACACCCCGGCACTCCACCCGGCCGTAAACAGGTACATTGGTATGCCACTCTTCCTGGCCGCCGATCAGGTAATGCGTTTGCCATTCTTGTGCATCCAAACCAACCGCTTCTGCGTTGGCATTTGCGCCGCGGAAGCTCATCCTCAAGACGGAGGTTCCCGCTCTGAAAGTGACCTCGCCGGGTTCCACAAAAGCGGTGTAATTCAGCCCCCGTGCCACGAACCTGACTGCAGGCGATGTCTCCCCGAGATTCGGCTCGAAGCGCACAGGGAAAAACTTGGAATATTGCTCCGACTGGGCACCGAAGCAGAGTACCAGCCATGCGGGAATCATCTTGTACGCAGTCATCACCACAGGAATCGGCGGCTAATGAGAGAAACTTTATAGGGGCTCGGCCCCGAGGATCCACTCGGCCGCGTCACTCAAATCCCCGGCCCGATAATCCGGCGCAGTTTCCGGACCGCGTTCCCCGTATTGGTAGTCGATCAGTACGGTACGGCAGCCGGCGGCCGCGCCGGCATCGATATCGCGCCAGCGATCACCGATCAGAAAGCTGCCGCGTAAATCGATATTGCGCTCGCTGGCGGCCTGCAACAACAAGCCCGGCTTGGGTTTACGGCAGGCGCATCCCTCCGCGCCCCGGTGGGGACAGACATAGAATTCGTCCACGGGCAAAGCCGCCTTCACCGCCGCGTTCAACTCGTCAACAGCCTGGCGCGTCTGCGTGCCGCGGCCGATGTCGGGTTGATTGGTCACGACGATCAAGAGAAATCCCGCATCCCGCAGTTTGCGCAATGCGGCGGTGGCGCCGGGCGCGATGCGCAACTCTTCCAGGCCGGCGGGCGGGTATGGCCGCCCTTCGCGCACGATCGCTTCATTCAAAACGCCGTCGCGATCCAGAAAAACCGCGCGCCGCCTGGGAGCAGCCAGGTACTGCTCCAATTCCTGTATCCCCGCTTGCGAGCCGATCTCGTAGAACCGTTCCCGAATTTCGTAACCGGCCAGTTGATTCCGCCGCAAAAGGTCCTGGTAAACGGCTGCCAGGTCGTGCACTTCCTCCGCCGCCAGCGCTTCGAACACTGCCGCGTAGAATGCGCCGAGCCCGTAATCGATGTGATGCATTTCCGGCGTGCAGGCGCGCTTATCGTAGTGCGCAATCCGGCCATCGGTGAACTCGATATTGCTGGCATCCCAGCGGCCTTCATTGCGAAAGACCGTCATCAGCCCGGGCTTGCCGGAGGCAAGGAAAGCACGCTCCACGTCGCGGTAATCGCAGGGCAGGTAGGAATCGCCGTAGAGCACGAAGAACGCTTCACCCAGCCGTGGAAGAGCCCGGCGGATGGCGCCGCCGGTCCCGAGCAGCCGCGGGCCGTCAAAGGAATACTCCACTTCCAAGCCGAAGTGCGCGCCATCTCCGGCGAACTCGCGAATCATTTCGCCCAGGTAACCCACGCAGAGCACCACGCCGGTTGCGCCGGCCCGCTTCAGCAGCCGTAGTTGATGCGCCAGAAAGGGCTCGCCATTGATATCAATCAGCGCTTTCGGAATGGTCTCCGTCATAGGCCGCAGTCTCGTCGCAAGTCCGCCGGCCAGAATGGCAACAGGAATCATGAGGTTTCTCTATAGTTTACCGGTTATACTATTCGATGATCCCGATGCCCGGCAATATCGATCTAACCTTGATTCTGCCCGCATATAACGAGTGCTCGTCGATCGGCTCTACCATTGATCAGGCTTTTGCGTATTTTCAAAGCCGCGGCATTCACGCGGAAATCATTGTTGCGGCCGACGGCACCGATGGCACACGTGAACTGGTCCGCCAAAAATCCGCCGGCAATATGGACCTGAGCGCGATCGGCCACGAGGAACGCAGCGGGAAGGGCCGGGGAGTACGCGAGGCTGTAGCCCTGGCGCGCGGCCGTTTTGTCGGCTATGCCGATGCTGACAACAAAGTCCCGTTCAGCGAGTACGACAAGATTCAGCCGTACTTAATGCAAGGCGTTGAAGTTGTAACCGGATCGCGGGCGCTGGCCGAATCCGAAATCGAGCGCCGGCAGCCGTGGTACCGGCAAATCGGCTCGAAGGGCTTTCACCAATTCATGCAGCTCGTGGTCCGGCTGCCCGGCATACACGATACGCAATGCGGGTTTAAGTTTTTCCAGCGCGAGGCGGCCCTGGAGTTGTTCCAATTGCAGAAGATCGATGGCTATATGTTCGATGTCGAGGTTCTCGCCTTGGCGCACCGGCTGGGCTATGGTATTCAGGAAGTTGCGATCCGCTGGCGTGACGACGGAGATACGCGGCTCAATCTGGTGAGCGGAAATCTCCGAAACGTCCGCGATATTTTCGCGATCCGGGCGTCACTGGCCCGCTTGGGCGAACGCCGCGCGGCAGCGATTGCCGCGGGCGAGGACTGACCGTCCGACTCTGAAAGGTACATCTTGCTAGCATTTGTCACCGGCGCGGCCGGTTTCATAGGAAGTAATTTGGTTGACGCGCTTCTCCAAGCCGGCCACTCGGTAGTAGGGTTCGACAATCTTTCTACCGGTCAGATGGAATTCTTAAAGGATGCCACGCAGTCCCCATGTTTCCGGCTCGAGCGGGGCGATCTGGTCGATGGGCCGCATCTCGCTCGTGCCATGGCGGGCTGTGACTTTGTTTTTCATTTCGCTGCCAACGCCGATGTGCGGTTTGGCCTCCAGCATCCAAGCAAGGATCTGGAGCAAAATGCCATCGGCACCTGGAGAGTGCTGGATGCCATGCGCTCCAACCGCATCGAGCGGATTGCGTTTGCTTCCACGGGTTCGGTTTACGGAGAGCCCCAGATCTTTCCTACTCCAGAAGATGCTCCATTCCCAATTCAGACGTCGCTGTATGCCACATCGAAAGTGGCCGCCGAGGGCTTGATTTCCGCCTATTGCGAAGGATTCGGCATGCGTGGGTATATTTTTCGCTTTGTTTCTATCCTGGGGGAGCGCTACACGCACGGTCACGTTTTCGATTTCTACCGGCAACTCCGGGTGCATCCAGAATACCTGGAAGTGCTCGGCAACGGCAGGCAGCGGAAGTCCTATCTGTATGTCAAAGATTGTGTGGAGGCCATCTTCACTGCCCTGGAAAGGGCGGAAGCCACGGTAAATATCTTCAACCTGGGTCCGGACGAGTACTGCGAGGTCAACGAGTCCATCGGCTGGATCTGCGGCCATCTGGGCGTTTCTCCGCAGATTCGATATGCCGGCGGCGAGCGCGGCTGGATCGGCGACAGTCCATTCATTTTTCTCGATTGCGCGCGTATCCGGGAACTTGGCTGGCGGCCGCGACTGAATATTCGTCAAGGAATCGTGCGCACCGTCGAGTTCCTGCAAGATAACGAGTGGGTATTGGCTCGGCGATAAATCTATGCAAGCGGCGCTCTTTTCCGGGAAAACGGTGCTCGTGACCGGCGCTTCGCGTGGTTTGGGCCGGCACATTGCCGAAGCATTCTGGAGGCATGATGCCGACGTGTTTCTGGTGGCGCGCTCCGGGGAGTCTTTGGCTGCCCTGTGCGGGCAGCTCGTGGGCAACGGACGGGAAACGCAGCGTGACGGCCACTTCGCCGTTGATTTGGCCGCCCCTGACACTCCGGCACGGATATTCGATGCCCTGCAGCGGTTCAGCGGCAGGCTCGACGTTCTCGTGAACAACGCGGCGATTGTAGGGCCGATCGGGCCCCTGGAGGAAAACGATTGGGCGCAATGGCAGAAAGCCATTCAGGTAAATCTCCTCGCTCCGGTCGCGCTATGCCGGCTGGCCATTCAGCGCATGAAATCGCAAGGCGGCGGCTCCATTGTGAACATTTCCGGAGGAGGCGCAACCTCCCCGCGGCCCTGCTTCTCGGCTTACGCCACGGCAAAAGCGGGGCTAGTGCGCTTCACCGAAACCATCGCCGCCGAAGCCGCCCATTATGGGATTCGCATCAACGCCATCGCGCCGGGAGCCATGAACACGGAGATGCATGATGCCGTTCTGCGCGCCGGTCCCACGCTAGCCGGCGAATCGGAGTACCGCAAAGCGCTGGAACAGGCGGAACGTGGCGGCACCTCGCCCGCTAGTCCCGCGGAACTCGCCGTCTTTCTGGCATCCGATGCGGCCGCCGGAATCAATGGCAGACTGATCAGCGCTGTTTGGGATCCCTGGAAGAACCTCGCGGCTTATGCCGCGGAGCTGGCCCGCTCGGATGTCTACACTTTGCGGCGCATCGTGCCCGAAGACCGGGGGTTCAACTGGCAATGAAAGTGGCCATTATCGGTTGCGGTTCGATTGGGCAGAAACGCGCACGCTCGCTCGGCGATGCGCAACTGGTTGCCGTATGCGATGCTGTGCCGGACCGCGCGGCCGCCCTGGCAAAGACCGCCCACGGATGTGCCGTGGCCGCCCACTGGGAAAGGATCGTTTCTCTTCCCGGGATCGATATCGTCATTGTGGCCACCAGTCACGATCTGCTGGCGCCGATTGCCGCCGCCGCGGCCGCCGCCGGCAAACATGTGTTGATCGAAAAGCCGGGCGCCCGCACCGCCGCCGAGCTCGAGTGCGTTGCCCAAGCGGCGCACCGCACCGGCGCGCTGGTCCGCGTCGGATTCAATCACCGGTATCACAGGGCGTTCCGCAAAGCCCGGGAAGTTTTCGAATCCGGAGTCCTGGGACCGCTGATGTTTATTCGCGGCCGTTACGGCCATGGAGGCCGGATCGGCTACGACAAGGAATGGCGCGCCAGGCCGGAAATCTCCGGAGGAGGAGAGCTGATTGACCAGGGAATGCACCTCATCGACCTGGCACGGTGGTTCCTGGGAGAGTTTGTCGAGCACCAGGGCAGCATCGCCACCTATTTTTGGGACATGCCGGTGGAAGACAATGGCTTTCTCCTGCTGCGAACCGGCACCGGGCGGACGGCCTTTCTGCACGCCAGTTGCACGGAATGGAAGAACCTGTTTTCCTTTGAAATCTACGGTCGTACCGGCAAACTCGAGATTAACGGGCTTGGTGGCAGCTACGGCACCGAGCGGCTGGCGCTTTACCAAATGTTGCCGGAAATGGGGCCGCCGCCCACCACCATCTGGGAATATCCCATGGAGGACGACTCGTGGCGGGCGGAGTTCTTAGACTTCGTGGAAGACATTCGCCTCGGTCGTCAGCCCGATCCCGGCGTAGAAGCCGCCCAGGCCGCCCTGCGCATTGTCGAAGCCGTTTATCTCCAAGCGGAAGAGCGTCGATCATGACCTTCACCCAGCAATTCCTCGCCGAAGCCGCCCAGATCCTTGAACGGCTGGACGCAGATGCCATCGAGCGCCTGGCTGCGCTGCTGGCCCAGGTCCGCTCCCAAGGAGGCCGGCTTTTTATTCTGGGGGTCGGTGGCAGCGCCGCCAACGCGTCGCATGCCGTCAACGATTTCCGCAAACTGGCCGGCATCGAAGCCTACGCTCCCACCGACAACGTTTCCGAATTGACCGCGCGCACCAACGATGAAGGATGGCCCACCGTCTTCGAGGCCTGGCTGCGGGTTAGCCGCCTGCGTCGCGAGGACATGCTGCTGATTTTCTCTGTCGGTGGCGGTGATGCCCAGCGCCAGGTGAGCGCCAACCTCGTATCCGCGCTGCAATATGCCAAGCAGGTCGGCGCCCGCATCGGCGGCATTGTGGGGCGTGCCGAAGGATACACCGCCCAGGTGGCTGACGTTTGCGTTGTGATTCCCACCGTCAACTCCGCGCATATCACGCCTCACGCGGAAGCCTTTCAGGCCGTGGTCTGGCACTCGCTGGTTTCTCATCCGGCCCTGAAAACCGGCGCGACGAAATGGGAGTCCGTGCGTTAAATTAAACTGGTCCCTCGACCCACGGAAGTTTTATGAATCTCAATGTCAAGATCTTCGCCGATGGCGCCGACAAGACCGCCATGCTGGAGTTGTACGCCAAACCCTGGATCAGCGGTTTTACGACCAACCCCACGCTGATGCGGAAGGCGGGAATCCGCGACTACGAGGCCTTTGCCCGCGATATTCTGGCCGCCATCCCCGACCGGCCCATCTCACTCGAAGTGTTTGCCGACGAATTCTCCGAGATGGAACGCCAGGCGAGTCTGATCGCCTCGTGGGCCGACAACGTCTACGTCAAGATTCCGGTCACCAACACCCGGCGCGAGCCGGCGTTGGACTTGATCTGCCGTCTCTCCCATTCGGGCGTGAAGCTCAACGTCACCGCTTTGTTGACGCTCGCGCAGGTCCGCGACGTTTCCCACGCTCTCGGTGGAGGCGCGCCCTCGTGCGTCTCTGTCTTCGCCGGCCGCATTGGCGATACCGGCGTCGACCCTCTCCCTATCATGACTGCCGCCGTCGAGATGGTTCGCATGTATCCCAACATGGAGCTGATCTGGGCCAGTCCGCGCGAATTGCTGAACGTGGTCCAGGCCGACCAGATCGGCTGCCACATCATCACGGTGACCAACGACATCCTGAAGAAGCTCGATCTGCTCGGCCGCGACCTGGCCGACTACTCGCTGGACACCGTAAAAATGTTTTACGACGACGCGTGCAAATCGGGATTCACCCTCTAGCCGGTTCATTTCCCCGGCTTCCACGCTCCCGATTCCATCTCGAACACACGAAAATTCAAGATCCGCGGATCGTTCAGCGCCGGCTTACCACCGCCATCCACGTGCAGGCGAAATTCGTTGGGCTTGCCGCCCTCTACCGGCAAAATGAACTTCACCGTGGTGCGGCGCTTTTCCACTGGCTCCGCGCTCACTTGGTGTCCGGAAGCATCCAGCACTCGCAGCACAAAAGGCCTCATCGCAACCCCGGGCCCCGGTTCCGCCGTCACCAATAACACGGCGCTTCCCGGCTGGTCGGCGGTCAGCAAGAACTGAGCGTCGTTATCCACCCATCGGAAATTATCGTTGTGAAACGTCTCCAACACTCCCCAGCCACTACCCAGTTGCAGGTTTGAGCTGCGCAGGATGTCCGAAGGCGGACTTACCATCGCGGATTTGGACTCGAAGCCGACGAAACTCAGCCGTGCTCCCACCATACGCCCGTCGCCGCCCGGTAATTGCTGTGATTTGCCGAAAACGATGGTCACTCGCCGTGTCCCGTCGCCGGGTGGAACAGATGCTGACAGCGCAAAATCGCCGAGTCCGATATTCCAGTGCCCCACGGCTTTTTCTTCCAGGCGCAGTTCCACATCGCTGCGAAAATTTGGGTCTCCAACCAGTGGTACAGTTCCTCGAATCGACAGCATCTGTTTTCCGGCCGGTTGTTGGAGATTGACGGATCCTCTGTCCCCTACCCAACCATCCTGGTAAATGCCGGTCAAATTCAAGCCGGTGCCGTTCAGATCCCCAGGCAGATGCTCCAGCTTCGACGGAAGGCCGCGGCCGCACGACCACAGCAGCGCACTCACGGACAGCAATAGAGCAATACCGTTAAACTGACTGAATTTAAGGGATTTCATTTCTGAATATTTGAACCTGAATTTTACCGCAATTCCCGCCCCGACGGGCAAAATCATGCCTCACGATGCGCGGCCTTTTCCTTCCCGATTTACAGAGAAACTGTCACCTGCTACCATACCAAGAACTAATCGTATCGGTCACGGCGGCAGATATCAGATGACCAGGCCTCTCGTCACCATCGTTACTCCCTCCTACAATCAGGGACATTACATCCGGGCAACCATCGAGAGTGTTCTAAGCCAGGACTACTCAAACCTGGAATATATCGTCATGGATGGCGGATCCACGGATGCTACCGCTTCAGTGGTGAAAGATTATGCCAGCCGCTTGACGTTCATTTCGGAAAAAGACCGCGGCCAGTCCCATGCCATCAATAAGGGCTTTTCGCTGGCGCGCGGTAGCGTCGTTTCGTGGCTGAATTCGGATGATTTATACCTTCCGGGTGCCGTTTCTAAAGCTGTAGATGCCTTTCAGCATAATCCGGCTGCCGGAGCGGTGTATGGCGAAGGCAATCTGATCGATTGCGAAGGCCATATCACGTCGCGCTTCCCGCACACCGAGGCATTCAACCTCTGGAAACTGGTGCATCTTTCCGATTACATTCTGCAACAGACCGTCTATTTCCGGAAAGATGTTCTCGACCGGATTGGCTATCTGGATGAGGACCTGCATTACACCATGGATTGGGACATCCTGATCCGCATTGGGAAATGTTATTCGCTGGAGTATATCCCGGAGTATCTGGGCTGCCTGCGCGAGTACCGGGAAGCTAAAACGTTTTCCGGGGGGGCTAATCGCGCCGCTGAAATTCGTCGCATGCTGCGGCGCCATACCGGGCTTCGGCTTCCGCCCGGCTATCTGGTTTACGGCCTCGATACCTATCATCAACTCTGGTGCGCGAACATCGGCCGGTTCTTCGGTGAACCGTTGCAACCTGTCGCGCAAAAACTGCAACAGTGCGTACGGCTGGCTGCCGGTTTCGTCATTAGCCGCACGGTCAGGAACTCTCAGGGGCTTCACTCCGATGGATGGGCGTGCCGCCTCCTGCGCTACATGCTTCCGCCGGGGGCGGGCCCGCTGCTGATTGAAGGCAGCGTTCCCGAGTGGCCCGCTCTGCGCAATCAGAAGCTTCAATTTCACGCCAACGGCTGTTACTTGGGCGATTTTCATATTGACGCAGGCGATTTTCAGTTGACCGTCGATATCCCGCTGGAACTGGAAGGCCAGTTGTTGTCGCTGAAGGTGAAAGCTTCCCGTTGGATTATGCCTGGACGTTTCTCGTGGCACGGCGACCGTAGGCGCCTGGCTTGGCGGTTCCGATCGATTGGATGGGCGGAGCCGCCGCGCCCATCCACCAGCCGGATTGTGCCCACGTACGCCGGACATTGAGGGGCCAGGGATCTCGGTACAGCGACAAAAGACAAGGTGCGGTAAAATGTGACATCTCGATGGCTGCCAGCGCACCTTCCTTCCGCCCTATCGTCGCGCGTCCCCGGTCCCGATGGACTGGCGACTACCTGTTCCTCATTCAGAATCTCATCCTGAAGGATATTCGTGTCCGCTACCGCAATATGTCGCTGGGCGTATTATGGTCGCTGCTGAATCCCCTTGTGATGATGGGAGTTCTATGGTTCGTTTTCACTAAAATTTACGACACCAAAATTCCCCACTTCGCGGTATTCGCTCTGTGCGGTCTCGTCCCGTACAACGTTTTCACGCTTTCCTGGCTAACCGGCACTACGTCTCTAGTCGAGAGTGCGACGCTGATTAAGCGCGTGCCGGTGCCGCGGGAAATCATCCCCATTTCCGCCGTGCTGGGCAACTGCGTGCACATGTCCTGCCAACTGGTCTTATTGCTGCTGCTGGTTGCCCTCACTTTCGGAGGAGTCAACCGCTATTGGATATTTCTTCCGGTGGTCTGGTTTCTCGAGATCCTGTTCGTGGTAGGCCTTGCCCTGATCTCCGCCGGGCTGAACGTCTACGTTCGCGACGTGCGCTACGTAGTGGAATCGGCCAACCTCGTGCTCTTCTGGCTGGTGCCCATTTTCTATCCCCTTTCTATGATTCCCATGCAGTTTCGCGAGATCTACCGGTTCAATCCAGTGGCGGCTTTGGTGCTGGCATCGCAGCGAATCCTGGTGGAGGGTGTTTATCCGCAAACATCGCTCCTGCTCCAGTTGGCGGCCAGTTCGATTCTCGTTTGCGCGTTGGGGTTTGTTGTTTTCCGGAAACTCCGTACCGGGTTTTATAACTACTTATGATGCCCGAGGCGGCCATTGAATTCCGCGGCGTTTGGAAGGGATTTCATCGTCATACCGGCCGCCTGCTGCTACGGTCCCAGGTGGGCAATTGGATTTCCGGGCGCCGCGAAGTCGAGAAATTCTATGCCCTGAAGGACCTGTCCTTCCGCATGGAGCACGGTGAAAGCGTGGCCGTGGTCGGCGCCAACGGGGCTGGGAAGAGCACTCTCCTGAGCCTCGTGGCCGGGCTGGCGCCGGCCGACGCGGGAGCCGTAGCCGTTAACGGCCAGGTAGCCGCGCTTCTCGAGCTCGGGTCCGGATTCCACCCCGACCTTACCGGTGCGGAAAACGTCCGGCTTAACGCCGCGCTCCTGGGAATTCACCGCGAACGCATGAAGGAAATCTACCCTGCAATCGTCGAGTTCGCCGAAATGGGCGATTTCATGGACGAACCACTGCGAACCTATTCCGCCGGAATGATCATGAGGCTGGCGTTTTCGGTTGCCGTAAATGTGGATCCCGACATTCTGCTCATCGATGAAGTTCTCTCGGTCGGAGATCACGCGTTTCAGCTTAAGTGCTTCGAGAAGGTTTTTCAATTCCGTCAACGGGGTAAGACCATCCTTTGCGTTTCGCATGTTTCCAGCATGGTGCAGCAGTTGTGCAGCCGCGCCCTGTGGCTCGATCACGGCGAGCTGATGCTCGATGGCTCCATCGCCGAAGTCTGCGGCGCGTACGAGGGCAGTTCCTCGGTTCAGGGCTGACCTGCCGGAATCCAGCGTCTTTTTCGTTACCCTTCGAAAAATCCCCTCGATGATGCTCCAGGTGCTATATTTGTTCAAAATGTCAGCGCCGCAAGCATGGGGCCTCGGTTCCTTTTCGTCCCCACACTATCAGACTCACAATAGAGCCCGTTTGGAACATCTGGCGAGCCTGCGTCTCCCGTTGGAGAGGCGGTCTGTAATCGAACTCGGTTCGGGGCCGGGTGACCACACGGGGTTCTATGTCTCGCGCGGGTGCACAGTTACAGCCGTCGATGCGCGGCAGGACTGCCTGGACGTTTTACACGAACGATTCCCCGAAGTAGTTATAGTCCGCGCCGACCTCAACGATGTATCTGCCCTGGCCCATCTGGGTCAATTTGAGGTGGCGCACTGCTATGGCATTTTGTATCACCTGGAGCACCCGGAATGCATGATTTCGGCGCTCGCGAGCGTTTGCAGCTCTCTGGCCATCGTCGAGACATGCGTTTCGCCGGCAGATGGCCTGGATGTGCTGCTGGTGGATGAATTCGGTGAAGACTATTCGCAATCGGTAACCAACCGCGGTTGTCGACCTACTCGCCGTTGGGTTTTTCGGGAACTTGGACGCCATTTCCGTTGGGTATATGTCACCCGGACCCAGCCGGACCATCCCGAATTTCCATTAGACTGGACCGGTGAGTTTCCTGGGGCCGGCCTGATCAGAAGTATTTACGTCGCCTCGCGCACGGAATTGAAAAACCCCTTTTTGATTGACGACGTGCCCAGCCAGCAGGAGAAATACCGGCCTGCAACCGATAGGGTTTGATTATCCAGGTGTGGCATGCGGAGAATTATACTTGGTGCAGTGCCCCTATTTCTTCGCAAGGAAATCGAGTGATTATTCTCTGCAATGGCATGCCGAGGAGCGCTTCGACGTGGAGTTACAATGTTTGCCTGCGACTCCTTTCCTTCGAGTTTGCCGCTTGCTCGATCTATGCCGGTTACAACGAAGAGTTTCTTGGATGCGTCCACCAGTTAGGTGCTAACTACCGGCATCTGCTTTTGAAGACGCACACCCTCGACGATGTGAGCCGGCGCATGCTCCAGCTCGGCGCCTGCAGGGCGATATACACGTACCGAGATCCGTTCGACGCGATTGCCTCCTATATGAGGATGTTCAACCAACCCTTTGAAGCCGCATTGCCTGCGATTCGCCACTCCTTTGACCTGTACAAGTTACACGAACAGAGCGGCTCCTGCATAGTGTCGTATGCAAGTGTGGTGCACTCGCCGCTTGAGGCGGTGCGGCGCGTGAAGGGCTATCTGGGCCTGAACGCCAGCGAGGGACTACTGGTCCGAATCGCAGACGAGACCGGGTTGGCCGCAATGAAGAATATCGCCGACAAGCTCGAGACGGCGCCTCCGGAATCCTTCGACGGGGTAGATAGCCTGCTTTATGATCGTAGTACCCTGCTGCACAAGAACCACATCCGCGACGGGAGTTCCGGATACGGCCGTGGGATGCTTTCCACCGGGCAGCAAGGGATAATCGAAGAGACTTTTCCCGAATGGATACTGCGGGCGAGATAACTAAGGCCGGATGCGCACCAGCAGCCACTAACCACGTTCAAGGCGCAGATATTATAGCTGCTGGATTTCGCCCGCGCGAGGGAGGTCGAACTCGCGGCCGCGCGCGCCAGCTTGATCGAGTTCCCGTTCTCAAATGCGAGCCAACCGCGCCCGAGGATCTGGCGAAGCGTGACTTTGATGGTGGGATAGGGATGAACCTGGATGCTATAATCCCTGCTGAATGCCAAACGAGGTTATTCTTTCGGCTTGGCGCAAACCGCCAGGCGATCTCGACTTCGAAGAGCCGGATACCTGGTACAAGGGGGAATGCTGCCACAGGTTTCCTTACCACCGGCCGGCGACCGCGGAAGATATCTTGTATGGGTGGAAACCACTCCAAAAGTTAATCTTCGCGGAAACTAAGGTTCTTGCGTTTGGTAGCTGTTTCGCGGAATACTTTGTCAAATTTTTGACGCAGCACGGCTACAATCGCTGGCGGCCTCCCGCGGAGCAGCATTCACACTCCGAAGACAACCTGTTGCTAGCGCTTCCCGTCACCTTTGAGAACATATTCGTCATTGTTCAGCAGTTTCGCTGGGCATTTGACGAGTTCAAGCCGAGCGCCAAAATCTGGTTTACCAAGGATAAGCGCCTCATCGAAGCCACCGAAGAACGGCGCGAGAAGGTGCGCCGCGGTTTCGAAGAAGGCGAGGTGTTCGTGATTACGCTTGGCCTTTCCGAGATCTGGTTCGACCAGATCGAAGGCGAGCCGATGTGGAGAACGGTCCCAGCTAGCGTTTACGAACCGGGACGGCACATCTGCCGACCGGCAACAGTAGCCGAAACGCTTGCCTCCCTATGCGAGTTCGACGCGCTCATCGACAGGTTTCTGCCCGGAAAACAATTCATCTTTACGCTCTCTCCCATTCCGCTGATTGCCACCTTTCGCGACCAGTCGGCGGTCACCGCAAACCAGGCGTCGAAGGCCATTCTGAGGGCGGCGCTCGATGAATTCATGAGGAACAGTACGGTGGCGCGAAAATCACGGTACCACTACTTTCCTTCCTACGAGATCGTCTTCCATATGTTCGACCATCCATTTCTGCCGGACAACCGGCACATCCGCCCAGAGGTGGCTGGGGTTGTGTTAGACATATTTAGCAATCTGTACACGGACTTGCCCACCGGGGAAGCGCCAATTCCGGCGAAAAACTCGAACGTAAGGCTCTTGGAGGAGCGCGTGCGCGTGCTGGAAGCCGAACTCGAAAAGAAGGAACGGGTCATTCGGGAACTGGATCAGGCCGCGCGGGAGCGATTGGCCTTGATCGACCGGCTCATCCACGCTCAGGAGCCATAGCCTGTCGTGGATGCTTGTCTATATCTTGTTTGATGGGGGGCTTAGCAGCGATGTGGAAATATCTGGAGTATGTGGAGGACTATCGCGCCTTATTGGCGACGCGAAGGGACAGCCGGTATATGGACTATCCTTTTAAGGTATCCTTTGAAACACTCACCTTATGCAACGCCATCTGCGACTTTTGTCCCTATCCCAGCTTAACCCGCAAGGGGACGATGATGAGCGACTCCTTGATCGCCAAGATCATCGATGAATGCCGTTCGATTCCCAGTGATCTGCCGTTGCAGATTGTTCCACTTCGAGTGAACGAACCGTTTCTCGACAAGAGAATCTTCGACATCTGCCAGCATATTGGCGACACATTGCCAAATGCAACGATCCCGCTTTTTTCGAATGGGTCGCCCCTCAATCCGCCAAACCTGTCGAAGCTTGCCGGACTGGAAAACATTGCGCTGCTCGTGATTTCTCTTCACGATCACCGGCCGGATGTCTATGAGCGCGTTATGGGCCTGCCTCTGGCGCGCACGCTTCGGAATCTGGAGGGGCTGCACGAATTGAAGGCTGCCGGCGCCATTAAGTTTCCGGTCACGATCAGTAGAGTCGGCGACGGCTCAAGCTTCGACGAGGAATTCTGCCGTTGGGGAAGAGAAAGGTTTCCATTATTCACCGTCTATTCGACAGCGCGTGCCAACTGGATGGGAGCGGTAGATACATTGGTTTCACCTGTCCCGCAGGTGGGCTGCGGCCAATGGTTCGACATTAATATTCTGGCGGACGGGAAGGTGGCGTTTTGCTGCATCGATTCAGATGCCCGGTTCGGGTCTGGGAATGCAGCCGAAGAACATCTTCTGGAGATTTACAATCGTCCCGCACGCCGCCGGCTTCGCCAGGAATTGCGAAACCGCGGGGAAATACCTGAGTGCGCTAATTGCTCTTTGCTGTCATGAGTAGCACAAGGAACCGTAACCTGCTCGCCATCCTTAGCGATCAGGCACCGAGTTTGCGGATTTTGGAGATCGGCGCCAAGACCGGACCGCACTGCTTCCGGGTCGATTGCCAGCGCGCGCAACTCTTCGGCCAGCGACCGCTCTGAGGCCCACGCTCACGGTGTCCGGATGTGTTCGGCAAGATCCGGCGCAATCTGCCGAAAGTGCTTCAGGTCCCAGGTATAGATAGTTTCTGCTCGAGATTTCCGGGCACAGGCGAGTAGCAAAGCATCGTAGACTTGCCCGCTTGAGAATCCCCGCTCGGCCACCTCGCTGAGCGTTTCCAGGTATTCAGCCTCATCCAACACAACGGTCGTCAGTCTCTCGACAATCTGTTGAACCAACAGAAGCACCTGCTCTGGCGCCAACAAGGGCCGCACCGGCAGCGCCGTCATCGTCGCATAAACCTCGGCGAGGGAGTGGATGCCACAAGCGGCTGTCTTTCGATTCGTCTCCGCAAACACGCGAAGGCTCGCATCATGATCCCGGTGATCGCCCCAAAAAGCGGCAATCATGACGGAAGTGTCGAGGAACACTTTCACGGCCGATTCCCGATCAATTCGTCCACCCGTCTGCTGCGTTGCTGTTCGATGAGTTCGGGAATCGAAGTATTCGCCAGCCGGCCGCTGCGATAAACCCACACCCCGTGTTCCTTTTGCAAGCCTGCCCGGTCGCGAACGGGAGAGAGAATCAAGCGGTCATCTTCCGTTTCGATTTTCAGATTGTCACCCGGGCCTATCCGCAAAGCTTCCCGCATGGCTTTCGGTAAAACCACCCGCCCTGCTTTGTCGAGAGTTATTTCGGCGTTCATGATTGGATAATAGCATTACCATTTACCATATGCATTTGCCACAAATAACATTAGCCACCCGGAGTTTACCCGGGATGCTGGCCACTCGCTGCTGTCGCAGGTAACGAAAGCCAAAAAATCCGTCTGGCCTGGCGATGTCGCCACCGATCACCAGCAGACCGGCCTCCCGGACGGTCGATCGTTCGCATGAAACTGTTCACCATCGACAATCGCCTGATCCTGAAGCAGATTGGGCGCCTCGAGGACGGCGACCGGCAAAAAGTAACTCGCAATCTCGATAGGCTGCTCCCTCGCATCTGATCTCATCACCGCCCAACCCGTAACCCTTCCTCCGCAATCTCGCACCTGTACACCGCTCCGCCGCTTCTCGCCCCCTCTTCGTTCAGAAACCGCCGCAGCTCGCCTGCCGCTTCTACACTTCGCGCCACCAGAATCAAAAACCCACCGCCCCCCGCGCCGGCCAGTTTGGCTCCATAAATGTACGGCTGCACCGCCTCCAACAGCGTGTTGATCGGCGCATTGGCGGTGTGCGGATCCAAGACCTGGTTCAGCTTCCAGTGCCGGTCCAGCAGGCCGCCCAACTGCTCCCAGTCACCTTCCTCGAGCGCATAAGCCATTTCCAGCGCCAGCGTCTTGATGCTGTGCAGTACCTGCACGCATGCCGTTTCGCGCGCCAGGTAACGGCCCACCACCTGACGCAACAGATCGCGGGCCACGCGTCGGATGCCGGTGTAGTACAAAACGACGTGTCTTTCGAATTCCTCCCGTCGCCCGGCTGTCCACGCGAGCGGTTGCACGCGAATGCGCTGGCGCAGGCCCGGGCCCGTCACCAGCAGCTTCGCGCCGGGAAATATACCGCCCGCCTGGTCTTGCCATCCGCCGCCGGTGGTCATCAGTTGTTCCAACCGCATCACGCGGTCGCTGAGGATCTGGTGATCCATATGGTCTCCAGCCATCTCGCCAATCGCCCGTAAGATGCAGGCCGCCAGAATACTGCTCGTTCCCAGCCCGGAGCCCATCGGCAGATTTACCTCGCTGCGGATTTCCAAGCCTCCACCCATGCGTTCGAGGGCGCGCTCCAGCGGCTCTCCCACCCGGAAAAGGCCGGTCATGCTCAGCGCGGTTCGCGGAATGGATAGTTCATCGCCCGGGCTCGACGGCACGAGAATCTGTTCGCAAGTGCGGTACTCCGCTGCCGCATCGTCCCCCGAGATGCATCGCACCACGGGTTCGCGCGAACGTCGCACCACCGTCCGTATGGGATAGCGGCCATCCAGCAGGATCGCAACATTGAGCACCGTGCCGCCCCAATCGAGACAGAAGGGAGGTGAATCCGACCAGCCCCCGCCCAAATCGATGCGCGCCGGCCCATCCACCGTTACGACGCCCGAATGTGCCCAGGAAGCCTCCGGGCCGGTATCGCAGCGGCTGCCCATTTCCACAGCCTGGTGCACCATGCGGAAGGCATCATCCTGCGACCGGCCGGACTCCTGCGCCAGTCCCGCCTGTCCCAGAAAGAGGCTGGCCGTGTAGTAGAGGCTAGCCGCTTCGGTGGGCGCGGAGCATTCCAGCCCGGCAGCTTTCCGGCATAGCGTCTGTCCCGTCTCGGCCAGCGGTCCGGCGCCGGGAGCGTTAGCCAGCAGGGGACGGATGTCCGCGCCCGATTCCACCAGCGAGAGGGCGGTCATCCGCCAATAAGCTTTGAGTCGCCGCGCCCGCGCGGTTTCCAGGACGGCCGCATCGGCTTGTTGCGCGCTGGTCGCCAGGGACAGCCGCTCCGCGCGGTTCCACTCGCCGGCGGCATAGCCGCTGCTCAGGCGCATCATCCATTGCGCACAGGCCCACGCTTCCTGCGGCGTGCAAACGGGAAACAGCGCGGCGTTCCACAGCGTTCTCTCGGACTGGGCAAGGCCGGGCCAGACCGCTTCCGGCTCGATCGCGAGCGCCCGCAACTCTTCGGCCAGCGGCCGGCCGAACCAGGTAGCGCGGCCGCCAGCAGCTTTCGGGTCGTCCTCCACCCCGTACACGCGCACCACGACGCCCCTTCTGCCGTCCGGTAGCAGCACCGGAAGCTGGTGGACCACAACGTCCTCGGGCACTTCCACCGCGCCTGGGATGCCGTCCAAGCCATGCAGTACGGCTCCCGCGGCGGCGCGCACCGGCCCTTCCAGATGGCATTCGATCACCACCGTTCCAGGTTTCAAATCGGCACCGCCCGCCAGCACGCTATCGGTGATCACTCCTCCCGAGCGCACCCCCGGTTGCCGCGAGGCGCCCCATCGCTGCTGTGCCGTTTGCAGGCCGGAATACACGGTGTCTTCCGTCATCAAACGGCGGAACAGAGACGTAGTGCCGATATGCGTGAAATCGCCCGGCACCACCGAACACCAGAAAGGCAGATGCTTGAGAGCGCCGGCCAGCCTGTGGAGCACCGGGGGGTCCCCCGGCGCGGGTTTCCACTCGCCGGTCAGGGCCATGGTGAAGTGCTGGTAAAGGTCGATTTCCGGCAGTTCGCCGGGCGCCGGTTCCTCCAGAATGCTGGGACCGAGCGCCAGCGCGCCATCCTTCTGGCTGAAGCCGGCCAACTCAGTGATGAGCGCCGCCGATTCCGCATCGAAGCGCAGCAAACCGCTGTCCACGGCAACCCGGCCGTCTTCGCGCCGGGCGCCCGCCGCCGCCATCTGCGCTACCGAAGGCTTCTGTAGAAATGCATAAACGCGGCCTTGCTCGTCGGTGACATAGACTCCGTGCCCGGTGCCGGTCTCGGCCGGCTGCAAGAGCCCGACCCCGGTGACGCCGGGCCGATTCCAATCCACCGCCGCCGCATCGAAGGTCAAAATCACGTCACCGGAGCCCACCACCAGTCCCGCTGGCGAGCGCTCCGCCCACGCGCTGGAAAGCGCCAGCATCTCATCGAAAACCGTGCTGGCTTCGCTCCATGGGGTTCCACCCGGAACCGCACTGAACAACTTGCCGGAAAGCGAATACTGGGGCAGGCGGCGGGAATCGCCGCCGCAATGGATCAGCAAAACCCGCTGCCCGGCCCACCAAGCGGCAAGCCCACCCGCGGGTGCCGCTACGGTGGCGCGCTTTCCCGCTTGTAGGAGAGCCGCGATCGCCAGTTCGCGCAACGCGTGCAAAGTGGCGCCGCCGCTGCCGATCCGTTGTCCCCGGAGATCGGGCACCACCAGGTAACGCGCCTTCTCCGGAATCTTGCCGCCCTCGTGGCGGCGCCGTATCTCCGCCCGATACCGCTCGGCCTGTTGCTCGGAGCTGGCCGTCACCGCCACCGCCGTCCACCAAGCCGGCGCGGAAGCGATTCCCGCCACCGAAGCCGCATAGAGCTGCCGCGCCCTTTCGGCGACGGCGGCCATGCTCTCAGTGTGTGTTTTCGCTGTCGTCGGGCTTGTCATGGGCAGAGGAGTTTGGGAAGCCTCATTCTAACCCGCGGATCTCGCTCATCGGCATTTGCACTACCATAAGTCTTCATGCCCCAACGCGCTCTCATTACCGGAATTACCGGCCAGGACGGCTCTTATCTGGCTGAGCTGTTGGTCGGCAAAGGGTATGACGTGCATGGCACCGTGCGCCGCGTCGCGCTGGAAGATCCTGCACACCGGCTCGCCCGGCTGCGCCATGTGCGCGACAAAATCACGCTGCACGCAGCTTCGGTCGAAAGTTTCGCCAGCATCTTTAAGGTCGTTGCGGAAGTCGAGCCCGATGAGTGCTATCACCTGGCGGCGCAGAGCTTCGTCAGCTACTCGTTCGACGACGAATTCTCCACCTTCAATACCAACATCAACGGCACCCACTTCGTGCTGGGCGCCCTGCGGCAACTCGTGCCCCGTTGCCGTTTTTATTTCGCTGGATCGAGCGAAATGTTTGGTAAAGTGGCCGAGGTGCCGCAAACCGAGGGAACCCCCTTCCATCCGCGATCGGCCTACGGCATCAGCAAGGTGGCGGGTTACGAGCTTACACGCAATTACCGCGAAGCCTACAACGCATTCGCCGTGAGCGGCATTCTGTTCAATCACGAATCGCCGCGTCGCGGGTTTGAATTCGTCACGCGCAAGATCACTTCCGGGATCGCGCGCATCCTCACCGGGGAAGCTTCCCATGTGGCACTGGGGAATTTGGAGGCGCGCCGCGATTGGGGCCACGCCCGCGAATACGTGGAAGCCATGTGGCGCATGCTCCAGCAGGACCGGGCCGACGACTATGTCGTTGCCACCGGCGAAACCCACTCCGTGCGCGAGTTTTGCCAGGCGGCCTTCGCCGAGGTCAATCTGGATTACCGCGATTACGTGATCAAAGACGAGAGGTTCTTTCGTCCGGCGGAAGTCGATTCGCTGGTGGGCAACGCCGCCAAAGCCCGGCACGTGCTCGGCTGGGAGCCGAAGATCGCTTTTTGCGAGCTGATCCACGAGATGGTCCACGGCGACGTGCAGGCGATCGCGGGCTCCGCTTCCCCTAGCCGGCCAAATGGCGTAAAATAAATAGCCAGGAGGCCAACTGTGACGTCCGCATCGATTGCCGAGGTTTTGGGGGGGCGCAGAATCCTTGGCCGGCAGGTAAGGACCTTAAAGGATCTGGCCGAGATCGTTCGCAAAGGCCTTCCGGCCGATGCCCTGGCAGTTTTGGGCGCCCGGCTCGAGCTCAACAACATAGCTCTCTCCGGCAAAGTCGGTATCCCTGCCCGGACTCTCAGCAGGCGATTCAGCCGGCATTCCCGCTTGACGGCCGCCGAGTCGGACCGGGCCGTTCGCATGGCACGCGTCTACGCCACCGCCGTCGAGATGATCGGCAACGCCGGCAAGGCTGCCGCGTGGCTCCGCACGCCCAACCGCGCACTGGGCGGGGGATTGCCCATCGACCAGCTCGATACAGACCTGGGCGCCAAAGAAGTGGAAAATATCCTGGGGCGCATCGCCTACGGCGTTTATAGCTGATGCGTGTCTGGCGGATCTGCCGCCGCCGCTATGCGGCTTCGGCCTGGGCGGGCGAGGGCGCCCGTCTGTACGGCGGCCGGTGGAACAGCCCGGGAGCGAGTGCCGTTTATACGTCCACCTCGCTCGCTCTGGCCGCCATCGAGGTGTTTGTTCATCTGGAGCCAAACTTGCGGCCGGACGACCTCGTATCCATAGCAGCCGATCTTCCCGGCGATCTGCCCACCACGCGCATTGATCCGGCGGCGCTTCCGTCGAACTGGGCAAGCCGTCGCGATGAATCCTTAAGAACGTTCGGCGACCGTTGGCTTCGTGCCGCCAAGACGGTCGCGCTCGTCGTGCCATCCGCTGCCATCTACGGCGAGTGGAACGTACTGCTGAATCCCGCTCACGCCGGCTTTCGCAAAATTGAGCTGCATCGTCCAAGGCCCTTCGAATTCGATTTGCGGATGTTCCGTTGACGGCGGCCCGGAAGAATCCTCAACGGCGTTTTCCCCGAAACACGAACTCCCGCTGCACCACGAAGCTGGCAAAGAATAGCGCCGTTTCCACTGCGATTTTGGCCAGGACTACATCGATCCCAAGCAGCCGGCTCAGGTTGATGAAAAGGAAGTAGCTCACCAGCCCCTGCGCCACCACGGAAAGACAATACCTGGGCAGCGCCGCCTGGTTGCGCGCGCGCGAATGAAACACCTCCAGCTTGTTGGCCGAATAGTTGAATACGCCGGCCACCGCACGGCTGGCGAACTGGCAGCCGATCACGCTGGCCCAGGAATGGTGGAGCAGCAGAAATACCGTGTTATCGATGCCCGCCGTGATCAGGGAGACCGCCGCGAAGCGCAGGAAAACGAAATACACCCGCATGGAATCCAGCAGCGGGTTGAAATGCGAGCCGCGATTGCGATCGATATAAACGGTCTCGATGGCGACTTCCATAATCTCGCGGCGCGCATCGCGCCAGCGCAGCAGCATGTCCAGCTCGAAATCGTAGCCGGTGGGCTGGGAGCGCATCAGTTCGGGCACGAACTCCATGGGAATGCCGCGCAGCCCGGTCTGCGTATCGGATAAAGACTGGCCGGTGACAAAGCGCATGACGGCGCGCGTGAGACCGTTGCCGATGCGGCTGCGCAGCGGCACGTCGCCCAGGAAATCGCGCACCCCCAATACCAGACGTGCCGGGTTGGCGGCCAGCGCACGGGCGGTGCGCAGGATGTCCTGGACCTTATGCTGGCCGTCGGCGTCGGCCGTCACCACGCCCACGTGGCCGGGAAACCGGCAGACAGCGGCGTTCAGGCCCGTCTTCAGCGCGGCGCCTTTGCCCAGGTTAACGGCGTGTCGCAGCACAACGGCTCCTTCCACCGCCGCGGCTTCGAAAGTCGCCTGGTATTCAGCCCCACTGCCGTCATCCACCACCACCACAGTCTCCACTTCGCCGGAGGCAGCCAGTTCGCGCACCATCCGCGGTAGAGCGGGCGAAGGCTGATAGGCCGGAATCAGAACCACGGGGCGCTCGGCGGCCTGCTGCTGGATTGCGGGTTGCATCAGATTCCGGCGTGGACTCCCGCGCCACTCGGTAACAGATCGCGCACGCGCCCGAATCGGCTCGGCAAGCTCGTCATCAGCCCATCCAGCTTGCGCTCGCAGCCCGCAATGCCCCAATAGTGAATCAGCGCGACCGGCCGCCGCAGGGCAAGGCGCGGCTGGTCCGGATCGATTTCGCGCGGATGCACGTACAGCGTTACCGGCCGCCCCCGGCGGTTATCGCGGGCGATACGCCGCCGCAGAAACCACGCCGGAAACAGCCGCACATAAAGTCCCAGGTCGCGCCCCAGAATGCGCACCCGGGGAAGGGGGATCTCCAACACGTGTACGCGGCGGCCCTCCACCAGCGGATAATGCACGTATTCCGGAAATCCCGCAATGCCGTAAAGAAAAGTGCGGCCGGGAAACACGGATGAGGAGCACAGAATACCGGCTTCTTCCAGCGCGGCATAAAACCAGCCGAGCGTTTCCGCGGTCACGGAAAACGAGGGTGCCCGGTAGGCCACCACCTTGGCGCCGATGACGTCCTCCAGAACGTCGCAGGAGCGCCTGAGGTCCGCGCGAAATTCAGCCGGGGTCATGGCGCGTACGCTCCGGTGGCCGTAGCCGTGCGATGCCACCTCGTGGCCCGCCGCATGGATGGCGCGTACCATCGACGGCTTGGCTTCCGCCACGCTCCCCAGCACGAAGAACGTGGATTTCACGCCGTGCCGCGCGCAGAGATCGAGCAACCGGTCCATCAGGGCTTCGAGGCAGGTGGGTTGGCCGGCGTAGGAAGATGGGTCGAGACCTTCGTAGTTGGCGTGGTACCACTCTTCCACGTCGAACGTCAGCAGGTTTACGGGATCGGGGCCGGACATGCCCTCACCACACCCACTTCACGTTATAACGTTGGATGGTCTCGTCACAGGTCACCAGTGTCAGATCGTCCGCTACCGCCTGCGCTACCAGCATGCGATCGAACGGGTCCTTGTGCAGGAGGGGGAGACCATAGGCGGCATAGGCGTGCGCAGCTTCGAGCGGCAACACCCGCGCGCCCAGGCTGCTCACCCACGCCGGTAGCGTGCTCGTGACTTGAGAAATCGAGAGCTTTCCGATGCTGCACTTCGTAACCAGTTCCCAAAGCGAGACCGCGCTCACGATGCGTTCGATTCCCTGGGCCTCGCAGATCCGCCGTGCGCGCCGCGATAACTCGCGAGGCGTCATGACGGCCCACCAGAAGGTGTTGGTATCCAACAGGTACTTCAAAGCCGGCCCTCGACGAAGGCCTCCACCTCTTCATCGGTCATCGGCTTCCACCAGTCCTTGTCGATTTCCTGGGCCAGACCGGCGCCAAAGCCCAGCTTGATCTTTTTCTGCCGCCGCCGGTACCGAACCAGTTTCGCCACCGGCTCGCCGTTCCGCATGATGATCACTTCCTCGCCCTGCTCGGTCTTCTTTAACAGCTTGGAGAGGCTCGATTTGGCTTCGTGAATGTTGTAGCTCGCCATAGCTCAATCTTAGCTTAGCTAAGCGTGCTTAGCTAACCTGGCTCAGACCAGATCGCCATTGGACAGATTGATGTTCCAGTGCGCGATATCGAAAATGCGCTCGTCCACTAAATCGTCGCGCAAAATGCGCCCCGCCACAAACCACGCCTTCTTTTCGAAGCGCGCCGGCGCGCGGAACATTTCGCGCGGGCGGAACGGCAGCCTGCCTTGGTAAGCCAGAAAGTGCAGGCGCGGCTCGCGGCGGCGGATTTCCGCTACCGCGCAGTTGAACGTGGATGCATCGAGCGGCCAGACATCCAGCAGCAGCCCCAGCCGGATGCGCGGCGGCAGGCCTTCAATGGGATAGAAAAGCTCCGTGGTGTAGACCGCGCCGCCGCCGGGCAACGGCACGGTTTTATATGACACGGGAAAAATGCGGTAGCGATAATTCCGGAACTGTTCGTCATTGATTTTCTCAATGGGCCACTTCCCTGCCCCACAGGCCGCCGGCGCAAGGCGCAGGACCATGCGGGCCGCTGCATTTATAGGCGCCACGTAGTAGAACACCTTGCCCACCGGCCGCCACTGGGAAACCGCTTGGTGCACCATCTTCATTTCCTCGCGCAGACAGGCGAATACAAACGCGATGCCCGCCTCGCGTAGCTGGTCGAAAAGCCCCTGGCTCAGTATCTGCAACCGCTTGACCGGGCCGCGATAGGACTGGGCAATCATCAGATCCGCGGTCGGCGCAAACAGCACCGGCTTACCGAAAAAACGATAGCGCGCCGGAATCGCCGAAAAGGCGCCTACGATGCGGTTGTCATCGTACATCAAACTATGAAAAGAGTGCCCCAGGCAACTGCCGGAGTATTTGCGGCGCAAGATGTCCTCGGGAAAAGGTCTCTGGAACGCGGCTTCAAACAATTCGCCTAGCTGACCGATTTCGGCCGCGGAGAGTTGGCCCGTGGTCTTGGTCGCGTAGTTGAGCACGTCTAGTCCTGTTGGCGGGCGCGCAGACTCCTCCGCAAAGCGCCGGGCCCTTCGAGCACGTAGAGCCCGGGCAGTCCGTAGAGCACGACCAAAACATAGCTGAGCGCCTGGAACATGAAAATGAACGCCAGCGCGTGATCCTTGCCGATGCCGAACGGCGCAAGCACCGTTACCGCGACAAACTGGTAGATTCCCACATAGCCCGGCGTCGATGGCAAGGCGCTGCTCAAGCCCAAACTGGTAATCAGCAGTATGGCCACGGTATACCGGATCTTCAGTCCTAAAGCCCAACCGAGCGTCACGGCAGTGGAGGTGTCCAACATCCAGATGGCCGCGGTCAAACCAGCGAAGCCCAGGAAACGGCCCCACTGATGAAAGGCGCGGAGCCCGAGCAGCACCTGTTCGGCCAGAGCGGCGAGCGGTTTTTGCAACCTGCCCAGCGGCAACCGCAGCAGCACGGCCTCCAGCCAGCGGCCGGTATGCGGCAGCACCGCGATCGCCACGGCGCCGGCGCCGGCCACTACCGCCATGGTGCGCGAAATGTCGGTGATCCACAGCGGCTTGGGGTTCACCCCGCCCAGCAGCACCAGCGAACTGCACAGCACCAGCGCGATCACGTCCGCCAGCCGCTCCGCCAGGGCGGTGGTCAGCACGTAGGTTCTGCTCAACGAACCGTGGCGGCTCATGAGCAGGCTGCGCACCAGCTCTCCAGCCCGCGCCGGCAAAAAGCTGTTGCCCAGATATCCGACCATATTGCCCCAGAACACCGTGGCCACCCGCAACCGGCCCTCCGCATTGAGCAGAATGCGCCAGCGCACCGCCCGCAAAAAGCAGGAGCACGAGGCGATGCCCAGAGCGAGGCCGATGAAACTCCAGCGCGCTCCCGCCAGCGTCTTCCATACCACGCTCCAGTCCACGCCTCGCAACGAGAAGTACAGCAGCACGGCGGCAAGCAGGATGGAAATCACCAACGACCAGACGTTGCGCGCAGAAGTCACTGTGCCACAATAACATCCGGGCTGTCTAAAGCCAACGTTGCATCGTGATGCTATAATCATCGTGATGCGGACCACTATAAACATTCCCGATGACGTCTACGAAGTGGTTCGTTCGACAGCTTCCGCCAAACGAATCTCTTTGGGCGAGGCTTTAGCGGAATTGATTCGGCGCGGGCTGCAGCCCGATTCCCGGGTCGAAGCGGATGGGTCGGATTTCCCCCGCTTTTCCGTTAGCCGGCATGCGGCGCCGATTACACTCGATCGCACGTTGGACGCCGAAGACGAGCCATGAAGCCTTACCTGCTGGATACGAATGTCCTACTCGCACTGGCGTGGCCGAACCACGTGCATCATGCGGAAACCAGGGCTTGGTTTAAACAGAAAGGCACAGCCCGGTTTCGCACCTGCCCGTTGACGCAAACCGGCTTCGTGCGCATCTCGTCAAACCCATCGTTCACTGCCGAAGCCGTTTCACCGGGCGACGCCTTATCCCTGCTGCGGCGGCTTTGCAGCATGCCGGGGCATCAATTCTGGCCGGACGACCTTTCGCTCGTGGAAGCGGTCCCGGCTGTAGCGCGATTGGCCGGTCACCGCCAGGTGACAGACGCCTATCTGCTGGCCCTGGCGGCTTCGCATGAAGGAGTTCTGGCAACATTGGATCGGGCGATTTCCGCCCTGGTGGTTGGCACGGGCGACGGAATCGTGGAGCTTATCGGTTAAACCTTTTGGCGCACTCCGAACTGCCCTTTCAACTCCGGTCTAATTCACCGAGGGATACGCCGGTTCGCAACCCTTTGTCTACTTTTCGCACCTGTCGTGGGCTGCTACCCTGATGACGGCAAAATGGAAACGCGCTCTCGCCCGGTCTCCCCAACCCGGCAAACCGTGTACTTGAAGTGGTTCCTGTGCCTGTTTACCTGCGCACTGCTCTTCGCCATTTTTGGGGTAAGAGCCAACCCGATCGATAACGAGGTATTCAACCTCTATGCGGGAGTCAGGGTCGGGCCCCATAAGCTATACGATCCGCAGGCTTTTCGCGCCATCGCGGCGGCCCTCGGCCCGGTGATGACTGCGCGCTTGTACTATTGTCGGATGCCCTACTTCGTCGTGCTGACGGCACCGCTCGGTTGGTTTCCCTACCCGGTAGCCGTCGCCTTCTGGCGCTCGGTTCAGACGCTGGCGATCGCGGCAGCGATCCTGCTCTGGCGCCGATCGCGACGCACCATGGCCATGGTGGCACTCGCTTCCCTACCCGCGGTTTGGGTAGTATCCACCGGTCAGGACGTCGCCTTGGTCTTTCTCGCCGTCGCGGGTTCGGTGGCGCTGCTGCGGCGCGACAAACCGGTGTTGGCGGGAGCCGTCTTCTCGTTGTGCCTGGGCAAGCCTCACCTGGTGGTTTTCGTCCCGCTGGCATTACTCGCGCTCAAAAACTATCGGTTTCTGCTCGGCGCCGCTGCCGGCGGGGCGTCGCAGATCCTGTTCAGCTTCGCAATGGCGGGACCCGATTGGCCGAGGCAGTGGCTGGCGAATCTTTCCGATGCGCAAATGCACCCTAATGTGCAGGCCATGCCAGGCCTGCGGGCCATCGCCCAAACCGGGCCCGGAATCGTTCTGGCAGCGCTGATCGCCGGCTCGCTGGCGGTCGCCGTCTGGAAACTGGCTGGACGACGGCCGATTGAGGAAGCCATGGCATACGCGCTCGCCGCAGGCGTGCTTGGCAATCTGCATTCCTACGGCGTCGATTGTATTCTCCTTATTCCGGCCGTCACCGTGGCTCTGACATCGCCGCGGATTTCCGAACGCGGAGTGGGCATCTTTCTCGCCACGCCGGTGCCATACATCTCTATGATTTTCGGGTTTCCGGCGCTACTGCAAGCAGGCATTCTGGCATTGGTCCACCTGCCATTTGCACCCCAGGCCGCCACGCTGGGCGAGCAGCCGCTGGCTTCCCTCGAAGGGCCAGGTTCGTAGGCGCGGCTCCGCTTGCCAAAAGTAATCGAGACGGCGTTATCCTAATTCGTTCTTGTCCGGGAATACCCGCTCGAAGTCAACTAGTTGCTATGGCCATCGCCAAAGAACCTGCTACGTGTGTAGCAGATACGGAAGCGCGAGCCCAGTGGCCACCCCCTAACAAAACGTGGATCTGGCCAACGATCTCCTGTGCCGTTGTCCTGGCCTGTATCCTTCTGGCGAATCCGTTTAACGAAGCCGGCTTCGCCGACGACTGGTCGTATGGGCACGTTGCGATGAAACTGGCACAGACCGGCCACTTGCGGTACAACGGCTGGGGAAATCCGCTGATTCTGTTCCAGACACTCTGGGCCGTTCCCTGGATTCTATTGTTCGGCTTTTCATTTCAGGTGCTTGCGGCCTCGATGGTTCCCATTTCACTGGCGTTTGTGCTGATGGTGTATGCTGTCGGCCGGCAGATCGGGCTTCAGCCATCCCTGGCGGCTTTCGGGTCCATGGCGATCGGCACGTGCCCACTGTTCCTGGTCCTTGCCGGGACCTTCATGACAGATGCCTGCGGTTGTCTTTTTGCCTTGGCATGTATTTACGCCGCACTGAGGAGCGCTCACGCGGAAAAACCTCCGGATGCTATCCGCTGGCTGTGGTGGCTGGCTTTCGCGGGCCTTGTGGGCGGAGCCAACCGGCAGATTGTCTGGGTGGCTCCTCTTACATTGATCCCCTATCTCTGTTGGATGAACCGGCGGGATTCGCGATTCCGTATACACGCGGCCGCCGCGTATGCCGTTTGTATCGGCGCAATTCCGCTGCTCTTGCACTTCTTTGCCCAGCCGTTTAGCCCGATGCTGCTCACGCATCAGCAGATCATATGGTTATTTCAGAATGAGACTCGCGGAGCCGTCGTGCTGATGATCAAGTTTCTGCTCATGTGCGTTCTGCTGTCGGGGCCTGTTTTCTGCTGCTTTTTGCCTCTATTGGGGCACAAGCCTCCCGCGTGGATATTCGTCGTGGTTGCGGCGTCTTTCGCTCTCACACTGGCTCAGATTGTGTCCGTCCCGATATTCGCCCCGTACGGTAACACGATGTTGACGGAGATCGGTCCAATCATGATGGCCCCCCGGGACATCTTTGGGAAACCTGCGCTTCTTACGGCATCGGTTCGCGTGGCGCTGACGTTGTTGGTCAATTTCTGCATTCTGGCTGTTCTGCTGGGCTCCATTCGAGACTGGTCCGCTTCCGTTCTGCGCCGCGACAGGATTCTGCATCTGTTCGCGATTTTCTCGATTGGCTACCTGGTCCTTATGCTTCCTGGCGCATTAACCGGATTCGCATACGACCGCCACATGCTGCCTCTCATCGCACTCCTCATGCTGGAAACCCTGCGGCGATTTGCGCGCTACAGGCGCCCGATTCCGGCAGCCGCCTGGCTGTGCCTCCTATTGTTTGCCGCCTATGGAGTGGCGAGTACGCACGATTATTTCGTTGGTCTGCGAGCCCGCATCTCCGCCGCTCGCGAACTGGAAAATACCGGTATCCCGCGAAACCGCATCTCCGCCGGATTCGAGTATGACGCCTGGACTGAAGTGGAGAGCTCGGGATATGTAAAGGCGGCCCAGTACCAGGATCACTTTGCGGACGACTCCGCCAAGGGCTTCTGGTTCGAGTTCTGGGACCACACACCCGATGTCCATCCCGATTTTGTCGTGCTTAGCCTGAAGCCCGGCGAATCCGCTCCGGGAACGGTATTGACGGTGGATTTTCATGCCTGGATACCGCCGTTCCAAAGATCGGTGGTCGTCTGGCGTCGAAACGATTTGACGAATGTATTTACGGCCGTCCGGTTGGCGCCCTCTCCGCTGAGCCTGTTTTGAACCGTGCGATTGCCCTCGCGACGACCAGGTGAGGCTCATCGTGGCGTCGGGAATTGCGACTGGCTGACTACCGCCGTCGGACAACGCGCCATCGCCGCAAATTCTCCGCCCACCCGCTGCACTAGCACAGAGCGCGCGTACGGAGGCAGCCAAGCGCGGTAGTCCTCCTCGCGTACCGTGTCGAGGCCGGGTTGCGGCGATGAGACGACGAAATAGCAGGGCACTACCACATCGGTTGCGTACTGCAGCCAGAACGAAACCGGCAGCTTCCGGCCGATTTTCTGCGACATCAGGCCTTTCTCCTGTAACTGCGTCCATCCGTCGTATTCATAGCCGGCCGAAACGGAGTGGCGCGGTACTCCGCGGTCTGTCAGCCATTCCGCGGCATCGCGTACGGCGCGGCGCTCCGCATACAAGTCGTGTGTATTAGCCACTCCGAACGCAGCCATGAGGGCAAGCGCCGCCCAGCCGGCAACCCCGGTTCTATCCGCGCCCAGACGGAACGCCAACCCCGCGGCAATGAGAACCGCCACGGCCGCCACAGGAAGCAGATACCGGTCGAATAAATTGCTGTAGCCTGACCACCCCCAATAAATCGGATTGCGCAGCACCAGCGCTCCGATATATCCGGCGGCAAACGGAACGGTTAACACGGCAAACGCCGGCAGTGGCTCCCGCTCGGCAAAAGCCCTCCGCAAGCGTCCGCGGTATTGTCCGGCCACCTGAATTACCGCTCCCACGAATATCGCCGAGACGACGAGGACCACAACCCCCAGGAGAAACCGCACCGGCGGGTGAAGTATGAGCGGGCGGGCGCCAATCAGCAACTGATTGTTATACAGGCTGCCATATTCCGTGAACATATTGCCTACCCATGGAGGGAAATACAGGCGAGGCTGCCACAGCAGCGCGGAACCAATGGTCACCAGCAGCGCGCACACGATCCGTGCCGGCCATCCGCGCAAAGCGAACGCTCGCCGGGCGAGACAAATCATGACCGGCAGGCACATCAGGCCGGTAGTCAGGCACAGATAGACAACAATCGACGCGAGATTGCCCACGCCTTGCCACGCGTGCGGCTGCGAATCCTGGGGAGGAGCGGTCGGTTGGGTATAGTGCCATCGCAGGCTGGCTGCCGCACCCGCAAGGGCCGCCGCCAGGTGCACCAGGCCCGCAATTCGCGCGTTCCGTTCGCGCCAGCGGAGCAGGACCACGGCCGCAATGGTGCATACCGGCGCCGCCCAGTAGATATCGCGGGTCATACCGGCCAGCGCCCCAGCGAGGACAGTTCCGGCCAGCCAGGCGGCCGTCTTTCGTATCGATGCCGGTTCCAGCCCCCGCATTCCGCCATATACCGCCAGCAACATAAAGGCTAGAGAGGTAATGTCGGTGTGAAAAGAGGCGCCCATTGGAATGGCAATCGGCGAAAGCGTGGTAGAGAGACTCGCCAAAGCACAATAGCGAGAGGGGAGGCCGATCCTGGCTCCGAGAAGGTATACCAGGGCGCCGCATCCGGCCCAAAACGGCAGGAGGGCAAGCCGCAGCAGGAAATGCGAGAACCCAAACAGGCGGATGAGGGCCGCCCCCAAAAACACCTGCGGAAGGCTCATCGGGGTTGTCCACCCCTCGTAAGAGACCTGGCCCGTTTTGGCAAGCACTAGGGCCATGTGGTCGAACCCCCAATCGTCGTTGAACCCCATTTCCAGCACCGGATGAATCACGATAAAAGCTACGACGGGAGCGGCAACCGAGAGGGGCAGCCACCAGGAGAATTTGCGCTTGTTCATGAGTTTCAACACCACGCCGGGGCGGTTGGCGGCGGCACTCCCGTGTGATGCTCCATCGGAAGCCATCTATTGGTGCCGCGTGAGTGGAGTGAAAATTACGTATACCTGCGGTATCCGCACGAACATCAGGGTAACCAAAATGACGGCGCAGGAAACGACCGACACCATCAATCCGTGTTCCTTGTACAAGTGCTCCGGCCGCTCCGCCCCGCTGTTCGGCTTGAAGCCGACCGCGAGGTACTGGCACATCACCAGCGCCACCACGGGAAACGAAAGGATCAATTCCATGCGATAGCGGATCAGGAAGGCGCCGAAGAACAACATGGCATGCGCCGCATAAAACATGATCGAAATCAGCAGGCGCTGCTCGTCATAATATGCGAAGGACTTCCGATAGGCCGCACTGGTCCGGCGGTTGCCGATACTTCTATATTCGGCGAACCGTTTGATGGCCATAAAGTAGCAGCCCACCATCCAGTAACTCATCAGCAGCGAACCCGGCGGCGCCAGCCGGGCCGTTATCATATACCAGCCAGCCAGCATGCGCAGCGGATTGTTGATAGCTTCGGAGAGGACGTCTATGTAAGGCAGATCCTTGGAACGTATGGGCGGGATGTTATAAATACAGCCCATCACCCAAAGCGAGGCCATGGTCACCGCGAAGGGCAGCGACACCGCAAAGCCCGCTGCCAGGCCCGCTGCGAACAGCACGATCCACTGTAAATAAGCCAGGGGAAGGCTCACTAATCCCGCCGGCACGGGCCGCAGGTGCTTGGTGGGATGGAGCCTGTCGAACGGAGCATCCAGCACTTCGTTAAGCGTGTAGTTGCTGGATGCCACCAGGCATACGGAAACCATGCCGGCCAGTACGGGCCACCACCAATTCTGGCGCAAATCGGCCGGTAATTCGGCTAGCGCGATCACGATTCCGGGCAGCACAAAGACATTCTTCACCCAGTGATCGATTCGCATGATCTGGATATGGCCGCGTAACGAGGGAGATAAAACCTTCGTCTGGACGGTTACCGAAGCGCTACTCATGAGCAAGCGCCCCCAAAAAGGGCTTGAACCCCAGCCGCGGTGAGATCTTAATGAATGTCAGGCCGGCGCGCGCGGCCGCTGTCCCATCCACTTGCGGGCGATCCCCAAAATACACCGCCTCTTCCGCCGAGACGCCGAGCGTCTGCAAAGCCGTCTGGAGTAGGCGCGGATGCGGCTTGAAGCGCTGAGTACCGGCATCCTGCGCGCTATGCACGCTGTCGAAACAATGCAAAATTCCAAGCGCCTGGAGCTTGGCGGCCGCCGGATAATCGGAACACACAGCGGTTTTGAAACGCCGATTTTTTAGTTCCTCCAGGAACTCCACCAGGAAGGGCATCCGGTAGCGCATCAGGATTTGCGTGGGCCGCTCCTCCATCCACTCGCGGATGCATTGCCGGACGCGCGGAGAATCGGCGCCGGACCATTGGCAAGCGCGATTCAACTGCGCTTCTGCCAAATCGCCGAATTCCCGATCTTGATACCGCATCCACTCCTGGGCCTTCCGGTAGCTGCGGAGTATGCGGAGGGTCTGCCAGGCGCTGAGCGGGTGCCCGACGACATAAATGGACAGTTTGAGTAATATGGCTGCGCGGAGGCTGCTCTGGTCGTATAGCGTTCCATCCAGATCGAACAGCGCCGCGCGGAGTCCCGCTATGCGAGATTTGGGCGCACAGAAATACGGCGGGCTGGGGGCGGGCACACCCATACCTGCCCAATACAATGCAGATAGCGCCGGTCATCAAGCCTGAAAAAGGATGGTGCGGCTTAGTAAACAAAAGTTAGCGGGCCGGATCTCCGGCAGGCGCCGCCATGGGTTTGGGCGTAAACGGCGGAGACAGCTACAGAGTTTCGTCCAGCGAAGAACCGGGGCGCTACGCGATTTCCTGCTCCTGCCCCTCCCGCTCCGGATCGGCGAACGCCAGCACCGCCTGCTGCGCCTGCTTGCGCAGCCGCCATTTCTCGTAAGGCGGCGCTTCTTTTTTGGCAATCTCCTGCAGAATAGCAGCGTCGATCTCGCGCTCCTGTATCTCCGGCGGGATGCGCTGGAAGCGTTCCTGCTGGCGCAGCGTCTCGGCCTTCCCCTTGCGCAGCAGCGCTTTCTTGATCTCGGGCATCTCCTGAAACAGCATCTCGGCAATGTTCAGGCGCGATTGCTCGTACTCCAGAATCAGCGAGCGCTCCACCTGCTCGCGGTCCTGGCGCTCGGCCATTTCCTGCTGCCGGCGGTAGGTCTGCTTCAAGACCGTTTCCAGTTCCGGGCTGACGACGCGGGCGCGCGTAGCTTGGTCTTTGATAATTTTTACGATCAAGCCCGCGGAGTTGCGCAGGTTTTGGCCGGTACGGCGCTTTTGCCGGCATACATGAATGGAAATTTCGCACCAGTCCAGCAGATCGCTTCCTTCCGCGCCTATAGTGCCCATTTCCAGCGCTGTGCGGACGATGCTTACAGCTACGTGCGGCAATACTTCCTCTTCCAGCATGGCGTTCAGCACACGCGCGCACCGCTCCAGCCCATAGAAATCCACCGCGCTCGATGCCGCCTGGCAATAGGCGCCGGCGGTCTTAGCCGCGATGCCGCCGCGCTGCAGTTGCTCCTGGCAATTGGCGCGGCGCTCCGCCGGATCGGTGATGGCGCTGTGCATCTGCAAAGTCTTACGCTCAGACACATAGGCTGCATGTTTGTGCAGCGCGATGCGCCAGTCCTCGCTCGAAACAACCTGGTAGGAGCCGAGGATCTGGATGTGCATGAGCTGCTCGAAAGCGGGCTCCAGCGTCTGCATCAGCCGCGACAGGTATTTGGGTGGAGTCAGAATTCCCAGATGTTCGGTGGCGAGTTGGCGGGCGTCTAGAATCACAACATCCGTTTTGGCAAATGCAATCGCCAGGAAGCGGTAGAGATGCTTGGCGGTGATGCCGTCGAGTTCCATGTAGCGATTGGCGTCGAGCAGGCGGAAGAATCCCGCGTCCATAGACTGAATCAGCTTGTCAGTCCATGTGACCGAGCCGGTACAGCGGCCCGTTATGCGGTTGAGCGAAAAACTGGCTTCCTGAAAGACATTGCACCACTTCACTTCTTCGCGCTGTTCGGTCTCCGTAAGAGCCCGAAAACGCAACGGAATAAACCGGTCCATGGCCAGCTTCAGACGCTTATAAAACTTGCCGTGAACCGCGCTGATGCCCAGGATCTTGGCAATTTCACGCCCCGTGAAGGTGACGGTTTTAGCGAAGTCGTTGCGAAAGGTGATGGCGCCCAAGGCAACAAAGATGTCTAGATCCTGCTCGGTTGGCAAGCCTAATTCGTTATTTCCCTGGACCTGCCAGACCACACGCATGGCGGTGCCATCGGGCAGCGTTTTGGTTCCATTGATTTCGATTTTGCCGACTTTTTTGCCAACACGCCTTTCTAAAACTGCAAACGGGATGGCTGCCAGGTTTTCCTCTTCGACGGAGAGGTTCAGCAGCGGCGCTTTAACAAGTGATTTGGACTTTCCGCTTGGGCCGGTGGGGGGCATTGGTTACAATTCCGTTTGTACAACGGCAGAAATCGAGTTCGCTATCCCTTTATTGGCAGGCACATGGTTAGCAGGGTTTTTTATGGTCAAGCTCACGATCAGGTAGCAAAATCCTGTCCAAGATGGTTTCCATATACAGAACTTCCATAGAACCATACCATATAGCAGGCTCTGGGAGAGTTCAACTAAGGTCTTGAATCTTCGGGACTTGACCGAATTTCCTTCCTCTCAAACTCACACCGGTTTACGGGCGGACCCATGAGCTTAAGCGTAAATCACCGGTAAGCTGCTGAAAAGAAGGTCGGCTATTGAGATATGGGACAGGATGTTCATAGCTACCGACGAAAACGCGGCCAGCGCATGAAGTATCAATGTTTTATATTCCAGCTTTACGCCGAGGCTCATGCCGTTTCCGCACAACCTCACGCCATCGGGCATTTTTTCCGATCAGGCTCGCAGTGATTCCTTTGAATCCCATGTTGCCCAAAGCCGGTGGCATGTGCTTGAGCGTAAGGCCCGGTTGACGGAGAGGCTCATGTGCCTGAGCGTAAGTCTGAAAGGAAATCGGAAGTGGGCGGGTATAATTGGAAAGCCGATGTGATCCAGACCCGGCCGGCATGTGATGATTCGGTTATTCAACGTATCCATTCCTCCCGCGACATTCATCCTGCTGGTCTTCGAAAGCCTTTTTTTGCTGGGCGCTTTCCTGGGGGCCACGATCCTGTTAGGCGATCTGGATCCGATGGATTATCTGCTGTCTGACTACGGGCTGGTCGCTCTTGCGCTGGTGGTGCTTACTTTCCTGCTAGGACTCCATTTTCAGGACCTGTACACGCAAATCCGGGTTAAGTCCAGAGTTCTGTTGCTGCAGCAACTTTGCATGGTGACGGGAGTGGCCTTTCTGGCACAGGGGCTGATCAGCTATCTGAACAGCGATCTGCGTGTTTCAGTGCGGGTGATGCTGCTAGGCAGCCTGGTGGCCGTGCCCGGAATTTTTCTGTGGCGTTTGTGGTTTGGCAATGTAGCGGGCCAGTTGATTGGACAAACGCGGCTGGTAACGATCGGCGGCGGCCCCATCCTGGCGGAATTGCGCAAATGGATTCAGGAGCATCCCGAGGCAGGGCTGGTTGTGGAAGGCTCCGTGGAAACACCGGAAGAATTGGCAGCGTTCGACGAAGTGGTGAAAACGCAGTTGCCGCCCCGAGTTGTATTCGGCGGCTGGGGTAGGCCGGACCGGAAGCTGGCGCATGAGTTAATCGAGCTCCAGTTGGCCGGTTACGAAGTGGAAGCCGCGGCCTCGACTTATGAAAAGGCTTGCGGGCGCGTCAGCCTCTACAGCGTCCGTCCGGAGCACCTGATCTACTCGAGCACGTTCGCAGTGCCGCCGCAAAAGTTGTTTTACCAACTGGTGCTGCACGGAGTTGTGGCGGCGATTTGCCTGGTGCCCATTGCGCCGGTTCTGATTCTCACCGCGCTGGCTCTGCGTGCATTTGAGCGGGGACCGGTAATGCGCGCGCAGACGGTGACCGGCCTGAACGGCCATCTGTTCCACGCCTATTCTTTCCACACGGATGGAAAAGGAGTGGTCGCCAGAACCGTGCGCAAATTGCGGCTGGATGGGTTGCCGCAGTTTCTGAACGTCTTGAAAGGCGACCTGGCGATCGTGGGTCCGAGCGCCAGCCGGCCGGAATACCAGCAAGCCATCGAGCGGTACATTCCGTTTTACAGGGAACGCTATGCCGTGCGTCCGGGGCTGACGGGATGGGCGCAAACCCGCCCGGGCCCGCAAGATGTCATGGACCAACTGGAATACGATCTTTACTACATCAAGAACCGTTCGCTCGGTCTGGACACCCTGATCCTGCTGCACACCATCAAGTTGCTGCTGGTCGCCGCGGACACGCCGCGGCCCGCATGGGCGGAGGAACAGATGTCGGCCAGCGCGCAGTAGGGTTTCCACGGAAAAGGCTGAGCCGTCAATCGGGCAGATAGAAGCCGGAGCTTTCGGTGGGACGCGCGTGCAGGTAGCGGCCGGTGGTGGAGACAGATGCGTGACCCAGGGTAGCCTGGACGAGGTGGATGGGGGCTTTGCGGTCGAGGGCATGACTGGCGTGCGCGTGGCGCATCCAGTGGGGGGAAACTTTCTGTTCGAGGCCGGCTCGCCGGGCGGCCG